>Ga0179592_10000003_pt1 | contig 126117 bp, 111 predicted proteins | sample CZODoug2_1_08_16_FD_148623 | JGI IMG/M metagenome (GOLD analysis project Ga0179592, IMG submission 148623) | Vadose zone soil fungal communities from Angelo Coast Range Reserve, California, USA - CZODoug2_1_08_16fungal (Illumina Assembly) | ecosystem: Environmental > Terrestrial > Soil >...
ACATACGAGATGTCGAACATTTGCGAACTCTAAACGCTGAATATCGTGATCTCTGGTGCAGCACACGTGCCACTACCGAGCTGGCGCGTCTCATGTTCAAAGGCTATCCGGCTTTCGATGTCACCGTTCCGCGGCCGCCACCGGTTGCGGCGGAGATGCCGATGATTGTCAGGGAAATACCTGAGCTGCGCTCGCCGGACGACCGCCTCGGGGCGATTGCCCGTCTTCGGGTGACGATGGAGGATCCCACTCAGCTATTAGTCAATGCAGTCACATATATCGTGGATCGGCTCTGCGATTGCGATAACCACCCGGCGGATGTATTCATTCCCGGATTTACCAGTGTCCAGTATCCGCCTCGTCACGGTCCGAGTTGACGCGCCGAGTAGCATCACGGGCCTGATTATGCGGAGTTATTTCTCTAACGACAGGCTCTGGAATCCATGGGTTATGGATAACACTTCGCATACAATACCTAAAATATAGTCCAGTACCTCAATGCGCGGGAGTCTCTTCGCATTACGGTAACTCGACCCGTCGTTGCTTTCGCTTGGTGGCGGACAGAACCGTGTCGACAGAATCACCGGGTATTTTTAGAGGCATAGATGCAATACGAGTTGCTTCCCGGGCCTGAATTCCCAAGCTGCGTAAGTACATAACCAAGGTGACCTGCGTGTAATTCGCCGGCACGTGTTTCTTGCCTAAAATGGTCCTCACCACCATGGCGACCATCCCCAGACCGATATCATGCGCGGCCTGTATCGACTCAATCTTAAATCGTCCACTCGAAACACCCTCTCTGAACATGGCCACGGCGTGTCGGCGCATTTGCTCATTAAGGGGCCCGCCGGCAATGGGAATCATGCGAACCAAGATGGCGCCTCGGACAGGGTCCCCAGCGGCCATACCAATAAAGCACCGTACTGACGCCGCTACGCGCTCAGCAGGATCCGTCAGGTCCGACAAGACCGGCAGGATGAGCGCGTTGATCTCCATTGCCAGTTCGTCAGCAACGGCAGCCAGAATCTCTTCTCGAGTCTGAAAGTAGTTATAAAATGTTCCTCGTGACACGCCGCTGGCCGCGATGAAGTCAGCGACGACGGGTGCGTCAAAACCCTTCTCGGCAAAGACGTGGAACGCCGCGGTCACGAGTTCCTTCCGAGTTCGCGCGCGCTTCGCCCTGCCGATTTGAGCGCGCCGGGCATGGGGCTTCGACCCTTTTGTTGTTGCTCCAACAGTCATAATCGGCGCGCATCCTACTGAAAAGTCGAGGCTAACTAGCGTGGAGGTGCGAATTCGCAGCTAAGGATAACGCAACTGCGCCCGTTCCGCGCTGATCGGTAACATCATGTCGATGCAAACTCCGCATTGACACGTGTGTCAATTTGACATATCATTCAATCGATGGATCTGTCGGAGAAATCGATGCATAACGAGTCGCGCAACTTATCCGAAATCCGGGCGGCCAAGTCGCTTATGCCGGCGAAGCTATCCCATGTGGTGCTTCGCACCGCGAAGCTTAAACCGATGCGACAGTGGTATCTCACTACACTGAATGGACATGTTCAATACGAAAACCCCAACGTTTGCTTCCTCACTTACGATGAGGAGCATCATCGGATCGGGATCGTGCAAATACCCGGTGTTACGGACGAGACCTGCGCTGGCCCGGGTCTCGAGCACATTTCTTTTGCGTACAGCGATCTAGGCGAGCTGCTGGCCAACTATCAACGCCTGAAGGCCCTCGGCGTCGAGCCCTACTGGACCATCAATCACGGGCCGACGATTTCCCTGTACTACCGCGATCCCGATGGAAATCGCGTCGAGCTCCAATACGATGTCTTCTCGACTGCCGACGGCGCAAATCGCTTCATCGCGGAGAACTACGGCGAGAATTTCATGGGTATCGTTTTCGAGCCAGAGGACATGATTCAGAAATACGAAGCAGGAGTGAGTGTTGACGAGATCGTCAAGAGGCCAAAACTTCCTCAGGGTAAAACGCCTTGGGATATGCATCGATCCTGATTAGGGCGGAATGTGCAGCGCATGCGTGTGCTCGAGATCAACCGGTTCGGTCCGCCAGCCGAAGCTCGTCAAGCCTTCTTGAGTTTACGCAACGAGCGGACCTGTGCCGGACGCTCCGTTCCCGGAAACATCCCAGCCCATGCGCCATAGGAAACCTCGCCGACATAAATATCGCCGCGCGAATCGGTAGCGAGCCCGTGCGGCGATAATGCCGTATGAGTACAGCGGTTGAACGGCCTGCCACTCATAGGCGGTGCGGGCCGATCAGTTCCGTCTACCGCGACGGCTGCGACATCGCCTAGTGTCCACCCATCCGGCAGCCCGCCCCAATCGTGGGCGACCTCATAGACGAATTTGCCTTCCCCAAGCCTGGTCGTCACCGTTCGTCTCCGGATTCGCGTCCTCGCGCCGCACTCTATCGGCAAAGCCTCGCATCAGCGCTGACACTTGAGCATGATATCGAGCACATTATTGCGGTTTCAACTGCTGCATTAGGCCGAACATGTCGGCGCTACCCCAGTGTTCGACATATTTTCCGTCGCGCAGCTTGATGATATCAATTACTGCAAGGTTGATCGCCTTACCAGTGCCTGGCATGCCAAGAAATGCCCCTCTATGTGTCCCTTGGTAACTCTTTCGAGTAACGACCGTATCGCCTTCGGCAAACTGATCATGGATGATCACCTTGACGTCGGGAAACGCGGGGCGGAACACCTGTGTGATAAAGAAGTACGCAGCTCTGGGATTTGGCACCGCGTCATGCCCACTGTGATCAAGAAAATTTGGTGAAACCAATTCGTCGTAAACGGAAAGATTGCCATCTTCAATAAATTCTTTGTTGAATTTGCGAACTATGGCTTTGTTTGTATCCTGCAGGCTAGACACTTTTAATACCCTCTTCTCAATAAAAAAAGAAAGCCCAGCTCCAAGGTGAAAATCGGCGCTGGGTGAATGAACGGAGTTACGCCTCAACAGCAGTCCTTACCTCTCGCCCTCCCCTCTCCTATCATTCTCGTGGAGGCGTGCGGATCATCTTCGTGTATTGTGCACAAACGGGGACGGTGTAGATCGACAAAACTGCACAACTGTTTCCTACATCTTTGGGTGGACGATAGGAGAATTGACCGTCCGGTCGGACGTGTATAATCTCATCTGGGCTTTGATGTCGAATCATAATGCCAACAAAGAAATAGATAGGGTGGCGCGCTGCGAGCTTTCGAGGCTTCAGCGATGCCGCTTGATACAGGGCAATCAGTATGCGGAGAATGACGGACTCCGCGTGAATATCAGAGGACTTGAGCAATGGAAAATACCAGCTGCGCAAACGCCACTGTGGCGTCCGATGCAGAGCATGGCGAGGTGATCGGTGTCGGCTATTTCCGCATTCCGGCGCCGCAGATCGAACCGCTGCTCGATTTCTATGGGAAGACATTCGGAATGAAGCAGATTGGTTGCATCCTGGAGCATGCGGTCATTCTGAATGTCGGCCGCACGCGCGAAGAGGCGACAGCCAACAAGAATGTCCGAGTGATTCTCGACAAGAGACTTGCGCCTGTCGATCAAAATCCCGTTGCCTTCATCGTTCGCAACATCGGTCGCGTCGTGGAACGCGCAAAGGACAACGGAGCCACCATCACCATGGAACCCTTGGTGGCGCGTAACGGCAACGTCGTCGCGAAGTTTCTCGATCCTTCAGGCAACCGCATCGAGTTGATTGAAGAAGGATCGGATAAGGACGAGAATTTGTATCTCATTGGAAAAGGTTAGCCACGCGGGGGCGTTTGCGGGGCGGCGCAGTACGTGAGCCCAGTCATCGCTCCGTATGCGGCGTCCCCGCCGGAACCCAGTCATATGGGACGGCTTGGATTCGGTAGGCGTAGTTCGATGTCGGCAGCGGATGGCCGGGCAGAGGCGGCATCGGCGCCGGGCCGATGACAGGAGAAACGTATTCCCAGACGATCGCGCCTTCGGGCGTGACCTGGAAGAATCGGCCGTTGATGCCCTCGTCGATCAGGGTGTTGCCGTTGGGCAGGCGTTCGGCCGAGCTGATGAATGGGCTGTAGAACTGCCAGTCGGCCTGGCCCGAGGCGCGCGCCGAATACTCCCAGACGATGGTCTTCTTGACCGGGTCGATCTCGATGACCCGCGAGCCGCCGACGACCTGCATCGGGACTGGCGGAAAGCCAGCCTCGCCCTGATTGTCAAAGATCAGAATATCGCCAGCGCCGGGCCGGCCCTCGGGGATCATATAAACGTCGTGCTCGCCACTGATCTGGTCGAGCGGTCGCGGGACGATTTTAGGGGCGAACGGGTCTGTCGCCGGATAGTCGGGGCCGATGCGCCAGACGACATGGCCGGTGTCGTGGTCGATGACCACGGCGACGTTGCCGTTGCGCGAGTTGATCAGGATGTTGCCGGGCGCGAAGCGCTTGTCGCCGTCCTCGGCCCAGCGATTGGGGCCGAGGACGAACATGTCATTGGTGTGGAAGTAGTCAGGCTCTTTCGAATGATGGATCAGCGCGAGTTCGGCCGGCGTGAAGCCGAACTCGTTTAGATGGTCGCCCAGCACCCAGTTCCACACGATCGTTCCTTTGGGGTTCACCTCATAGATCGCATCGTCAAGCATCTGGCGCGGGCCGAAGTCGGGGATGACCCGACCGATATTGACCAACACCGCAGTGTCGCCGTTGGGCAGGCGCTGCCAGTCGTGGTGTTGCCGCGCAGCGCCCCCCGGCGCTTGCGCGCCCCATTCCCACAGCACCCTGTCGTTCCAATCGACTACGCCGATGGTTTTGTTGCGAAGGGCCGCCGGCAGTCCGGGCATGAGACCGGTGCCCGCGAGATTCGCGGGCAGCGCGGCGAGATGGAGCCCGACCTCGCCCTTGACGCCGCCTGTGAGCGCGGGGTCGAGCAAGCGGCTGGGGACGCCGGTATGGGGCCACCGGTGGACCTCGGTACCCACCATGTCGATCAGGTGAGTGACCTCATCGGCGCCAGCATAAAGTACATAGCAAGGATAGGCGCGCGCCTTGTCGTAGACGGTCACGCCGGTCTGGACAACGCTCGGCTCGGCCTCGGCCGCGCAAGTCGCCATGACGGCCAGGGCGACGGCCGGCGCCACGTCTGCCGTGATCTTCATCGAACGTCCTCTCTTGAGCCGACGTCATACATGGTCATACGTGATAGACGAGGAGTTTGTTCTCTAGGCCAATGTCACCGAGCCAAATCTCGTTCTCGCCCGTCTGCAGCGTGGTCGAGACGATACAATCACTCACATTTGCCTCGAGCAGTACCTTCGCCTTCATTGTGATTGGGTCAACCTTTGTCGCACGGAACACGCCGCCAAGCTTCCCGGCGTGAACGCTCTGCATTAGGGTGCTCAAATCGGCCACGTGACCGGCGACGAGCAGTTGCCGGTCCGGCGTCCAGGTTACATTGTCGGCGAGCGTGCCCATATCGATCGTCATGCGATCGCCATGCGGGTTACTGCGGGAGATGCGGTGAAGCTGCTTTGTCGCCGTAGAGCATATGAAATAGTATTTGCCCTGCGACGAGATCGCGATCCCGTTGGGTGCATTCACATCTGTGCCTTCGACCACGCTCCAACCTTGCTTGCGGTCATGCCATTCAAGCACCTGACCAGATGATTTCCCCGCAGCCATCATTGGAAAGCCTTCCATTCCTCCGAATGAAGTATTCGTGACGGCAACGCCGCCTTCCGGCAAGGCGCAGCAGTCGTTGCCGACGACCCAGGAAGGAACGGGGATTGCGCCCCGCCATCGCAAAGACGGCCCGTGCGGGGTCATGGCGATCTGGAACACTTCAATGGACTCCCGACCCATGGTGTGGTCCGCCGGCCCAACGTTCAGCGCATGGTTGACCTGATACAGCGTAATAGTACCGTCTTCGGCCTTGGTGACATCCAAGCCGTGAAACTTGACCGCCTCGGGGTGGGCGATGTCTCCAAAGCCCTCACGATCGAGATCGAAAGTGCAATTGTCCGGGTAGGCCGGACGCGCTTCATGTGTACGGGTGTTGACAAAAAAGGATCGTGCTTTCTTGATCTGCTCGCTTGGTGCAGCGCTTGTGATAATCCAATCGGTGCCCGGAATGATCGCAAGATCCTCCGGATTCGCCAGCCCATCGACGGCCACAGACGTTGGACTCCGCGATCCCTCGGATGCTGTCGCGCGCGAATTGAACGGAAGACCTGCGAACGTCAGCGCGCCCGTGATGCATGCAGTGTGGAGGAAGTTCCTCCGGGTTTGCAGTGGGCATATCTCGTCTTCTGCGGGGCGGCGCTGCAACGTCCTAAGCATCTTTGCGTGGGCTACCATTTGCGACGCAGAGTGACGCCAAAGGTGCGCGGCGCGCCCACCACTCCCGCATAGGGGGGGCCGGCGACGGTTGCCAGGACATATTCCTTATCGCCCACATTGTGACCCCAAGCGGTGACCTCCCACTTCTTGTCGCTGGTCGCATAGCCTGCCGACAGGTTGACCAATCCATAGCCCGCCTGCATTTGGCTAACGCTATTTGTCGGCTCGAAGTATTGCTTGCCGATGTAGGAGTATTCGGCGCGCAGGAACGTCGAGTCGCCGCCCCTCACGGGCACCGAGTACTGTGCCGCCAGATTGCCTGTATAGGGCGGCGCCTGGATGAGGTAATTGCCGGTCGCATCCACGGTGCCGGCGCCACGAGGAGCCGGTGCATCGGGAAAGGAGGAATATTTGGCGTCCAGCCAGGCGAGATTCGCCGTCAGCTCCAATCCTTTGACGGGCGTGGCGGCGATTTCCAGCTCGACGCCCTTATTCTTCGCGTTCGCCGCGTTTTTGATCGACAGGCGGCCGGGGGCCAAGAGAATCTGCACCTGCAGATCCGAATAATCGTAAAAGAAGCCGGTCAGATTGACGCGAAGACGGTGGTCGAGCCATTCGGATTTCGCGCCGACTTCGTAGCTCCACACTTTTTCGGGCTGAAAGCCTGCGGTAGCCGCGCTAGCCGCGGAAAAATTGTAGCCGCCGCTCTTGAAGCCGCGCGTCGCGGAGGCATACAGCATCAGGTCGTCGGTCAGCGAATATTGCACTCCGAATTTCGGCGTCGGCGCGTAATAGCGGGCCGATGTCGAGAATTTGTAGGGATTACCCGGTATGGGCAACAAGAACATGCCAGGCAGCGGCTGGACCAGTGCGGTACCGCCGGTATACAGGTAATACGTCTCACTCTGGTCCATCGTCTTACGCTCGGCGGTGTAGCGTATGCCCGCCGTCACGTCTAACTTGGACGTCACATGATACGTGCCTTGGGCGAAAGCAGCCTCTGCCTCGGTGGTCATGGTGGGCAAGACATAGAGGTATATGTTCGCCGGCACGATCGTCGGCGCCACCTTGACATGGTTGTTCTCATGATAGTAATAAAGGCCGGTCACGAAATTGAAGCGATCATAATTGCCGACAAGATTCAGCTCTTGGGAGAATTGTTTGTCGTGCTCTTCCTGGTGGATGATGCTGGCATTGAAATCCGTCGCGTCTGCGTCATCAGTGACCTCGGTCGAGGCCGAGCGATAGGAAGTCAGCGAGCGGATCAACAACGGGTCACTGAGGGTGAATTTAATGTCCTCCGCGCCCCCGGCATTGCGCGTCACGCCGCGCTGGGGCACGTTTAAAGCGACCTTGTGGTAATCGCCCAAGATACTCGTCGTGGCCGGACTGAAAGGCTCGAGAGCTTTGGACAGGCCTTCTTCCGCCTCGTCGGCCAAGGAATAGTCGAGCCGCGTTGTGGCATCGATGAAGGAGGTCGGCAGGTAGCGCAGCTGGATGCGCACGCCGCCATTATTGGCATTGAAGACGTCATTGCCGCTCGGCACGACGTTTTCGAGATAGGGATTGTGGCGGGTGTAATCGACGGCGATGCTCGCATCGAGCACGCCGCGAATGAGCGCGCCGCTGACGTAATCCTGACTCTGCACCTGCCAATAGTTGCCGAGCGTCAGCGTCGCCTCCGCGGCGAAGTCATCGGTGGGCGCGCGAGAAATGACATTGATCGTGCCGCCGACGGCGTTACGCCCGTAGAGCGTGCCCTGCGGCCCGCGCAGTACCTCCACGCGCTGCACATCGAGGAAATCCGCATATTGCGAATAAGGCCGGCCCAGATACACGCCGTCGACCTGTACGGTCGTGCTGGGGTCGTTGCCGCCGATCACATTGGTGGAACCGATGCCCCGGATGAAGATTTCGGCGAATGTCTCGAAGGTCGAGATGCTCAAATTGGGAACAGAGCCCATGAGCTGGTTGACATTGCTGAGCTGGGACCGCTGCAGCTGCTCCGCGCTAAACGCGGTGATTGCCATCGGTGTCAGCTGAATATCGGTTACACCGGTCTTCGACGCGGTCACAACAATCTCTTCCAGCTTGCCGGAGTCGTCGGGTGACACCGCCAAAGCCGCTCCAGGAGTCAAGCAGGCGGCGCTCAACATCAACGCAAAATACCTAGTGATCTTTTTCACGTCCCCCCCTATCCATTTCGTTATCGGCATTATGCTTTGACATCAAAGCAGTTTGAGATTATACAAGTCCGAACGGACGGTCAATTGCAAAATCGTCCACCGCTTAAAGGCGTTGGCCATATCGGCGCCAACTGCCGGAAGTAGGAAACAGTTGTGCAGTTCCGTCGATCTGCACCGCCCCCGCTTGCGCAGAATATGGGAATGCCGCTTGCTCCTAGCGCGGAAGCTGTTTCATTCTTTCCTTCCACCAATCGTGAAGTTCGCTAAGCGCCTGATTGAACCTGCTTTTGTTCACGGCTGTGCGATCGAAGAACTCGACGGCATCACGCACCGTCGTCTCCATCATGCCCGGTAGTGACACGAACTCATGAATGAGGTGCGAGAACAAGCACAGATCGCAGACCCCTCCCGCCGCGCGAATCGCTTTGTGGAGATCTATGGAAAGTTGCGGCGGGGTTACCGAATCTTCGTCTCCGCAGAAAATGATGGTGGGGGGAAGCGTTGAAGCATAGGTCTGCGGACTGACAAGATCGAGGGCGTTCTCGGCGATTCCCAGCAGCGACGCGAATCGACCGGCGATTCGGGCTGGCGGAAAAAAGGCAGCGATCCCGGTCACCGCATCCGACTGCTCACTGTAAGAGTCCACCGCCTCCAGCGGCGAGCCGGGCATGCCCGCGGCCAGCAGCGAAAGATGGGCCCCCGCCGAATAGCCTGTCAGAAAGATGTGGTCGGGATTTATACGAAGCGGCTTTGCTTTTGCTCGAACGGCCCGGACTGCGGTTCGGAGGTCGTTCAGCGGAGCTGGCCATTTCACCTCGCCCAAAAGCCGGTATTCTGGTGCGATTGCGACATAGCCTTGCCGCGCAAAAGCGATGCACGCTGCTTCCATCATTTCACGATGACCGCCCCGCCATCCCCCGCCGTGAAGAGCGAGTACCGCAGGGGTGGTCTCGTTGCTAGGCTTAGGCCGGTAGACATCCCATAGCAACGGCCGTTCGCCCGATGTGTATGCGACATTCTTTTCAACAGCGATTTCAGGAGTGCTTGTCATACCCTTAGTCCCATTCACGCGGCAATGATCTACGTTCCCAACAATAGGTCTTGTTCCGTGCTGCAGCCTCCTACTAGACGACGGTCTCCACCCTCGACGAGACATGCTCGCGCAGGCGCGGCAGGACATCCCGGCCGTAAAGCTCAACGGTATTTGTAAATCCGGGGCGCGACAGCGGAACACCACCGTAGATGAGGACATTGCCGGCTCCCGTGCGGTCGCACTGGCTGATCAAATTCTCAGCGACTTCAGCCGGCGTGCCGGCCACGGTTTCGTCGCTCGAGAACCAAGACGGCACGCCCCCCTCGACCGGCCCACGATCGCGATAATCGGAGCGAAAGGAGGTCTTGACGCGAGCTCGGGCCGCATCGCCGTCTTCGTCCACAATTACCAGTCGACGAATGGCGAGGTCGTCCGGACCGACCGTGCGGCCGCCGGCGGCCGCGGCCGCACGGTAGACATTAAAATTCTCGTTGATGCGATCGACGGATAGGAAGCCTCCGCACACCTTGTACCCGCGCCGGGCGGCCAACGCACAGCTTTCGGGTGACACCACCGAAATCCAGCGCGGCGGTAGCGGCTGCTGCAGTGTGCGGGGACTAACGGTTAGGTTATGGCATTTATAAAAATGCCCGTCATAGTTGAAGGGCTCGGTGGCGGTCAGCGCGCCCTCAACAATATCAAGTGCTTCTAGAAACCGCGGCTGCATCTCCGCCCCGGCGATGCCGATTGTCTCGACTTCGGCAGGGTTGGAGCCACGGGCCAAGCCGATTTCCAAGCGACCTCCGCTTAGGTGATCCAGCATGGCAAGCTCCTCGGCAATGCGCGCGGGGTGGTACATTGGAGCCACCAATGTCATCGCGCCAAGGCGCAGACGCTTGGTTCGCATTGCCAACGCAGCGAGCAACAGATTGGGCGAAGGGTTGAGGCCCCACGGAAGATGATGTTCGCTCAGAAAGATGCCCTCGAAATTAAGGGCCTCGACGCGATCCCAGAAGCGGAAAAACCAATCGTAAGCGGACCCCGATGCGGGTCTTTCGAGCTGCGCATCGTTTGCCGGTAACTCAAATATCCAAGATCTAATCATCCAACGCTCCGCTCCCGCTCAGCGGTATCCCCGCGCGGCAGGCTACCGTTAAGTAACCGGGGAAGAACATCCCGGCCGTAGAGTTCGACGGTGTGTTTGAACACTGGTCGCGACAGCGGCCAGCCGCCATAGATAAGTACGTGACCAGCTCCAGTGCGTTCGCACTGGTCGATCAAGTTTCGGGCGACCTCATCCGGCGTGCCGGCAACCACTTCATCACTAGAGAACCATGCGGGCAGCGCCTCGATCGGACCGAAAGACCGAAATGCGTCTTTGATGTGAGAGCGGGCCTTGTCGCCGTCCTCGTTGATGATGACTATTCGCCGGATGCCGAGGTCGTCGGGGCCGACTACGCGGCCGGCAGCCGCCGCAGCGGCTCGGTAGACGTTGAAATTCTCCGCGATGCGGTCGGCGGACAGGAACGCAGCGCAAGTCTTATACCCGCGACGTGCCGCCATCGTAGCGCTCTCGGGCGTTGCGGTCGGCCACCAGCGCGGGGGCAGCGGTTGCTGCAAGGTGCGGGGGACCACCAGGTCCTTGCACTTGTAAAAATGTCCATCGTAATTAAAAGGCCCATTCGCGGTCAGTGCACCCTCGACGATATCGAGCGCTTCGAGGAGGCGCGGCTGCATCTCTTGGGCCGGCATGCCGATCAGCCCAACCTCTACGGGATTGGCCCCACGCGCCAGGCCGATCTCCAGCCTGCCTTTGCTGAGGTGATCGAGCATCGCAATCTCCTCGGCAAGACGTGACGGATGGTACATCGGCGCAGTAAGGGCCATGACGCCCATGCGCAGACGGCTCGTCCGCATCGCCATGGCAGCGAGCAGAATATTGGGCGACTGACTAAGGTAGTTAGGGAGATGGTGTTCGCTGAGGAAGACGCCCTCGAAATTCAGGGCTTCCGCTCGGTCCCATTCGCGTAAGAACCAATCGTAGGCGGGTCCCGTCGCGGGCTCTTTGAGGTCGACGTCGATTGACGGTAGCTCGAATATCCAAGACTTGATCATCCAACTCCCCCGTCCCGTTTTTGCAATCGAGGCACTTCTACTTGCTCGTACCTGCACGTCCCGGCACCCAATGGGCCAGTGATCCTCTTAATGGCCGCATTGGGGGCAATTCCACACTCCATGCACAGGTGTATACGATACGGTTTCGTATCCTTTGTCAAGTTTCGTTGGGAGACCCTGGTGCGGGTGCTGCTAGGTCGTGATTATTGCGTGCCAGCGGATATGTACGTGGCGGACACTGGTGCCAGTTGTGGACGAACTACATGTCGCCGAATCTATTCGGAACCATGAGTGTGCATGAACGGCAGCAGGACGTTATGAAGCAGGTGATGGCGGAAAGCCTTTCGGTCGGAGGATTTTTCCACAAACCAGGCCCAAAAGATGGTGCCTGGCAAAATACTATGGAGCAGTTTGAGATTTGGCCGGGCTTTAATCTCTCCCCGAGCAATTGCTCGCTCCACAATTCTTTCCATCCCCTGTTTTCCTGGAAGTAACCCTTGCTTATGCCAAGCCTGTTTCAGGTCCTTGTCCTTCTGCATGGCAAGTGCGACCGCTAGAAAAATCGCTCCAACATGGTCGTCCATGACATGCGCTAGGCGCGACAGCAGCTCCTCAAGGTCACCACGCAGCGATCCGGTATTCGGTTCCGTGGTGGGACTTTCACGGCCGATCACGTCTACAATGAGATTGGACTTGTTGCTCCACCGGCGATACAGAGTCGTTTTGCTGCACCGGGCTCGGAGGGCAACCTCATCCAATGTGAAGGCGTCGAATCCACGTTCTACCAGCAGGGCCCGAGCAATTAAGATGATTTCATCAAGCCGGTCAGGCTTGAGTCGAGATTTGAATTCGCCCGGCGGCGGTTTAGTGAACATTGGTTCGCGAACGAGTGAGTGCATTCTCAACTGCGTTTTCGGGCAACTTCAATTTGTTCAATGACGGTACCTCAACGCGCTGCGCGCAATTTCAGCCGTCCGCATTATAGGGCTGAAATCAAGCCAACCCGACTCGAGTTTTAGCGGCCGCGCCCCGAGCTGTCGATCTACAAGCGGTCCGGCGCTCCCGCATCAACACATGGTCAGGCCCCCGCTGATACTCAAGGCCTGTCCCGTGATATAGCTAGCGTGATCGGATGCAAGAAAAGCGATCAGCCACCCGACATCTCGGGGGTCCCCGGCCCTTCCAAGCGGGATCGCCCGCAGCATTGCGTTAACGATCTTTGCGCCAGTATCTCCTTGAGACCGAATGCCTTCCAAATTGGGGGTTTCGGTCGGGCCAGGGCAGACCGTGTTGACCGTTACCCCGTAGCGCGCGAGCTCCCGAGCAAGGGACTTGGAAAACGAGTTCAGTCCTCCGCGAGCGGCCGCGCTAATCGATGACCCGGAGTTTCCAACCTTGCCAGAGTCCGAGCCCAGAGAAATGATCCGTCCCTGCTTGCGTTCTACCATATGGTGAACCACGGCCCTTGAAAGATATACGGAGGACATCAATTCGATATCAAGCATTTTTGGCCAACCTGACGGATCCTGATCGGCAAACAACATAAAAGGTCCGTTGGACCCGCAACAGTTGACGGCCGCATCGATCTTCCCGCACATGCCCAGGACTGATTCCGCCCAACGCACGGTTGCGTCGATGCTGGTCATATCGACCTGCGCGACGTGACACTTCGTTCCGGCGGATGTCGCCTTCGTGCGCACCTCCTCGAGCCGAGTCGAATTGTTGTGGAAGCTCAGCGCTGTCGTTGCTCCGCATTCGACAAGCACTTCCGCGACGTGACTTCCAATTCCGCCATTCGCGCCGGCGATCATCACGACCTTGTCCTTCAGATCTATCACGGTCCGGTCCCCCAGTACTAACTACCTTGACATAAGGATATCTAGCACCGGGAAACTTCCCGGTCAACACAATAGTTCATTCAGCTGAGCCGGCTTGCGCACACCGAATCAGATATCGGTGGCCTGCCCGTTCCGCTTCACGGTGTGGCCATCGCCGAGGAATCAAGGGTTTTCAATTAGCTTGACATCAAGATACGTTGTGCCAAGATCCCCGCCCAAGTGCTCTTTCTACTATGGCCATTTGCCTTCCAATAGTGGCCGGCCTTAAGCGGATGGGAGGGTCCATGACGTTACTGCGGACAACGGGGCGATTTGACCGGGGCGTTCTTCCCGTCGCGCATTTCGGACTTGAGTGGCCGGCCTTTTTCGCCAAATACCCTTTACCGGACGTGTTTAGCGAGACCGTCTATCTTTGGGACAAAGGTCGTCTCAAAGACCTGCAGAACGACAGACTGAAGGCGATCTTGGAACTCGGATGGTCTAATTCCTATTATCGCGAGCTGTGGTCGTCTGCCGGCGTACGGCCCGGACACGTGCGCACGGTAGACGATATCGCGCGGCTCCCTACCTTCAACACCGATAACATCAAAACAAATCAGGATGCCTTTCCGCCGTTCGGTTCGATTACCGGCGTGTCGCGTGGAGACTTTGGCAAGCAACCCTTGAAGGTTCAGACCAGCGGCGGGACGACCGGCAAGCCCAGGCCGACTCTTTTTGGACAGCTCGAGTGGGAATTGAACGGCCTGTCGAGCGCGCGCGGCCTCTATATCCAAGGCGCCCGACCCGGCGACGTCGCACAAATACCGGCGACCTGCGGCTTGGCGAATCTGGGTTGGGGCATCTATAAGGCGTGTCACGACTACCTGGGCGTGATGCCGCTGACCACCGGCAGCGGGCTGGTGACGTCCACCAGGCGCCAGATCGAAATGGCGTTCGATTTCGGCACCAACATTTGGGTGAGCTTTCCGGAGTACTTCAGCCAACTGGCCAAGGTCTGCAAAACGGAATTGAACAGGGACTTCGCCGAATTGAACTGCAAGTTCATCGCGACGTTTTTGGGACCCGACACGGACGGCTCGCTGCGCACCTACCTTCAGCAAACGCTCGGCACGAAGGTGTACGACAACTATGGGATCAACGAAACCGCGCTCGGCAGCTTTGAATGTACGCATCAATGCGGCCTGCACATTATGGAAGACCTATATCTGTTCGAGATCGTCGATATCGAGACTGGCCAGCCGCTGCCCGACGGGCAGACGGGCAACATCGTCATCACCTCGCTGTGCCGCACCATCCCGCCGATCATCAGGCTGAATACCCGCGACCTCGGCAGAATCATCGCGACGGAACGCTGCGAATGCGGCAGTCACTTCAAGCGCATGGACCACTTTCTCGGACGCAGCGACGACATGGTCCGCATGCGCGGGGTCAACATTTACCCCATGGCGTGCCTCACGGCCATCCGCAGCGATGAACGTTCGACCGGCGAGTGGCTGTGCGTCGCCGAGCGGACCGAAAGCGGCGGCGTTATCGGAGAAAGCCTTGCTGTGCGCATCGAGGTCAAGAAGAGCGCTGAATCGCGCGAGGGTATGCTTGAACACATGGAACGCCGCCTCAAGGAAGACCTCGGCGTGCGAGTCGCCGTCGAACTCGTCGATGAAGGCACATTGGCGGAGTTCACCAATTTCGGCAGAGAAGGCAAGGCGCGCCGCCTTCTTGATCTGCGTCGCAAAACATGACCGAAGGAGACCCAAGTGCAACTGTCTGAGCGTTACGCAAAGTATTCCAAGCTCGAGTTGAGTAGTCCGGCGGATGGCGTTTTGCAGATAGTGCTGCAGGGGCACGGGCGCGCCAATGCGCTGGGGGCCGAAATCCATCGCGAAATGGCCGAAATATGGAGAGACGTGGATGCCGATCCCGCGACTCGAGTGGCAGTTGTTCGCGGACCCGACGAAGCTTTCGCTGCGGGGGGCGACATCAATATGGTCGAAGCATTCGGCAAGGACTGGGAAAAGATGGCTGGCGGATGGAAGGAAGCTCGCGATATCGTCTATAACATCATCAATTGCTCCAAACCGGTCGTCTCCGCGATCAAGGGCGGCGCTGCGGGCGCCGGACTCGCCGTCGCACTGCTGGCGGACATCTCGATTGCCGCGCGAAGCGCCAAGATTGTTGATGCGCATACCAGGCTGGGCATTGCCGCCGGCGATCACGCCGCCATTATCTGGCCCCTGCTGTGCGGGATGGCCAAGGCGAAATACTACCTGCTGCTCTGCGAGCCGCTGTCCGGCGAGGAAGCCGAAAGGATCGGCCTGGTTTCGATGTGTGTTGATGACGACATGGTCTATGACACGGCGCTAAAGGTCGCCATCAAGCTCGCAGCCGGCGCGCAGAGCGCCATCAGGTGGAGCAAGTACACATTGAACAACTGGCTGCGCACCGCAGGACCAATTTTCGACGCGTCGCTCGCCCTCGAGAGCCTGGGCTTTTTCGGCCCGGAGGTCGTCGAGGGCATCGCCGCCTTCAGGGAAAAAAGGGATCCGAGGTTTACACCGTTCTCGCCCTTGTAAGGCTCGGCTGTCGATGCGGACGGATTCGCGTTCAAACGCAAAACCGGCGTCAGGTGTTAAACCACTACGGTCCTCTCGTTGACGGGTCGCCAGACACGCCTATGGGACTGGCGCGAACTTTCGCAAGAGCGATGAGACACAGCGCCGCCATGGTCGCCGCAGCCCCCGCCACATAGAATAAGTGCTCTTTGGCCAAACCCGCTCGCAACGCAAAAGTAATTGCAATCGGGCCAAGCGCGGCGCCCAGCTTGCCGATCGCCAGTGCCCACCCCGTCCCCGTCGTGCGCAGACCACTCGGATAGAGCAGCACCAGCATCGCAGCGAGGCACATACCGCCGCCGCCGCCGGTGAAGCCGCTGAATAACGAAGCCGCGAGCAGAAGGGGTCGCAAGTTGATCGATACGTCGAGGAGCGATAGGAACACCCCCCCGGCCAACAAGGCCGTCGGCAGAACCTTGAACGGACCGAACCGATCGATTAGCGCACCGAACACGAGCGCTCCGATAAGCGTCCCGGTGTTAAACAGCCCAATCATGAGCACGGAACTTTCGAATGAGTAACCCCTGCCGCGCACAATGCCCGGCAGCCAATTGACGATAATATAGAGGAAGCAGACGCAAAGCCCCGCGGCTGCCCAAATGAGCAGAGTTGTTGCGCGAAATTCCGGGCTGAACAGATCCCGCACGCGTCCGCTAGGCCGGTCCGCAGCCTTCGGCGTGCTTGCCAAATCGTCGCGAGCGCGTCTTCCCTCGAGAAGAACCTGCACCCCGGGGAGGACTAACAGCGGCAGCACACCACCCAAAACAAACGCGGCCTTCCACCCGAACGTAGGGATCAACCTCGCGCATAGCGCGGAGCCCAAGATGGCGCCGATGGGCTGACCGCATCCCGCGGCGGTGACCAGCGCTGTGCGAAACCGTGCCGGGCTGTTTTGCGCGACGCTGGTCAGCACGATCGGCACTGCGGCGCCAAGCCCGACACCGACGATGAAGCGGAGCATCGCCAATTGGGAGAGATTGCCAGCCTGGGCGGTCGCAAGCGTGCCGACGCCGAAGACTAGAAGCGACATCTTCAGCACCGCGCCCGGCCCGAACCGGCGCGCTGCCGGCCCGGCGAGCATGGCACCCGGTATGGTTCCGGCTAGACCCGCGGCAAAGACTATTCCGAACGCCGCGATGTCGAGCGACCAAGCTCGGGCGATTTCGGGCGCGACGTAGCCGATGCTCTGCAGATCGTAGCCATCGATCATGATCATCATGAGCCCCAGCAACGGCGCGAGGTATTGTCCCCGATCGACCTCTTGGCGCTCCTCCCGAGTCCCGGTCAGCACGGGCGGTCGACGTTTGCGAGGGAAACGCGCAGCGCCCAGACTGGGGTCACGCGTCAACGTACGATCTCCCTAGTCATGATGGCGCAACTCGTCGTGAGCGACTTCGGCACCCAGTCGCCGGGGATCGATGAGGCGCACCAACTAGCGGACGAAGCGTCGGCGGCTCATTTAGGGGGTGGCGTCTCGCCGACGTAAATCGCGCCCTCGGGGCACATAAAGGCGCCTTCCCGAGCCTTGGCCTCCAGCCCCGGCGGCACGACGTCATTCTCCACGTAGGCAAACCCTTGGTCGTCGAGCTTGTACACCTCCGGACAAACTTCGGTACAGGTGGTGTAGCCGCAGCACTTCGACACGTCCACCTTGACGTACAGCGGCGCGGTTTGATTGGTCATACCATCTCTCTCTACTCTACATGAAGACGTTGATGAAGACGGCACCGAGCGCGGTCTGATCGACGAGGATCAGTCGGCGGGCGAGCTTGCAAGTGCCGTCGCCGCCGCGGCGAATGAGGTCTTCGCGTTTAGCCGACAAGATGTCGTAGGTAGGAGCGTCGAACCGGTTGCGCAAGAGAAGCATGTAGCTCATCGCTGCGTATTCGCCGGGCGTTTCGGTCTTGCGGACAATGAGGTTCGTGACCATGCGCCGGATGTGCGGTGCCGGATCGCGGTCGAAGGCGGAGGGGAGATCGACGGAGCGCTTTACTCGTAGGCCGAGCGATTGTCGGTTATCGTCCCAATGCGAGTTGCGCCCATCGAAGCCATCGCCGTTGCGCCGGTACACGGTTTTGCGGACAGGCATCTTGTAGACGACGTCGTCGGTGAGGCAGTCCAGCCATTCGACATGGCGGTCGTCGTCGAGGAGCGCGGCCTCGTCGATCAAGAAGTCGAGGATGTCGCCGTAAATGGGATCGGAAGCTTTTAACCGAGCACCACCCGTCTTTGGAGTACCCGTCCTCACGGGAGGAGCCGCCTTTGTTGTCGTTTCCGCCGGTGGCATCAGAGTACCCGTCTGGGTACCCGCCTTCGTCGCCGTGTGCATAGTTGTCATCGCTGTACTCGCTTTCCTGTTTGGTCTGAGCCACCGAATGATTACGGGGACCCGCCACTTACCGCCGCCGGCGCCTAGCGGGCCCCGTCCGTCATTAACGCGAACCAGCGACGCCAGAAGAGCCATTGGCCGTCGTCTTTTTGTGGGGGCGAGAAGATGATGCCGGGCCCCGGCCAACCTTTCGGCTTCGTTGTTTCTCCCTGGGCGAAATAGCGCAGCGGTTGCTGTCGGCCGACCTCCCCACGGGCCGAGCGCTGCAGCGACAGGTTTGCCTCGTAGTCGTCAGCCACAAACGCTTGCTGAGCCGACAGTTGTTGACGCAAAAATTCCCTGACTGGCTCGGGCGTGTCGGGGTCGATGAAGTTCTGCAGAAACATTACAAACATGTCCGGGCCTTTGGGCTCGACCTGCCAAAGGGCGCTACCGGTGGTCTTTGTGCCGTCCGGGAGAGGGTATACATAAGGGCCCCATATCACGGTCTGCGGAAAGACCGAAGAGGCGAATAGACGACCCTCAAAAGCCAGGAAATCCTCGGCATTTTCATCAAAGACGGCGGTGGGGAATCCAGGCGGGAAAGCGAACGTGGCGTTGCCCTCGGGGTTGCCCACGATAACGTGATTCCAGCTCCTGAATGTGGACCGACTACCTCCCGTACCCGGCAGATCCTCGAGCAAACCAACCTCGTGCAGCGAGCGGTGCAAGGTCAAGGGGTGGTAGTTGTCCCCCGCGCCCTGGTCCATAAATGTCTTCCAGTTCCCATTGACATGGAAACGCATGGGCGGACCGAGCGGGACTCTGTCCTCGTTGCTGGCGCGATCGATGTACCAGCCCGCAGATCCCAGCCAGTCGTCCAAAGTGCGGCCGGACGTGTCAAAGGTGGCAAACACGATCCCGGCGCGCACTTCCACCCGAGCCCGCCGCAGGCTGTACTGGGACTTGTCCCAGTCGCCGTACATTTCCTTCTCGAGCGGCGCTCCAAGGAGATTGCCCGAGCCGTCGAACGCCCAACCATGGTAAGGACACTTGAAGGAGGCCGCATTGCCTTCCTCAGCCGCGCACAACTCAAAGCCCCGATGGGCGCAAACATTGAGCAAGACTGAAATTTCACCCCCGAATGTACGGGTGACGATGACGCGATCCTCGCCGATATGGCGCACAACAAAATCGCCGACGTTGGCGAGCTCACTGACATGCGCCAGCCCCACCCACGCCCGGGCAAAAATGTGCCGCAGCTCCAGCCGGTAGAGCTCCGGATCCGCAAGCACCCGCATCGCCACTTCCCGGCGGTCTAGGTCGATCAAATCCCGGAGCGTCGTTCCGTCCCGCAACACCGGCCCAGTCCGACCCGCCAGCGAATCACGCTTCAAAGTCATCATCACGCACTCCCCCTTAGCCGCTCTCCGAGTTGTCGAAGCATCGTCATCAAATCATCGAGTTTGCTCCGGTCCGGCTTCGCGCAATAAAAACCGACAACACCCGACAAGTCAACTGCAATCGTCCGAACGGACGGTCAATTTTGCATCTGGCCTTGAATTCAATTCGTAACGTGTTGATTCCACGGGATCCTCTATTCAGCGAAAAGCTGGGGCGTCAGGGCGTTCTTGGCCGCTAACGCTGGTGCTGATGTGGGCGGTTTCCACACCAGCGCATCTCACATTATCTTGGCGCTTGGACGCTCCTGGAACTGCTTGTACCAGGCGCGCAGCCGCGGGCAACGCTCGGGAAGAACGTAGCCGAATCCGAGAGAAACGGCGTCAATCAGCGCAAAGAGCGTGCAATCGGCGACTGTGGGGCGCGGGCCCGCCAGGAAGCTCTGGTTGCCGATGCGCTCTTCCAGCTGGTCAAGCAGCTGATCGACCAGAGGCTGCAACGCTTCGCCGACTTGCCGATGCTGAACCAATCCGGGATGAAACTGAAGTGCTGCTGGATGCGTGTGCACGAGCATTTGCGCCAGTACCGTGAAGATCTCGCTGGCAACCCGATCTGTGGCGCGAGTCTGCGCACGTTGCTCCGGCGTCTCGCCGAGCATCGACGGGCTCGGATAGATTTCTTCCAAATACTCCATAATCGCGGCAGATTCGGGCAGGAAAGCGCCGCCGTCCAGTTCAAGGACCGGGATCTTTCCCGACGGATTTTTCTTCAGGAAGGCCGCAGATTTATTCTCCCCGCCGTGAAGATCTACCTCGACCCGCTCGAGCTCAATTCCCTTCTCGGCAAGATAGATCTTCACGCGGCGCGGGTATGGGGCCATCTTGGCTTCGTATAATCTCATTGAACGTCTCCTGGCTTGATGGACATATTGTTTCTCGCCGCCTATGTGCTTGATAACTCAGAATCTTCCAAAGCTTAAACACATCAGACGACCAGCCTAGCATCTGTACCCCCCGTATCGGATCCCGTAAACTGACTGAAATGCACAACTGTTTTCTGCGTACGCCGCATAGGCCGATTCAATTTTCGTCGGCGTTCGAGTCGGCGCAGGACTGATGCGAGGTCCGGACCGGTTGCGGGGGAATATGGACGATCTCAATGATTTGTTCCTCTTTTCACAGGTTGTAGCACACAACGGATTCAGTGGTGCGGCGCACGCCCTCGGCATGGTGCCGTCCCGAATTTCCCGGCGCATCGCGCAATTGGAAGAGCGATTGGGTGTTCGGCTGGTTCAGCGCTCAACGCGCTCCTTCGCGGTTACAGACCTTGGCAAGGAATTTAACAAGCACTGCCTCAATATGATTGCAGGAGCAACTGCCGCTCTCGAGGAAGTTGCGCGCGCGCGCGAGACGCCATCCGGCCTAATCCGCATCAGCTGTCCCTCAATGCTGCTCCAGATGGTGATCGGGCCGTTGCTTCCTCTGTTCTTGGAGAAGAATCCAGATGTCCGGATTGCGATCGAGACAACGAACAGGAAGGTGAACATCGAGGAGAATTTCGACTTGTCGATCCGTGTCCGACAACTCCCTTGCGAAGATTCAGGGGTGGTCGTGAGATCTCTGGGAATCGTGCAAAAGGTCCTCGTTGCCAGTAGAACTTTACTAGATCGTCGTGGGCGACCGACCACGCCGGACGAGCTGACGCGGCTGCCCAGTATGAGTTCTCTCTCGCCGCAGGGCCCTCATGTGTGGACCGTTGTAAGTCCAGAAGGCTGCGAATTACAAATTCGGCACGATCCGGTCCTGATCGTCGGCGATTTGCTCCTCATCCGGCAGGCTGCCGTACGAGGTGTTGGGCTTGCGCAGCTGCCTCTGTCGATGTGTTTGGGCGATATCCAACAGGGGAACCTCGAACTCGTCCTACCCGGCTTCTTGGCACCGCTGTTTGAGATTCAAGGTGTGTTTCCGTCGCGCCACGGGATGCTTCCCGCTGTCCGGTTGCTGGTAGATTTTCTCACCTCTCATTGCACTGGCGACGTCGAACCATCGAATATCAAGCAACACATAGGCCAGGGGCGTCGTGAGAACGCGCATTTTTGGACTGCTTGCAAATCGGCGGAACAGCTGGTCACAGACGCGCTCCGGCTGCCCCGCTCTGGCTGAACGCTGCAGGTAGCCGATCTGCCTACCCTCAGTCTGTCGAGAAGACAGTGTCTTGCAATTACCCGCCTGTAATTGACGAACGCCTGCGCCCTCGCCCGGGCCAGATATTTATTTTTGCGCAGACACCTTTCCTATAGCCCTTCGCTGCTGCACGTCGTGCTGACCATTAGAGAGGGACGAGCGAGCGACAGCCGGATCCAATGTCGGATACGCGTAAATAGACGGCAATGCAAAACTGTTTTCTACATCCCGCAACTACAATTGGTACATACTTTGTTGGCGATATCCCGCGTGTTGCTCAAAGTGCCTCGGAAGGATGAAGTTAAATAGTGCGCGTCCAGCGAAGAGGTGATGAACATCACGCTCGCGTCGCCACCCGCAGGAGCAACTCCTGTATTTAGCGGAACAACAACCAACACGATGTTGAGCTTGAGCGGTGCGTTTTATCCTCGCGCGACGTGTCTTCGCGCGGCCCATGCATTGGTTGAAGCAATATTCGGCTATTCTGAAGGTGAGATCTGGAAGCGGTCCCCTACAGAGAGCCTTGGCAATCCTAGAGAGTGATGAGCATGTCATCTGATACCACTAACGTCGAAGTTCTGATCATTGGAGGCGGGCCCGTTGGACTCGTTTCCGCCATCCAACTCGGGCGCGCCGGAATTAAGACGCTCTTGCTAGAGCGACGCGCGACCTTTTCTGTGCACGCCAAGGCTGCGGGAATTCAGGCGCGCACGATGGAAATATATCGACAGCTGGGCTTGGCGAACGTCGTGCGCAAGAATAGCGCGGACTGGAATGGCATCTTTACCGTCGGCTGGATGACGCGCTTGAAGGGCATCGAGCTTGGTAAAATCACGGTGGGGGGAACTCAGGCCGAGACGGATCTATTCCACAGCTGGTCGCCCGAAACGATGGCCTTTTGTAGCCAGGACATCTACGAACCGCTGTTCGCAGAGGCGATCAAAGAATACCCATCTGTCGAACTGCGACTGGCCTCGGAGGCTTCCACTATCACTCAAGACAGGGATGGCGTGTCGGTCGGTTATTCATCGCGCGAGCACGGCAACGGGACGGTGCGTGCCCAATATGTCATCGGGGCGGATGGTACCCGAAGCCCCACACGCCATTGTCTGGGAATCGGCGAGGATGCACTTTCCTCCTTTGGAAACTCTATCAATGTGGTGTTCGATGCAGATATGGAAGCCTATCGCGCCGGACGGGAGTATGGCCTTTTTTGGATCGTCAACGGCGATATACAAGGTGCGTTCGGCTGGAGAAAACGGGGCAATATGTGGTTCTTCGGCTTCGAGGCCGCCGAGGGTGAAGACCCGGCAATCTATACGCCGGAACGGTGTGTCAACGTCGTGCGTGCTGCGGCAGGCGTTCCGGATCTCGCGATAAGGGTCATCAGCATTCTGCATTGGCAACACGATCAATCGGTAACCAAACAATGGCGCAGCGGTCGTGTGTTCCTGGCCGGCGACGCCGCGCACCGCTTTCCGCCGCATGGCGGGTTCGGCATGAACAGCGGCATACACGACAGTCAAAATATTGTATGGAAACTGGTCGCGCGGCTTCGATGGAAAGCGGGAGATCGCCTGTTCGATAGCTATGAGGCTGAGCGCAAACCGGTCGCGCAAAGCAACGGTGAGCAATGCGTCCTCAATACGAAGCGAATGGCGGAGACGGGTTGGCTGCTCAAAAACGCAAGCGCGCTGGCTGCCATAGAAGCCCCGGAGGGGGAGCCGCTTCGACAAAAGATAAGCAGCGCAATCCCCAAGCAGCGCGAGCAGTTCTTCTCACAGGGACAGCAGTTCGGCCAGCTGTACGACTCGGCCGCCGTCGTCGATGACGGCACGCCAGTCGAAGAATCCACGGTTTCGACGTATCGGCCGACGGGACATCCGGGCGCACGCGCACCGCATTTTTGGCTAATTGACGTGCAGGGCAAGGACTATTCAACAATCGACCTTTACGATGGAGGGTTTATTCTGCTCGCGGCAAGTGCCGGTGAAGGCTGGCTTGCCGCTGCGGCCGAAATTGCCGATGCCATGGCGGTCCCGCTGCACGCGTTTCACATCGGCAGCCCCGGCTATAGCCAGCGTCCCAGCGGAACGCCGTGGGAGTCCCTCGTCGGCGTCAGTGCCGACGGAGCATTGTTGATCAGGCCCGACGGTTATGTCGGTGCGCGTTGGACAACACTACCCAACGATGCAAGGGGTGTCCTGGGGGCGGCGCTAGCGCAGATATTGGATGTCGAGCTGGGCCGCGCGCTGCTGGGAACTCCTCGGTCCATGAAGAGTTTAGGATGACGCGGTTTCGCAAGTCGTTCCAGGGCTGACTATCGTTTCATGATCGAGAATTGTGTAGATGTACCACACGTGCCACACGTGCTGATCGGGAAAGCATTTTGAGGAAAGAAGTTATGATGGATCGTGTCGAATCGACTACCGCACGGCGCGTGGCGGCACGTGGCGCGCTGAGCCTGAGCAAGCTGCTGCCCCTTCTGATTTTTGCGTGTCTCGTGCGCGCGGAATCGGGCCGAAGCGCAACGGTATCTTGTCCGCCGGATGAGAAAACAAAGTTCGTCTGCGGAGTCGTCAATTCGGAGGACATCGTTCAGTTGCCGAAGACTCATTGGGTTATCAGTAGCGGGAAGGCTGGACCGGGGGTGCCAGTAGGCCACCTGTATCTAATAAACGTCAACACTAGAACCGTAGAGCCCTTCTACCCCCTGGCACAGAATCAGTATCGGCAAGATGCGAAGCTGTTCGGCAACTGTCCCGGCAAGCCGGACGAGAAGAAGTTTCATGCTGAAGGCATCGACGTACGACCGACCGAGCATGGCAAATTTACCCTCTACGTCATCAATCACGGCGGCCTGCACGACTTCGTCAATCAAGAGCGCCGCGAGTCTACTGAAATCTTCGAGATCGACACGCAGGGTGACAAGCCCAAGATCACCTGGATCGGCTGCGCGATCACACCGCCCATGCCGGACTCCCATCAGGCGTCAGTAGGAAACGCCGTCGCCCCTCTTCCCAACGATGCTTTCGCCATCACGATCAACCCAGCCGAAGCCCTGGCTCATATGAGGGACCCGGACACCGCCGCGAAGCTGCTCAAGGGCGAAATCCCGGGTCGTGTGATGATCTGGAGTCCCGGCACAGAGTGGCAGGAAGTTCCTGGCAGCGAAATGGCGGGCAACAACGGCATTGAGGCGGCACCGGATGGAAAGTGGCTGTACGTGAATGCATTGCTCGAGCGGGGAGTCTATCGTTTGTCTCTGGGACGAACGCCTGTGGATCGTGTGGTGGTCAAGACTACTTTCTACCCGGACAACATTAGATGGGGCGACGATGGATTCCTATACGTAGCCGGCCCTGCGGTAACCAGCCGAGGAATATTCGGCGAAGCGATGGCTTGTCAGGCCATCGAAGCCAGCGCGTCCTGTCCGGCCCCTTTCAAGATTCTTCGGATCGACCCGCGGACGCTTGAGAGCGAGGAACTGGTGAACGAGCCTGGGGGTCCGTTGTTCGGGTTAGCCACCGGCGTTGCAAAGGTCGGTAATGAGCTGTGGGTGAGTAGCGTCCGGGGCACGCGGATCGCTGTTTTCCCGCTGAAGTGAGGACGCACTTTTCCAATGGCCCGGTGCTTGCCGCCTTTAGGTTATTCGCGGCTGCACCTGATCCAGACGTCCTATGAGCTCGGCGAATGACTGCGGCTATGAAACATGAGGCGCCTAGGTCCTCATCTTCCGTTGGATAACATAGGCCTTGACGCCCGCCAGAAAGGTGTCCGACACCATATGCGCAAACTGGGCGGGCTTAACAGGGCCGCTGGGATTGAACCAAGTGTGGGTCCAGTTCAGCATGCCGAAGAAAAGCATGCCAATCGCTCTGCGCTCGGAATGTCGTTTGGACAAGTCAGGCCGCAATCGCAAAACCAACTGGTCCACGATATCGAGCAGTTGGTGCTGATGTTCTATGATGAGCTTTCTTCGTGCCGCAGGCAGGTTGACGAGTTCGTTGAGAAGGACCTTTTGGTGGTCTTGAGCGTCCATGTAAAGATTCATCAGTTCCTCGGCCAGATGACGGACGGTCTCTGCCGCGGAGAGTTTTGTCCGTCCGAGCTCCTTCGCCGATTTTACGAGACTCTGTACATGAGAATCCATGACATCGAATAAGATGTCTTCCTTGGACGGATAGTAGTGATAAAGGAGAGATTTTGAAGTGCGACACGCGGCGGCGATCTGCGCGACCGATGTGCCGAGAAAACCGCGCTGCGCGTATAGCCTCGCGGCGGTGGACGTAATTGTTTTGCGCCGCTTGTCGTAGTCCAGAGCTTGAGTGCGTGCCATTATCGCACCATCTAGAAACTGAGGCGCAGTACACCGGCGCCGATATGTTTTTCTATGTCCATACCACTCCCATCAGCAACTATCTCCGCTGCAGTATACCCTGGGAATCCGGCACCCGGATCCCTTTCTGCCGACATCCAATCTGCAACGCGCCGCTGAGATTTGCAGGAACAATAGCATTCGATCCGTACAGCGCACGTCAATTCGGAATAGACGGGGAATCTATTCTGATTTAATTAATAGGTTGACCGATTGGTCACCTTATGGTTGAACCTGACGAATGCCGGCGTTGGATCTCTTCTTGTTCGCAGCAGCGGTCTCGAGGGGAAAGTTGGGCGCGATCACATCCGATGCTATCGCGTCACCGGGACGGCGCGCTTTCGGGTTGACGCGGTGTCCAGGTGCCGAGGTCGGCGCGTCGCCACGGAAATTGCCACCGCCCGTTTCGAGGCTCGCGGTGTGCTGTGCGCGGCCTGAGCGAATTTTCCCAGCTTCTTGAGGAGATGCCGGAGATCATCCCGCTCCTTTTCCGTCAGCACCGAAAAGATCCCCTGCATTGAGGCTGTATGCTTGTCGGTGGCCTGGCGCGCCAATTCTGCGCCACGGTCAGTCAAAAACACGAGAGAGGCTCTCCCATCCGACGGGTCGGTCCGGCGCTCCGTTAGTCTCTCGCGCTCAAGTCTGTCCAATGCTGAAGTGACTGAACCGCTGGTCAGTAAGACTTTTTTCCCGATCGCGTCGGGCCTCAGCGGACCGCGAGCGCGCAAAACGGAGAGGACCGCAAAATCGGATACGCAAAGATCGAGTTTGGATATGCTCCGTGCCGCGTGAAGGTGGCACCAATGAGCCGCCTTTCTCATTACAAACCAGAGTTCAGCTGCCTCCGCGCTCCGCGTCACGATTAATATCCTTACATTTATCGAGTTATCAAGGCAAAGGTATTGTGGCCGAAAAGGTCGGGGGATTCAAACAAGCGCGTCGAAGATTGGTCTCGCGGTGCTCCAATTGCGTAGCGAAGCTTGCGCTCGGATCGACCTTTGCGCGCCGCTGAGTCCCTTAGTTGTTGACATCGACCACGATCCGCCCGCGCACTCTCCCCGCAAGTATTTCGGTCGCAACCCTTGGAACCTCGTCGAGTCGGGTAACGATGGTCAACGCTTCGAGCTTATCCACGGGTAGGTCGGTTCGAAGCCGATTCCAAGCCGCAATCCGCCGTGAGATGGGGCACATGACGGAATCGATGCCGAGAAGATTTACGCCTCGCAGTAGGAACGGAATGACAGTATGGTCGAGTTTGCTGCCACCGGCCAGTCCGACGGCGGCGACGGAGCCTTCGTATTTTGTCTGCGCCAGCACACGCGCCAGCGTATTGCCGCCAACCGAATCGATGCATCCCGCCCAACGCTCGGCCTCCAAAGGACGTTTAGATGGTTCGGAAAATGGGGAGCGATCTAAGACTGCCGTCGCCCCGAGACCCTTCAAGTACTCGTGAGTTTCGGGCCGCCCCGTGGATGCGACGATCTGCACACCCAATTTAGCGAGAATCGCCGTTGCAACGGAACCGACACCGCCTGCAGCACCAGTCACGAGCACCTCACCCGAGCCGGGGGTTAGGCCGTGAAACTCGAGCGCCATGACCGCGAGCATGGCAGTCAACCCAGCGGTACCAATCGCCATCGCCTGACGTGTGGTGAGTCCCGCCGGTAATGGCACCAACCAATCGCCGTTCACCGACGCCTTCTGTGCCAGGCCACCCCATTGCACTTCGCCCACGCGCCATCCGGTGAGTACGACCTTGTCGCCGGGCTTGTAAGCGGGGTCGCAGCTCGCGAGTACGCTGCCTGCGAAATCAATCCCGGGCACATGTGGGTAGCGTTTTACGAGGCCGCCGCCTCCTGTCGCGACCAGTCCGTCTTTGTAATTGATCCCTGAGTATTCGACCGCGACAGTGACGTTTCCCGGCGGCAAGCTCGCCTCGTCCAAGTCCTGAACTGACGCGGCAACTACGCCGCTACTGTTGTCGACCACAACTGCTTTGAACATGCCGCGAGCCCCTATCGGTTGCTTGAAAGTCGTGCTGGTCGATTATTCCCTATTCGTCTTACAAATGTTAAAGTATTCATAGCGCGTTAAGAATGCTCGGGTCAGAGATCTGCTACACCTTATGGCTATCGATTATCAGGGCCTTGTAACGCAGGGATTGGCCAGGCAGATCTCCGAAAAGATTCGCGACGCAATCCTGGAGGGTCGAATACAGGCCCACGAGCGACTGCCGACCGAGGAGGAACTTGCCGCCAAGTTCAACGTATCGCGTCCCACGATTCGCGAAGCGCTGAAGCGTTTGGCCGCTCAGAACTTGATTCGCTCGCGGCGCGGTCCGACCGGGGGCACCTTCGTGAATCAACCCAGTCGAGAAGAAGCCCGCCTGATGGTGGCCAATGCGGCGAAGTTGCTCGTGTCCATGGGCGCCTTCGCGCTCAGCGACATCGCGGAGGCGCGGCAGGAGATTGAACTCATCTGTTGCAGGCTTGCGGCACTCCACCGTACCGATGAGCAGTTGGCGGCAATGGTGCGTGAGATTGAGCAACAACGTGACTCTTCTCTGACGGATGAAGACTTCTGCGCATCCGACGTGCGCTTCCATCGTACGCTGGTCGAAGCGGCGGGGAACCCGGCGCTCGACTTTGCAGCGGCCGGTGTAATCGAGTCGTTACAACCGGCGGTCAACATGGTGATCTTTCGGTTCCGCGACCGTCGCAAGGTCGCAGCTCAGCATGAGCGCCTGTATCGGGGTCTCAAGGCGCGAGACAGCGATGCAGCCTGTGCTGCGCTGACTGACTATATGAGCGCATTGCGTCGGCAGTACGCCAAAGCCCAGGATGCGAGGGCGAGTCAAGTGAGTTCGTCCGATCAGAGCCCCCGCAGTGCGTGAGTCCGAACCGGCTGAGCCAACCACAGCGGAGCACCACCACCTGCCGGACCGTCGCCTGGTCACCTTCGTCGGGGTGATGGCGGCGATGTTCCTCAGTGCGCTCGATCAGACCATCGTCGGTATCTCGATGCCGCGCATCATCAAGGAACTCAACGGTTTCGACCGCTACACATGGGTGACCACCGTGTACCTGCTGGTGAGCACCGCGGTGGTGCCGGTGGTGGGCAAGCTCTCGGAGCAGTTGGGGCGCAAGCGTGTGTTCCTGGTCGGCATCGCGATGTTCCTGTTGGGCTCAGCCCTGGCAGGCGCATCGCAATCCCTGGACCAGCTAATCCTGTTCCGGGGTTTTCAGGGCATCGGGGGCGGCATCCTGACCGGGACAGCTTTTGCCGTCATCGCCGACCTCTTCACACCCGTCGAGCGCGGCAAGTACACCGGGTTCATGGTTGGTGTCTTCGGGCTCGCGAACGTTCTTGGGCCCCTCGCCGGCGGCTACCTGACCGATCACGTCGGTTGGCGCTGGGTCTTCTACGTGAACCTTCCCATCGGCCTGGTTATCTGGATCGCACTGCTGTTCACCTTCCCCAGCCGGCGCCGCCCTGACGTCCGCCCGCGGATCGACTACCTGGGCGCGACTGGAATCTCCGGTGGCGCTGCCTTGTTGGTGCTGGGCACATCCTTGGCCGGCCTCAGCGGCTGGAGCTACGTCTGGGTGTGGCCGTGCATCGTCGGCGGCGCCACCCTTATCGCCGGGGCAATGTGGCACGAGTCGCGCACCGCTGAAGCAGTGCTCCCACCGGCGCTGTTCAAGTCGTCGATCTTCTCTCTCTCAATGGTCGTGACCTTCATCTTTGGCGCGGTGATGTTAGGCGCGATCACATACGTGCCGTTGTTCCTGCAAGCGGTTGTCGGAGTCAGCAGCACGAACTCCGGGCTCCTGATGCTGCCGATGATGGCCGGCCTGGTCGGCGGCGCCACCGGCGGTGGCTTCTTGCTCAGCTACAGTGGGCGTTACCGGATCCAGGGTCTGGCCGGCATCACCGCGGTGACGGTGGGTATGTACCTGTTGAGCCGGCTCAACGTTACCGCAACCCAGGGCGAGGTGGGCCGCGACATGGTCGTGGTCGGGCTCGGACTGGGCTTCTCGAATCCGGTCTTCAATGTCATCTCGCTGAACGCCGTGCCGCGGCGCTTGGTCAGCTCCGCAACCAGCGCTCTCCAGTTTATCCGCCAGATTGGCGGTACCCTCGGGCTGGCGGTGCTCGGTACGATCTTCGCGCAGAACTACAAGAGCAACCTTGTCTCGGCTATGACGCCGGCTCAGCAGGCGCGGGCCCAGAACATGTTCGGCGACACACTGCTCAATCCCCAAAAGCTCTTCGACCTCGTGCCGCAGCGGCTGGCCGCCGCCCTGCCCCCGGACAAACTGTTCATCCTCGGCGTCCTCAAAGACGTGAAGCTGGGCTTGACCCAGGCGATGGTTCACGGGTTCCTGATCGCCGCCGTGCTCGGTGTGGTCGCGGTGGTTTGCACCGCTCTGATCAAGGAAATTCCCCTGCGCCGCGCGACTCACGACGGCCCCGCGCCTCCACGGCAGGATCCCGATGCGGCCGAATACCAGGGGTCAACCAAAAAAGCCTCGGAGGCGGATTTCTAAGCTATCGTCGGGTGCTGGCCAAGGTCCGCGATCAGTCGCGTTGACGCTCGGTGGCAATCGCATTACTAACCCGTCTTGATGAGGCCCCAGACAATCGCAACGATGCCGCCGATCAGCAGCAGCACGGTCGCCAGCGCCTGAACGCCAAAACCCAGACCGCGACTGGCCGGATCGCGCACATAGGATCGCATGTATATCACGCGTCCGACGATCCACACCAATCCGAGGGCGGCGGCGATCTTGTCCCCCAAATCGCTGCCCCGCAGTGCATCGATGGTCAAGGCAAACACCCACAGGGAGGGCAGGAAGAGCACAAGTCCTTCCAGGGTGTTGGCTTGAACCCGGAAGTGACGTTCAAATTCGGGATGGCCGGTAACGGCTGGCGCGGGAACGCCGAATCGCCCGCGCGCGCGCGCGACATCCGCTCCCATCCAGAAAAACAGTGCGAGCGATAACAAGGTAACCAAGGCGATCAGACTGTGCATCATTGGTGTTTTCCTATTCCGGGGGGCGGTTTAGATCGCCGGTACGGCCATGCCGCGCAGGACGGCAGGTCGTGTCGCGATTCTGTCCAGCCAAGCCCCTAGCGCCGGCTTCGAGGCGACGGTGTCGCCGAGGAGTTCGGCCAGCAGGCTGCGGGTAATGTTCGCCCACGGGAAGGCCGCAATATCGGCGATCGAATAGTCGCGTCCCCCGAGATAGGCGCTTTCCGACAATCGGCGCTCCATCACGCCAAGGAGACGGTCAGCCTCTTTGTGGAAACGCTGGATCGCCGCGGGAATTTTTTCCGGCATGAATAGGCCGAACGCGCCCAGCTGACCGAACATCGGCCCGAGGCCTCCTATCTGCCAATGTAGCCATTCCAGCGTCCTGTATCGTGCCGCACCCGACCGCGGGAGCAAGCGGCCGGTCTTCTCGCCGAGGTACGTTAGGATCGCGCCGCTTTCGAACAGCGACATCGGCTCACCTGGGGCATCGTGATCGATGATCGCCGGCACCTTATTGTTTGGCGAAATCTTGAGGAAATCCGGTGCGTTTTGCTCGTTCTTGCGGATATCTATTATCTTCACTTCGTAAGCGACGCCGAGCTCTTCGAGCGCAATCGAGATCTTTTGGCAATTGGGCGTCGCAAACGCGTACAGAGTAATCATCTATCCTCCCTATGACGCGATTGTAGCGAACCATATATGAATTTGATATAGCAGACCGTACGGACGGTTAAATAAACGCCTCATCGCTCAGGCTGGAATTTATATCCGCGGCCAAGCCCGGCGTGTCGGCCGCCTATCGAGCACCAACGACGAGTAGTATTGTCGATAGCGCAGTATTTAATGGACCGTCCGTTCGGACTTCTATAACATAAATAGCACAGCCTAACTACGAATGATCTGATCCACCTGCCGCGCTCTTTTCGACGGGCGATCAGCAGCTTTCACCGAGGAATCCATGGCTAATCGGCTTCGAGGCAAGACGATCATAGTAACGGGGGCGGGAGGCGGTATAGGACGGGCTACCGCCGAGCTATTCTGCGCAGAAGGAGCACAGGTTGTCGGAACAGACCTAAACGCATCCACGGCTCAGCAGACGCTTGAAAGCGTCCGGGGCAAGGGGGGCCAAATGGAATCCCTACACCCCCTCAATCTGACAAGCGAGGCGGCGTGTCAAGAACTCATAGCGTTCGCACTACAGAAATACGGGAAATTTGATGTTCTATACAATTGCGGAGCCATGGCCTATTTCGACTGGATGCCTTCAATTACCGCTGACATGTGGAACAAGACGATAAACGAAGAGTTGAATATCGTTTTCTTCCTTTGTCACGCTGCGTGGAAGCACCTCGTGTCAAGAAACAACGCAGCGATCATAAACATCGCTTCTGTTGAGGCGCACATTCCTATCAGCATACTTCCAGGCATCGCGCATTGTGCTGCTAAGGGTGGCGTGCTATCGATGACGCGTCAGCTCGCCATGGAAGGCGGCCAATTCCGGTTGAGAGCGAATTCCATATCGCCGGGTATCGTCGTGACTCAGCATACAAAGCAATTTCTCACCGAGGAATTTCAGGCAGCAATAAAGCAGAAGCTGATGCTGAGTCATCGCTACGGCACTCCGGAAGACGTTGCGGCATGTGCGGTCTTCTTGGCCAGTGACGAAAGTGGCTGGGTGACGGGCGCTGACTTTGCTGTCGACGGAGGAACGCGGGCTTGGTGATAGCAGCGTCGCCCCGATACATGACCGAGCGACCGGAGGTGGCGTGCCGTCTGACGGAACCCGCTGAATGGATTCATACCTTTCTGCCGCCCTTCCCTATTTGTTCAGTAAGGCAGAGAGGAAATTGGAATGAGAAGTGAACGGCGTTCGCAGCACTTGCAGCACTTCTGGTCGCGAGCCGTCTGATACCTTGTGTTCCAACTCCCTCAGTCGCCGCATGTGTTCTTCTTGCATCGGGCGAAACCGACGCTCAAACAATGCGCGGAGAAGTTCACGCTTACTGCCCCAGTAGTGCTTCAAGGTACCTAAGTTGACGTGCGCCTTTGCTGCAATTGCTCTGATGGTAGTTCCCTCGTAGCCGTGCTTTCCGAACAAGTATTCCGTCGCATTCAAAAACTTAGTCATTGTCCTTTCCGCCGCTGCGGTTGCAGATGCGCTCAATCACGCCCGTTCCCGCGCGCTCACGCGGGAAATCATCCGCGGCGCGCAAGGAACCTCAGATGTCCAGCATATGTCGTTTGGAACCGTCAAAAAATGTGGGGAACCCAGTTCCAACCTGTTTCTGACGCAGTCTGATCTTTTAGGGTCAGACTGCCTCCCGGTCCGTGCCCGTGTCAGGCGCCGCCGGCGTTCGGCTTGGGCCCTTCTCCCCGGTCGTCGGGGTGGGGAATGAAGGGCGCGCTTCCGGGTCGCCGAAATGCTGGCTGAACAGGGCTCCTGCGGCGACCTTCGCATGCTCGAGCCACACCGGCGTGATTGCACCCGCTTCACGCATCGACAGCATGAAGACCAAGTCGACGATCTCGACGAGGAGATACGCTACACGTTCGCGGTCCGGGATCCTTGGCAGGGCGAAGTGCTCCTCGAGCGCCGCAAGCACGTACATGGCCCGGGGCCGGTCGGCCTCGCGATCCATGTGTTTCAAATCCGGCGTCGTCATGCCGCCGATCGACAAGTCTGCGAATACCCGGTTGGCCCGTTGGAAGCGCGCCGATCTCTCGATCAGGCAGTCGACCAGCGTACGCCAGGTGGCCACGTCGGAAGGCCGTAGCGGGCGCATCAATGCCGCATCATGCTTTTCTCCAAGGTCGCGCAGTAGGGCGTGAAGCATCGAATCCAGATCGGGATAGAAGAAGCGCGCAGAGCCGGTGGGGACCCGGGCTTCCGCACAGACCGCAGCGTAGGTGAGGTCCGAAACCCTTTTGCGCTCGAGCAGGGTATGGGCGGCGCGCAGGAGCCGCTCGCGTCGTTCATCACCACGGCGCTGCGTGGATTTCAGCCGCTGGCGCGCGGGCGCGGCGACGCGCGTAGCCTGCTTCTTCTTGGTTCTCCTCATCCCGGGAAGTTTAGCTCAACCCGTACGAGATTTGTATGGGGAACGAGTAGACGACGAGTAAAACTCGCCGAACGACGAGAATGTGCGTGACAAGTCGAATCTGCTGCGGTATAAAGCGTAAAGACTCACTTAAATGTGAGTATAACTCGCCGAACGACGAGAATAGGAATGACAAGGTCTGACATAACGCCGCGATCGCAATCTGGCGCCAGTTCGTCGCCGCAGCTACCACGCGCGGAGCGGCCCGGAAGTATTGCCGGCCGTTTGCGCCGCCTTGTCGCCGGGCTCGCCCTGTCGTGCGCCGTCACCGGCGTCATTGCGAACTCACTGGTCCCCGGCCGCGCCGAATTCGATGTCTGTCAGGCCTGCCATGGCGTGTCCGGTCAAGGTACGCGCGACCTCGGTGTCCCAAGAATCGCCGGTCTCGATGCCAGCTACGTCGAGCGGCAGCTTCGGGAGTTTCGATCTGGAACTCGCGGAGCCGATCCCGCCGATGTACCAGGTGGCCAGATGCGGTCGATGGCGGCCACGCTTGCCGACGATGCCGCCGTCGGGCGCGTCGCTCGATACGTCGCGGAGATGGTAGCGCCGCAGGCGCCGGCAACGGTCAACGGTGAAGTGAAGGCAGGTCAAGCGCTCTACGCCGCTTGCACCCCGTGTCACGGAGCGCTGGGTGAGGGCAGTCCTTCGGTTGCCGCTCCACGGCTTGCAGGCATGAGTGATTGGTACCTGCTGCGACAACTCGAGGCGTACCGTGCAGGCCGGCGCAGCGGCGGCGGCGATAGCGGTCCCGCTGCGACAATGAAGGCGATCGCTGCCTCACTCCCGAGCGAAGCTGCACTTCTCAACGTTGTCGCTTACATCAACACTCTGAATCCGCCAACAGCGCGCCAAGAGAGCGCATCTAGCGACAGTCTGTTCGCCCTCAGTGACGCATGTCCTCCGAGCTTCGACGAAACAGGCGATGGGCGTTGCCGATTCGTGAGTCTGTACGACCTTTACACTGCGGATCCCGGCAACGGCGGTTTGCGCGTGCCGCTTCCGCCGCTTCACGACGGCTTCACGCCTCAGCAGGCCGATCTAGGGCGCTATCTTTTTTTCGATCCGCTGTTGTCCGGTGATCGGGACCTCTCCTGCGCCCAATGCCATCACCCAGACCTTGGTTTTGCGGATGCGCGCCCAACCGGTCGTGGTCGTGGTGGACACGGATTAGGGCCGCAACGTCGCGGGGGCGTTCCGCTGCGGCGCGGAGCCCCCACCCTTTGGAACGTAGGGTTTCTCACTCGTCTATTTTGGGATGGCCGCGCAACCACTCTCGAGGATCAAGCCACTGGACCGCTGTTCGCGCCCGATGAGATGGCGAATACCCCCGAAGGCCTAGTCTGGTCGCTCACGACGAACGGCACTTATCGACGCTTGTTTGCCGTCGCGTTCGGACGTGATGAGGCGGAGCCAATTACAGTACAAGAGGTCTCCGCCGCTCTCGCCGCTTTCGAATCCGCCCTTGTCTCGATCAACAGCCGGTACGATCGCTACGCGCACGGTGATCCGGCGGCGCTCACGGAGCAGGAGATTCGGGGCTACAACGTCTTTCGGGGCTTCGTCGCGAGGTGTTCGCAGTGTCACGTACCACCGCTTTTCGCGAGCAGCGACGTCGCGGTTGTCGGTGCGCCACCGGTCGCAGGGAATCCGTATGACCTCGGAGCCGCAGAGATAAGGGACGACCGCACGCTGCGTGGCGCGTTCAAGGTGCCGACGCTGCGCAACATCGGCCGCACGGCACCCTATTTCCAAGCCGGGCAATTTGCCACGTTGGAAGACGTTGTTGATTTCTACAACGCCAAGCGCGGACACGCGGCCCCACACGATACTGATCTTGAGATTCACTGGCACGTGCACATGGATCACGCAGAGCTTACCCGGGACAACGTCGTCGATCTCGTCGCATTCTTGAAGGCGCTGAACGACGAGTCGCTCCGCCCGGCCACTCCCCGCGTCGTGCCCTCCGGCCTGCCGGTCGTCGAGTCTGCGATCAACCTCACTGCGAGGAACCCATGAGTTTTGCAGCCACCTTCAATCACTGCGTTACGGCCTTTTGCATACTGCTGCTGGCGGGCCATTTCGGTGCGCAGGCTCAAACACGGCTCGAGGATTCGGCCAAGGACGCGCTCTATGACTGCCCGATGCCGCCGCTCGACACCGCCGCTGCAACAGCCACCAAGCTCAGTGCAGCGCAGTGGGACAAAAACAAACTGGGCTGTGCCGCCGACCTTTGGTTCGCGCTCGCTGAGAGGAAGACTTCGGACCCGATGCTCAAAATGCAGGCGCTGCTCGCCACGACCAGTTACATCGACCATGTCAATCTGCTCGCGAGCCTCGACCTGTACGGAGTGCATCAGCCGGAATGGACTGCGCGGATTCATCACGCCGCCGAGCACGGCAAGGTCCTGGAGGAGCGGCTCGGCGCTCTGCCGGTCGATGACGCGAACGTTCTCGCCGCGCGCGCGCTGTACCGATTGACGTGGCCGGCCAAGATTGCGGACACCAAGACCCAGCTCGCCGAATCGGGCGCGGCTCTTGAACTCTTCGCCAAGGCCGTCGCGCTAGATCCAAAGGCACTCCACGGCAACGCGCTGTGGCTCCTCGGGCGTCTCTACTACGACCTGCCAGAGTTCGCCGGCGGTGATCCGGCCAAAGGCATCAAGCTCCTCGAGGAGGCCTGCCACAGTACGCCGCAAAACGTCTCGCTCTTGCGTTACTCCGCCTACGTTTTCATCCAAGAGCGCGACGTCCCACGCGGAAAGCAGCGCCTTGCCGACATGCTGAAAATGAAGCCGGATCCGGCGAACCTGCAGCTGTTCACCGACGAGCTCAAGGGTGCCTCAGAACTCGCAGAGCGTATCGGCGACTTGAGCCTCGCGCGGCAAATCACCGTGAAGCGCGACCGGCTCTTCACGGCGCACCCAGAACTGCTCCGCCGCCTAGGCTCAGCGGCGAACATGCACGGTGGCGTGGATCCCATAACCGGAAAGGACGATTGAAACCATGAACAGGCTTGAATCTTTCCATTGCCGCACAATCTTTAAGACCGCGATCGTCGTGGCGATTGCGGCCATTCTCTGCGGCGGACCATCGATGGCGGCCACCCTGGCGGTGAAATCGGGCGAGTCGATTCAGGCCGCCGTCGCACGTGCCGCTGCCGGTGACCGGATCGAAGTCTATCCCGGCACCTACCACGAGACTGTGTACATCGACCGAGATGGAATCAACCTTCAAGGGATCGTCGAAGCTGGGAAGTGGCCGGTACTCGACGGTGAGAGTTCGCTGAACGACGGCATTCTGGTTTCCGGACACGGAGTGACGATCGAGCGCATGTGGGTACGACGCTACAAGGGCAACGGCATCATGACCCAGGGTGCCAACAATTACCGCATCCTGCGCAACGTCGTGGAGGGGCCATGCTTCTACGCAATATTTCCGCAATTCGGCAAGAACGGTCTCGTCGCTTACAACGTGGTCCACGGCTCGGACGACGCGGCCATTTACATCGGTATGTCCGACGGCGTCGATGTCGTTCACAACGAGTCCTACGCGAGCATCATCGGAATCGAAAGCGAGAACTCGCGCAACATCCTCATCGCGGACAACTACATCCACGACAACGTGATGGGGATCGCAACGACGCTGCTCCCGGGTCTGCCGGTCAAATCGGCCGACAACCTCATTATTCGCAGCAACTACATCGTCCACAATAACGCCAAGAACTGGGCGCCGCCCGGTGCGATAACCGCGGGCGCCATACCTGGCGTCGGCATGCTGATCCTCGGCACCGATCATACGGTCGTCGACGGCAACGTCATTCGCGATCATGACAGCGCCGGCCTCATCATCGCGGAAACGAACTTCTTCGTGCCGACGCCGGACGACAAGATGGATCCGTTCCCCGACAACGCCCAGTTGCTACCCAACGTATTCCTCAATAACGGCTCCCAACCAGCGGGCGCCATCAAGGACCTGGTCGAGGCGGCCGGGGCCGGCCGGGGCGTCGACGTTCTCGCGACCGGCAAAGGGCATGACAACTGCGTCGCCGAGCGTGCCGCGATCACCTCGCTCGGCATCAATCGCTATGCGGACTGTGCGCCGACGGCAACCTCCGCAGCCGTATTGACCATGAGGCCGAAGGACCCCGTCGTGAACCCGGCGTACACACCCCAGCAAAAGGGAAGACTGACCTACCTCGCGGTCTGTACCGGCTGCCACACCTATGACTCAAAGCTCATCGGCCCGCCGATGGTTGTCGTCAAGGCGCTCTACGGCAAGGATGCCCTGCGCCTCGCCGACTGGATTGCGAAGCCGACGCACAAACGCCCGGACTATCCGGAGATGCCGCCGCAAAACTATCTGCCCGCGGACGTGCGCCTGGCCGTCGCGACCTACATCCTGAATGAACTCAGTCACTGAGCACCACGCCGTGCTCGACTCCAAGGGGAATCGATCCATGCAGATGAAAAGCCTCGCAAACCTCGCCGGCGTAGTCGGCATCTTGCTCCTATCCGGCGCATACGCCCAACAGTCGAGCTCCGCCGCCGATACGACCAGCGACCAACTCAGCGAGGTCGTCGTAACGGCGACGCGACGCGCCGAGTCCGCGCAGTCCGTACCGCTGTCGATCACTGCGCTGAGCGCCGAGGATCTCGCCAATATCGGCGCGACACAGACCCGGGATCTGGTCGAGCTGGCGCCGAACCTCTCCGAACAGGGGTCGTTCGGCCGCACGGACCCGAGTTTCTTCATCCGCGGCGTCGGCTCAACGCAGTTCAATCCGAACTCCAACTCCAAAGTAGGCGTCTATCTCGACGACGTTTATCTCAACTCGCCGGCGGTCCAGGGCTCACAGTTATTCGACATCGACCGGATTGAAGTGGCCCGTGGGCCGCAGGGCACGCTGTTCGGCCAGAACACCACCGGCGGCATGGTTCGCGCAATTACCAACAAACCTACAATCGGCGGCGGATTCACGGCTGACACCAGTGCAACCGCCGGCAGCTATAACGAACTCGATGCCCAAGCGGCCATAGGCTTCGATACCGGGGAGACGAGCGCCGCGCGCTTGGCGGTCATTGACGAGCACCGCGATGGCACTCAGTATAATACTTTCTTGCATACCCGCGACGGGCGCACCGATGCGCTTGCCTGGCGCGCACAATGGCTCTGGAAACCGGGTTCCGACGTCGACCTCCTGGTCAGCGCTCACGGCAACCGGGATCGCAGCGATCTCGTACCCTATAAGCAGCTGGGACTCATCAATCCCGCGACGGGCGGCCGGTGCCCAGCGCCGGCACTCGGCAGTGGCTGCACAGACATTTTGGGCTATGCGGACACCGCCAACTACCATCAGGGCGAATGGGACATTCCTCACCAGGCTTCCTGGGTCGACTCATTGGGAAGTTCCGCGACGCTTAACTGGCATTTGCCGCAATTCACGCTGACCTCGGTAACCGCCTACGAGCAGAACACTTCGCGCATTCTCGAAGACACATCCGCGAGCCCAAACGACTTTCTGACCGGATCCTACTACGGGCATCCGCGCCAGATCAGCGAAGAGATCCGCCTCACGTCGCCCGAGCAGCAACTGCGCTGGATCGCGGGGGTTTACTATTTCCACGAGAATCTCGACAGCAGTGTCTCGTTCGCCGCTCCCGGACTCGGGCCGAGCGCATTTACCGGAACGAGCGGCGACTTGGAGGGCATCGGCCAGGTATCGTCAATGACCACAAACAGCTACGCCGCGTTCGGCAACGTCGATTTCGCCTTTACAAGCCGCCTCAAACTGACGCTGGGTCTACGCGTTACGCACGAATCTAAGAAGGTCCAATACGATGCCTTCATAGACAACGTCAATGATGTTCCACCGCTCGGTTTCGTAGAGGGCGCCGGGATCGTCAACAACGCGCTCGTGCAAACCATCGACTTTCCGGCTGACAAAGCCTGGAACAATGTGTCCGGCCGAGCTTCGGCCTCCTACACCATTACCGAGGGCGTGTTGGCGTACGCCAGCATCGCACGTGGCTTCAACAGCGGTAACTACAACGGAGGAGCATTTTTTGTGCAGGGAGAGGCGACGCTGGTGAACCCGGAGACTCTGACCAGTTACGAGATCGGCCTCAAGACCGAGATCGACAGGAACCTCCGATTCAACATCGACGCCTTCTACTACGACTTCACGAATCAGCAGGTTTTCATTCTCGAGAGCGGTTCTGGCGGAGCGCCCTTCCAGCAGTTATCGAACGCAGCGGCGTCCAGCCTCGCCGGTGGGGAGGCGGAACTCGCGTGGAAGCCGACTGCCGGACTGCTCGCGCAAATTGGCGCCGGATATACTTACTCCCGGTTCGACAACTTCGTCAGCCCGGTCGGCGGAAATTTGACCGGGAACACCTTGCCGAGCGCTCCGAAGTCGAACCTCAATGGTCTGATTCGCTACGAACTACCGGTCAGCGGCGGCACGCTGGCAGCGCAGGTCGATGGCAAGTATCAGAGCAAGCAATTCTTCTCGATCAACAATGATCCGCTGCTGCGCCAGGACGGATACACGCTGATGAATGCCCGGATCAGCTACTCCACGCTCGGCGACCGATTGGTCGTATCGGCCTGGGGCAGGAACATCACCAACAAGCAATATCTCGTAGCCGCCTACGATCTGAGTGGTTTTGGTTTCGACGAGTGGGTCGTGGGCGACCCGCGCACGTTTGGTGTGACCGTCCGATATCGAAGTCGCTGACAACGAGCGAGCTCGGTGCAATTCGCTCGATGACAGTGCGGTCCCTTGGCGATATCGAAGTCCCGATGCAACAGATCCGCGGCGGCGATCGCTTCGCGCAAGGTCGCCCCGCTCCCGAGCAATTGCACCGCCGTCTAAATTCTCATTCAAACCACTACCCTTTTTTGCCGATCTTCTGCTCCTGGCCGCGCCTCGCGCTAGTAGCGAGCAGAAAAACCCAAGACCCACTCTCTTGGTCGATTAATGCCTGCAATATTGAACGGAGCCCCGACCTCCGGACCGGAGTAATAGGCGGTGTTGTACCGCCTATCGAAGACGTTGCTAACATGAGTTGATACCCGCCAGTGCTCGCCGATTTCCAGCCAAGTGCCCGCATTCGCGACTTGATAGGGGCGTTGTTGAACGTAATTCTGCGGATCCCACCAAGACCGGCCCGTAAATCGCCCGTCAATCCGTGCCCCTAAGGCGTACCCTTGACCTAGGGTTTGGCGCCAGTCCGCAGCGACCGTAGCTTGATACGCTGGGGCATTCGGTGCCGACAGACCCTTTAAGCTGATGTTGGAGTTCGTGACGCCATCATAAAAATTGACGTTGCCCCAAGTTGCCCGAAGCAGCCCTAGGCCGGCTGTCAGCGTCAAACTCGCGGCCGGCCGCAGCGTTGCGTCAAACTCGATACCATAATTCTTTGATGCGCCAATGTTCTCTTCAATTTGAATGATTCCGGCGCCCGTGATTTTTGCCGCTTCGAATAGGCGATTGTCATAGTCGATGAAAAAGGCCGCGGCATTCAGCCGAATGCGGTGGTCGAGAAACGTCGATTTCATTCCTAATTCATAGCTCAACGCATGTTCAGGCTTAAAGGAATGGACAACGTCGTTCCCGTTCTGGTCCGGTTCGTCGTTGACATCACCGGCTTCGAACCCCCGCGCGACGCTGAAATAGCCCAGTACGTCGTCTGCCAATTGGTATGAGATCGATGCTTTAGGCAGCATCTCGGTGCCCTCCGCCGACGCCGAGCAGGGGCCGCACGCCATCGTGGTGTCGTTCATCGTATTGCGATAGTGCGAAACTCGCAGCCCACCCTCAAATGCCCACCGAGATAACTGGTAGATTGCGTTGCCGAAGAGGGCATAGTCGCGCTGCTGGTGGTCAAATAAGAGTGGGACTCGCTGGATTATCTGCGAGTCTTGTTGATTTCCGGTAATTGCGGCCAAGCCGACGTTTGTGATTTGCACGTTGTTGGTATCGACACCTTGGGCGAAGGCTCCCAACAACCATCTCAAGTCAGAGGTATTGTTCGACGCAAGGCGTAGCTCTTCACTCGACACACGTTTTTTGAAATTTTGTACGTAATCGGCAATTGGAAGAGGTGATTTGTCGAGATCTGTATCCGAATCGACCGTCGAATGGAAATACGAAGAAATGGAACTGAACGTTACTCCGCCGAGGTCCACCTCGACGCGTAGCGTTGGTGCATACAGTTTCCTGCGGTAATAAGGCACCGTTCCATCGCGTACGGTGCGAAGATAGCTGTGGTCGTCCGGCGGCGTGTAATAGAGGTTTTCACTCTGGCTTGAAAGACGATCGGCCGACATATAGAACAAGACCTTGGTAGGTCCATCGTGATAGTCAATGGTGAGTCGCCCTTCCTGCTCATCCGACTTGCCGAGAATGCGTTGGAGAAAAGTATCGTAGACAAACCCGTCCTGGCGGCCGGTGTACACGCTGAGCCGCGCATTCAACCGGTCAGGGATTAACGGGCCTGACAGGGCTGCGGAAACTGTCCGTTGATTTTCGTTTCCGCCCTCGAGTGAAATCTGCCCGGTGAATGTATCGGAGGGGGCTTTCGTCACGTATTTGATCGCACCGCCGATGTTGCTGCCGCCGTAGAGCGTGCCTTGCGGACCCTTCAACACCTCAATGTGATCGATGTCCTCGGGACGTACAGTTTGCCCCTCAAACTGCTGCACATCATTCACGTAGAAACCGATGCCTTGAACAACCCCGAAAGTGCCCACTCCGCGTAGTACTACGTCCGGCGTATTATCCGCTCGTTCAACGATATTCAAATTGGATACCAGAGAATTCAGGTCATCCAGTCTAGTCAGATGAGAATTTACAATGGTATCAGCGCCAATGACTGTCACCGATTCTGGGACCGACTGGGTATTTTCCTCGTACTTTCGCGCAGTGACGATCACTTCCCCGAGAACTGCGCCGCTCGAATCGGTGCTTGGAGCGGACGCCGCAGCCCTCGCGGCGCCAATTTGCCCGATCGCTGTTGCGACAAGCAAAAATACCATTGATGGCAAAAAGCGAAAGGTAGATTCGGAAGTCGTCACGTATTGGTTCCCCTCCGGTGTGAAGCACCTTTTGCTCGCCACTTCCCCGATCTGTCGCCGGGGTTTTTCAGTACTCATCGATACTGTAGGACTTGCGCGTTAATCTGATCCAATATATTTTAAACCGCATTTGATTTGGGAATCAGAACAATGCAGATGGATCAACTTCGCTATTTTGTTGCCGTCGCAGAAGAACTTCACTTCCGCCGTGCGGCCGAACGGTTGCATATCAGTCAGCCGCCCCTGAGCTTCCACATCAAGGCCTTGGAACAGGAGGTCGGTACCCAACTTCTGAACCGAAGTACGCGCCAAGTGTCGCTTACCGAGGCCGGAGCTGCGTTTCTGGTTAGAGCAAAACGTATTCTCGCGGATGTTGCTGAGGCTGCGGAAGAAGTTAAGAGAATTTCGACAGGTCGCGCGGGATCACTGCGGATCGGATTTACGATTTCAACATCGTTCCATCCTTTCTTCCGTGACTCGGTTTTTCGTTACCGGCGCGCATATCCCGAAGTGACGCTTAGTCTCTCGGAAAATGTCAGCGAGAGGCAGATCGATGTGCTGCTCGAGGAGCGGTTGGACGTGGGCTTTCTTCGCGGCCGATTTGATCAGGTGCCGGGGTTGACCATGTGCGCGCTGACCCGCGAGGCGCTCGTTCTCGCGGTCCATCGCTCTCACCCCCTAGCGTCGAAAGCTCGCGTCTCCCCATCCATCTTGCGGACCGAGCCGTTCATCAGCTACCCAGCCAACGCCGGTGTGGGGATTTATCGGCAGATCCTAGCGCTTTGCGAGAGAGCCGGCTTCGAGCCGCGGGTCGTACAGGAGGCGCTGGAGCCGTCGGTGATCATGGGTCTTGTCGCCGCCGGTCTAGGCGTCGCGATCGTCCCGTCATCCCTTCAAAGCATAAAAATCGCCGACGTCGTTTTTGTACCGCTTGATGACCCCGAGGCGGTTGCCACTCTCTACATCGCCCATCGTACGAATGATGACAGCCCTCGGGTGCGCGCCTTCGCGGATCTTGTCGTGCGAGTCTGCAGTCCGGCAACAATTACCTCCCGCAGAGCGGACAAGTCAATGCTTCCAGGTCAGCGGCGGCGGCGAACGAAATGAATGTCGATCGGCACCGGGCGGGCGATCAAACGCAATATGCGTAAAACAAGATCAATCCAGCTTAAAAATGTAATGGATCAGATCACTGGCAGCCATTAGTATTTTGGCGAATAGCGTCACCCGAGACAGAATGTTGGGCGGCGAATTATCAAGGTCGGCCAATCCCCGAATCGTTGATCGATCGATTTATTCCTAGAGAATGATCGCGGCATCGAGGATCAGAGACGGAGGTTCATTGCAATGATTCCTATAAAGCGCCTGGGTCATTTCGTGCTCAGGGTCGCCAATATCGAGCGCTCCAGGCGATTTTATACGGAGCTCCTCGGAATGCACGTCTTGGAACAGGACCCGCAGCACGGCGGTATATTCCTCGGCCTGGGCGAGTGGGGAAATACGCTCGATTTGATGCAGAGCTCGGATCCGTCCGCCGGTAGTGCTCATTCGGACATATCTTTCGCCGGGGTGGGATTTCACCACGCCGCTTTCGCCGTAGAGACGCCGGAGATTCTCCGGGATGGTTACTTCATGCTCCAAGACCACGGCGTGCCCATTCTCGCGGCACTCGACCACGAGAGCCAGCAGAGCGTGTACTTCAGCGATCCGGACGGAAACATTCTCGAGATCTATTGGGAGCGACCCAACGCACTCGAAGTCTTTCGAAAAGGACGCAGCGATACCGACAAGCCGCTGACCTTTGAGCGATCCGAAGCGCGTTGACACCTGGATAGATCGTATGCCTATAGCGCGAATCAATGGCGTCAATCTCTATTATGAAATTCACGGAGCCGGACCTACCGTGGTGCTGTCCCACGGCGTTGGCAGCAACCACCTGCACTGGTGGCAGCAGGTGCCGGTGTGGTCGAAAAGATTCCAGGTCGTCACTTTCGATCACCGCGGATTTGGCTTCTCGGAGGATGACGGACGGGGGCCTTCTGCCTTCGTCGATGACTTGATCGGGCTTTTAGATCATCTCGAAATTCGCCGCACGGCCCTGGTTGGTCAGTCGATGGGTGGATTTACGGTCGCAGGGGTGGCTTCGCGCCAACCTGAGCGCGTCTCCGCGCTCGTTCTGAGCAGCAGCTCGGCGGGGCTGGTCGCCCCTCGCCCGCCGCCCCAGGCCCTACGGGAAAAGATTTCGGCCGCGACTGACTATATGTCTTTGGCGCATGTGCTTTTGCGCCAGGATAGTTTTCCGGCTCGCAAGCCGCAGCTGTGCTTTCTGTTCGAACAAATGGCACAACTCAATCGAAACATGGATATTTCCCTTTTGTCCAAGCTCGGTCCGATGCGGCACGCCCCAGATCCAATTAGAACAGCGGCGATTCCCATGTTTCTCATTGGCGGCGAGGAGGATGCGGGTGCACATGCCGCCATGCGCGAGATTGCCGACTTGTTCGAAGGCGCGCGGCTGGCAATGGTTCCTGAGAGCGGTCATCTGGTATTCTTTGAGCACCCGATTGCTTATAACGGCCTGGTCGAGGCCTTCTTGACCGAAAAATTGTTGGATCGCGACACGCTGGATGTTCATTCATCGTGACCGATCGAGCGGCGAAGTGGTCATGCCAGCCCATCCGCCCGGCGTACGACGTAACGCGCCCCGCCATTCAAATGCCGGCACACGCGTGCGACACCCATATGCATGTGTTCGGACCGCCTGACCTATACCCCAGCGTTGCGACTCCTCGCTACGACCACCCCGGCGGCGGACTGCAACAGTACGCGTCGGTAGCGGCGGCGCTCGCGATCGAACGGATGGTGTTTGTCCAACCTAGTTTTTACGGCACGGATAACAGCTTTTTGTTGGAGGCACTCAAAAAGGTCGGCGCTCCGGCGCGGGGTGTTGTCACCCTTCCCGACACGGAGGTCGCTCCGAACACGCTCGAGGAACTACACGAGCGGGGCGTTCGAGGTTTGAGAATCGATTTCTTCAAGATGCACGATCTCGGTGCTGCGAAGTCGGAGTATTTGCAAGCATTGCGTAGGGCGGCCGGCATCGCGCGTTCAGTTGGATGGCATGTCGAACTTTATTCGCCAGGCGTAGTGCTACGCGACCTAACTGAACATCTCCCTGAGATTGGCGTTGCTGTCTCGGTGGATCATATGGGGTACATGAAGAGCGACAACGGGTTAGTCGATACTGATTTCAGAAGATTTGTCGCGGCGGTGAAATCTGGACAGGTTTGGGTCAAGCTGACCGGCCCCTACCGCCTTTCCAGGGGTGCCCATTGGGGCCACGCGGACGCGATGGCGCGAACCCTCATCGAGGCGGCGCCCGAACGAATGCTCTGGGGCACCGATTGGCCGCACATTCCCGATTGCAACTTGGATACCGGGGCGCTCTTGGCGCGGCTCGAACGTTGGTGTCCAGAGGACGAGTTGCGAACGCGCATCCTCGTCGACAATCCCGCGCAGCTCTACGACTACAGGTGAAGGCAGCGGTGTCCGGTAATAATCCTCTTAAAAGGAAACTCCTGAACCATGAGCGGGTGCTCGGGTGCTTTTTGTTGACCGGCTCGCCCGACAACGCCGAGGTTCTGGCGCATGCTGGCTTTGATTTTTTGCTTATCGACCACGAGCATGGCTCCGGCAGTCGAGGTGAGGCCATCGATCAAATGCGCGCAATGAAGGGTACACCGACAACAAGTATGTTGCGGATCCCCTCACTTGATCCGGGCTACATCAAACGCCTGCTGGATTCCGGAGTGCAATGCATTCTTTGTCCGATGATCGAGAGCGCGTCGAGCGCGAAGGCGGTGGTTGACGCATGCTGGTTTCCACCCCGCGGTGCTCGCGGAGCGGGCGGTGCTACCCGCGCGTCGGACTACGGGTACGACGCGGACTCCGTGAATCGTGTGCAGGATGAGATTTTTATCGCCGTGCAAATCGAATCAGTGATCGGCGTCGAGAACATCCAGGAAATCGCCGCGGTCGCCGGTATCGACTTGTTGCTTCTTGGACCGAGAGACTTGTCCGCGTCGATCGGCAGGCTTGGTCGTTTCGAGGACCCTGAGGTACTTGCGATGGTTGCCAAGGCGGAAGCGGCAATTCTAGCCTCCGGCAAGCGTCTGGGTTCGGTGATCTACCCGGGCCAGACCCCGGCCCAGATGTTCGCGCGCGGCTATGACTTGCTAATCGCCGGCAGCGACATCGGTTTTCTCGTTGAAGGGGCCCGGCGAGCAATCTTGGCAGGCTAAGGTGTTCGCATACATCTACATGCGCCGCCGACTATCTCATGGCGCGACGAAAGCAAAAGATTGGATCCCAAAACCTCGAAGGAACAGCAATGAACGGAATTACTCTGAAGCAAGCGAATGGAATTATAGTGGCAGCACTCGCGGCCGCACGCACGAAGGAATATAAGCCAATGGCGGTTGTCGTTCTTGACGAGTCCGGGAATGTGCGCGCGGTGCAGCGCGAGGACGGCGCCAGCATGTTTCGAGTCGATATTGCGACTGGCAAGGCCTGGGCTTCCGTCGCAATGACCACTTCCAGTCGGAAGTTGGGCGAGCGTGCCAAAGAAAATCCCAATTTCTATGGCGCGTTGGCCGCATCTTCACACGGCAAGTTTCTGCCGACGCCGGGCGCCGTTCTCATAAAAAATGCCGAGGGGGAAGTGCTCGGCGCAACGGGTGCAAGCGGCGGCTTGGGCGATGAGGACGAATTGATTTGCATGACTGGAATTGAGGCCGTCGGACTTAAGTATGCGTAGCGGTTAAGCAATGTTTGGGACGTCGCTTCGTCGTGCCGCGTGTATACACGGAAATCGGTTCGCGTTTCTATGTCAGGAGCGGTCAATCGATTGGTTCACTCTCCTCGAGCGTGCAAGCCGATTGTCAACCGGATTGGGCCGCCTTGGCATCGTGCGCGGCGATCGACTGGCGATGTTGTTGCCAAACGGCTTGATCGGCATCGAGTTGTTCGCCAGCGCCGTCCTTTCAGGGTACGTGATTGTGCCCCTCAATTTCCGCTGGAGCATCGACGAACTCGCGGACGCTCTGACAGATAGTTCGGCGAAAGCATTGGTCGTTGATGATCACTTCCGAGACTCAGGTGTTGCCGCAGCGGTGCGGGCCCAGTCGATCCTTATCGACGGCGGTAGTCGCCCTGCCGAAGGTTCGATCATTTATGAAAGCCTGTTCGACGCGTTCTCTTCTCCGATAGATGATTGCGACGACAGCGCCCTGCTCGCCATTTTCTACACCGGGGGCACCACCGGTCGTTCCAAGGGCGTCATGCTGAGCCACGGTAACGCCGCCTATGTCGCCATGGCCAGTATGGCTGAAGGAGCATATGGCACGGACGAAATCTATCTGCATACCTCACCGAGTTTCCATATTGCGGGGGCGATGAATGTATTTCAGGCTTTCATTTGCGCGTCTCGAAACGTCGTTTTGCCGCGATTCGAGGCAGGTGCTGCGCTTGCCGCGATCTCGGCGCAAGGCGTCACCCAATCGCTGTTGGTTCCGACGATGATCGGCATGATCCTCGACCATGCCAATTTCACCGCTACCGACACATCGAGCATACGCCGGATTCTCTATGGTGCTGCTCCCATGACCGAGGCGCTGCTAGACCGAGCAATGGCAGCATTTCCGCGAGCGGAATTCATGCAACTCTACGGGATGACGGAGACTGCTTCGAACGCGTGCATCCTCCATTCACGCGTATTTACCGTCCCTGATGGGAAGCGGTTTCTGTCGCGTTCCGTCGGACGAGCCATGGTCGGGAGTGAAGTCGGCATATTTGGCCAGGCCGGGGATCTCCTATCGCCGGGCGAAGTCGGAGAAATCGCAATTCGAGGGCCCGGCGTAATGATCGGATATTGGAACCGTCCCGACGCAACCGCTGCAGCCGTTCGAGGCGGCTGGATGCATACCGGGGACGGGGGCAGTATGGACGCAGAGGGTTATGTCTATCTTGCCGACCGCATCAAAGACATGATCATCTCGGGCGGCGAGAACATCTACTCACTGGAGGTAGAGGCCGTTCTGGTAGAGCACCCGAGCGTGCGCCAATGCGCCGTAATCGGAGTCCCTCATCCGGTATGGGGCGAAGCGGTTCACGCTATCGTGACGCTAAACGACGGAGCATCATTCGATGAGCGGGCACTTATCGATTTTTGCCGGAGCAAACTATCGGGCTACAAACTGCCGCGCAGCATCGAACATCGCGACGAACTGCCCCTGACCGCAGCAGGGAAAGTGATGAAGCGAGATCTTCGAGCGCCATTCTGGGCACATCTGGAGCCCCCGCACGCGGCCCCCGTCGTTGGTTGACTCCTACAAGTGTCAACGTCGCCGCCATCATAGTCGTGCTATTGAGGATCGTGGGGATCGACAAGAGTCGCAGTTTGCCGTTCGGCTTGGAAACGTACACGCGCCCCTTGGTCCACACTACTCCGACAGGTGAATTGATATCGCGATCAAGGAGTGAAACATCGAGCGGACGATTGACGATTGGAGACGCGCTAGCGAAAAAGATTAAGACTCTCGAGACGCGAACTGCACGAACAGGTTGCGCGGTGGCACAGATGAGAAATGGATTGCGATAGAATCTACCTACAAAGTATTCATAATATCTTGATTATAATTTTCTGGTGCGCAAGGAGGATTCGAATAAACATCTAAGCCGTTGTTTCGGTGATCTTTTTTGCGACGGGGAAATTCCATGTACCCCGCAACATGCCCTTAGCGGCCACATCGCTGACAGCAATCAGGTCAAATTTGCCGGACCACCAGCCTCGATGTTAGAATGTGTATAAATCATGACTTGAGTACACATCATGCGGACCAATATCGTCATTGACGACAAATTGATGAAGGAAACCCTCCGGCTCACGGGATTGAAGACCAAGCGCGAGGCTGTGGAGCTTGGACTTCGAACCGTCGTGCGTCTTCGCAAGCAAGACGAGATTCGCCGGTTCCGAGGGAAGCTCGATTGGAAAGGCGACCTTGATGCGATGAGAACGGACAAGTGATTCTGGTCGATTCCAGCGTATGGATCGACTATTTCCGGGGCACGCAGAATTTGCAAGCGGATCGACTGGATGCCTTGCTCGGCAACGAGCCTGTCGCGACCGGCGACTTGGTCTTGGCTGAAGTCCTTCAAGGTTTTGGCAGCGTTCAAGATTTCAACCAAGGCAAGAAGCTGCTCACATCTTTGCCGATCATTGATTTGGTCGGGGGAGATATTGCCATTCAGGCGGCCAAGAACTTCAGGACTTTGCGCTCGCGCGGCATTACGATAAGAAAGACCATCGACACATTGATCGCGACCAGCTGCATAGTAAGAGGATTGACATTACTTTACAGCGACAAGGATTTCGATCCATTCGTCGAGCATCTCGGACTCCGCACGGCGCTCCCGAGGACATAGCGAAGTGAACGCGCAATTTTTGCGCGCCCGGAACGGGCGATTTGTCCCCCGGCGGTTTCACTGCAGCTGATTGACTCCCGACCCCCTGGTTCGAAGCTCAGCGCACTACCGAAATCGTAATTTTAGCAATTGTAAGCTATTGAATCGTAACAACCTTGCTCGCGGGATGTCCGTTGCTTATCCACAGGCGAGCATGACTGAGCACAACGAAGCACAGCAGACTTACGCAAAAGTCCCGCAGCCCAAAATACTGGAGGGGTGCCCTGCAATACTGAAAATGCCTTCATAGCCCAGACGCACGCTCGAAGTTTCGCTCGCGGGATGTCTGTCGCGGCACCACAATACCACGACCGAGAACGACGAAGAATTGGAGGGCGACCAATGCAAAGCCAGACGTTCGGGTCATAAGCGGAAGTCCCCGAACAGCGTTGGATCTCCTTCTTGGAGCAAAAATGATTGAGACTCCTGACATACGCATTACGAATTCGTAGGCCGTAGGCACGACTCATATCAATCAATGCCTTGCGAGCACCAAGGTGGTCTATGCCTTTAGAAAGCGGCAAGTATCTGGCTGTGCTGGCACAAAAGTGGCCACAGTACTTCTCAGAACCACATTTGCTCATGCTCGCGATGCTCCCAGACGGCTGAGAGGAAGGTCGGCTTTTCGCCCGCAAGGCGGGTTCTTACGGCGGCCCCAGCCGGTCGTAGATTTGCGTAACCCACTCGATGAAGACGCGCACCTTCGTACTCAGCTGACGACTCGGTGGGTAGACGACGAAGACCTCAAGTGGTTGCGGTCGATACTCTGATAAAACCACGAGCAACTCACCGCGCTCGATCGAAGGTCGCACCATGAAATCCAGCGTATGAACCAGGCCGAGGCCTGCGAGCGCGCATGCCAGATGCGCGTTGCTTTCATTGACCAGAATGCTGTGTTTGGGCTCGATCCGGAACGGTTCGTCACGGACCAGGAGCTCGATCGGTTGTACGGTGCCGCTGGAGTTGGAGAAATACCCCGCCACGGGAAAATCCTCATCGGCGATCTGTCGTGGATGGGTCGGCACGCCGTGTCGAGCAAGATAAGCGGGGCTTGCGCACAGCGTCCATGGTAAAAGGCCGATGCGCCGGGCAATCAAGGCCGGATCTTGGGCGCTGCTACGAATTGCGCAATCAATGTTTTCACCGATCAAGTCGACTGTCCTATCCGTGACGCCGAGTTGGAGCTGTATTTCCGGGTACCGCGCCCGGAACTCCGGAAAGGCTGGAATCAGAATACCGCTTGCAGTGGAGCCCCCAGTGTCGACCCGCAGTCGACCCCGGGGCCTGGTTTGCGCCCGGCCCAACGTCGCTTCGATCTCATCCAGTTCGGCCAAGAGATGATGCATTCGCTCGTAGTAAGCGGCTCCGTCGCTCGTGACACGGACGCGTCGCGTCGTGCGCTCCAGCAACTTCACCCCTAAGTGCCTTTCGAGTTGCTGAATCTGCTTACTCACCGTGGCGTTTGGCATCTGCAGTGAGTCCGCGGCACGCGTGAAACCGCCGGTTTCGACGACACGGGCGAAGGCCCTGATGGCCTGCATGTGGTCCATGAAAGCTCCCTCCTAGACTACATTATCCACATACATGGATAAAGATTCCATATCTATCACTTTATTATCGTCAATGATCCCAATAGAGTGCAATTCAGGTCACTTATGGTTTGGAGAACAAATGAACGACACGGAATATCGCAACGTCCACGCGACCAAACACGCTGGAAAAATCGGGCTCGTCACGGGGGGGAATTCTGGGATCGGGCTTGCCACCGCCAAACGGTTCGCGCGTGAAGGGGCAACGGTCTATGTCACAGGCAGACGACAGGCCGAACTGAACGCCGCTGTGCAGCAGATTGGTCACGGTGCCAAGGCCATACAGGGCGACATCGCAAACCAGGCCGATTTGGATCGCATCTATTCACAAATCGCGGCCGCTGAAGGGCATCTCGATATTTTGTTTGCCAATGCCGGCGGGGGAGAATTCACCCCGTTGCCCTTGGTCACCGAGGCGCAGTTTGAAAAGTACGTCAGCATCAACGTCAAGGGTACGTTGTTCACCGTGCAGAAGGCCCTTCCGTTGATGCGTCCTGGTAGCGCAATCGTCATTACCGGGTCAACCTCGTCGGTTGAGGGCGCGCCCGCGTTCGGCGTATACGCCGCCACCAAGGCGGCCCTACGCTCGCTCACCCGAACCTGGGCATCCGATCTCAAAGGACGGGATATTCGCGTGAACATCGTAGTGCCGGGTGCCGTCGTCACCCCCGCCTATAAATCCGAACTCAAAATGTCCGATGCGCAGATCGAGCAGTTCAAGGTGCAAATCGCCGAGTTGACGCCCCTTGGCCGAGTAGGACAAGCAGATGAAATTGCGAAAGCCGTGTCGTTTCTCGCTTCCGATGATGCGAGTTACATCACGGGCGCCGAACTATTTGTGGACGGTGGAAAGACACAGGTCTAAGGAGCCCGCAGTGAGACGCCAGCTCGCCGACGGAGCGGATTGTTGAGTCTCCCGCTCATCCCGTCGTTAAGCTTTTCGAACTTACAATGCTAAGGACAACCATGAGCCAGGACAAGAATATCGGGATCGCCCAGCGGCTTCTGGCCGGCATTAACGAGGGCCGCCCCCCCGAAACTCTCGCCGCCATGTTCGCCGAGGATCTTTGCTTCGAAATCCAGGGCGATGATGGTGTGCTTCCATGGATCGGACACAAAACCGGGCGTCAGGCCGCAGCAGATTTCTTTCGCGAGATCCGCGTGCTGACAGAGCCTGTCAAATTCGAAGTCGAGGACATCCTTGGCAGCCTGCACCGGGCCGTGATCGTCGGTGAGCTTGCAACGCGGATCAAGTCGTCGGGCAAGATAATCAACACCCAGTTCGCCATCGTCCTCACGATCTCGGGCGACGAGATTGCGCGTTTCCAGATGCTCGAGGATAGCTTTGAGTTGTCACGGACGGTGCGTGGGTAAGCGGGCCGAGCGCGAGGCGCTGCTCAGATGGAGGGCTGCAGCCCCGTGCAGCCATGATCGCCTTCTGTCACAGCCTCAGCGTGGGATCGGTCTAGAATTTCTATTGATTGGCGTGTTCTGACGTGCAGCCCGGCGGAGACCTCTTATGGCAAATACGATTGAAAATCTTCTCACGCGAAACCTGTTGGAAGTCTTTGGCGAGCGAGATACGGTGAAACGCCGTTCCGCGATAGCAGCGCTCTGGGTGGAGGATGGTGTCTTTGTGGATCCGTTCGGCCGCTACGTCGGATACGCCGCGCTGAATGACGCCATATCGCAATTACACGCAAAGTTTCCAGGCTTCGTGTTCGCACCGATCGGTGCCCCGCAGGCCTTCTACGATGTCGGACGCCTAGCCTGGAGCCACGGCCCGGTCGGTGAACCACCCAAGGTCACGGGGCTCGACGTAGTCACCGTTCGAGACAGCCGCATCGTGGTGCTTTATGCTTTTATCGATACGCCGGTCACTTGAGGTATCGCCATCAAAACAGTCAGATTCGATGGGTTGATCCGGAGCCCGGCGGAGGCCTTAAATTGCGAGCGGTCAACCGCGCCCTTTCTGACTGCACCGCATGGCGCCACCGACCGAGAGCCAACACGCCATCTCTACCGCCCGACTTGGCTCGCGCTGCGTGCCGGAAGACCGCCACGGCGTAATCGCCGCTCGAGCGCTTACGAAATTTCTAAGCACTCAACGTTGAGAACGGCAACAAGTTCTGGGGTTACCTTAGGGTGGATTCCGCTACCGAGTTAGCTGCGTTTCCGTCGGTGGAACCCGCCGAACACGGTCTGCTCGATAAGCGACCAAAAAGTCTCGATAACCGTGGGTGAGTCAGGTAAAAGGCCTGTCGCCTCACGAATTTCCGCACCTAGAGACGACAAAACGGAAGTCGCACCAATCAGTAAGTAATGGATGAGATTGGGATCGCCTTGTGGTAGCTCACCGCTTACCTGAGCGGCACGGATTTGTGGGATCAGACGGTTCAACAATGGGCTAATCATCCTACTTGTCAGCCAAGGAAGCCTTGGATTCAAGGGTCTGCTTTCGCGAAGCATGAAGTGGTGAAAGGCCGGATGTTCAAGGGTAAAGGATAGGAATGTGCGATATTCCTTTTGCAACTGTTCAACCGCCGTTAGCTTTGGATTCGATATTGCCTCGGCATCCCACAGTTCCTGGATCCGGCCAAAGGCGTACTCCGCCACAGCCTTCCAAAGTATTTCTTTGGTTCGATAATGATAAGTAACTAGTGTGTGCCGCAAACCTGTACGTTCCGCGATGTTTCGAATACTGGCACTGTCAAAGCCCTTTTCCGCGAACTCGGCAAGTGCGGCATTCATAATGGCGTCTTTCGTGATCAGCGCCCGCTGCTGTTTGCGACGCTTCTTCGGTCTGAACGCACCTCGACTCTGTCTTCTCGGCGCAACCCGTTCTTTAGCCGCCGCCGTCGATTTGGTTTTTCTAGCCATATGTCCTGCCCATTGTTGCATGATACTGCGCGAGGTCGGTCCGCGTCGAATTCAAGGACACCAGATCCGCCTTCCGTAGGAAAATATAGACGACGATGGAAACCGCTGCAGGCCGATTTGCCGATCCTCATACAACTATGTACGCAAGCATCAAGCAAGATGTGGGGGAGCGCTTTCATGGGGCTTGAGGTTCTATGCTCGTCGCTCATTAGAGCGCCAGGATGCTCGCGCGGACGCTGTCCGAGCCGACGATGTCAATATCGCCGCTGCACTGGCTGGGCGCTGTCGCCAGTCGTACCCACGCTCGGCGGCGCTGGCAAATCGGATCCGGTATCGCAATCAATTCGGGGTCCTAAACTCTCTCGACGATAGTGGCATTGGCCATACCGCCGCCTTCGCACATCGTCTGAAGACCGAGGCGCTTTCCATTGACGGCGAGCGCGCTCAACAGTGTTGTCATTAGCTTGGTGCCGGATGCCCCAAGAGGATGCCCTAATGCGATGGCACCGCCGTGTACGTTCATTCGCGCCGGGTCCGCATCGGTTCTTTTCAACCAAGCAAGCGGAATTGACGCAAACGCTTCGTTGACCTCAAATAGGTCAATATCATCCATAGCCAAGTTAGCTCGCCTTAGTACTTGGGCCGTCGCGTCCGCCGGTGCGTCCAGCATCATCACCGGGTCGCCGCCGACCACGGCGGTTTGGACAATACGGGCGATTGGCTCGGCACCGAGCATCTTCAGCCCGCGCCGGTTGACTACCATGACGCCCGAGGCACCATCGCACATCTGACTGGCATTGGCCGCGGTAATCACCCCACCTTCACGCAGAGGTTTGACGCTAGCAATTCGAGCGAGAGAGGCGTCGAACCGCACACCTTCGTCCTGCTCATGCCGCAGCGGTTGTCCGTCTGCCCCTGGCGCGTCGATGGGAACAATTTCCTGGATGAACTTTCCAGCGGCGACTGCGCTCGCGGCCCTATGATGGCTTTGCAGTGCAAACTGGTCGAGCTGTTCTCGATCCAGGCCATATTTAGCCGCCACCATTTCCGGCCCCGTGAATTGGCTGAACGGGCGACCGGGATAGCGAGCTTCGACGCGCGGGCTCTTATAGTCGCCCATTCCCTGGGCGGCCGCGAGACTTACTGGCGAACCCATTGGAACGCGGCTCATGCTCTCCACGCCACCCGCGATAACGATGTCCATCGCACCGGAGGCGACGGTGTGGGCGGCAAAGTGCAGCGCCTGTTGCGATGAGCCGCACTGCCGGTCGATTGTCGCCGCCGGCGTGGTCTGGAGAAGGCGCGATGCAAGAACGACATTGCGTGCGACATTGGTGGATTGTTCACCGATCTGACTCACGCATCCAAAGAGCACGTCCTCAACGAGGGCGGGATCCGCACCGACGCGCGCGAGCAGGGCGTCGATGATCGCCGCGCCCAGGTCAACCGGATGGACACCAGCGAGGCGGCCTCCACGCCGACCGCCCGCGGTTCGAACCGCAGCGACAATGTAGGCTTCATCCATTCGAATCACCTCGTTCGTAACTGAGCGATACCTCTCATGCAGCTGAGCGCCGTTCCGGATCAAGCTTGCTATAGGATTTCTTCGGTTGCCATGATGTCACTCAGCCGCCGAATCCGGCTGGAACAAGATTGGACCTAGAGCGCTCCTTAGTGCCAGCTGAATCCGCCAAGTTGAGGATCTGCGACATCACCCCATAAAGCTCTGCCGTGGGATCTTCGACCAGCGACTTCGATCTCCAGGCAATGTAGAGGTCCGGGCGCACCAAGATGCAGCCATTCGTCTCAATGCCCACGAGTTCGCGCCACTGTCCGTAGTGGTCCTCATAGTCCATGAATGGTCCGATCGATATTACCTCGACCTTCACGCCGAGATGAGCTGACACGGACGCCGCTGCGTCTCGCCAGGCCTCCCCCTCTGAAGCAAGTAGGAGTACGAAGCGTTGCTTGCCAGCGACATCGAGTGTCGACATACGTGGACCGGGCTCGCGATGGCCAAGCCAGAGATGCGGAAGCGGCGATCCAGGTCGTCCGGATGGCTGGTAATAAAGTTCGGGATCACGTTGGAAGCTCGGTTCCGTCCCATCCGAAACCAACGCCGTCGAGTCGTAAGCTCGGTTCATTTCCACGCCATGGGCATGGTATTCATACTGTGACTCGACAATGTCACGCCGCAAAGCCTCGTAACCCTCTCGCGGATTCGACGTCTCACGGTCCCTCGAAGGCGTAGCAGCGGTCAGCCCAGCTCCCAAGGCATCCCAGATCTTCTGATTGTGGCGCATACTTTTGTTGGCGCGCGCAACAATCTGGCGGCCGACTGGCTGGCGCTCGGTATTGTAGCTGTCGAGCAGCCCGGCGCTTGCTTGGCCGTGCAGAACCAGCGCCAATTTCCAAGCAAGGTTGAAAGCGTCTTGAATGCACGTATTTGAGCCGAGACCATTGGTTGGCGGATGCCTGTGCACTGCATCGCCCATGCAGAAGACTCGTCCCACGGCGTAGCGCTCGGCAACCACGTCATTGATCCACCACCTGGAGATGGAGAGTGTTTTCATCGGCATATCAGGAATTCCGACCAACTCCAAGACACGCTGCTCGATCTCCTGCTGGGACGGCTCCGGAACGCCCGCGGTCGGGGGGGCGATGAGGGCCACCAGCCAACGGGTCCACGGTCGCACCATGCGGAACATCGCTACAGGTGCCCAAAGGGAGGATCCGGACTGAATTGTGGCAAATAGAGAGCCGCGCCGATGCTTGACGTATTCGGTGAGATCGAGTTCGCAATCGACGTTGATAGCACAACCGAGACCGTGTTGACCGGTAAGCCCAATATCCAGCTGTTCAACAATCCGACTACGTGCGCCGTCTGCGCCGATCATATACTGAGCGCGTACCTGCTCGGTCTGTCCGGAGCGTCGATCCACGATCAGAGCCGTGACGCCGTCAGCGTCTTGTTCAAAAGAGATCAATTCGGTGTGGAAACGTACGTCGCAGCCGAGGCGCCTAGCCTCGGCGATGAGAATGGGTTCGAGCTCCGTCTGGGGCAGATCACACATCCGGCAAGGTGACGCCGCGGCGTAGTCTCCCATTCTCGCCGGGTCATTGCCCCAGGCGTAAGTCCGTGCCAGTTCCTCACCCGCCATACTGCGCAGCCAGAAAGAATGTTCGATGAACTCTGACGGGCTGGCGTGAGCCATGCATGCCTTCTCGAGCCCGACGTCACGCAGTGCCTCCATCGTCCGCTGATTGGTGATATGCGCCCGAGGCGTATCGGCGGTGCCGGAGTGCCGTGAGATCATCAGGGCATGAATCCCATGCTTCCCCAAAAAAACCGCCGCAGACGCGCCGGCCGGTCCGGCACCGACGATCAGCACCTTGGTTGCCTGATGGGTCCGCCCGAAATCTCTTTCATCATTTGTGGACATATGCATCGTCGGCTTTTCAAGCGGTACGCGACCTAGCCAGTCATATCCCGGCCAAAGATCTTGCGGGCAATGATCCATTTCTGAACTTCGTTGGCACCCTCGTAGATTTCGCCGATCTTGGCGTCGCGGTAAATGGCCTCGAGTGGCCAAGCCTCATCGTTCCCTGCCAGCCGCCGCACAAATCCATAGCCGCCGCAAATCTGGATGGCATCGCGAGCGACGTCGACCGCCAGAGCGCTTCCCTTGATCTTCGACATTGCCGCAAGGACCGAAGCGTCATGACCCGCGTCGCTGACGAGGCCCGCCTTCTGATACAGCGAGCGTGCGGCTTCCAGCTCTAACGCATGTTCGGCAAAACGGAACTGCCAGTGCTGGAATGCGGCGATCGATTTTCCGTAGACCGTCCTGCGCATGGCGTAGTCAACCGCGACGTCAAGAGCGCGCTGGCCCATGGCTACCCCAACGGCCCCAATCCCCATGCGACCGAGCGCCAGAGAACCCAAAGCCGCGCGTAATCCTTGACCCGGCGTGCCGAGTACGTGATCGTCCCGGACAAAAACGTTCACAAAGTGGATGTCGGCCGTCAACTGGGCATGATTGCCCATCTTGGAGTCGGGCTCGCCGACGGTGACTCCGGGCTCGCGCATATCAACCATGAGCAACGAAAGCGTGTCACCGGTCCGACAAAGAAGTACGACATGGTCTGCGGCGACCGAGTTGGTGATCCACCGCTTCACGCCATTCACCCTCCAGCCGCCGGCGACGGGCTCGGCCCTTGTTTTAACTGATTCCACCGACAGATCGGTGCTGGCGTCCGGTTCACTCGTGGCAAACGCGCCAATAAATTCGCCGCGCACCAGCTTCGGCAAATAGTGGGTGCGCAGCTGACCGCCGACCTTGTCGAGTGTCTTGCCGACCAAGATGGCATGGGCGTCGTACATCGCGCTAGCGACACCCGGTGCGAAGTAGGCCAGTTCCTCGACGACGGTGAGTGTCGCCAAGGTCGGATAGGCAAGTCCGCGGCCGCCCACATCCTTGGCGAAGGGAATTGCATAAAGGCCGGCATTTGCGATTGCCTTGAAGATGTCATGACGAAATCCGTCGCGCCGCTCAGGGGTGGTATTCAACAAATATGCCGCTGGACGCAACACGCTCTCAGCGAAAGCCCGCGCCTCCTCGCGGACCTTTAAGGTCTCAGCAGGGATCAATAGGTCCGAGACAAGCGCATCAGCTTGACGGCGCGCGGACCATCCGATCTCACGTTGGGGAGCGGCAGCCATGTCACTGTTTCCCGTCGGTAACGTGATTTTCCAGGCCGCCAAGACTCCTATGGAACGCGCGGTCATGCAGTGTTGCGGTCACCACATCGCCCGCCTTTAAGAACGGCCGGAACGCGGCCATTTCCACTCTGAGAGCATCGCGCCTGACGTCGTCCGCCATGAGATTCGTCCTCAGGATTTCGATAAGTTTGGGAGAGGCCGGCGCGGTAACCCCTCCAGGAGTTCCGGTGAGCAGCAGATCGCCTACCTTTAGGTCAACGATTCTTGACAGCTGAGCCAGGGTCTCCGCGGGTTTGAAAATCAACTGCGATGAGTCGGCGGACTGCCGCACTTCGCCGTTCACCCAGAGCTTGATCTCGAGATTGGCAAGGACATCCATTGCTTCGGTCTTCTCCAGCAGATAGAGAACCGGGCCCGCAGGGCAAAAGGTTCGATAGCTCTTACCTTGATACCACTGCAGGAATGAGGCCCCAAACATGATGTCCCGAGCAGAGACATCATTGCAAAGAACCACGCCTGCCACATAATCGGCAAGGTTCTCATCATCGACGCTAATTCCTTGTCCCAGGGTAGCGCGCAGCACAACGGCGAACTCGACCTCATAGTCTAATAGCTGCACGTCCCGTGGTCGCTCAATATTGCTGAAGGGACCCGTCAACGAAGAACTTGCCTTGGCAAAGAACAAATTCTGTTTGCGTTCATGATGTCGCGCCTCCGCGGCGTGGCTCACGTAATTGAGACCTTGGCAGACCAGTGTCGCGTCGCTGGTGATGGGACTCAGCAAGGCCACCGCCTTGAGAGAGAGGGGTTTTTCGACTTCACCAAGCTCGCCTGCATCGAATGCCGTAATCAACGAGGCGGTCGTGGTCGCATTGGTCTTCAATGGAGCGACCTCAATGTGGGCGACCGCTGTGAAGGGAGCCTTACTCATTAGTCTGCCCCATCGAATCACGCCTTGATCCAGGTATCGCACGATTAACAGGGCCACTAATATCTCCTGACTTTAAAGGGTTAGCGCAGCGTCAGCGCATCCAGGGACGCGGCGGCTGCTGCAATGCCAAAATCAACCCACGCGCACGTTCGAGCTCCATTTTTCCGAAGCCGCCGGCGGCGTGTATTGCGTCGATCTGATCGACAGGCACATCCGGTCTCATCGATTCCGGTAGGTCGGCGCCCCAGGCCCACAGGGTGCCGCGCGTCAACGCACGATAGCCCGTGGGCTGACTGGCATCGAATACATCACCGTCGGCATAGTGCTCCCATTCGTCACCCACCGGATCCTTCCAGTAGTCAAACACCTGACTGCCGAAGTAGTGACGGCCAATACCCCAATAAGGAGTCCATCCCTTCCCTCGCAGGTGCTGATGGCCCTGCCCCACCGCCTCAATGTCAAAGGTCTCGAAAGCCACGTGCACCACCCCCGCTTTCGGTCCGCCGAGAATGGCGATGCTATGGTGATCGGCGGGCTGACTGCCGCGATCGAACCGAAAGAACCCCAGGCCCGGAGTCCCGTCCGGAAGTGTCTGGATATCGGAAGCAATCAATCCAATATGGCGCATGTACCATGCTGCCGACTCCTCGACATTAGGCCGTTGAAGAACTACATGACCAAACCGAAATATGGGTGAGGGCTCAACGGGCGTTCGCACACCCGCATTAATCCGAGCATGCCGATCGGGCGTATTGACTGGGATCAGAGCATCTCGTGTCGGGAGCGGTGCGACCGATGCGGCGCCGTGAATGACGTCAAGCCGAAAACCATCGGGGTCGACCAACCGGACCCGGCGGCCGCCTCCTGGTCCTTCCGCAGCGTCTATGCCAACTCCGGAAGCGTTGGACAATTCCTCCAGATCGCTCGCTTTCGCGACGGAAACCGCAAAACCGGCGAAGCGGTCTTGATTGGACGGCACGATGGCAACTACGTAAGCCGGCGTCCCGTGCCCGCGAAAATACGAAACTCCATCTTCGGTCGTGGCGACCGAGATTAGACCGAAGTCCCGCAAAAAGCAGGTCATCTCAGCAACGTCTGTTCGCTCGTAGACAACATGCATCGTCCTGTCTGCACGCACGATTGGTCGCACACGTTCGAGGCAGCGGATCGCACCGTTGCCAACGACAGAATTTAGGTCGCCCATGTCGTCATGATCCCTGTGTGCTCGTGTCATCAACAACCCGCGGAACATCGTCCCGGGGATATATGGCTCGTTTGCGATAAGGCAGTTGAGCATACGCTTTACTTTACGGTCGTACAGTTCTTGAGTCAAGAAGCCCGCATTATTTTGACGGCCCCTGATTCATGCGACTCAAGCGAAATTCATACGACTCACGCGAATACGGCGCCGTCCACTTCTAATTCGGCGCCACTAATGAAGCTTGCGGCGTCCGAAGCGAGAAAAGCGACCGCGCCTGCCACTTCCGCAGGTCGACCCAGCCGCCCCCATGGAATCAGCGCCTCAATGGCAGCCTTTTGATCCTTGCTGTACGCCTCCATTATCGGTGTGTCGATTGGTCCGGGGTTAACAGCATTTACCCGGATTTTGAATGCAGCGAGTTCGAGAGCGGCACATTTCGTCATGCCCCGGACTGCCCACTTGCTTGCGGCGTATGCGAATTGTCCGGCTACCCCACGCATGGCGACACATGAAGACATGTTGATAATGCAGCCGGCGCCCGCCGCTTTGAAGGTTTCGATCACGGCTCTCATGCCAAAAAAGGTTCCGAGCTGGTTGATCCGAAACGCCTCGTCCATCGCGGAGGCGTCGGTATCCTGAACTGCTCCAAGCCGGAGCACCGCCGCATTGTTAACTAGAACATCCAGCCGCCCGTTCAGCCTAAGAGTCTCCGTGACGACTTTCGACCAGCCCTGCTCATCAGATACGTCGTGTTGAAAGAAGTTGGCGTTACCGCCAAGTCGGTCTGCAATCGTGGAGCCGTCGAGTACGTCGGTGATGACGACTTTAGCCCCCTGCGCCACGAACTGTTCCGCTGTTGCAGCACCCATGCCACGCGCGCCACCGGTTATGATAGCCACTTTGCCTCTGAGCGGCTGTGCTTGCGACATCCTTAGCTCCCTCAATCGCAATTCCAGATCTCGAATATCATTTGGTATCCACCGCCGATTCAACCAAACCGCTCATCGGAATCGCGCGCTAAAGGTAGCGCCGTAAGTTGCCGGCATGCCAACCGCTCGACCGATCGTGTCTTGAATATTGGTGATGTCCAAGACATAGAATTTATTGAGAACATTGCGGCCCCAAAACTCCACCCGGTATTTGTGGTCACCGCGTTCGAACCCGGCAAGCGCATTGAGCAGCCCATACTCGGGGATGACATTGAGCGCGGCCGTTGTGAACGCCGCATGCTGCATGCTTTGGTAGTAGCTGCTTGCGCCCGCGAACCAATTCCATTGGCTGTTGATGGGGCGTTCGTAAGTCGCATCGAGGTCCCCCTGCCATTTCGACGTCCCCGGGAAGGCCAACCCATGGAGGTCGATCAGTGGCGGTGAGCCATAATGGACATTGGATTGAATGATATGCGACGTCACTTTCGAGTCGATATAGGAGGCGCCGCCATGAAGCGTCAGCCCTCCGAACAAATGCCAGGTCAGATCTAGTTCAGCACCATCCACCTTGGAAGTGGGAATAGAGATGATGGTCGGCAAATAGCCAAACGGCGGAGTAAGAACGGTGCCGGCCAGTTGCTTGTCCTTATAATCCATGTGGAATATCGCGCCCGTCACCAACAAGGCGCGATTAAAAGCCATCTCTTTGAATCCAGCCTCATAGGCAAGTACAGACTCCTGCGGGACGGGGGTCTCCTGGCCCGTGGTCACGATCGTGATGTCGGCGAAGGTTCCAGATTTATAGCCCTTCGCCGCATTCGCATAGAGTAAGAGTTCGGGTATTGGTTTCCAGTCGGCACCGACGCGCCACGATATATTGTGTTCGTCCAGTTTCGATTGCAGGCTTGTGATCGGGGAACCTACCGGCACACCGTGAGCCTTTGCGTACGACGCTGAGGCTTCCGTGAAGCAACCGCCGGGCGGGATGTGGTTGTTCGCAATGACTGGCGGGTTGTTTTCGAGCAGTTCCGCCAAATTGGCGACAGCTGAGAATGCCGTTGCGAAGGTACCGTCGCCGTTGTCATTGAGACAGGCAGTCGCATCGCGATTGGAAATGGTATAGCGCGAGGAGCCGTAGATAGTGACCGTGTCGACGGGCTTGTAGTCAAGGCTACCAAATATGCCGCCGGTGTTTACCGCCTGCTGAAGGTATTGTATTCCACCATTGTAGTAGTAGCATTCGCCACCCCCGATGAGGCCAGGAATCGGGGGGGAGCAGAATACCGTGTTCGTGCCCCCTTGCGAGAAATTCCAGCTTTGATTGTCGTAGGTGCTGTCATGCTGATACGTTCCGCCGATCATCCACTTCAGTGCGTCGCCATCGGCGAGGCCGGCTAGACGTAATTCTTCCGAGACGGAAGAGAGCTTGCCGCTGCTCACTACGTACATATTAGAGTACTGTGTGCCGTCATCATCGATTGGCTCGTATAATCGAGCGTGTGAATAGGCGGTGATGGATGTCAGCGTCATGTCGTTTCCGAGCTTCGCGTTAACGCGCGCCGACCCCTGATAGAAATTATCGTTTTTCTGAAGGGATTGATTCGCATTCCAACCCGCGTACGTCGCATTATTAGGCGCCAGCGGATAGGCGGTGACTTGTGCTACGTATGAAATGGGGGCTTGCAGCGTCGAGTTGATCGGCGCCCAGCCTATGTCCTGCAGTGCCTGCGTGTCCGAGCGATCAAACCAACCGTTAAAATTCAGTTCCACATCGATATTATCGGTCGCCTGATAGTCAACCAGAAATCGGCCCTTTGAGATATCTTGCTGGCCAAGTAGCTGTTGATTCCCGTTTGTCCGGTGGGCGTACCCGTCCGCGCCAATACTGGCATAGGATTTCTGCCAGTTGCCGCGGCTGTCGTGCTCGAAGGCAAAACGCACCTTGACCTTATCCGTGATTGGTCCGCCGACGAACCCGCTCAGAGTAGTTGCATTGTAATTGCCATAGCCGATATCGATGCCGCCCTCAAAAGTATCCGTGGGTTTGTTAGCGATGTAATTGATCGCACCGCCGGTTGCGTTCTGGCCGAATAGCGTGCCTTGCGGCCCTTTCAATACTTCCACGCGCTCGATATCGAAGCCTGACCCTTCCGTCTCTACGGAAAATGGCAACGGCACTTGATCGACATAGACGCTGACAGTCGGTGAAATTCCAAACGATTCCTCAAAGAAACCAACGCCGCGAATTTGATAGATTGGATGTCCATATGCACTCGGTCTGTAACCAAAGCCGGGCGTTACCTCGGCCAATTGGGCAGGTGTGGTGATCCCAAGGTCGACAAGCAGTTCGCCGGCCACGGCAGTAACCGAAATCGGTACATCGCTAAGACGTTCAGAGCGCTTTTGAGCTGTCACGGTAATTTCGGCGATTTGCCCATCGGACGTCTCGGAACTTGTCGACGGTGGCTCCGCCGCGATGGACACCGACTGCGCTGACGCAACGCCGGCCATCAGACAGCCAAGTGCGAGCGACGTATACAGCATATGCATCTTGACCATGGACTCCCCCGATTGATGACGTCTTTTGCGCCCTGGTCCAAAGCCTGCTACGAACTTATGTAGCAGTCAAGCTATTTAAGTACATTCGTACAGTTTATGTACCCGATTAGTCAAATTCATGAGCGGGAACCGGGTAAAGTCGCCTCGAAATTCAAAATTTTGGCAACTCGGCATCGGTGGAGCGAGGTGCTTCGCGTCGAAATACCTTGGCGGGTGTTTCGATAGATTGCGGTCAAGAACGCCGAGTCTCGCAAGGGGCAAATGAATGCAGCGAGCGACCGGGACATAGTCTGGAATCGCATGTGAAAGATCGGGTGGTGATGGCGTCGAGACTAATCATCGAGGCGATGCGAATGTACGGATTCTCAGGCGCGATGCCTCAGGACGACGCGCCATCGATATATGGCAATCCTGCATTGCCCTTGCTGATATCAACTTATGACAACGTTTTGCGGGTCTCCTTCACGACCTCCGCATATTTTTTCTCATCCTTCGGCAGTGTCACCGGCGGCACAAGTAGTCCCCGCTTGACTGCAGGGCGTTCGCCAATGAGTTCGAACCAGCGTCTGAGGGCCGGATAGTCGGCGAGACTAAGCTCCGACCAACCATGCGCGAGAACCCACGGCCAGCAGGCAATGTCAGCGATTGAATATTCGTCTCCGGCAACGTAGGCGTGGGACGCAAGTTGCTCCTCAAGCACGCCAAAAAGGCGGTAGCTTTCTCGGCTATATCGTTCTACCACGGAGGGCAAGCGCTCGGGAAAATAGTGCCGGAAGACGTTCAGTTGTCCCATCATCGGGCCCAGTCCCGCCATCTGCCACACCACCCATTGTGTTGTTCGACTGCGGCCGAGGCGACTGGCCGGTATGAATTTGCCGGCCTTCTCTGCGAGATACATTAAAATGGCTCCCGATTCAAACACCGAAAAATCGCCCTCATCGTGGTCGACAATGGCGGGAATCCGCCCGTTGGGGTTGATAGCCGTGAAAGCCGGTTTTTTCTGCTCTAGCGCACTGAGATTCATGATGTGCGCGGTGTATGGAAGCCCGCATTCTTCCAGCATAATGGCGACCTTGTAACCGTTTGGGGTCCCCGCAGTGAAGAAATCGATCATCTAATTGATCCTTTTCGTATGGGAAATTAAGCATTGACGTGCGCCATCGGCGACGAAGCAACCGACCTCGCGCCGCTCGAACATCTCGCTTTTCGTCGTGGACTTGATTGCCACACGCCTTTGTCCGCCGCCAGTGGCCACTTGTCGATCATCTGACGTATTTGACACGATAGTGATCCCGCGACTAGTCTATTACGATCGTACAGTATAACTATAGAGTATCAAATGAGGTCGCTAGAAGGAAAGATTGCACTTGTGACCGGCGGTTCGCGTGGCATCGGTGCGGGCATCGTCCGGCGACTAACGACCGAAGGTGCCCAAGTCGTATTTACGTATCCAAGCGTTTCGGACGGACCCGATGCCGTATTGCGGTCGATTGCCGACGCGGGGGGAAAGGCTTGGGCATTCGAGGCAGACAGTTCCGATCCCCAGGCGGTTGAAGCAGCGGTCGATCGCACGGCGGAAAAGGCCTCGCGCCTGGATATTCTGGTCAACAATGCCGGGATCATCACTATCGCACGCTTAGGCGAGTTTTCATTGCAAGACTTCGACCGGATGGTCGCCATCAATATCCGGGGGGTTTTTGTAGCGTCGAAAGCGGCGTCGCGCCACATGAGCAGCGGCGGCCGGATTATTAACATAGGCAGCTGTAACGCCGATCGCATGCCGTTTGAGGGAGGCAGCATCTACGCCATGACCAAGGCCGCGGTGGCCGGCCTGACGCGGGGTATGGCACGCGATTTAGGGCCGCGGGGGATTACCGTGAACACGGTGCAGCCGGGTCCGACAAACACCGATCTGAACCCGGTCGACGGCCCGTACGCACCTACGTTCTTGCCCATGCTGGCAGTCCAGCGCTTCGCGCATGTGGATGAGATCGCCGGAATGGTCGCGTATTTGGCTAGCCTGGAAGCGGCGTTTGTCACAGGAGCCATGCTGACAATCGACGGCGGCTTCAACGCGTGACAGAATCGCTTTCATCGACATTACTCGCCGCTCCCCAGGCGCCAGGAATACCGGGCGAGATGATCCGTATTGTTCCAACTCATGATTACATCGCCTGATTTGCCCTGAGTGATTGGCGGGCTGGCGAGCACAGCGGCACTTGCGGGAGAGGCGTCGCTCTTTGTGATCGCAACGACGAGTTAGTTGTTCGGTGCACCGGCCGCAATCCAGCGTTGCACGACCGCAACTTTGTCCGGTGTAAGCGTGTCACCGGGCGGCATTTGGGTCCCGCTTCCCGATCTGGTCTGCGTGCCGGCGAGCTTATGAAAGAGATAGCTTTCGTCTGGCTTGCCGGGCGCCACAAGCGCGAGCTTCGATTCCGCGCTCCGGCCCTGCAGCAGGTTGCGCCAGGATTTGCCGTCCTCCAGTACCAGACCTTGGGGCGCGCCGCTCGATTGATGGCAAGTGACGCAGTTTTCATCGAAAATCGGCTGAACGTCCGCCTCGAAGCTAACCGGCTGGGGATTGCCCCCGCCACCGCTAGCGACTCCGCCAGCGGCGGCGATGCCGATCGTTGTAAAAAGTAGACCGCGGATCCTCATATATCCTTTACCGCTTCGGCGCTAGCGTTGCGGCCTGCGATGCTGCCGAATGTCATCGCGGGTCCCAGAGTCGCTCCCGCGCCCCAATACCCGGCTCCGCCTGGCGCCGCGATGCAGTTTCCTGCGCCATAAAGACCCGGTATAGGTTGGCCGCGCGTGTCTATTATCTGAGATTTCGGATTGATGATCGGGCCACCATTGGTATCGAGCATGCCGCCGCCAAGTATAATCGCGTGATACGGCCCTGAATCGGCCATCGGATACATGGTGTAATTCGGTCCGGGATTGTGCCGCCACCGAGTATCCTTTCGCTCTACGGAGTCGATGTTATGGTGCCAATCAACGTCGTAGGGACGACCTCGCTTGAATTGACCATCGATCCCCCTTCTCGCGTCTGAATTGTACAGAGCGATCTGCGCCTGAAGGCCTTCAACAAAACCCGGCGCTAGAGACCGCTTGCCGATTTTGCTTTCATAACGGTCGAGTCTCTGCTGGATTGCGGAAGCCAGCAATTTTACTGTACCCCCAGAAATAATGTAGTCCGCTTGCTCACCCGGTGGCGGCAGGTGCATGTTGCCCGCAAAAAGCTCCAAGGCGCGCTGATCGAATATCATATACAGGAGATCGTTGGGATATTCGTTCTCGATCTCGTCAAACAAGAAATGAGCACGGCCTCGCACGTTGTAGTTGCGTTTTTCATCGACAACGCGCCGCCCGTATTTGTTGACGAGGATCATGCTGTCGCCTGGCGGGATCTCCATCGTCACCGACACGCTGGGCGAAAGCAGTGCCTGCTCCAGCACAACCTCGGAGAACCAGGCACCCGTCATGTTACCGAGCATCGCGCCAGCCTCGATCCCGATCCTGATAAAATCACCTTGCGCGGAGGGTACTGAGCAGGCGCCATGGATTGGGCCGCGAATAAAGGTTCGGAGAAGATCCTGGTTTTGGCTGTAACCGCCCGTTGCAAAAATCACGGCCTTACGAGCTCGAAGCCTTATCGGCCCGTCCGCCGTATTAGCGGACACGCCAATAACCTGGCCCTTTTGGTTTTTCAGCACGCCGGTCACTGCATGATTGACGAGCATTGGCACTTGGCGTGAGGTTAGCCACGCCTTCAACTGTCGAATGAGTTCTATCCCGTGTCCCAACTGTCCGTCGGGGCGCAACGGCAGAATCGCCCGCATGCGGGGAACCCTGTCATAGGGCGATGTGTCGGAGTAATCTTGCACCTCAACAATCGTGCCTTTTAAGGCCCCAATCTGATCCAATTCTTCGATGATAGGGCCTGCGGCGTCGTAATAAGTATCGATCAGCGCCAGCTGATCAGCACCGATTCCAAAGTCGGTTAGATCCTCGCGGAACTGCGCCGGAAAGGAATCTCGAGCCATGTACCGAACCGCATCAACTTTGGAGTCTTGCACTCCTTTGGCCCGCAAAAGGTGGTTGTTTGGTATCCAATAGGCGCCCGCCGACCTCGCAGACGTGCCGCCCACAACCGGCGATTTTTCCACGAGCGTCGCCTTTCCGCCCGCCTGAATGACTGCAATCGCGGCCGCCATTGCCGCGGCACCCGATCCAATGACCAAGACATCCGTTTCGTGATGCCAGTTCGGCTGCTCAGCCGCCCTCGTAGATGCAAGAACTGCCACTGCACCGGCCCCGACAAAAGCGTGAGCCATCAAATCGCGGCGCGTCAGCCCTTTTGCGGCATTAGCCTTCATTCGAACATCTCCCTCCGTCTGTCCTCTGTTTTTAATGCGCCAGGAAAGCGCCATTCTGCAGTCATAAAGCCACCATATCTCACACGGAAATCCGTTGAACTGCGAACGATCAGTGACCTAGCTACTCCTGATTCTTTCGCCGGTGCCGGGTGCCAACCGGTTGCGGATAGAAGACATCTCGTTAAGCCTAGTCGCAGCTATAACCAAAAGTCAATAATACTGTACTATCGTACAGTCCGAATCATCGAAGAACCAAGCCGCAACTGCGCGCGATTTCGATCTGCAATAGCTCTTGTTGCCAATTTCTGCGACACCGCTCGATCTGCCTCAGGCGGTCTCTGGTCGCAAGTGGTCGCCATCTCGCTGGTCTGTATCCAAGCTCGCCTTTACAGTCGGACAGTTTCATCGTTAAATTCGCCTTTCAGTGCTGCGAAACGTCGTTCCTAACACGTTTGCGGCAACGCTAACAGGGTGGGAAAAGAAGGCGTTTGTATGGAAGACAGCTTCTCTAAACCGATGCCCCGCGGAATTTGTACTTGCGGAAGTCTGCGCGCCGCATCTCGTCGTGTATCACAGTACTATGACTCCGTGTTGGCTCCACTAGATCTCAGAATGACTCAGTTTTCTATATTGACGGAGGCGCATCGCGGCGGACTCCGAGGACCCATAAGCATGCATGACCTGGCGGTTGCAATGATTATGGATAGGTCAACGCTCGGTCATAATCTCAGGCCACTAGTACGCGACGGATTGCTGCACCTTCGTACCGCCGGCGACGATAAGCGCAAGCGGTACGTGTTATTGACGCGGAAAGGCCTTGCAGTACTCCAGCAAGCTCGGCGACTTTGGGAATGTGCCGAGAAACGAATCGAGAAAGTATTTGGTAAAGAACCGGCGGCTGCACTTCGCACGACCCTGTTAAGAATCGCAAATGAACAGCTATTGCCACCGGCAGTCCAACCTGCAGGCATAGATTCAGAAATCGACGAGAACATGGGGCGAAAGGCTTCAGAGGCCCAGCCCTTAGAATAGTGAAGCGGAAATGCGGGATGCGGTGCAATCTCATCTCTGCCGACGAACTTCGTCCTTTAAGGCGATGGCCGTTAGAACCCGACGTTTGCGCCGCCCTTCAAGTCGAGCATTGTGCGCGCTTCATCCGGGCTGGCGATCTCCAACGACAGCGCCTCCAAAATTCCCCGCAATAGTCGCACCTGCTCCGCATTGGAAGACGCCAAGCGACCTTTGCCTGCGTACAGGGAATCCTCCAGTCCAACGCGGACGTTGGCGCCATTGATCGCCGCCATGGTCGTGAAGGGGATCTGGTGACGACCCGTGGCCATAACCGACCAGCGATAATCTGCACCGAAGAGCCGATCTGCAATCTGTTTAGATTGGATTAGGTTGGCAGTATCGGCGCCTTGCCCGCCGAGTACTCCAAATATCGATTGCACGAAGAGCGGAGGAACTACGAGCTTGCGATCCAGGTAATGCGCTAGCGTGTACAGGTGGCCTGTGTCATAACATTCGAACTCGAACCGCGTGCCGTGGCCCTTACCCAGCCGCTCGAGAATCGATTCAATATCCGTAAAGGTGTTGCGGAAAATCCAATCGCGCGTCGATTCCAGATACGCCCGCTCCCAATCGTGATGAAACTGCGTATAGCGATTTAGAGCAGGGAATAGGCCAAAGTTCATCGATCCCATATTGAGGGACGCAAGCTCTGGCGAGGCGCGAAGCGCGGCCGCAAGCCGCTGATCGAGCGACATGCCCTGCCCGCCCCCGGTTGTGATGTTGACGACGGCGTCGCATTCCTCCTTGATACGCGGCAGGAATTGCATGAAGACCTCGGGATCAGGAGTCGGCCGGCCGTCGATTGGATCGCGCGCGTGCAGATGCAACACGGAAGCTCCAGCTGCGGCCGCATCTATGGCCTGACGAGCGATCTCGTCGGGCGTCACGGGGAGGTGCGCGCTCATGCTCGGCGTATGTATCGAGCCGGTAATCGCGCAGCTGATAATGACTTTGCCCATACGACTCATGCACTCCGTACATTACTATCGATTGGAACCCCCTCCCCGTATCTACAGTTTTATGATCAGCTTGCCACTATTCTGGCCAGAGTACAGCTGCGCGATGGATCCGGGTGCTGCCTCGATACCGTTGAGGATTTGTTCCCGGTACTTCAGTTGCCCGGTCCGTATCCATCCGGCGAGGTGTTCGATCGCTTCCTCATAGCGTTCGGCAAAATCCGTTGTCAGAAAACCCCGCATGGTTGCCCGCTTCACCAATAAGTGCCGCTCCGGCCGGGGGCCATCATTCCACGGACTCCAGCTCGCATAGGACGCCGTTCCACAGATTGCTATGCGAGCGTGTACATTGATTAGCCGCATGACTGCGTCGTGGATCAGACCTGACGTGTTGTCGAAGTATGCATCGATACCGCCGGGACACGCTTGCGACAGGGCCTCATCGAGGTCGCCGACTGCCTTATAGTCGATCGCAGCGTCGAAGCTGAACTCCTTGAGGCACAGAGCGACCTTGTCCGCGCCACCAGTCACTCCAACGGCCTTGCAGCCTTTCAGCTTCGCGATCTGTCCAGCGGCTGAGCCGACGGCACCTGCTGCGGTGGAGATGACTACCGTGTCCCCGGCCCTGGGTTGGCAGACCTCAAGCAATCCGAAATACGCCGTGAGCCCATTTAAGCCAAGTACACCAAGTGACAGCGATAAGGGGAGGTCGGCCTCGCGCACCTTGCGCATGACCTGCGGCTGGCTGACGGCGGCGTAATCCTGCCAGCCGAAAATCCCCATTACCTTGTCGCCTATCCGATAGTCACCGTGCATGGATTCCATGACCGTGCCGGCCGAGAACGCGCGCATGGTGTCGCCGACCTCGATCCGGGGCCAATAGTTACTCTTGTCGGCGATCCAGCCCCGCATGGCGGGGTCGGCCGAGAGGAATTCATTGCGGATGAGGAACTGGCCTTCTGCGATTTTCGGAATGTCGGTGCTACGAATGCCAAAATCTTCCGCCTGCGGGATGCCGTTCGGCCTTTCGCGCAACCACACTTGGCGATTTTGACTGGCTGTCATTGGATATGGGCTCCCGCATCGCAGCTGTGTTGATCCACACCTAACGCATGATAGAATAATACTTTACAATTGTACACTTCACGACTCGCCCCGTTGCTATGCACCCAGGACGCAGAAGCTGCGATTCTGCCGCGTCTTTATCCGCCCGATCTGGCAGGCGCTGCCACTTTCTGTACATACGTACAGTTTTTTTCTTAAATCGGAGGCAGCCTTGAGGAGGCTGCTATGGCTCGCCAAGAATCTTAGAGTGAGGGTCTCGACAGGCTGGACAGGGCGGTCCATTGAGGTGCGACCAAGTGCCAGATGACGAAGTTCCGGATTTGGGACGATTCAAGGGGTCGGTGTCCCTAAGTGAAGTGTCCTGCTTCCTCAAATGTGAGACGAGGATTTCGCGGGAAAAGCGTGCCCGCCTTCCCATACCCTATGCTGCAGATGAAATTGGATTTGATGCGGGCGCCGAAAAAGAAGGCGCGGTCAACACCCGCATTGTCGAAGCCCGACATCGGACCGCAGTCGAGCCCGAGCGCACGCGCCGCGATGATGAGATACGCTCCCTGCAAACTCCCATTGCGCATGGCGGTGACCTCGGTGACTCCCGGCTGTAGGAACGCCTGGCGCATCATCTCGCCTCGAGCGGGAAACAACTTCGGCATCGTCTCCGGAAACGCGAGGTCGTAGCCGACGATAACGGTCAGGGGAGCCGCCACAATCTTGGCCCGATTCATATCCGAGGCGAAGGAAGCTAGGTGCGATTTGGCTTCGAAGCTTCGCACCCAAACGAATCGCGCCGGACAGCTGTTGCCCGACGTCGGCCCCCATTTGAAAAGGTCGTAAAGGTTACGAACGGTATGCTCGTCGACCGGTAGATCGCTCCACTCGTTGTAGGTGCGTGCGGTTAAGAACAACTGATCGAGCGCTGATTGCGGAAGTGTCGACATGATGATTTCCTCGAAGATTACCGAGTGGTCTGAGCGGGCCGAACAACACTTTGTGGCTACAGTTATTTGCGCTAAAGGCGAGGAATTCAGGCTTGAACGGGTCGAAGTAGCCGAGCGCTAAAATCGAAACCAAAAAACAACGTCATAGTCATCATGTCAACCACCGAAGGATTGTTGCAGGATAGCGACGGCGCGCGTCCAGCCAGCCGACGCCGCTCTGATCTTGCAGGGGAAGCACGCCACGGTGAACCCGTGGTTGGGAAGTACTTCAAGATTGTGCAGTTTCTCGAGATGACAATAGCCGATGTCCCGGCCGGCTTTATGCCCTTCCCAGATCAAGCCAGCGTCACCCGACTCCTTGAAGCGCTCCTTGGTGTGCACGAAAGGTGCGTCCCAACTCCACCCGTCCGTTCCCGTGACTCGGACGCCGCGCTCCAACAAGTACATCGTGGCCTCATAGCCCATACCGCACCCGGCGCTCACATAGTCGGCACGACCATATCGTGACCCGGCGCGGGTATTGATGAGCACGATTTCAAAGGGGGCGAGCTGATGGCCGATGCGGCCGAGTTCCTGTTCCACTTCAATGGCGGTGACGACATGTCCATCGGGGAGATGCCTGAAATCGAGTTTGACGCCCGGCTGGAAGCACCACTCGAGCGGGACTTCATCGATAGTGATCGCGCGCTCGCCACGGTTCATTGTGGACGCAAAATGGTAGGGCGCATCGAGGTGAGTACCGTTGTGCGTAATCAACTGAATGCGTTCAATAGCCCACGCTTCACCGTCCGGAAGATCTTTGCCCTCCAGACCCGGGAAGAACTCGAGCAATTCGGGCACTGACATGTGGTGATCGATATAGTCGATCTTCGGTCGATAGACCGGTGGATCGGAGATCACGTCATTTTCCAGGAAGATCGACAGATCGATGATTTTCTGGCTCATACGCGCACTCCAGTAGCGCCCATTTCCTGGAACGTCTCGGCAATCCAGTCGGCAATGTAATCCTTGGCATTCTCCGAATTGTCAGCGCTCACATGCTCAACGCCACCTTCGCGCGGCGTAAACCACTTCAACTCCCGCTTCGGTGAATTGACTGCACCTTCGTATTGCTGGATGGCATATTCGCGCGGGATCTGCCGGTCATTGGATCCGTGGGTCACCAGGAAAGGAACGGTAATCTTGTCTATGCAGTTCTTCAGCGTCACCTGGGGCGCGAATGTCATGAACTCCTCGAACGTATTCTTGCCCCACACCCACTGCACGTGCTCCCAATAATGCGGCACGGGTCGGTCTCCTTCCCGCGCCGCACGCCGTTTCTGTAGTTCGCCCCAGTTGAAATTCGCCCCCCACGCAACGCACAACTTAAAGCGCTTCTCGAACGCCGCCGCGCGCGGCGCAAAAAAGCCGCCCAAGGACCAGGCGCAGATTCCGAGATATCGGCTGTCGACGTCGGGCCGATTCTCGAGTACGTCCACGCAGGCGCCGGCCCATTTTTCCGCTTCGACGATGGCGCGCAAGTCTTTGAGCCGCAGTGCCTCGCCGACGCCAGGTTGATCGACCATCAAGGTCGAAACCCCGCGCAGTGCCAGTCCGTGCCCGATACGCGAGCCATAAATCATTTCCTTGGTGCTGTCGAGACCGTTGAAAAACGCCACGCATGGCGCAGGACTGCCATCGCTGCGCACGGCCTGCACGAACAGACCCGCGAGAGACTCGCCCTGATAGGGTACCTCCACCCGCTCGCAGTTTTGCACCCCGAGATCGATGTATTTCGCGAAACATTCCAGCATTCGTACATATGCCTTTTTCCGTGGCTCGAATGTCCGATTTTGCATACGTTCCGCCGTGATGTAGTAGATCGCCGCCCGGCCATATTTCGCGCCGGCACTCAAGCGGCGTCCCCTCGCCAAGTCTTCCTGCGCGAGTTCCACCAACCGGTCGGCCTGTTCGCACCACGCCTCGAAGAACGCGACGGTCCCTGAGTCGTCACCAGCCTTCGAAACCTCCACAAGCTTGCGACAGATGGTATCCACCTCGCCGATGTTGCCTCCCATGACCATTGCGATATTGGTCGACAGGTTCCACACGTAGTTGCTGGGAAAGTATTCAAGCATGAGAGGTTGCCTCGGCGTCAGCGACGCTCTTGAGGACTCGGTGATCGATACGGCCGAACAGGGGCACTCCGGATTCGTCGAGCATCTCGATCTCGACGCGATCGCCGAATTTCAGAAAGGGAGTCCGCACATCGCCGTATTCGAATTTTTCGACGGCCTGCAGCTCCACGAGGGTGGCTGATCCGGCGGTGCGGTCGGGATCCGACACCGTACCCGAGCCGACGATCGTGCCCGCACTCAAGCGCCGGGTCCTGGCCGCATGCGCAATCAGTTCGCCGAACGAGAAGGTCATATGGGCGGCATTGGGCGAACCCACCCATCGGCCGTTGACGCGTACGGTCACGGAGCGAAGCAGGCGACCGCGGTGCCAGGCGCGACCCAACTCATCGGGTGTGACGGCTAGCGGCGAGAATACGGTGGACGGCTTGGCCTGAAGAAATCCGAAGCCCGATTGCATCTCTCGGCGACCATGGGCGCGCAAACTCACGTCGTTGGCCAGCATAATCAGTTTGATGTGCTCGAGGGCTGCATCGGCCCCCACACCCATGGGCACATTGTCGACTACCACGGCCACTTCCGCCTCCAAGTCGATGTCGTCCGCCTCGTCTGGGAGGTACGAAGGCCCATGCGCCGGCAGCATGTCGTCAGAAGCGCCCTGATACATCAATGGGACCCGATCGTCGAACCGATTCGGCGTTCCCCACGCCCGGGAGATGAGTTCGTTGTGAGTGCGGAATGCCGACGCATCCAGCCATTGCGGTGCTCGTGGAAGGGGCGCAAGCACGGTGCTCGGATCGAACGGCCGCGCATTGTAGAGCGAATTCCCCTCCAGCAGCGCGGCCTGGCTGCGGAGCACCGGCTCACAGACCGCCCAGTTTTCGAGCGCAGACAGCAAAGTCCGCGCGGCCGATGCCTCCACAGCCCGCGATTGGGCCGATGAGACGATCAGCAGACGGCCACCCTGGCTTCCATCACGTAGAGACGCGAATTTCACTGACGCTGCTCCTCAATAGGGTTGTGCGAGCACGCGACCTGCATTGGCCATCGCCCCCGCATGGTCGGTTTCGGGATCCGGACGGCCGGCAAATTCTGCCACCTCCCACCGACCCATTTTCGATGAAGTGTCCACGACGAATTTGCAGCGCTCAAACCGGCGGCGCATGAATTCCGTCAATAGGTCGCCGAGGGGACGATCTTGCGGCAATAGCTTTGCAATCAACGCCGCATCCTCGATTGCGATGGATGCTCCCTGGCTGAGATGGGGCGTCGCCGCGTGCGCCGCGTCGCCGATCAAGAGAACGTGGCCGCGATGCCATGGCGCCGGCTGCAGTATGGGCTCCATCGGCCTGTAAACCACACCGGCGGGATCCACGATCTGCTCCCGCAATGTGGCAACAGGACCCCTGAAGCCCCCGAGCCTCTCGCGCATATCGTCGGCCAAGGAGCTGGACGACGGCCTTGCATTGGTGGGCTCCGGCGTCACGACAAACACGTACATGAGACTCGGCGATATGGGTACCAATCCTGCCTTCGCCCGGCGTGAATAGTGCACCGAGCCCCATTTCATGTCGGGCGGCCGAGGGAAGTTGTAGCGCCATACGGCCAATCCGTTGAACACCGGACGGTGGCTATCACCGAAGAGGAGCATGCGCATTTTTGAGTAGGCGCCGTCGGCTCCGATCATCAGGTCATAGACGCCGGCCGAACCGTCGGAGAAACGCACTTGGACACGGTCTGCGGTGTCGTCGATCGCATCGACGGTGAGACCGAGCCGCACATCGATGCCGAGCTCCTTCGCGGCGGTGGTCAAAATTTCGTGCAGCACGGGACGCGCGATCCCGTTGATAGGAGGGTATCCCCGACCCGCCACCTCGGGATTCGGCACCCTCGACTGGACGTTGCCGGCGTCGTCGCAAAACTCCCAGCCGAGGAATGCAGAGCCACGCTCGACGCAGGCTTCCGCCAGCCCAAGTTCCGCCAGCGCCCGCAGCTGATTGGAAGGCTGAATGATGCCCACGCCATAGACGCTCCAATCGGTCTTGATTTCGACGATCTTGGAGGCTATCCCAGCTTGCGCCAGGCCGATCGCCGTACAAAGACCGCCGATTCCGCCGCCCACAATCAGTACACACTTGATTTGAGACATTCGAGTTACTCAGGGTGTTGGGACATGCACATCGTTACTGGCCGAGTCCGTCTCGAGAAACGAATACTTCCAAGCCGGCGCACGCCGAAAGAACTGCGGCATATTGTGCGCGAACGTCAAATAACCAAAGAGCGGTTCCTCCCAGAACCGCGGCACCCAACTGTCATCGACACAGTCGCCGTCGGCGCCATATTCCGCCTCCCCGCCCGTTGGGCAGGGAAGATAGTAGAACAGCGCCGAATCGATACGATGACGCCCCAGTCCGAGCTCGGATTTGTCCCACCCACAGCGTTCCATGTGATTGGCCCCCACCATGATTTCATCGACGTCCTCCACTCCGAAATTCGCGTGGTGGAAGCGGCTCTGACCATCGAATCCAGGGAAGGGGAGCCCAGCGTTCAACAACAGCAGATTGTGATGATTGACGGCGCCATCCGCCCGCAGATAGGCACCGTAGCCCTTCTGCACATCCGACACACGAAATTCCAGCCGTTCGCACATGAATTGGTACGTGTTCTCGAAGCTCGCTACCGTGAACACCACATGCTGGACTGCCTTCGGGCGCGCTCGCTTGCGCCATTTGCGATGCGTATTCAGGCGATTGACCGAACCGGGGGCATTGAGAACGTCCGGTGCGCTGATGACAGGGCGCTTGCGAAACATCCGCAGCCCCATGGGAAGCCCGCAGTCGGTAAGAAAATGCACCGTGCCGTCCGCGTCCGTAGTCAGTTCCCGGTCCCGTGCGAGACTTGCACTGAGCTTGCGCAGGTGCTCGACGGTATCGACGCCCCAGACCACTTCGCGCACGCCGCTCCCGACCAGCGAGGACTGCGGCAGGCTGGCGTCCGACAATGATCGAAGTATTACCCGAGAGCCTTCGTCGACCTCGAATTCGACAACACTCGCCGATGCGTCCATGAGCCGCAGCCCGAAGTCCTCGAAAAACCTCTTGCACTGCGCGATATCCTCGACACCGTAGACCAACGACTCGATACCGATGATTGCCACGATTGGTTCTCCTGCGCTGCTGGCTGCGATCAACTAGAACCGATAGGCCGCGCGGATGCCCTCGGTCCGGGGCGGACCCACGGAGGAGCCAATCACGCCCATGACGGAATTGTAGAAGGCGGTGCCATAGGGCCGTTTGCTATCGAGATTGTTCACGAAGGCCGTGACCGACCAAGGTCCGCGTGAGGGCTCGAGGGTGACCGCCAGATTGGTTTCCGCATAGGACTTTTGTGTCTCGACGGGAATCATCTCGAAGCCGACGATACTGGCCGACTGGCCGCGCGCATCGATGTCGCCAATCAACGAATAGTCGCCGAGCTCCCACGTTTGCTGCAAACCGATGGTCCCTGACCACCGCGGTGACTGTTGCGCGGTCTTGCCGGTGCAATTCACCGTGTAATGAGTCGCATCGGTCTGGCTGAAGGGACAGTCCGTCAGCGGCGGTCCGTTCGTCCCGCCGGCGGGCGTTTGATAAGTAAAACTGTCATAGACCGCACTGAGATACTGAGCGTCGATGTTCAAGACCGTGCGGGGGGTGATCAGATATTTGACCGACACCTCTGCACCCTTGATGATCGAGGAACCCGCGTTGTTCGTGTAGAAAACATACGCGCCGTCGGTGTCGAGGCCGCCGTGCGAGATTTGCTGGTTGGTGTAGCGCCAATAAAACGCCTCGGCGTTCACCTGCAGGGTATCGTGCAAAAATCGATTCTTCGACCCGACGGAGTAGGCGCTCAGGAACTCCGGCGCATAGGTCGGTTTGATCTCGGCAAAGGCAAATCCCCCAGCGTGATAGCCGCTGTCCCAGCTTGCATACAGCAGCGATTCCTTTGCGACGTCGTATTCCACGCCAGCATGCCAGGTGATTTTCGTAAAGTTCTGGCTCTGGTCGATGGGCTTGTTGATGAGCGGAAACACGCTTCCCGCCGCACCGGGCAGTGCCGAACCGTACAAGGCGTTGGGAATGATGGGAAACAGCCGCAACTGCGAACTCCAGGAGCCAAAGCTCGTGGCGTTGGGGACCAATGGCGCCGTCGGACACGCCGGAATCGGCACGGCGGGTGCCCCGCAGGCGTCCACCAAGATCTGCGAAACGCCGTCGAAGGTCTTCATATCGTCCGTATAGCGCATGCCCGCCGAGATGCGAAAATCATCGACCGGCGCGAAAGTGATGCGGGCAAATCCCGCCTTGGAGAGCGTACTGGTGTTGAGATTCTGAATCGGGGCCAGGGCCTCCTGGTTGAACTCGTACACCGCGTCGATGGTTTCGTGAAAATAATATCCGCCGATCAGCCAGCGTAGCAGGCCCGCGTTGTCGCTCGCGAAGCGGGCTTCGACGCTGCTCTGCTCATCGCTCTCATTTTCAGGGTTGGCAAACGCGAAGGCGGTGGTGAGATCATTCAATTTAGCTTCCCGATGTGAGGGGAGCACCGTCAAGGTGCCGACGGGCGTGCGCCAGATGATTTCGCTCATCACCCCCCAAAAGCGGTTGTCCGTGCTGGGCGGTCCTTCGATGGGCTCGAAGAATCGCCCGGCAAGAAAGCTGTATTGGCCACTCAGAAGCGCACCGACTCGCGGGTCCAGATTGCCCACATCGCGCGGCAGCGGGGACGGCGTCACGACCCCCGTAGATGAATTTTGCAGGGCCATGAGCGTGCCCGACGCGGCGCGACCTCCGTCGTGCGCGTAATCCCCCGCGATCCGTACGCTGAGCTCGTCGTTCACTTGCAGCAGATACTGCGCTCTTCCTGCGTAGCTATCGGCGCTACCGGTGCCGTCGGACTGGTAGCCGTCATGTCGGGTGTACGTAAACGCCAGACGAGCCGCCGAAGAATCGTTGAGTGCGAGATTGGCCGCTAACTCCGGGCGAATTTCGCCATAATTTCCGACCGTCAGCGCCACCTCGCCCCCGGCCACGCCCAGCTTTGGCTGGTTCGGAAGAATGTTGATCGCGCCGCCCGTGGCGTTGCGTCCATAAAGCGTGCCCTGGGGACCCTTGAGGACTTCGACGCGCTGCAGGTCGTACAGCACGCCGGTCATCGAACTCGGCCTGCCAACAGCTACACCATCGACGTTGAATGCAACCGCGGGATCGGAGTAAGCATTTGCGGTGAAAGTGCCCACGCTGCGCAAATACAATGATTGCTCCGAGTTGCCGCTGTCGCTGATCTGCAGCGCAGGGACCAGGCCGGCGATGTCGGTGGCCCGTGTCGCGCCGGCGAGACCGAGCGCCTGCGGCGAGATCACGTCGATGGCCAGCGCCGCCCGCTGTACGTCCTCGCTGCGCCGTTGCGCGGTGACGATGATCTCCTGTAGGGTGTCCGGGCTCCCTGCGGGAGTCTCGGTCGTTGCCGCAGCGCCAGATTGAGCCGTGGTCTGTGCACTCACCATGCCCGCCAACGCACTCATACCGATTGCCAGCCCCAAGGCTTTGCCTGAAGTCATGCCCACTCCTATCCCTTGTACAATAATCGTTGTTATTCAAGGCTCAGGCCGCACGAAACGGTCCTGGCGAGTTCTGAGGCAAAGCCTAAATGGCGGGGATGCGATCGGGAAATGGTTTCTACGGATTATTGAAATCGGTGGGACCGATAGGGCTAGAAACTGCGCGCCACCTCGATGAGTAGATTTCGAAGCCACAGGTGCCCTGGCTCGAAATCATGGCGCTCGTGCCAGAACAAGGTCTCCTGCAGCGGCGGCAACGGCAGCGGTGTCGGAAGAAGTTTGATCGGCAGGGCATACTCCAGAACGCGCGCAAGCCGTCGTTGAATGGTCGCTATCATCGATGTGCCCGGAACCACGAATGGTAAAGCGGAGAACCCGCCATAGATCACGCGACTTGCCAGGGTCAAACCGTCGCGTCGAATCGCCATGTCTTCCGCGGTATTGGTTCCGGAACCGAAATCCGTGGAGACATGCGGCAGCTCAAGATATTGCTCGAGGCTCAACGTATCCTTCACGGTGGGGTGATCCTGCCAGACCACGCACACCCAATCGTCGGTGAACAGCTTCGCCTTGCGGAAGGACGGCCGATTTTCAGCCTCGGCGAAGGAGAGCTTCTCCGGTAGCAGCAGAAAGTTGACATCCCCCGCCTCCAGGCGCTTCACGCTAGATGAGTCCAGCGCTTCGATACGGCATGTCACGCCCGGTGCCTCCAATTGCAGCCGCGGCACGACTTCGCGCATGAACGCCACGAAGCAGTAATCGGACATGACGATGGAAAAAACGCGCTTGGCGCTGGCCGGGTCGAAACTCGGCTCCACCTCGAGCGCCGCTCGAATGCATATCAGAATGTCGCGAATCGGTGCGGCGAGCGCGGCCGCGCGGGGTGTCAATTCGAGTTCGCGACCGGCTCGTACCAGGAGATCATCGCCAAAGTAATCGCGTAGCCGCTGCAGAGCTCCGCTCATGGCCGATTGCGACAAACAGACCCTCTCCCCTGCGCGCGTCACGCTTTTTTCGCGCAGGAGCGCGTCGAGCGCGGTCAGAAGATTTAGATCGAAGCGATTCGACACGGGCGTCTCATGCAGCTCATCGCGCTTGAGTCCGGCAAGCGCCGGCTCTCTTTAGCGACGGTGGCGGCAAGTTGAAGAAGCACACCTGGTTATTCTGAACGCATGACCATCGGTCGGCAATGGGCCCGTTGGCCCTACTTTCGCCCCTTGGCGCCTTATTTATTTGTCTCCTCAATGCCCGTCGCATTGAGGAGACGCTCGCGCGTCGCGCCGACTTCGACGAGCGGCTTTCCCCGGTAACTCGCGACTTCTGCGCCTGTGAATCGCTTGAAAACCACGGCTCGGGGCTCGTTGCTGAGACTCTCAATCATCCAGTTGAGCAGGTCGGCAAGCTCGGCGTCTGAAAGAGTAGACTGCGACGCGCCGGGCACCTGGACAAGAAACTGCCGTCCTGCGGCGACAGCCGAGAATGGCAGCAGCGTCGAGCGAATCGAGGGAACCCGGCCCGCAGCACCAGAACCATCAGGCGTATGGCAACCCATGCACTGAAGCATGTAGTTGACCGACGGCTCGAAGGCCGCAGCCATCGCGCAAAGCCATGGGCCGCCGATTCCGGTCAGTGCCGCGTAGAGAATTAGTACGCTGATGCGCCGCTTGGCCATGGATCCTTCGAGGTAGGCGGTAGCTTATTTCGCCAGCCCTACGATGCGCGACGTCGAACAATGATAGGCAATGTTGGCCTCGCTGCTGGCCGAGCACCAGTCGTAGTCGTTGGATTGAAACGGGATGTACAGCGGCGTGTCCCGTTCATTGCGGTTGCACAGGCACCGGCCGCAGGCGCTCTTGCCGCAGCAATCGTTGTACGAGACTACGTACATCCGGCCGTCGTCCGGATTGTGACAGGTGCCGACCCAGGTGATCGCCGACATCTCCGTACCGGGCGGACAGGTGCTCGCCGAACCGCCACAGCAGCCGCACAGAAAGCCGTCGATCCCGCAGTGGCGCCAATATTCGCAGGCGTTGGGGTCGTTCGCGTTCGTCGATTTGCCGTCTGGGCCGGGATTTTCGGCGGCCGCGGCACCGCGAGCGATGGGCAGCAGGGGCAGCACCGAGGCACCCATCAACATCGATCCGAGCGAGGCGAGAAGGCTGCGCCGGGATGTGCGCCGCGCGATCGCCCGAACCGACCCTTCCGTCAATGCGTCAAACCAACTCATGGATTACCTCGGGACACATGATCATGCAGCTCGATGCCGGTCTTCCAGGTATTCCTGCAGGGATGCGACACCGAGTTTCTTCGCCTCGAACAAGCTCTCAAGGTGCTCGCGGGAATTGACGATCCCGCGTGCCAAGACCACTCCTCGATCATCGAGCAGTACCGCGTACGGCAGACGGTTGATCTGGTATGCCATCCCGAGAGCAGGCGAAATGACATAAGGGAACAGCTCAAGGCCGTGTGCCCGGCGAAACTCGGTGTGCGAAGCTCCCTCACCGTCGCTCGCCAGAATGATCTCGAGCCAGCTCCGTTCGTCTCGCCGACTCGACTTGAGCACGGGCAGTAGCGTTTTACAGATCGGGCACGTCGGTGAAACGAACATGAGCAGCGTGCTCTTGCGCTCATCACCTGGCGCACCTATGGTGTGCGTTCGGCCATCGGCATCGCTCACGTCGACCAGCGGCGCCGCCTCCCCGACCTTGAGCCCCTTGGCCAGCATCAAGGCTCCGGTCGGTCCAATGCGAGCATGCAGAACGCCGACTTGCCGGGCGAGCGCCAGCACGACCAGCGACAGAGCGATCACCATCACCCAAAGGATCAACTGCGAAATCATGAACGCCGTCATGAGTGCCCCGTCGAGCTGAGTCTGCGCGTGGTCACCTGCCCGAAGAGTACGTCGCACGACAGGTATAGGAAGCTCGCCGCCATCACACCTCCCACGATAGTCACTGCGTCGGCAGACTCGAGACTTCGGGAAGCTTCGGGAAACTTCAGGAGGCACAGTATGCAGGCCAGACCCAGATTGCGGACCACCATCCAGGGCCCAATCGGGGTGCGGCGACCGAACCCACCACAGCCGCAATCGAGGTCGCGACGACCACGCGCAAGATTAACCGTGATCGCAACCGAGTACAGGAGCAACAAGACCGCGCCCGCCGTCGCCGCGACCGGCCGCAGCGCCGGCCACGGCAGCCCGAGACAAATAGCGAGCTCCATCATGCCGAGCGCCGGACTGGCGATTCGACTAAATCCAGCTGGTAACAATTGATATTGCGCCAACGTCTGCGAGAATTCACCGACTGCCCGCAGCTTGTGGGCGGCCGCCGCACCGAACAACAGCATCCCACAGGAGACGATCAACAGTGCGCAGACGGGATCTATCATTGGTGTGGGCCTGTTGTGCTCATGGCGTGACCAGCAGCGTCGGTGTCGTGCCGATGTGATCAATCGAACGTAAATGGTTCCCCGTGGCCGCATCGTACACGTCGAGCGTACTGCTCTCATTGAAAGCGGAAAAAAGCAACGGCTTCGTGTCACGCGTGACTTGGATGGACCCCGCGGTACTCTTCATGGCGATGCGCTGAATGCGCACATGGCGCGCCAGATCATAGACCCACACTTCCTTGCCGGGGTCCTTGTGCGTCTCGATGGGCCCTTGGTGCATGATCGAGTACAGCCGGTTCATGCCTGCGTGCACCGCGAGTTGCTGAACGCCCCCCGGACGCCAGCCTTGCGCACTTTCCGTCGGTGCAAGCAGCGACCATGTTGCCGCGAGCTTCAGCCCGTTTGGCGTCATGCTGACCGGGTACATTGTTCCCCCGAACGATACGAACAGCCACGTAGGCCCAAGCCGCACCGCTCTCTCCGTCACGGGATCGGTGCCGACCTCGAACATCCGATCCGTTCGCTGCCGGCTGGTGGCGCGGCCAGAATCGTCGAGACGCACATCGAGCAGCGCGCCATCGGCACAAACGCTGAAAAACGAACGCGGGCCTGTGGGATAAACGAGCCCACAGCCCGCCGTCTCGATCTCGCCGACGAACTTGCGTGCCTGCGTGTCAACGACGGTGACGGATTGGGCAGGAGTGAAATTGTAGATCAGCAGAAAGCGATCATCGTCGGTGACTTCGACATTCGCCATCATGGGGAAATTCGACGACCGCTTGGGAGGGATGACGATCTCTTCCAGTGGTTTGAGATGCGCCGCATCGTAGACGGTCACGACGTCGGTGCGGACGCCGCGAGTACCGCGCGAAAAGTATATCTCCGGCGAGAAAATCAGACTGCCGCCTTGCACCAGGACGATGCGCTCGAAACTAAAACCGGTACTGCCTAGCATCCCGAGGAACTGCCCGCTGTCGCCGTCCACGAGCAGCGCTTGTCCGGAAGCCATATGCATAAAAACGATGTCGTTGACCCACACCCAATGGGGCGATGGCGTGCCCGACAATGACTGCACGAGATTCGGCGGATCAGGCGGCAAGGGACTCGGATTGGGCGGCACAGGGGCCCCGAAGACGCGCGCCTCTTGTACCCACAGCAGCGCGAGCGCAATGCCCCATGTACGAGCTAGATTAACCATCTTCCAGTCGATCCGCGTCCGTGGGAAGGATGCCGTGCTCCCCTGTTGCGGGCGCTCAGCGGCGTAGTGTGCCGATTCATAGTTTGATCCAAGTGGTCTTGAGCTGCAAATACTTGTCGAGTGCGTGCAGCGACTTGTCGCGGCCGAAGCCCGACTGCTTGTAGCCTCCGAACGGCACCGTCACATCGTGTGCATCGGATCCGTAGCAATTGACCGAAACGCTGCCCGCGCGAATGGCCCGCGATACTCGGTGCGCCTTACTGAGATCCCGCGTCCAGATCGCGCTCGCCAGCCCGTAGCTCGTGTCGTTGGCAAGTGCAATGGCCTCTTCCGTGGTTCTAAAAGAAATCATCGAAAGCACGGGCCCGAAAATCTCCTCCTGAGCGATTCGCATTGTGTTGTCGACCGCGTCGAATACGGTCGGCTCCACGAAGAAGCCACCACTCTTCTGATTGATGCGCTCACCGCCCAGCCGCAACCGGGCCCCTTCGCTCTGACCGATGGTAATGTAGGACAGTACGCGCTCAAGCTGCGCTGCTTTGGCGATCGGCCCGAGTAGGGTGTCCGCCAGCAACGGATCCGCTGGCGTCATACTCTTGCCGACCTGACTGAGGGTGTCGATCACCCGCTCGTGCACCGACTCCTCGACGATGAGCCGGGAACCCGCCGCACAGACCTGGCCCGTGTTGATGAAAATCGCCATCGCGGATTCTCTAGCCGTCTCGTCGAGGTCCGGTGCATCAGCAAAGACGATGTTCGGACTCTTGCCCCCGCATTCGGTCCACACCTGCTTCATGTTGGACTCGGCGGAGTACTTGAGGAAAAGCTTGCCCACCTCCGTAGAGCCAGTAAACCCAACCACATCGATGTCGAGATGCCGACCGATGGCCTCACCCACCGCCGGACCACCGGTCACGACATTGAAAACTCCTTCCGGTATTCCCGCTTCCAGCGCCAACTCCGCGATGCGCAGCGCGGAGAGAGAACTCTGCTCATCGGGCTTTAACACCACGCTATTGCCCGCTGCGAGTGCCGGAGGGACCTTCCAGCCCAGCAGCCCCACAGGCCAGTTCCAGGGCAGCACGGCGGCGACCACTCCAACCGGCTCGCGGGTGATGGTCGCCAAGACCGACTTGTCCGTTGGAGCGACCTCGTCGTAAATCTTGTCGATCGCCTCACCGTACCACTCGAAGCCATTGACCGCCCACTGCACGCAGTAGTTCATGGCGATCGAGATCGGCACCCCCATGCACATGGAATCCAAGAGCGCCAGCTCACTGCGATGCGCATCGATGAGCTCAGCAAGTCGCCGCAAGCGCTTTTTTTTCTCCTTCGGCGCCATATCGGTCCACACCCCTGAGTCGAAGCTGCGGCGCGCCTCCGTCACTGCCCGATCGACGTCTCCTCGATCGCACTCCGGCAGGGTCGCGATGACCCTGCCGTTACGCGGGCTCACGACGTCATAGGTCTCGCCACTCTGGGCAGCTCCCCGCCACCCGCCGATGAGAATGGTCTGCGGCACTTGCAAAGACTCGGCGCGCGCTCTCCAATCAACAGTTGCAGTCATATTCGAACTCCAAAACTCGTGCTCGGATCCTGCTCGCTCATCCCCGATTCCTCAGTCGTCTCAGCGACCCCAGCGGTGGGTAAGTGTTGCACCGTAAACGCGCGGCGGTCCGTAGACACCGACGACGTTGCCGAAGAGTCCGGCGACGTCGAGGTTATAGATCCGATAGTATTTGTCGGCCGCGTTTCTCACGAACGCCGAGAGCTCCCAACGATCATCCGCGGTGCGAAATCCAAGGCGTGCATTGGTGACCGCGTACGATCCTTGCACATCGGATTGCGAGTTCTCGAGTTCCAAATACTGCATGCTGTCCCACTTGCCATCCACCTGCGCCGACATCGTGCCGCCGAACATCGGCCACTCGTAGTGGACCGCGGCGTTGAGGCTCCAACGCGGCGCCTGAGGCAATTCAGCGCTCACGGTTCCCCCGACGGGCAACAGAACGCTCGGGACGAACGACTCCAGGTGCGACACCCCCAATTGGAGGTTCAGCCTCTGGAGGGGCACGAGCGTCAGCTCCAGCTCCCCGCCTTTGTCCTTCGCATTCACGTTCCGGACCACGGTGTTCGTCCCGAAGAGGAAGAATCCCTGATAATCCTTGTAGTCGTAATAGAACAGCGAGCCGTTGAGGCGGGCGCGTTGCTCCCAGAAAGTCGTCTTGAATCCCAACTCGTAGTCCGTGAGCTTTTCCGGCTGGTACGGCAGATCCTGCGGATTGACGAACCCCGAGGTGTCGGCCGACCAGCCCCCGCCCTTCGCGCCGCGGTTGGCGCTGGCATACAACAGCGTGTCCTTCATGGGCTTGTAGTCGATCTCGACTTTGCCGGTCACGAGGTTGAAGGCGCGGGAGGCGGCCGGGTAGGCCGGCGAGACGTAGTGAAATGTCTGTGGACACAGCCGGCAGTCGTACAGATAGTCGAAACTCTTGTCGTCATACGTGTAGCGTGCGCCGGCGAGCGCCGTCCAGCGGTCTGACAGATCGTATTCGAGCTGTGCAAAAGCGGCCGGGGAGCTATCCCTGAGTGTGAAGTGGGCGTCGGCGTCGCCAAACAGGTTCGTCGGCGAGGTCGCAGGCGAGTCCTGGGCGCTCCGGTAGTTAATGTAGTAGACACCCGTCAGCCAGCGCAGCGACCCACTGCCGCCGTTCAAGCGCAGTTCCTGGGAGAACTGCTGGAAGTGGTAAAAGACATCGAAATCGAAGACGAAATTCGGAGAGCCGTCGGAATCCTCACCATAGCGTTTCTGTACGCGCAGATAGTCGCTCACGGAGGTGAGCGTGAACACATCCGTCCGCCATTCGCCGTGCACGGTGGCTCCCCACACCGTGCGATTGAAAATGCCGCGCCTGTCCTGCGACTGATCGAATGGATTGCTGCTCGGGTTCTTGTAGCCCGAGAAGTCAGGTAGGCCGGGAGTCAACACGGCGCGGCCGGTCGCATCGGGCCGGGCGGACGCCCATGTGTAGTCGCCGGCAGTCTCGTGATCGTTGTTCACGCCGTGCAGCTTCACCAGGATTTCGCTCCTTTCCGAGGTCTGGATGCGAAACTGCAGCCGTGCCGCGACCTGGTTCTGGTCTTCCACTGGATGGCCGAGGGAGTTCCGGATGTAGCCTTCGTGGTAGTCGGTGGCGAACGACAAGCGCGCGGAAACCGACTCACTCAGGGGTTGGTTCACTGCGCCTTCGCTGTCGAGCGCGCCGTAGTTGCCGCGCGTGAAATCGAAATAGCCGCCCGACTCGTCGCTGGGCTTGTTGCTGATGTAGTGGATCAAGCCCCCGGTGGCGTTACGGCCGAACAACGTACCCTGGGGACCTCGCAGGACTTCCACTCGTTGCAGGTCGAACATCGAGCCGGCGAGAGCCCCGGTGGAGGCGACGTACGCCTCGTCGTCATACACGGCCACCGGTGCTTCCTGGTGGTCGTTGAAGTCATTTTGTGACACCCCGCGCAGGTTATAGACTGTGACCGTGGACCCGTACTGGTTGAACTGCAAGCCGGGAACCTGTTCGGTGATGTCGGTCACATTGTGTAAGCCGAGTCGTTGCAGGCTGGCGGAATCGAACGCGGTTACGGATGCGCCGACGTCCTGCAGATTCTGCTCGCGTTTCTGTGCGGTGACGATGATCTCTTCGAGCCTATCGCCTGTAAAGGCTTCCTGTGTTGATGCCTCGCTAGCCCAAACTCCATTGACACCGGCCCACAGGACTGGCAACGCCAACATGGGAGTGGTGAGCCAACCAAGAAACTTCGCTTGCAGCATTCGGTCTCCCTCCCAGCCTCACGGACCCGTCGTGTGGGATCTTTCGCCCGCGCCGTCGAAGCCTCCGCTGCATGGGTAATATTAGAAATGAGTTCGAAACCTATCGACGGCACACGCTAAAGTCTAATGAAAGGTTGTTATTTCTCCCATGTAGCCGTTTAATCCAGCCGTTGCATTTGCCCATGATCGCGCGCAGGTCGGGACGGCCGATGCGCCACTGCTCTTGCGTCCAGCCCGTAACCTGTTCAAATGGTGGTACCGTATGGTCCGCAGGCTCTCACGGAGGCACCGATGGAATTGCGGCAGCTTGAAGCGTTACGAACAATCGTAGCTACGGGCAGCTTTGCTGCCGCCGCAGAACGCCTGCGGCTTACCCAGCCGGCACTCAGTCATCAAATCAAGAATCTCGAAGACGAACTTGGCGCTACGCTGCTGATTCGGGCGCGGCCAAAGGTGTACGCGTCGCCGGCCGGCGAACTCGTGCTGTCCGCGGCGGATCGTATCTTTTCCGAAGTCGGTATGATACGCGAGCACTTTCCCAAGAGCGGGAGCGACAAAGTCGCCAGCACGATTCGCATCGCGGCGACAAACCTGGGAATCGTCTACATATTTGGCGACTTATGCGAGGCGTTTCTCGCGCGCAATCCGCGCATCGAGCTGATTTTTCGTGCGACCGAAACGTCTGAGGAGGCTCTTCGGCGGGTTCTTGATGGGTCAGCGGATGTAGCATTCGGACCCTTGCCGCACGAGCAATCCCAGCTGACGGCGGTGACGCTTGGAGTGGCTGAGCACGCATTTGTCGTGGGGCCCGGTCATCCCCTCGCCGCCAGCAAATTCGTCACGTTGACGCAACTCAAGCAGTGGCCTTTGGTGCGTTTTCAGCCGGGCAGCGGTAGCCGGGAGGTCGCGGATCGGGTCTTCGCCGGCGGCGGCTATCCACCGATCATGATGGAATCGAATGATGCCGAGTTCATCAAGAAGGTCGTGGGTCTTGGCAGCGGCGTTGCTCTCATGCCGGCATTCGCCATGCAGCGGGAGCTGCGGACCGGAAAATTAAAGCTGCTCAAGCTCGAACACGAGTCATTGAACGTGGAATTTGGTCTGTCGCATCGAAGTAACGTCCAACGTAAATCTATCGAGCTGTTGAAAGCTCTGTGTGTCGAGATGCGCGGCCCGACGCCTCGCCGGATCACCGTGGCAAGCAGGAACGGACACCCATTTCGCTGATCGGCGGTGCGATCGTGCCGCACGTTTCGCAATTGTATAGCGCGCGGTGCGCCGACGCGACGCGCGCCGCTCGGCCCACCCTCGAACGCAATCATCCTGCGCAATGGCGGCCTCGCGAGCCTCATGGTGGTGGCCCTCCGCGATGTTGGTGCTCCTGCGCCTCATAGGCCTTCGCCGCGCGATCCACGATGAATGCGTGTAGCGCCGCCGCGTCGACCTGTGTCAGACGATCGGCGAAGCTTCCCATCCCTTTAAAGGCGAACGCCCCTTGCAACACGATCGCCTTGAAGGCCTCCAGATTGCCGATGCCGTCGTTCAGCCGACTGAGATCCGCCGTCAGGGTCGCTCCGAACGCGTGACATCGCGCGCAGTTCGCGATGAACAGTCGTTCACCGGCCCGTACGGTCGCCGCGTCCCCCTCGGCGGGCGGCGGCATTGGCCAGCGTGGGCTCGCCCGCAGCGGCGGCTTCGGTACGGCCGCTCCGCCGAGTTTGAATACGATGATCCTGTTGGCGTTGTCATATCTCGAAGCGGCGGAGTTTGAGGGGGCGGGGCCGGCTGAAATCATCGCGCCGCCTCTTCCCGCCAGAATCGCCACGTATTGCGTGCCCTCAACTTCGTACGTCATCGGGGCCGCCATCAGAGCTGTACCCGTTTCGATGACTTTGAGGACTTTGCCGTCGTCGGCCGAGTAAGCGACCAATCGGCCGTCCTCCTGTCCGGCAAACACCAGGTTACCCGCGGTCGCGAGCGTGCCGCCGTTCAAAACGGCGTAGTTCGTGGCAGTCTCCCGTTGCCAGACAATGCGTTGCGCGATCGGATCCCACGCTTCGATACGACTTCTCGACCACGATCGGGCCGTCTTGCGATCGCGGTTGGGGAAATCCGGCAGCTCCCCAAAAAACGCCCGTTGCTCGGCCGCATTCCAACTCAAGTCGACGGACGCGGTGCCCAGTTCGGGATCGGCGGCATCGATCGCGTGCAGCGAGGCGCCTGGATTGCGCGCGAGATCGACGTAAACGCTGGGCAGGTCGATGACCGGAATATAGACCAGCCCGGTGAGCGGACTGAATGCCATGGGCGTCCATTCATGGGCACCATAGTTCGACGGTAGGATCATTTTAGGCCCACGCGCGTAGTCGGCATTGGGACTCACGATGGGTCGAAACTCATTGTCCAGTCCTGTCGACCAATTCAAGTTCCGCACGAACGGCTTGGCGGAAATTGGCGTGCCAATGGTGCGGTCCAAAACATAGAAGTACCCGTTCTTGTTGGCCTGCATCAGCACCTTGCGTTCGCGTCCGCCGATGCGCAGATCGGCGAGCACTAATGGTGCTGACGCATCGTAATCCCATGCATCGCCCGGTGTGGTTTGGAAGTACCATGCCATATTCCCGGTATCGGCATGCAGGGCTATGATGCAATCGGTGTACAGATCATCGAAGCGGCCGCCGCTCGGGCTTCGATCAGAAGGCTTGTAAGGTGCCGGATTGCCGGTGCCCGCATAGAGCAGACCGAGCTGACTGTCATAGGCCATAAATGCCCAGACGTTGCCTCCTCGTCCGAACGCGGGCGAGATCCCGGCGTCCCAGGTCGCTGCTGCGCGTTGCATTTCTGGTGAAGAGCCCGTATCTGTCGCGGACGGCACCGTATAAAAGCGCCACGCCTGCTTTCCCGTCTCAAGGTCATAGGCGGTGATAAAGCCGCGCGTACCGCCGCCATTCATGTCGCCGCCCGCATTGCCGATGACGACGAGCGCTCCCGCAATCTGTGGCGCCCCGGTGCTGGAATACTCCCCGTGCTCGCCCCTGAGCGTGTCGACCTCCCAGATCTTCGCGCCCGTCCTCGCGTCCAACGCAAATAGTTGGGCATTCGTGGAGGCGACGTACACCTTGCCTTTCCAGACCGCGACCCCCCGATTGACCACATCGCAGCACGCGGCTCGTCCAATCGCGGCCTTATTCAGCGGATCGAATACCCAGATCGGCTTGCCGGTGGCAGCATCGAGCGCATACACCACTCCCCGGTTGCCCGACGTGTACATGACGCCATCCACCACGAGCGGCGTCGCTGCCATCCCTCGCGAGGTGTTGGTTTTGTATTCCCACGCAAATCCCAGCCCCGCCACGTTGCCCGCATTGATCAGGTGTAACGGCGAATAATACGTGCCGTCGCCGTCGCGGCCGACCGTGAACCACTGCCCCGGTTCCTGCGACGCGTGCGCCAGCCGTGTCTCATCCACATTGCCGTAGCGGGTGTCGATGGCGCCTGCGGCACAGAGCGACGTCCACAAGGATGCCATCGATAGAAGTGCCGCCGTCAGGGTCGTCCGCGGCAATTATCGCCCATCCTTCATCGTGGTGACTGCCGCTTCAGCGGCCAGAACTCGAAAAAATCGGCAAACACCACCATGAGCGGAAAAGTGATGCCGAGCATCGCGTTCGCGACCCAGATCTCGAGCTCGTACGCCGGAGAGCCCGCCGCAAGCGCGTAGCGCGCGATGAATGGAGCGCTGTGCGCATAGACGGCGTACATCGCAATGGCCAGTGCCGCGGCGATGACCGTCAACGTCATACCTCGGCGCGGTTGACCCCAATCGGCCAACAGTTGGTGACCCGTCATGAGGTTCACCAAAAAGATACCGTAGATCAGCGAGACCGCCACGCGCACCAGAATCTCTACAGGATCCAACCCGCCAATGTGCGTGAAGAACCCGTAGAGGAGTGTGGTGCCTATCACGACACCGGCGGTAACGGCGATGCCGAACGCAGGCTGGCGGCGGATGGGTAGCACCTTGGTGAGGGGCCAGAAATCAAACAGCGTGGCAACGAGCGTCACCGCGACCGTCGTGACCAGGACTGATAGCGCCACCCAGGCATTCACCCATCCTTTTGGGTCGAGATTGGCGACATAGACGGGGGTGTGCTCCAGGAAAGAGAAGTCGAATGCGGCCCTGAACACCAGCACGGCGGCTACGTAGGCCGCCACCAGGGTCGCGATTCCCAAGACCGTTTGATTCGAGGTTAGTCTGGACAGGGGCCAGCAGTGCCAGATGGGGATCAGCCACATGATCGTGACGACCGATACCATCGCCAACATCAGCAGCATCGGCGTGGGAGGTGAGACCCCCGCGCCGGCAAAATAGAACAGCAACAGTCCGATCACCCCGCCCGCGAGCGCGGTTGCGCCGGTCAGCACTAGACCTTTGGCCGGTTGCGCGAGACGTGCGACGAAGGGCGGGTGCCTCGATTGCCACAGCATCGATAGGATGACTTCAGCCGGAGTCGCCGCTATGAAGAAGAACCCGACCCAGGTCGTTAGAATGTGCCGGTCGAAGGCCGCGCAGATACCAGCGGCGAGAGCCAGCACCACGATGGTCGCTGCGACCGCGTTGCGCACGATCGCCAGAGTCGACGTCGAGGTGGTAGTCGTCATTTTCCGCTTTATGGATAACACTAGAAATGAGATCGAAACCTATCCACGGGACCCGCTAAAGTCTAATGAAAGGTTGTAATTTCTCTCATCTAGCCGTTTTATCCAGCCGCCGCATTTGCCATGATCGCGCGCAAATCAGGACGGCCGGGGCGCCATCCGCCGCCTAGCCCCCATCACCGTGCCCCGTAAGACTAACCGAAGCTCGACAACTCGACGAAAGGCACCACCGGAATACTTCGCGCCCTGTACTCGCGCTTATCCGCCGGCCTTCGTATAGAGTGACGCTCTTGGCTTCGCAAGAACACGGCGTAGCATCGGCTCGAATTCCTCGAGGGTCATGGACTCGTACTGGGGATCGAACGCCGCGCAGTCGTATTTCAGGCAGAAGTCCTCGAGATCTCTCCACCAGGGATGACTGCGCAATTCGTCGCGCTTGTTGCGGTCGGTGCCGAGGTACTGAAACCAATAGTAGCCCGTGTACACCCCGTGGTTCAGCACAATCCAGTGATTCTTCTCGGAGACGAACGGCTTGAGCATCGTTGCCGCAAACTCGGCATGATTGAACGACGCGAGCGTATCGCCGATGTCATGGATCAACGCACAAACGACGTATTCTTCATCGCGACCATCACGCAATGCAAGTGTCGCGGTCTGCAAGCAATGCTGCAACCGGTCGACCGGATTGCCGCCATGCTCACCCTCCAGCAGTCGCAGATGCGCGAGGACGCGATCGGGCAAGGCCCTCGCCCAAGGTTTGTAATTGCTGAGGATCAGGCGCCAATCCTCGCGCGTTGCATCCTCCAATCGGGTGAAATAGGCGCGCTTGCCGATTAGTTCGTCGAAGAGCTCGAGTTCATCGCTGCCGGTTTTTTTGGTCTCGCTCATTACTCGCTCCTCCGACGATTTAGCGGCCCGGAGCGCCGCTGGATCTAACGGCCCGCCGTTGCCGTCGCGAGTCCCGGGTAGTCAGTGTAACCCTTTTCACCGCGACCGTAGAACGTCGTGTAGTCCCACGGATTCAAAGGGGCATCGCCGGCGAAACGACGCGGCAGATCGGGATTGGCGAGAAAGAGTTTGCCGAATGAAACAAGGTCGGCGGTTCCGGCGGCTATGACCGCATTGCCGGTCGCCTGGGTGTAGCCGACATTGGTGATCACCGCTTGTTGGAATATCTCGCGGAACAGCTTGGTGGTTTCACGGATTTGGACCGTGCCCGTCGCAATATCGGCTGCGTCTGGCTCCATTACATGCAGATAGCCGACTTTCAGGGCGTTTAGTGCGCGGACCAGATAGCTGAAAGTTGCCGGCGCGTCCGAATCCATCATTCCATAGACTCGCGTCGACGGCGCAATCTTGATCCCGACGCGGTCGGCACCCCAGACATCGACCAGTGCTTCCATCACTTCCAACGCGAAGCGGCAGCGATTGGCCACAGAGCCGCCGTAGCGATCGCCGCGTTGATTGGCCCCATCTTGCAGGAACTCATCGACCAGGTAGCCATAGCACCCATGCAATTCGACGCCGTCAAAACCCGCCTCCAGCGCGTGGCCCGCTGCCTTGCGGAAATCGTCAACGATGGCCGTGATCTCGTGAAGCTCGAGCGCGCGTGGCGCTTCGAATTCCAGCTCTCCGCCGGGCCATCTGAACTTACCCGCCGCCGGCAGTGCTGAAGGGGCCACCGGAGGCCCACCGTTGCGAATACGGGCGTGCGACACGCGCCCGCAATGCCACAGCTGAAGAAAAATACGCCCACCCGCCTCATGCACGGATGAGACGACCTTGCGCCAGCCGGCGACTTGCGCCGCACTGTATATCCCCGGGCTGTTGACGATGCCGTGCGCCTGCTCGGATATCTTGGTGCATTCGGTAACGATCAGTCCGGCTGATGCACGCTGCGCATAGTAAGCGGCCGTCAACGATGGAGGGGTGCCGTCCGCCTCGGCCCGCGTACGGGTCATGGGAGCCATGACCATACGATTGGGGGCCCTGTAGCGTCCGAGCTTGAAGGGGGAGAACAAAGGGTCAGACATCATTTGCACCGTTCCTACGCAGGTTAGTTAGCCGAAGACCAATATCCATCGATTGCCCGTCGCCGTATCTTCGACGCCCGATCACTGAGCGCATTCGCGCCCGCAGCACACGGTTCTGAGCATTAGAGCGTCGGCGGGAGGCATAATCAAATGAAAGCTCCTCATCGTAGCTATTTGCTCCTTTTATCGACCCACTCGTCGCGACAGGGGCAGTCCACCAGCCGAGCGGTGCAAACACCCATTGGATGGGCATGTGTAATCTCTCCTATAAGATTTTTTCATTCGCCGCCGACTTTCGGTTAGAGCTAGTCTTTGCGGTGTTTCCAATTGAGCAGCGGATGGAAGCCGACATGTTTGAATTTTTCCCAGGAAACTACCGGTGGTCGTACAACACCCTGCTTGCGTTTGCCGCCGGAGGACAACTCGGCGATGTGGCCCTGATTCTCCCACGCCTGCAAACGGCTGTCGGCGACGATGAAGCCTGGCATCGGGAATGGTCGCGGATCGGCGCCGCACTGTCGCGCCGCGCGGAGAACGGCTCGCGGGAAACAGCGAGCGAGAACCTGTTCCTGTCGAGCCTGTACTACACCATCGGTGAGCACTTTATCCCACCAGCCGATTCTAGGCGGCTCGCCGCGTACGGGCATGTCCTCGAGACCTTCGAGCGAGCGCGCGAGTTGGCGCCCTATACGCTGGAGCGCGTTTTGGTGCCTTATGACGGCACGACACTGCCAGCCTATTTCATGCCGGTTGGCGGGGAAGCCGGCCGTCATCCCACCCTAATTTTCATTTGCGGGCTCGATACGACCAAGGAGCTGTGGTTCTTGCGAGCGCGGCAGCAATTCGTGCAACGAGGGTTCAACTGCCTCTTTATCGACACGCCGGGTATCGGCGAGGCGCTGCGTTATCAGAAACTCTATACGCGATATGATTATGAGCGCCCGATTTCCGCCGCCGTCGACTATCTCATCTCGCGACGGGAGGTCGACCCTGATCGCATCGGCATCGTCGGCAGCAGCCTTGGCGGATACTATGTTTCGCGTGCCGCAGCGTTCGAGAAACGGCTCAAAGCGGCGGTGGCTTGGGGTGCGATCTACGACTACTTCGGTGTCTGGGAACGACGCATGGCCGGCGACGGCTTGGCCGCCGCGCCCACATTTCAGCTCATGTTCATCACCGGCACGGAGACCATGCAAGACGCGATTCGGCGGATCGAGAATTTTCGCGTGGCCATGTTTGCCGACCGCATTTCATGTCCGTTTCTCATCGTACATGGGGCTGAGGATCAGCAGATTCCCATGTCCGATGCACAAGCCATGTTCGACTCAATCGGCACGCGGGACAAGGAATTGAAGGTCTTTTCGGGTGAAGACGGTGGCTCCGCGCATACGCAGTTCGACAATCACCTGCCTGCCGTGCAATTCGTCGCGGACTGGATGCAAAAGAAGCTTGTTTAGCGCGCCATAGTCTATGGCGCGTTTCCACAGTATTGTCCGGAATGTAATTGGGAAACAACCCGCCTAGGGTGAAGTGGCTCCATCGATGCCGATGGTGCCGGGACCCACCGCGGCGATCATCAACAATCCACCGATGATGGCGAGATTCTTTAGAACGTGAATGAGCTTATCGCGATCTACAATATTGCGGTAGTAGATGAACGTCGCTGCCAGCGTGAAGGCGATGAGTTCCAGCACTCCCCAAAGAGTTGCGTAGCCCAGCATTAGCGACAGGCTGCCGGTGAGTTCAATCAGAATGGCGCAGCCCAGGAGAAATGGCGTGTAGATCATGCCGTGCGCCGCCATTTCCTCCTCCACTCCGTGGCGATACATCGTTTGTCGAACCGCCGACACCAGGAAGAGCAGCGCGAGGAGAAATCGCGCAACGAGAATGGCAATGGAGTTCATCGATACGTTCTCGAGCGCAGCTCCGAGCGAGCCGTCGTTTGGACACACATAGTAACATCTGAAAACGCAAGGCGTCCCAGAAAGACAGACGTGGTCATGATGCTCAATCCGTTGACTCCTTCGTGGCACCAAGCCTGGAGAACCGCGTTCCCAATGATCTTCGCCCAGTGAAGCCGACAACTCGAGCCACCGCCGGAAGTGATCACATTACTCGCTTGAATACGCGGATGCTTACGTTTCATTTGACCTCGCCTCGATGGAATGTGATTGTGTGTGCCATTCGAAATTATGGTGGTCAGTGCAGCGAACGCTATCAGATCCCAAGGTGTGAGAGGACAGCATGGGCAAGATCGTGAAGGAATTTGTGACTTACTGGGGACCGTCGCTGAACGACTGGGGCGACGGTACTGAACAGCGCTTCGTCATAGAGCGCGACGAGAGCCTTTTAAAGAAGGGAGTCTCGGATGGAGGCCGAAAAATGGAGAAGGTCTCTCTGAACGAGATCTTCACCGAAGACGTTGTCACCGGCATCGATATGGAAAATGGATATCTGCCACTGGTGCTGTATGCCAACGAGGATATGATTATCGAGGTGGCGAATTGTGACCGCGAACAGGGCGGTTGGCATCGCAATATGGGCGCGGACGAGTGGGTGTTTCAGTACAAGGGGGCACGGACGCTCGAGAGCGAGACCGGTCCGATTACCCTGAATCAAGGAGAAATGTCCGTCATCCCTCGAGGCGTGGCGCACCAGAACGTCGGTCACGGTCCCAATATCGAAATAACGATTTATTGCCGCAAACCGCTGAAGCGGATGGCGCCGAAGGATGCGGAGCAGGCCCGTGCTCGCATGAAAATCAAGGACGGCAAGCCGGTCCTTGCCCCTGTGACACTCGATTCCAAGAATGACGATTGAACTTGTTGCCAATTCGAATTTGGAGGCTCGACCACAATGACGCGTTCTAAGAATACCCAGCCGAACGGAGCAGCGATTCGCAGCGCCTTGGGCCACCCCGTCATCGATAGCGATGCCCATGTCGTGGAGTGCGAGTTCGCGCTGATTGACACTCTCAAGGAAGTTGCGGGTCCGAAGATCGCGGGCCGGTTCGATGACGCGCTGCGCACTTATGCGATGCAGCGCTGGTATCACGCGGACGAACCGACCCGACGCCGAGAGCGCATTGGCCGCCCATCGTTCTGGCACATTCCAGCCAATACGCTCGACCGTGCGACCGCGATGCTTCCCGGCCTGATGCGCAAGCGACTCGATGAGTTCGGCATTGATTTCGCGGTGGTGTACACGACGCTCGGCCTGTCCTTCATCCATATGGGCGACGACGAAATGCGCCGTGCCCTGTGTCGATCGATCAATAAGCTCAACGCAGATACGTTCCGCGACCATCGGACGCGGTTGACGCCGGCGGCGCTGATTCCGATGCGGACCCCTCAGGAAGCGATTGAGGAAATCGACTACGCGGTTAAGACGCTCGGCATGAAAGCCATCACGGTCTCCGGCCACGAATGGCGCACATACCCCAAAGTACTCGCCGATGCTCCGGATCTGGCCCGATATGCGCGCTATGTCGACTACTTGGCGCTCGACAGCGAGTATGATTACGATCCGGTTTGGCGCAAATGCATTGAGCACGGCGTAGTCCCCACATCGCACGTCGGCACGTACGGGGGCCCGACGCACGGCTCGATCAGCAACTACACGTTCAATCACGCAGGCCACTTTGCCGCCGGCGCGGACATGTTCTGCCGCGCCCTCATGCTCGGGGGAGTGCCCAAGCGTTTCCCGGCACTCAAATTTGCCTTTCTTGAAGGCGGCGTGGGCTGGGCCTCGATGCTTTACAACTCTCTGGTTGAACGCTGGGAGAAGCGCAACGGCAAGGAGATTCTGCGCTCTCTCGATCCCGCACGCGTCGATCGGCAGCAAATGGCCGCATTATTCCGCGAGTATGGCGGCAGCATTTTGGCGGCGAAGGCCGATGCGATCGCCAAAGAGGAAGGATCCATGCTGGAACCGCCCGAGGACCGCTCCAAAATCGACGATTTTGCGGCCAGTGGCATCACGACCCGCGAGCAACTTCGCGATCAGTTCGTCAACAATTTCTACTTCGGCTGTGAGGGCGAAGATCGCATGACCGCGATGGCCTTCGACCGCAGGTTCAATCACATGCACATCCAGCTAAATGCCATGTTCAGCTCCGACCTTGGACATTGGGATGTGCCCAATATGGCCGAGGTGATGGAGGAGACCTACGAACTCGTCGAGCACGACATCGTCGAGAAGGCCGATTTTCGTAAATTTGTCTTCAGCAACGCGGCGCGAATGTACACCTCCATGAATCCCGATTTCTTCAAGGGCACGGTGGTCGAAGAGGCGGTGGTCAAGGAGGGGGGCCGCGTCGGCGAGACGGCTTGACGACCGTAGCGACTCGTTGCAAGGGAGGTAGTACTGTGTTGGAAGCTCAGGATTCTAAGCATCGTGAAACGGCGGTACTCACCGCCTTGATTGGCCGCGTCTCTCCTCTTCGCGTTGTTGAGCCCGGTCCGGCGAACGCCGATCTTGATCAGATTCTCGCGGCGGGAGTCCGGGCGCCGGACCACGGGCGGCTGCGGCCTTGGCGCTTTCTCCTCATTCGGGGTGATGCTCGTGACCGGTTCGGTGATGTCTTGGCAGAGTCGCTCCGGCGACGTAAGCAAGATTTGAGCCAGAGCACCCTGCAAGCGGAGCATGACAAGGCGTTGCGGGCCCCGCTGATTATCGTCGTTGCAGCCGCTGTGCGCGGTAACACCAAAGTTCCAGCGATTGAGCAAATTGTGTCGGCAGGCGCCGCAGCGCAGAACATGCTGGTTGCCGCGCATGCCCTCGGATATGGCGGATTCTGGCGGACCGGCGATGCCGCCTATGATGACCACGTCAAACAGTCTTTCGGTTTGACCGCCGACGATGAGATTGTCGGTTTTCTGTATATCGGACACATCGAAACACCCGGGCGGCCCAAGACGCCAGACCCCGTGGGCGTGGTGAAAGAATGGACCGGCCTGCCGACCGGCCCTGCTTAGGAGTTCCATGCCTGCTTACATGGTTGCGCAATATCGAAGCTCGCAGGAATACGCGGCCTACCGGGCCGCAGCGGCCGAGTTGAACCGGAAGTACGGCGCCCGCATCCTCACGCGATCGGGGACCGCACGGTGCATCGAAGGTGAATGGAATCATGATTCGATGGTCATCATTGAGTTCGCCTCCCTGACGGCCGCGCAGCAATTCTACCAATCGCAGGAATACGCAGCGGTGAAGGCGCTTCGTCAGGGCGCGCCCCCGATATCAATTGTGGTCGTGGACGGTGTGCCTGGCGAGTGACGGTCGACGGATGCCCCGGAGACGATTCGAGGGAAGCTCGATGTACTACGATCCACGATTGAATAATCACAATCTACCGCGCGATCCGTTCTTGGCGACCGTTGTTCCGAGGCCGATCGGCTGGATATCGACGATCGGCGCCAACGGCATCGTCAATTTGGCTCCCTACAGCTGCTTCAATGCGGTTTCAACCCAGCCGCCACCGTTCGTGATGTTTGCGAGCTACGGCCGGAAGGACTCTCTGCGCAATGCCGAGGCGACCGGGGAATTCGTGGCTAGTATGGCGACCTTCGAGCTTAGAAACGAGGTCAACGCGACATCCGCGGTCGTCGGTCCGGAGGTGAGTGAGGTCGATCTGGCGCGGCTGGAGATGACACCGTCGATTGCCGTCAGGCCCCCGCGCGTCAAACGCTCGCCGATCGCGCATGAGTGCAAATACATCAAGACGGTGACCTTGGAAGACACCGAAGGACAACGGCACGCGGGCGCCATCGTCATTGGCCAGGTGGTGGGTATCTATATCGATGACGCTATTCTGGTCGACGGCTTGGTTGAAGTCAGCAAAGCCCGGCCAATCGCGCGGCTTGGCTACATGGACTACACCTTCGTTGAGAAGACATTTCGGATGGTGCGTCCGCAGTGACTCAACGTGCGTCACTGCCTACCGGCATTTCAACAACATCGGGGAGATGCGAACATGAAATCCGCGATCGTCAATTTGCAAACCATTCTCACCGGCGATTGGCGCGACCCCATCGCCAAAGGCGACAGTATTTTGATGGCCGACGGCAAGATCACCTCGATCGGCACCGCATCGGCCGACGCGGTTGCGGCTTGTGACGTGGTCATCGACGCCGATAAAGCCACCGCCCTGCCCGGCTTCATCGATTCCCAGGTACATTTGACCTTTGGTGACTACACGCCGCGGCAAAAGACGGTGGGCTTCCTCGATAGCTACGTGCATGGTGGCACGACCACCTCGATCAGCGCGTCCGAAGTCCACGTGCCGGGCCGGCCCAAGGACCCGGAGGGCGTCAAGGCTCTCGCCGTGGCGGCCTTCAAGTGCTTCGAGCACTACCGCCCCGGCGGCATGCGCGTTTACGGAGGCTCGGTGATTCTCGAACCGGGCCTCGTCGAGGCCGATTTCAAAGAAATCGCCGACAAGGGTGTATGGCTCGCCAAGGCCGGATTCGGCGCAGTCAAGACGCCCTTCGACTATGTGCCGATGATCTCCTGGGCCAAGAAACACGGCATGATCACCACGGTCCACACCGGCGGTTCCTCGATCCCAGGCTCTTCCGGGATCTGGGCCGACCATCTCCTGGCGATGCAACCGCATGTCTCTTTTCACGTGAACGGCGGTCCCGTGGCGATGCCCGACGCCGACTTTCCCCGTATGATTCACGAATCCCAGATCGCATTGCAGGTCTGCACAGCGGGGAATTTGCGTACGACCTTGCTGTTGGGCGACATGATCCGTCAAGCGGATCAGTTCGATCGCTTTCTGATCGCCACCGATACCCCGACCGGCAGCGGAATCATGCCGCTCGGCATGATGTACACCATCACACACTTGGCGAGCCTCACCGACATGCCGGTCGAATGGGCGATCGCGGCGGCGACCGGAAACAATGCCAAGGTCTACCGCTTGAACTCGGGCTTTCTACGCGTCGGCTGCGACGCTGATGTATTGGTGCTAGATGCCTGTGTTGGCGGCTCAAAGTCGACGGCGCTCGATGCCATGCGAAACGGCGACATCGCAGCGGTGGGTGCCGTGGTTACCGATGGGGTGCCGCGCTTTGTGGGCCGCAGCCGCAACACGCCGGCACCGATGAAACGAATCCGGGTGTCGCAGAACCGCGTGCCGCAAGATTTCGGGCTGGTTGCTCACTGAATGAAGGTAGGATCGTGATAAAGAAAGCCAATTTTCACGGCTATCACATACGCAAGATGGCTACCGTGGTAGAGGATTCGCTGGCCAATGAGAGCGGCCAGCTCGCGGATGGCGCGATGCTGCGCAAGATGGTATTGGCCGCGGTCGTGCAAAATCCCTACGCTGGGCGATTCAGCCGCAGCCTTGACCGTCTAGTCAAGAATTCAGACAAGCTCGGCCAAGAATTCGGCCGCAGGCTGACCGAGCTGACCAGTGGAAGGAAGATTGTGAGTTACGGCAAGGCGTGCCTGGTCGGTATCGCCGGCGAATACGAGCACGGCAACGCACTGCTCACCACTCGATTCGCGGATCCGGTCCGCGATGCAGTGGGGGGCGGCAAGGCCTGGGTTCCTTCAACCGGCAAGCTTGGTGGACCGGGAACGACAATCGATATTCCGTTGGCGCACAAAGACGCTCTGTATGTGCGCTCCCACTACGACACCATCACTGTGTCGCTTGCCGATGCGCCGGCGCCGGACGAAATCATGGTGCTGTTCGCCTTGGCCACTCGCGGCCGTCTCCATGCGCGGCTGGGCGGATTGCGTGCGAGTGACGTCAAAGGAAACGATGGACTACGCTAAAGTGCCGTCAACCTCCTACGAACTAGGAACTAGGAACTAAGGCAACGCGAATTGGGAAATCAATCTGGGCTCTGCAAACGATTTTCCGCGCATGTCGCCCTACGTGGCTCCGCAGATCGATTCGAATTTCGGCCTCGGTGATCGCATCCAATTGACGTACGAGGTTCCTTAAGTTCTACCGTGAGTAGTCGGCGCATTTGGATGCGAGCGTCGAACTCGACATCGGCGAGGCAATGTGGGGATAGACGCGTCGGACATTGCTATTGAAGCACTCCTTGAATACTTCCTTTTAGGGGCCCTTGGATTAACTCTTGAGGCTCGGATTCAAAACGCCAACGGCCTGCCGACCGATCATCGCGGCTGTCTTACAAATTCGACCGGGAAGCCACGTGTTTGGGCTGCTTGGCACACGAATAGAAGCCCAGTGAGCGCATGTGCCGCATATGACCACGGACAGGCGCAGCGGACCTCGGCGCACGCCTTGTTGATCGAATGGTGGATCGCGGCTATCGAGCACTACGAAGGCTGGTAGCATTGCTATCCGCAGCGCCCTCGCGAATGGATTAAGGGCCTGGAACACGCCAGCATTCCTCATTAACATGACGAAACATGAGCTCCCCGGCACTTTCTGTTTTGTGGCTGAAGTGGTCCGGTCGCCCTGAGGCACCTGTCTCCTACTTTTTATGATCCGCGTGTTGTAATCAAACGCCGTCCGAACTAAATAGCACAAGGTCAGTTCAAAAGGACCGCAAGGAAAAGCAAATCCGTGCACAGTTGATCCTGCGCGTCCCGCAGACATCCCAGCTCGCGGCCACATAGTTCGTAGCTGTACGTGCGGACGAAATTGGGTTTTTCTCGATCGCAAGATGTTGATTTTTAACAACCACGCTCGCGGGATGTCCGTTGCTTATCCACAGGCGAGCATGACTGAGCACAACGAAGCATGACCGACTCACGCAGAAGTCCCGCAACCACATTGCGCGCAGCGAACATTGGGTAGCTTGTCATTGTAGGGCGACTAGGTCTAGGTGGCGACCAAATAGCTGGTATGCAACGAGACCAGCTACCTCTTCGGACCTACCGAGTCGCCCCATGGGTATCTGGGGATTATTTTGGTGTCGAGGACGTCCTTCGGGATCGCCATGACCATTTTTGTCCCCGTGTAGCCGGGGGGATGGCATTGGTTGTGACGATTTGCGCACCACTTCCAGAGCGAGCGCCTTAGTAAATCCATGCATTCCGGCCTTGGCGGCCGAGTAGCCTGGCCGAACGCGCCCTTTTTACCATTGACCGACAAGATATTGATGATTCGGCACCAGCCGCGATTCTGCAACTCGTCGCAGACCTGTTAGGTCATGTTGAAGCAGGAGTCCAGGTTCGCGTAATCCTCGGTCTGCAAATCAGGCGCCATTCTTCAAAATATCGGCCGCCCATCATGCGTCAGTGGATTTGAGAGACCGACCCGCGGCGTCTCTCGACGTACTCCCGGTACTTCGCCGGCAAACTCGACTCCTCCACTTTTTCCATGAAGTCTTGGCGGGTGACTGCCGAGTAGCTGTCTTCACCCAGAATCAGACAGTCCTCGTCGAATGGCCAAACCAATATCATTCGCAGGCGCATCAAATAAAACGCTTCCTCATCGTCGATCGGATAGCCGGTTTGCTTTGCGTCGCGACCCCAAAGTATGGTTGAAGAATCCCCCTCGGTTACAATGGTGTGGTCATCCACTACCATACGATCTACGTCGAACTGAAAGAAGTGAAGTCCCGCACCGAATACCGTCTCTAAGTAGAATCGTCGGACGGCGTCGCGCCCTACGGGACTCATCTCCGGCCGAGAACCGTAAGTGTGGTAGCGAGGATTCGGGGACAGGGTTGACATGACTGCTTCCAAGTCCCCGTTGGCCTCCCCTTCCGCATGCTGCAACAGCCGTCGCAACATGAGTAAATGACGCGGATCGCTCGTTCGTGCAATTCGCTCCTTTATGAGTCGAAACGTTAAAGTCTGGTCGATAATATCAGCCATACCATTCTTCCTCGGGTTGAAGTTCAACAACAAGTCAGTCAAGACTTTCAAGTTGCCCAAATGTTGTCTTGGACTATAGCGAAGCACCTAGAAACAAGCCATTGTTCGTTTAATGACGATCAAGGCGCGCATCATGGATCACCGTTTGAAAGGTTCCATCTCTCGTCGAGGCGAGAGTAGCCTCGCGCGCGCAGCGCAGCTAGCCGGTTAAATCCTAACCTATTACAACGCGATCGCACGATCGGGGTCCAGGCCAAGTATTGTGATGCGGTATTCGTAGTAAGGACCATCTAGGAGAAATTCATAAATCGACTCCTGGACAACGTTGATGAAAGCGCGAGTGGCGTACTCGAAATCCCCGTCCATCATGCGACACCGGAGCGCTAGGCCACCTGGCATCGATCTGCAAACCAATTTTACTTTGCTTGCATCGACCCTTCGGTGTCGAGGGCGACTCCGGGCACTCAGATCTTTTAGAAACATCCGATACGACTTTCCCATAGTCGAACGCGAGCTGATCTGAGGCAGGATGTGCAACAACGTGAGTTCATGAGCCGCAGCATCTACAGTCAACGTAGCACGTGGAAGGTACCCCCATGCGATCGCCCAATTGCCTTCCGTCCTCGTACAGCTGCTGGAGGAGAACGCGGTGAATAGCCCGGCGTCCGCGTACGATTGCAAGACCTGCCGGACATTTCTTAACGTAGACTCTGCTACGAGCCGTGGGGTGCCTGGCCATCGATTGCTCCTACGCATCTCCATCCCTCAGTGGGAAATCGCTCCAATTCCCGGGCCGGGAAGGATATTGGCGCCCGGCGGATACTTCCCAGCCATCGAGAATTCCTTGATACCCTGGACATTGATCAACGACGGCAAGCTCTCGCGCGAAGCAAGTTCATAGCTTCGCTTCAGCGCTTCCCGCAGTTCCTCTGCAGTCCGAACGTATTCCCCACGACAGCCCAGCGCTTCCGCCGCCTTGTCGTAGCGAAGGTTTTCCTGAAACAGATACATGTGCTCCGCACGGGGTGAGTCAGACGCCACTATGAAAGTACCCCAACAGTTGTTGTTGTAGACCACCACAATCAGTGGAATTTTGTACTTCATCGCCGTATCCAGCTCCATCAGGCAGAAACCGATTCCAGCGTCAGTTGCGATAGCGAGCACGGGGGCACCTTTATAAGGTGCCTGCGGTCCCACGCCGCGTTTCACAGCCACCGCAGCACCGAGGGCATGGGGCATTTCTGAGCTGATCATACCCAGTTGGTACAGGCTGACGATTCCCTGTCCGGGCCGATTGGCGCGCAGCATTGGCGGAACAAATTGTAGACATGTAAAACCTCCCCACGAGGCTACTGTCTGTTTCGGATCCGGCGTGCCCGGCTCGCCGCTGTAGAAGAAGCGATGAACTTCGTGTCCAATGATTGAGGGATGAACGGCACCCGTGGAGCGCGCGTACGTTAAAGCCTGTGTGTGATATCCGTCGAGGAGGCTTGAGTATTTTGCGCGTGCACCAGCGAGCTCTGCGACCCATGTGTCCCGCTTCTTTGCGGGCAAACCGTCCGCAAGCGCCTCGAGAAACGCTGCTTCGTCGCCAACGACGCCGAGGTCAAGGGGCCAGTTCCTCCCCAATTCCTCGCCGACGGGATGAACCCTAATCGCCTTTGCATCCGGATTAAGGCGATAATCGCTGCGTGTGGGCATCAGGTACTGCCCGACAAACACAACCAGATCCACGCTGAGAAGCGCCGAGGGCGACAGCGATGCGGAAAGCCGATGGTCGTCCGGAAAGTGACCTCGCATGGGCCCCGACCCGACAACTGCGAATTCATGCTTTTCCGCCGCCCTTAGCAACGGGTCCCAGGCCTTGCGATAAAAGACTCCGTGACCGGCAATCAACAAAGGACGCTCCGCTTTCGCAATCATCTCTACCGCGCGGGCCACATCCTTTGGATTGGGAATGGCGCGGGACTCCGAACGATACTTCGACTTGTCGTAGTAGTCAGTCAGTCCGGAAGGATCCTTGAATCGCGCCTGGGCGACCTCGGAGGGAAAATCAAGGTGCACGGGCCCAGGAACTCCGGACTTCAAGTGACGAAAAGCGTAGGCCCCGTATTCGTGAATGCGATTAGGGGCGGTAAGTCGCTTCCCATATTTCTTGATGCCAGTAGTCAGTGCCTGCTGATTCAGTGATTGGATGAAGGACTGACTGTCGTCTGCTGAGATGTTCATATTGCTCGCCAACACCAGCAACGGCGTGTTCGCGGCGTGCGCCGTGGCAATCGCGGGGACCATTAAGGTGAGGCCCGGGCCTTCGGTACCCGAACACGCAACGACCTCGCCAGTGACCCGTGAAAACCCATCGGCGGCATGCGCCATCGGTCCTTCACCACGGCCACCGTAGCAGGGAATACCCGCTTCAGCGAGTGCGTTAATGACATTATAGTTACCGGGGGCGCAAAACAGCGCTGCAAGGTTTTCGTCTTTGCATTGCTGTGCAAAGAGCTCAGCACCCGTAATGCCTCCCTTCTCAGTGAAGGAACCCAGATGTTCCGGCGCGCTCATGGAGCTTATGAGATCCTTTGGAATCTGGATCGAGGGAACCGTCCTTTTTGCATCAGTCGCGTGCGATTCATGTGTCCCAAGTGCGACCGCCGCAGCTGCCGGCACGACGGTGGCAAGGAAATCTCGCCTTGTCGGTCGTGCTGCCGGGTCATCACTCAGTGCCGGGTCGGGATTGTCGTAAGCCATATCTACTCCAGAAGATCGAACGATTCTTGAGATGCGAGTTTCATGCTGCGAATTTACTGGCTTGTGTCGCGCCACAGACTCTTGATGAATGCGACCAGCAAGCCAATCTGGTCATCAGTGAGCTGTGCTTTGAAGGGCGGCATATTTTCACCACCATTCTTAATGGCATCAAAGATCTCCGCGTCCGAGCGATCCCGCTTCCATGTATCAGGGTCCGTCAGATCTGCGGCGTGCGACATCACGTTCACCTGCGCTTTACCATCCTGCCCGTGACAACTGATGCAGTTCTGCTCAAAGATCGCTCGACCCTTCTGCGCAGCGTTCGGAGCATTCGCCATTGCGCCAAACGTCAGCACGGTGGCCGCGGTTAGAGCGCAAACGTTGGAACCTGCGCAGAGCACGAATGAGGGCTCTGATTTGCGGCTTGTCACCATTAGAACTCCAGTGGGTTGCAAACTCTACGCTCTTGGCACAATTCATTGCTCCTCAATGCATTGGTCTCGGTGTGCCTCCCGAAAATTCAATATTCATGCCGAGATCAATTGCGCCGTTCATATAAGTGAAGGCCGGCGCTCTCATTTCTTCTAGATCCGCGGCAGGATTCATCCCCGCAATAGTTGCGGAGACGTCGACAATATATCCAGCGTGGCGGAATGCGGCTTCGGCCTTGATGGGGTCCTTGATTGTCAGCATGATGTGATGGATCCCACCGCCGGTACTCGCTAGAAATCTTTGCCACGTGGAGGCCCCTAACATAGGCTCCACCACTTCAAATTGCATGCCGCCGATGCTGGTAATCGACACCAAAACGCCGACTGCCGAATTGACTGGTAAATCCGCCCAGATCATGTTCGTCAGTGGATGCGAATCGGGCATAAAATACGGCAGGAAGTTGGCCGGGCCGTCCGCATGGAAAAATACGGAATAGTTCGCCGTGGTCGCCTTGATATCATGCACGACAACTGAGATTTGCCCGACTCTCACGCTTTCCATGTCAACAAGACCTTGCTCGGCGAAATGCAGCGTACGAAGAGGCGCCGAGGATCTCTGTGCGGGCTTGCTTATCCACTCAAACGAGGTCCCAAGTTGGGGCAACGTGCCAATGCACATGTGCACTGATTCGTCGCTGCGGTGAACCTCCATCTCGATGGGATAATGAGCCGCCCGTAGCGCCGCTATTACCTCGCTGCTCGGTTCCTTCACGGACACGACGAAATGATGTAGGGCTGGGACGCGCCGTTCCTTGAGGAACGCGTCGAGTGGTGTTGTCCCTGTCAAAGGTTGGATCAATTCCAGCGTCAGTCCTGCGAATCGGCCACTTGCCCGCAATACGGTGGCCTCCGTAGACGGGCCGTGGGCTGTCGACTGACTTACTACCCGGTCTTTGAAGATATCCCACGACGAAACGCCAAATACTTTCGCATATCGGTGCGCCGTCTTTTCGACATTGAAGGTGGCCACTGCAATAGCTTCCACTCGGGGTGCATCTGGGCCAAGAAGGGGTTGCAATGCATGAGTTTTTCCCGCAGATAACGAAGCGAGTATTGCCGTCCCCATGAAAACGCGCGCGACTCTCGGGAAGCTATTCATAGTTGCCTCCTAAAACCCATAAGCAAGACGCGCGCCGAACATTCTCGGAATCGCCGGATACCCGCTGGCAATTCCGAGGTTTTCATAGGCTGTCAGATGCCCCTCGGCAACAACGTTTTTGGTCAGATTCGTCCCAAATAGAGAAGCTTCCAGGCCCTTATGACCGAGCATCTCGCGCCACCTGATGTTGACGTCGAGATTGTCATACGCGGGGATCTGATCCCACGGCCCTTGTGCCGGGAGTGCCACAAAGGTTTCCGTACTCTGTCGTGAGAACACGGCGGTAGCGCTCAAATCCCCGTTGGTCGACCCGATCGGCAGATGAACGGTGGAGCGGGCGGAGAACTTGATCTTTGGCACAAGGATGAATGGCGTGGAGCTGACATCAATGGGTTGGCCCGTCGCACTTGCCGTCTCGTAGTGCGTGTATCGGTCGTCTGCATAGTCAATCGCCAGTCCGAGCTCGAGCCATCGCGCCGGCACGACGGTGAAATCACCGTCAAAACCCTGAATCCTGCCTGTTGCGGCGTTTTGGGTTAACACGCCGTAAACCGGCGGCGCTGGCGGGGGACTTTCCTGCAGCAGTGCCTGGACGGTGACCTGGACATTGTCATAGAACCCATAATAGAAGCTCAGGTTGCTTCGGAATATCCAATCGCTAATGTTGAAAGTCGATTTGGTTCCAACTTCAATGTTGTTCAAGGTTTCCGGTTGATACGTTCGGTACGCTGGCGGTGCGGTGAGTTGAAGCCCGCCACTCGAATATCCCTTGCTGTTGTTGATGAAGACCATGCTTTGCGGCGTCATCTGATATTGCAGACTCAAGGTGTAGCTACCGGCACTAAAATGACCCGAGGCCTCTGTTGCGAGCAGAGAAGCCAGGGTTCTCGGATCGAGGCTGTCGTGAGTTTGATGCCGATAATCCCAAGTGTATCGGTAACCCGCCGTCACACTGAGTTTATCGAGCAGGGAGGACAAGTCATAGTTGGCTTGCCCATAGAGTGCACGGGTAATGCCCTCGTCATCCACGGCATTAGCGGTCAGTTGTCCGAATGTCAGCTGGTAGTTCGGCACCGGTGCAACCGCGTTCGGGCGAAATCCTGAATTGTTGAAGTTGCTGGAATAGATCGCGCCTGCCGTGTACGACAGCTTTTCGGCAAGTGCCTTGCCTTGGAGCTGAATCTCGTCGCCGCCAGTGCGTGCTCGTCCACTCCCATTCAATTCGCTTCCGTCAAGCAACGGCAGCACGGTACCATCGGTGTCATTTATGGAACGTCCCGTATTTCTCTGGTACGAGAAGATATTCTTTATGGTAAGGCTGTTCGATAAATCATAGGTCGTCGTGTTGACGACGTTCATTTGTTTCGCCCATTCATGGGGCTGGATCGATAGACCGGCAACGGCATAGTTGCCGAGCGTATTTTGCTTGGCAAGAATGTTCTCCAAGGTCGGCAAACCGAACACCAGTGCGGCAAATCCATTTGGATTTACCCATTTGATCGGCACACCGGAAGGGACCGGGTTGTCGTAACTGGTGTAGTAGTGCACCATCGTATAATTCTGAAGACCATCGACCGGGCGCAAAATCGCCGAGACTCTAGCCACTGAGTAGTTCTGGTCGCCCAGCGACTCGCCGGAGCCGATATCTGTGATGTAACCGTCCCGATGCGTCGTCTCGAACGCCGCTCTGACGAGCAGCTTTTCGGAAATTACCGGCACGTTAATGAAGCCGCTAATCGACCGGCGACCAAAGGTGCCATCTACCACTTCGAGGTTCCCTGCGAGTTCGTTGCCGGGCTTGTTCGGCTCGATTACGATCGCACCGCCGTTGCTAGCGATGCCAAAAAGGGTTCCTTGGGGACCCTTTAAGATCTCAACGTTCGAAATGTCCAAGAAGTCCCCAAAGCCGCCCGTAGCGTAGGGTGCATCTGCAAAGTACGTGACGACCCCTTGAATACCTCGAATTGCAAGAAACGTGCTGCTGCCAGCTCCGCAACACATATCTAAGGCCGGAATATCTTTAGCCGAAGTAAAGAGATCCTTGATGTCCTGCGCCTCCAGTGTATCGGCCTTGAGTGCGGTAAGGGTAAGGGGCACTCGCTGGACGTCTTCCGAAACGCGCCTCGCATTGACGGTCACTTCCTCCAATACGTCTTGGGCTCTCGTCGCTTGCGATTCTTGCGCGGCCACTGGGGCTGCCACCAGCAGCGTCGTCAAAGCTAAGCCAACAACCCCGGACCGATTATTTAGTGCCAACATTGAATCTTCCCCCTAATGTCTAGTCGCAATTTCTCTGATGCCTCTTAGGGCTGACCAAGTTTCCAAAGCTCTCGGCGAACAATCTTCCCGCTGCTAGTTTTGGGAAAGTCACGCACAAAATGAAAGGCCTTTGGCACCTTGTAAGCAGCGAGGCGGGATCTGCAGTATTCATCTAGCTCCTCGGATTTGATGGCGGCATTTGGTGTCAATACAACGTACGCATGCGCCACCTCTCCCTTTGCCCCGTGCGGCACGCTTCCTACCGCGACGAGTCGGACCGCCGGGTGCTCCGCCAGGACGCGCTCCACTTCTGAGGGGTAAATGTTGTAGCCAGCGGTTATGATCATTTCCTTCAAACGATCGACGACGTACAGATAGCCATCAACGTCGCGATACGCGATGTCGCCTGTCTTGAGCCAACCGTCTGGCAGGAGCACTTCGGCCGTTTCCGACTCTTTGCCGTAGTAGCCGCGCATCGTGGTGGGTCCTCGGAAGAGGAGCTCGCCAAACTCCCCAACTGCTGCCTCTTCGACGAGATTGTTGAGCTTGGCGATCTTGCACTGCGCGAACGGCAGCGGCAGGCCGATTGATCCAAGCTTTTCCGGTGCGTAGAGCGGGTGTGTCGTGCCAAGCCCGGCGATTTCCGTCATGCCCCACAGCTCGAGGATCGGGCAGCCAAAGCGGGCGCGGGTCGCTTCCAATTGAGGTAACGGCATCGTCTGACCGCCGACCGTGACCCGAGTCAGGCTCGTTAATTTGCGCTGGGGAAGGCTAGCAGCGCCCAAAATGTAGTTGTACATCGTTGGTACGCCTTCGAATAATGTCGCTCGGTACTGATCGATGGCCTCGAGAGCCTCTTCGGCGTCGAAGCGTTGCAGAAGCACGAGTGTGTACCCACACAAGAATGCACCGTTCATAACGACATTGCCGTAGACGTGGGCGCACGGGAGGCCTGTTACAACAATGTCTGCCGAGGTGCGCATATGCATATTTGCCGTCATGGCGGTGTTCATGACAATACTGCCGTGAGTCAGAACCGCACCCTTCGACCTGCCCGTGGTACCGGACGTATACGCGATTGTTGCAGTTGCGCGGGGGTCCACTCTCGCGCCAATCGAATTGGATGACCCATGAATGAGCGCACTCCAATCCACGACGCCAGCCGGAATAGACGCCCCGACACCGATGCAGCGAATCAAGCTGTTCGGCTCAAGCGCCTTTTGGATGCTCGAGATTCGATCGGATGGAGCGATTATAGCCGCGGCCTCCGAATCGACCGCTATGAATGCTATCTCCTCGCTGACTAGCAAGATATTAGCGGGAATGTTCACCGCGCCTAGACGGGCGATGGCGTAGTACGAGACGACCCATTCCCAGGAGTTAGGCAGGTGCAAGATCACGCGGTCACCCGCCTTCAGTTCGAGGCCCATTAACCCCGCGGCGCAGGCATCCACAAGCTGATTGATCTCGCGAAAGCTAAGCGAGACGCCAGCCACACGAACGGCCACCTTGTCGCCGAAGTTCTCCTCGGCCTGCCGTGGTAAGTCTGAGAGAGTCCGCACGCGCATCGTTTGCCAAGCCCCCGCAAACTTCAGCATTCCTATCTAGTAATCCCAGCGTCTTTGAAAAGTATGGCATAGTCATCGTTTGCAAACAAGCGTTTGTTCGTAAATGATTGTATGCCCACCCGGCAATTCCGTTCGTGATAAAGTGCGCTCGTGCCAATCCAGTGCAGAGGGCATAACCGAAAATGGACAATGCGAGGACGCGGACTCGGCCAAAACGATCGCCGATTGCGCCGAACGAGAGTCCGCCGATACCCCATCCCAGTAGGAAGGTTGCAGTTGCGATTTTTGCGTATTCTTGGACAAGAATGCTGTCGCTCGGCTGATCCATCAGGCTTACGAGCGCCGGAATTCTGGTCAGCGAGAATACGCGCTGATCTAGGCTGTCAAAGCCCCACGCCATGCAGACCACGGCGAAAACTATCCACTGATAGGGCTAGCGTCTTTTGCCCAACGCGGCCCGACACCATACCTCGCCCCTGATTGGTCGGGCCAATCGTTAGGTGACTTTCTCAGCAGGCGCAAGCTGCGCGCGACCGAAAATGCTTTCATGATCGTGCGTGCGCAAGTCGGCGTCGCAGCGGCAACGGCTTGATCTCGCCGAGCATGAACAAATAGACGCACGCGCCCAGGACGCAGATGACACCGGCCGCAGTCAGCGGGACTATGAAGGAACCGGGCGTCACCATCAGCATTGCGCCGGTGAAAGTGCTGATGACGATTCCTGCCAGGCTGGAGGCGAAATTCTGGATGCCACCAATCGATGCGACATGCGCCTGCGTCGGTGCCACGTCTGCGGGAAGCGACCAGATGCTCGCGCCGGTAAAGGCCAGGCTGGCGTAGGACAGCGCGAACAACGCCAGGCAAATATAGATGTTTGACGCGAAGGCCGAGAGGGTGATCACGGACGACATCAACATGCCACCCACCAAGCAGGTCTTGCGCGCCGCGGTCAGGCTCCAGCCGCGGCGGTAAAGCGAGTCGGAGACGAAGCCGCCGAGCCAGCCGCCGGGAATCGACAGAACACCGGGCAGCGCGCCCAGCGTGCCGAGTTCCGCGAGCGAGAACCCGCGCGCCTGGACCAGATAGGTCGGGAACCAGGTGATGAAGAAGAAGGTCGCGAAGTTCAAACAGAAGAAGCCGATCATCATGGCCCAGATCGTCCGGTAGCGAAACAGTGATGCCCAAGGGAACTCGCCGACTTCGCGCTTGTCCGGACGGCCACGTTCGCACTGCAATAGGCGCAATTGATCAGGCGAGACGCCGCGATGCTGTTCCGGCTCGCGATAGATCTTGACCCAAAAGGCAACCCAGACGAGCCCGATGGCGCCGGTGATAACGAACGAGGCTCGCCAGCCCAGATAGGCGATGATCAGCGTGACGAACGGCAGTGAAATCACCGCGCCCACGCGTGAACCGCTGTCGAAGATGCTGGTGGCGAAGCTGCGCTCGCGGCGCGGGAACCAGGAGGCGACAACCTTCGGGAACGATGGGTACGCCCCGGCCTCACCGACGCCCAGCAGCAGACGATAGCCCAGCAGGCTGCCCAAGCCGTGAGCCATTGCGGTCAATGCGGTGAAGAGGGACCACCATATCACAGCTGCGGCCAGCGAAACCCGTGGTCCCGCCCGGTCGGCGATCCAACCCCACGGCATCTGCATGACCGCATAGGTCCAAAAGAAACCACTCAGGACGAGGCCCATCGTAGCAGCATCAAGACCGAATTCTTTACGCAGGAAGGGGACGGCGACGGCGAGATTCGCCCGGTCTACATAATTTATGGTGCACGCGAAAAAACATAAGAGAATCGCTGTCCAACGCTGACGTGGCATAGGTTGCTTCCCCGGCGGCGAAAAATTCACTCAAGGCTTTTGCGCCGAAGTCAGTGTCGGCCTCCGAGGTGTTTATTAAAAAACTCTACGACAATCTGTTCCGCCTCCCTGTTTTCTGGCAATTCCGGGTGCATGTACGCCCCGTGCCACAGACCGTCAAAAACGTGAAGTTCGGAATCGACGCCGGCCTTTGTTAATTGGAGATCACTGTAATATGCCCCACTCGATTCTTCCGACCGGCTACCTGTAATAAGCAATGTTGGCGGAAATTTCTTCAGAACTTCCGGCGAGAACACCGGGGCAACAAGAGGGTCTTTTCGATCGACGCCGGCCAGATAACCGGCGAAGTGCAATGAAGGCTTGCCTCGAGGCGCCCGCGGATCCTCCGGCCATATTTTGCTTGAATCGCCGCGGCCCATCGCCCCGGCCGATGCGCACATAATGCCGATTGCGCCTGGCCGCGGTAAATCATGCGCTTGGAACCACGCTACAGCCTCGGCAGTTATAGTCCCCCCCGCGGAGCAACCGTATATGCCAATGTTTTCCGGTTTATACTGTTTAAGCAACTCGCGATAAACAGCCGCGACATCCTCACTGGCCGCGGGGAACTTATACTCTGGGAACATTCTATAGTCGACACTAACGACCCTATATCCCCCTAAACTGGCGACTGGGATCGCTTCAGCTTGACCCCCCGTTCCGCCACCGCCAAACATGAAGGCTCCGCCGTGCACAGAGATCAAAATCCGATCTTTGTTCTTTGGCGACACGCCCTCCTTTGGCGTCACCACGTCAGTCCTAACGCCACCGAATGTTTGTGATTCTATAGTGACCGGATATAGCGCCTTTTCCTTTTCCAGAACTGGCTCAAAGAAATTGGAGTCTAGCCATCGGCGCATTTCTGGAACAGAAAGTCCGACGGGAAACTTTTGGTTCTTTAGGTCCAAAAAAAACTGCTTTGCCTCAGAAGAAGCTAGGTCTGAAAATGGAATGGACATACTCGGAATCTGTGTCGCTCCATCCCCGCTTACGGACACTTCATTCATTTTGTCTACCGCCTTCGCTGATGGCATGGAAGCATTGATGCTCACAAAGCCGATAAGCGTCGCCAGGACCAATTTTCCTTTGAGCTTACCCATGCTGCTGCCTCCACTGTGGTCGAAATTGATGAAACAAGCGTCCGTTGCCGTTCATGACCTATTTGTAGTTCACGTCAATTCCAAAGGTCCGAGCCGAGCAGGAAACTCGAGGACGCGAACAGGCCGGCAATAGCAACCAGCCATCGAGGGCTGTTGTTGTCTGTAAGGTTCTTACCCCAAAGCGCTACCTCAACATCGCCCCTCTCAACTGCGATGCGCTCCAGCGTGATGCGCCCGTTAATAAGCCCAGACGCCCCCAACATAAGCGGAGACATCTACCATATAACCGGCACGGCGAAATGCGTCCTCCGCGCAAATGTAGTTCTTCAATGAGTATCTCATGAGGAATAGTAACAAACAAGGGTTTGTTTGTTGGAGGCAATCAGGACGTATCGCGGTTACACAATTGCTCGAACCAAGCAACTACCGAAGTGCCCCAAACCTGCACTGATCACGCGAGAGCGGACCCTGACATTCGCTGAGTTAAACATCTATCGACGTGTTTCTCCGCCGGCTTGCTATGAGCGTTTAGGTAGGGGTCGCGTAACTTTGTGGCTGGGAATGGTTGGCGGCGAGTCATCGCTTACTATGGAATCCTCCGCCTTGGTACGGCGCCGAAGTCGGCCGGTCGCCCCTCATCATCAATCTTGGCGAGAAGTGTCGGGTCGAATTCTGCTTTTCGGTCAGCGCCAACCAGCGCCAGACAAATCGAAGTGTATTCTTCGATCAAGCGCTCTCGGCTTAGTCGACCGCCGGGACGGTACCACTGGCTCACCCCTGTAAGCATCGGAATTATGGCCAGGGTGGTAAACTTAACATCGCGCACGTTGAAAACGCGAGTTGCTTTGCCCCGCCGCAGAATTGAGGCGAGGGTCGCTTCATACCGATTCCGCAGTTTAATAATATGATGCAAATTGGCTGGGCTCAGACTGCGAAGTTCTGTAGTAGCAATTAACACATCGTTTTTGCGGTCAATGTGAAACTGTAAATGAAGCTGCACGAAGGCCTGGAATTGCATGATGGGCGTTGAATACGGCAACACTCGATCTGCGACCGCCGCGAGCAGGTCCTCCATAACAGCCTTCAACAGGCCCTTGAGAAGATCTTGTTTGCTTCCGATGTGATTGTAGAGCGATCCAACCGTTAAATCGACTCCCTCCGCCAGCTGGCGAAGATTCATCGCAGCGTACCCATGCGCGGCAATCAACGCTACCGCATGTTGGCGAATGAGTTTGGCTGTCTCCTGTCCGACGGACCCCGGCTTTCTCATATTGATGCGCCTAGTGCGGACGTAAGTCCGCACTAAATTCCTTATGTCGCACGACCTTGCCCGTACTGGTGGTGGGTAGATCAGGAACGAATTCCACGATTCTGGGGACCTTATAGCTTGCGAGCATGCGTCGGCAATGACCCAATATGTCCTCGGCTCCGCATGTAGCGCCCGGACGAAGTACGACGAGAAGCCGGGCGACCTGACCCCGAAGCTCATCCGGTACGGGCAGGGCGACCGCCGCTGATACAGTCGGCAACTGGGCAACCACGCGCTCGATTTCGGCTGGATACACCGTGTACCCCCCGCTCATGATGACATCCTTAATTCGATCCACCAGGTAAAGATACCCGTCGGCGCCTTGATGAACGAGATCACCGCTTTTTAGCCATCCATCTGAGTCCAATAATTGGGCCGTCTCGATAGGTTGATTTAAATAACCCTTCATAACATGAGGCCCACGGATGAGAAGCTCACCAACTTGACCCAGTGCAACATCACGAGTTGGATCGTGAGGATCGACAATGCGAGTTTGTGTACGAGAAAAGGGGATCCCGATCGAACCGAGATGCGCGGGTGCACCTACGGGATGGGTTGTGCCTAGTCCTGCAATTTCCGTCATTCCCCACAGTTCTATGAGCCTACAACCGAACTGCATTTCAACTTCCCTCATTTTCTCTACTGCCATTCCTTGGCCGCCGACTGCGCAGAAACGCAAGCTTGTGAAGCCGACGCGATCGATATCTTTGCCGCCCAACAGTGCCATGTACATGGCAGGCACGCCTTCAAGGATAGTCGCCTTGAAGCGCCGGATTGCCTCGAGAATCCCCGCGTCATCCACTCGCGGAAGTAAAACAAGAGTGGCGCCGCGCGCAATCGAGCTATTCAACACTACATTGCCGTAAACGTGGGCGCACGGTAGTGGGGAAACTATTGTATCGTTGGAATTGAGCCCATGCATCTGAGATGTCATTTTTGCGTTGAACAGCACTGATTCGTGGGTCAACATAGCGCCCTTCGGATAGCCAGTCGTGCCCGATGTATAGAAGATGGAGCAGACACTGCCGCCATCTATGTGTGGCTGAACCCATTCGTGGACAGCACCGGCCCCAATTTTTAGTACCTCATCGAAGGATTCGTCAGTCAGCGCGTTGCTTTCGCCAACCGTGATTACCGTAGACGCAACGGCAGTATGCTCCCGAGAGATATCTTTCGAACGCGCTATCAACGTATGTGATTTGCAATCGCCCATGATGTGCCAGACCTCGGGGGGCGCTAGCAGCACATTGGCGGGAATCACAATCGCACCGAGGCGGAGGATTCCATAGTAAGCGACGACCCACCGCCAACCATTTCCCAGCCACAAAGTTACGCTATCACCTGCCTGAACGCCCATAGCAAGCAAGCCGACGGAGAAACACGTCGACAGGTTGTTTAACTCAGCGAATGTCAGGGTCCGCTCTCGCGTGATCAGTGCGGGCTTTGTGGCACTTCGGTAGGCGCTTGATTCGAGCAATTGTGCAACCGCGGTATGCATAGTCCTCCTCCCCCGGGACGTGCCGCAAACGCAAACGCTGGACGCCGATTGTAGCATGAGCACAGCGGTCGGTGGCTTCAACAAACAAACTCTTGCTTGTTACTATTCAGGTTCGACACATAGGTCGCCGGGGCGACGCACCGAGCTGCAGCCCGCTCACGGAGCAATGACCAGTCGCCTGAGCTGAGCCGGACATAGAGGCGTGCAAGTCGCGTTGGCTGATCGTTCGAGGTCCCAGTGGTCGCGTCCGGCGGTGCCGCCGTGTACAGCATCAGTTCAATCATGCGCTTGACCCGCAATCCGAAGGCCGCCAGGATCACCGTAAGAGTATCGAGCCGAGGATTGCCCCGCTCGGACGATCAGGTCGTCGCGCGCAATTCCTCTCGCAGCACCCGGCGCAGCGTTGCCTCCAGTGGCTCTTTCTTGCGCTTGGTATGTTCACGCAAGGCAGCGTTGATGAGGCTCTGGTAGTTGCCGCCGCCTGCCGAGTTAACCTGGTCCTTGAACCAAGCCAGAAGGTCGTCGTCGATCCGAATCGTGATGCGGGTCTTGCCCTTGACCGGGGCGACTACCGGCCCGCGCTTGCCCTTGGAAAAGTCATACTCTTTACGCATTAGCGTGCCTCATATCGTTTGCGTTCGCCGGAGCTCGCCTTGCGCGCCGAAATGATGCGCCGGTTGGTCCCCGAGTAGCTGTATACCGTAATGAGGATTCGACCTGTCGGATCTGCGGCCAAGGTGACAAATCGCTCTTCACCAATGGCATCTGGATCAGTGATCGTCAACGCGCGCGGATCTTCCAGCGACAGGGCGGCATCTGCGAAATCCACCTTGTGCTTCGCCAGGTTCGCCGCCGCCTCGCAAATGTCGCCGGCGCCAGTTTCTTTTCCTGTAGCGCCAACCATTCGCGCGCCACCGCTTCAAAGGTATCCGCGGTCGCTATTCTCTCCGCTTGCCGTTTGGCACCCGGATCCACGCTGTCGGCAATGGCTCTCTTTGCCTCATCGCGTCGCGAGCGCGCTTGCTTCAGCGACACGTAGGGATAGACGCCGAGGGTCAGCAGCTTCTCTCTACCCTCAAAATAATACTTAAGCCGCCAGTACATCGAGCCTTGGGGATTGACCAAGAGGTACATGCCGCCGCCGTCCGAGAGCTTGTACGGTTTCTCGCGCGGCTTCGCCGCATTGATGCCGGTAATGGTTAACGTGTTAGTTGGCATTTTAGGGGTATCTCGGTTTTCCCAAGACCACGTACCCCTAATAAGTACCCCTATTTGCGGCTGGCTGTCAAGGAATGGCCGCGGACGCAAATGGACGTCAAATGCCCTGAATTACAGCGTTTTCTGGATTCTTGCGGACGTCTCTGGACATTCTTGGGTGATGGTGCGCAAAGAGGATTCGAACCGCCTGCCCAACACATTGATTTTGCGTGGTCCTTTTGTACGTACTGTGGTCATGTACCCTCAACTGTACCCACACCGATAGGTCGCCACGCTGGAGCCGGCTCTTAACCCCATCGGTCGTCGATGTATTCAGCCGCTAGAGGTCGACCCCGAACAACGAACCGTAGTGGGGAGTAGTGCTTCATGGATTATCCAATTCAGCTCGGTTCCGTCCGCGATGAAGTATGGGCGGGCCCGAGCCCTGCGTTAGTGAGAACGAGGACTGACTGCGCATCGCCGCAACCGTTATTACAACGTTGGTCGACGATGGTTTCATAGTCGATCAGCGCTATGCTGTCAACGTAGTGCTCGAGAAGCGGGACGCAGCGCGCGCCGGCCCCGAGGATATTTTGGCGCGGACAACGCTCCGCAAGTATTTCTAAATGCCTCCAATCATGCCTCCACGAGGGGTTGGCTGTTAGAAGTTTGTGCTGGACGTCGTCGGACAAAAAGCACGCTGTGCATTTCTGCGGTGTCTAGGATTGTCTCCGCAGATTGGACGGAAGTGCTCGATAGCACGGCTGACCACCGAACTCGCGGTCTAAGTCATTTTTTATTATCATATCTCTCAGGTGCTGCAGATGCCCCCAGAGATGCCCTCTCAAAAGGTCGGCTGCCACTGGACGTCGCTGGACATTAAGAGTACCCGCCCTGTTTCCATATCCCAAATCATAGTAAAGCTTCGTCGATCCGGCGGAGCCGGCATCGCGTCGAGGAGAAACAATTGATTGGCTAGAGAAAACACCGCGTATTCGGTAACGAGTTCACTGCTCTCCTGCCTCCAGAACAGTTCGCGGCGGCCAAACTCAAAATCGGTTCCGCCTCGTTGAAATACACGGTCTTCGATAGTCCTGCCAGTCCCTCGAACGTTGGCGGGCAATCGGCGTCGTGATTGGGAATGATATCCGCTATTTGCGGCCATTCTGCTCGGAGCGGACTGTCCGCGCGAACTCTGATTTGGTCTACCTAGCCTTCGGCCCGAGCCCTAAAATTACCTGAGGACACTATCGCGGGCTCGAAGTGATTTCGCGATGGGCTACCCGTCTCTCGATTTGAAACATCGTCAAACCCCACTCGGCGACTCTGATGTGTACCCGAAACGGCCTTTAAGGTAGCAGGAAATCTCAATTCTCTTAGTCACCCGAAAAGGGGACGCGAGAGCGCCTGATTGGGTAGCACACTTCCGGATCTCCTTTCCCGTATGAACATAGCACCTACAATGAACAGCACCGTCAAGATTTCTCAGGCAAATGCCGCCGCTCGAACTGAGGAACTCCGTTATCAGTCAGGCTTTGGCAATGAATTTGCAACGGAAGCGCTGCCTGGAGCTCTGCCAATCGGACAAAATTCGCCCCAGCGAACGCCATTTGGTCTCTATGCGGAGCTATTGTCCGGTACCGCTTTTACCGCTCCGCGACATTGCAATCGCCGAACCTGGACGTATCGCATTCGACCGTCGGCGTCCCATCCCGCCTTCGCCCCATATAGGGCCGGCACAGTAGCAAGCGCGCCGTTCAACCAAACACCCACCTCGCCCGATCGACTGCGCTGGGATCCACTGCCGTTGCCGGCCAGTTCCCAGGAAATCGACTTCGTCGACGGCATCTATACATACGCCGGCAACGGCAGCGTGGACATGCAAATCGGATGCGCCGCGCATTTGTACAGCGCCAACTCTTCGATGCAACGAGTATTCACCGATTCCGACGGCGAGCTTCTGATCATGCCGCAACTGGGCGGGCTAGTGATCGAAAGCGAACTCGGGCGATTGGGGATCACACCGGGTGAAATCTGTGTCATTCCCAGGGGCGTCAGATTCCGGGTAATGCTTGCGGACGGCGCATCACGGGGCTACATTTGTGAAAATTACGGCAATGCCTTTCAGCTTCCGGAACTGGGGCCTATCGGCTCGAACGGTTTAGCCAATTCACGCGACTTCCAAACTCCGTCGGCCTGGTTCGAAGACAGAGACGAACCCACGGCAATTGTCTGCAAGTTTCTGGGACAATTATGGACGACGACTCTCGATCATTCGCCGCTGGACGTGGTCGCTTGGCATGGCAACTATGCGCCGTACAAATACGATCTATCGCGATTCAATGCCGTCAACACCGTAAGCTTTGATCACATAGATCCCTCCGTTTTCACGGTGCTTACTTCTCTTTCTGAAATAGCAGGGACCGCGAATGTCGATTTTGTCATCTTTCCACCCCGCTGGGTCGTGTCAGAGCACACCTTCCGACCACCGTGGTACCACCGAAATTTGACGAGCGAATTTATGGGGCTCATCTGTGGCCTCCACGATGCCAAGCTAGAAGGCTTTACCCCAGGCGGCGCCAGTCTCCACAATTGCATGTGTGCCCATGGCCCCGACCTCGCGAGCTATGAGAAAGGGGTCGCTGCGGACCTCGCGCCGCAGTACATCAAAGATACGCTCGCCTTCATGTTTGAAAGTCGTTTTGTCTTTCGGCCTACCGCCCTGGCCCTTAGTGCAGGTCATCGTCAGCGTAACTATGATGACTGCTGGAAAGAACTACCGCGTGGCTTCACGGGTTGAGTTAAGCGCCGCGCGCCGTGGCCGGCATACGCGCCCAAGCGTCCGCCACCAGGATTGCGCCAGCAACACGGAACCTACAAAGATTGCCTCCTGCGCGTGTTTCTTCGCAGCGGATGACGCTGCATTCGCGATACGTCGCATCTGCGAACCAGAAGCCGTCAGACCACTACGCTGATAACTTAGCCGTCGAGATCGACCACCCGAATGCTGCCCTTCAGAAGGCCGCCGACCAACTGGGAGACTGCATCCAAAATTCTGACCCCCCGCCCCGCGTGAAGATATTTGACACTTCAAGTATCCAGGAATATATCATAGGCAGCAAGCCCACGATACATTTGCTGGAGAGGGGATTTTGCAGCTCATGAAGAGAATCGTTTGCCTGGGCGGCGGCCCCGCAGGACTCTATGCCGCCATCCTGTTGCGCAAGGCCCTGCCCGCGGCGAACATCGAGGTATACGAGCGCAATCGACCCGACGACACCTTCGGTTGGGGCGTGGTTTTTTCCGATCAGACCATGGAGAACTTCCGCGCCGCGGATTCCGCCTCGCACGGCAGCATCCTTGCGAATTTCCATCACTGGGACGACATCGACATCCATTTCGGCGGCCGGCGATTCGTCAGCGGCGGCCATGGCTTTTCCGGCATCAGCCGCAAGCGCCTGCTCGCCATTCTTCAGGAGCGCGCGCGCGTACTGGGCGTGAGTCAACGGTTTCTGCATGAGGTGGAGGGTGAAGAGGAGTTCGAGGACGCGGACCTCGTCATCGCCGCCGATGGCATCAATAGCAAGACCCGCAACCGGCATGCGACCGTATTTGAACCCGAGATCGATACCCGCCGATGCCGCTTCATCTGGCTGGGCACCACGCAGCCATTCGCCGCCTTTACCTTTGCCTTCGAGCGGACGGAACACGGCTGGTTCCAGATCCATGCCTACCAGTTCAGCAAGGATCTCTCGACCGTGATTGTCGAAACTCGCGAGGAAACCTGGAAGGCGCACGGACTTGACCGGTTCGACACGGCGCAGTCGATCGCCTTCTGCGAGCAACTTTTCGGTCGTTATCTCGGCGGCCACCGGCTCCAAAGCAATGCCGGACACCTGCGCGGATCGGCGTGGCTGAACTTCAACCGTGTGCAGTGCAAACGCTGGCACCACGGCAACGTAGTGCTCCTCGGAGATGCCGCTCA
>Ga0179592_10000005_pt1 | contig 111037 bp, 102 predicted proteins | sample CZODoug2_1_08_16_FD_148623 | JGI IMG/M metagenome (GOLD analysis project Ga0179592, IMG submission 148623) | Vadose zone soil fungal communities from Angelo Coast Range Reserve, California, USA - CZODoug2_1_08_16fungal (Illumina Assembly) | ecosystem: Environmental > Terrestrial > Soil >...
GTGCAGTCCATAGTGGATACTATGGACAAGCCGTGCAACGCCGCAGACGCCCCTCTCCTTGCCAACCCTTCGGGACCGGGCAGATTTCCCCTCATGCGGCGTTGTCGCCTCCTTATTGGGTATCGACCCAACTGCGTCGGCTCCGCCTTGCCTGAGGGGAAATCTGCCGCGGTCGCGGCCACGCAAAATACTCAGACAGGCTCCTAGGCGCCGAAGTCGACCGCGACGGGTCCGTGGATCAAGTCTCGGGCCCGCTCGATGTCCGCGGCCAAAGGTCTATCGTCCCGGTAGTGAGGGATCTGCTTGCGCACCGCGCGGTAGACGAGGTCGGTGCGCGGGGCGCGCGCCAATCCAGCACTTTGCAGATCGTAGGCCTGCGCCGACGCCAGCAGTTCGATGCTCACGATGAACTCGGCATTGTCGAGAATCTTGAGCAATTTGATCGCAGCCGGCGTCGCATGGACCAGATGATCCTCCTGCAATCCCGAAGTGACGCCGCCGTCGAGACTCGCGGGTGCGGCGAGGCGGCGGTTTTCCGCGACCAACGACACGGCCGCGTATTGCGCGATCATGAAGCCCGAGCCGACACCGCTGTCTGCTGCCAGGAATGGCGGCAATCCGCTGACGAGCGGATTCACCATTCGATCGATTCGCCGCTCCGACATGGCGGCGAGTTCCGCCACCGCGATGCCGAGGGCGTCCGCATTCAGGCCGATGCACGCGCCGACGGCATGGGCCTGCGACAGTGCTCGCGGCGCGCCTGCTGTTCCGATGACGATGGGATTGTCCGTCGCCGCCGCCAATTCGCTGTCGACGACTCGAGCGGTGCCGGCAAATAGGTCGCGTACCGCACCGTGCACGTGTGGAATGGCGCGCAGACTCAAGGGATCCTGGGTGCGCCGACCGGCGCCGGCCGCGAGGATGGCGCTCCCCTCGAGAAGGGCACGCAAGCGGGCGCCGACCGCCGAGAGCGCGGGCGAGGCACGCAACCCCAACGCCTCGGAATCGAAGGCCGCCAGCTGACCGTGCAGATTTTCAAATGTCATCGCGGAGACGACATCGGCCCACTCGAGCAATCGCTCGGTCCGCAGCAACGCAAGCGCCGACAGACCGGCGACGCAGGGCGTGCCGTTCACGAGGCTCAACCCCTCCTTCGCCTCAAGGGTTAGCGGCTGAAATCCCAAGGTCCGCAGTGCCTCGGCCCCGGATCGGCGGCTGCCCTGGTACCGTACGAAGCCGTCGCCCAGCAGCACCAGCGCGATGTGCGCCATGTGCGAGAGATACCCGACTGATCCTTGCGCGGGGACTTCGGGAACGCAGTCGGCGCGGAGCAGCGAGAGCAAGCTTTCGACCACACATGGTCGTACCCCGGAAAACCCGTGCGCGAAATTGTTGACGGTAGCGGCGATGACCGCCCTCACCTCACACCTCCTAAGCAGCGTTCCAACTCCCACGGCATGACTCATGACGATGTTGCGCGACAGCTGCCGCAATTGCGAGGGTTCCACGACGACGTCGCAGAGTGCGCCGACCCCGGTGTTGACTCCGTAGGCGCGGATCCCCTGGGCCACGATGGATTCGACCAGTCCGCGCGCGTCCGCGACGCGCCGGAGCGAAGCGTCCGACAAACTTAAGGCGGCGCCTTCCGCGACTGCCGCCACCTCGCGCCAGGAAAGCGGTTCATCGCGAATGATTCCACCGGTCATCGAGCTCAAGTGGCGCTGCGCGCTGCGGCGCGCCATTCGTCGAGACGGGATCGATCGCGCTCCAGCGCGACGCCCACATCCCGCGAGCTGCGAACCGCGCCCGGTTTGGAGAGCACGATCCCGACCCACGCAATGCCGAATTCCTCCAGAATCAGCATGGCGATATGTTCCGCCAGCGTTTCCACCAGGTGAAATTGCGACGCCTCGACGAAGCCTAAGACGCGCTTCGCCACCCGCTTGTAGTTCAGGGTGTCCTTGATCGAATCGCTCAGGGCGGCCTTGCGAACGTCGGCGCCGATCTCGATATCGATGATCACGGTTTGCTTGACCTGCCGCTCCCAATCGAAGATCCCGATGATGGCTTCGGTCTTGAGTGCGCGAATGAAAATTTTATCCATCCAAACCTCTTGGGCGTTTGTTAGTACTCGGCGCTCCTGCGCCTCGCCCCTTCGGGGCATTACGCTACGCGGTCCCTGCTCCGCGCAAGCCCTGGGTGGCCTTCCATGGCCACCCGTGCGACGCATGCGTCGCACCCGCGTTCGCGGCGTTCAACTCGGCCTCCTGCCGAGTTAGTCAATGTCCTCGAGCGGCCAATTCGCACGCGCGTTCAAGGCCAGGTGCTGCGGCGCGCCGCCCGCTGCGGCCGGACGCGCCATCCGCAGGCAGCCGGCAAGCGCGATCATCGCGCCGTTGTCGGTGCAAAACTCCGCCCGCGGAAAATACAACTTCGCTCCGCTCTCGAGCGCGACGGCAGCCAGCCGTTCGCGCAGTTTCCGGTTAGCGCCGACGCCCCCGGCGACGACCAGGCGCCGATGTCCGGTTGCACGCAGTGCTCGCCGGGATTTCTCCGCGAGCGTGTCGACCACCGCTTCCTGGAAGCCGCGCGCGACATCGGCGCGTATCTCGTCGTCCAAGGCGCGGCCCCGCAAGGCTACTAGGGCGGCGGTCTTCAGGCCACTGAAACTGAACATGAGCCCCGGCCGATCCAGCATGGGACGCGGGAAGACGAAGCGGCCGCTCCGGCCCGCCTCCGCCAGGGCAGCCAGGGCCGCGCCGCCCGGATAAGGCAGTCCCAGCAGCTTGGCGGTTTTATCGAAGGCCTCGCCGGCCGCATCGTCCAGGGTCTCGCCGAGAATCCGGTACCGGCCTACCCCGGATACGTCGACCAGCTGGGTATGCCCGCCCGAGACGAGCAAGGCCAGGAACGGGAAGGCCGGTGCATCCGCCTCGAGCAAGGGAGCCAGAAGGTGCCCTTCGAGGTGGTGGACAGGCACGGCGGGCTTTCCCCAGGCATACGCCAAACCGCGGGCAAAACCCGCACCCACCAGCAAGGCGCCAATCAGACCCGGCCCCGCCGTGTAGGCGACGGCGTCGATGCAGGTTTTTTCCGAGCGCGCCTCGGCCAGCGCCTCTCGAACCAGGGGCAGGAGGCGGAGGACGTGATCCCGGGACGCGAGTTCGGGGACCACGCCGCCGTACGCCCGGTGCATGGCCACTTGACTGTGGAGCCGGTGCGACAGCAATCCTTGCTCCTGGTCGTAAACCGCGACCGCCGTCTCATCGCAGGAACTCTCAATGCCGATTACCCGCATAAACTCCTTGCAAAACCGCCGCTTCCGGCCAAAGAACCGCTTTTCCCCGCCAATCGACAGTGCCGACGCGGAGCCTTTGCTTTTTTAAGGAACCGCCGCCCTTTGCCCTTTACCGCGCCCTTGCCCTTTTACCGACACCTTTGCCTTTTTAAGGAACCGCCGCGCTTTGCCCTTTACCGCCACCTTTGCCTTTTACGGGGCCGCACCTTAGAATGCGCCCCCCTGTCGCCGAATGCCGGCGGCTCTTTTGCCTTAATATTGAGGTTTGAATGCCCAGCGTTCGTGTTCGCGAGAACGAGTATTTCGACGCCGCCCTGCGTCGTTTCAAGCGTGCCTGTGAAAAAGCCGGGGTCCTCACCGAGCTTCGGCGCCGGGAATTCTACGAGAAGCCGACCCAAGAGCGTAAGCGAAAGAAGGCCGCTGCGGTTAAGCGCCATCTGAAGCGACTGTCCCGCGAGAACATGCGCGGCACCGGCGGTGGTGCTCCGGCCAGCGCGCCCGCGCCTGCTCCGGCCCGTCCCTATTGATTAAGGCCTCGATGTCGCTCCCGTGTCCAGTCTGAAAGGGCGCATTACCGACGACATGAAGGCGGCGATGCGCTCCGGCGAGAAGGAGCGTCTCGGCGTGATTCGCATGTTGACGGCCGCGATCAAGCAGCGTGAGGTCGACGAGCGCATCTCCCTCGACGACTCGCAGGTGCTCTCCGTTCTCGAGAAGATGATAAAGCAGCGCAAAGAGTCCGTGGTGCAGTTTCAGGCCGGAAACCGTCCCGACCTCGTCGCCAAGGAATCCGGCGAGATCGCCTTGCTTCAGGGCTATATGCCGTCGCAGTTGAGCGATTCGGAGATCGACGCGCTGATTGCGGACGCCATTGCCTCCACGGGCGCCGCCAGCATCAAGGACATGGGCAAGGTCATGGGCGTCATCAAGGGCAAGGCTCAGGGCCGTGCCGACATGGCCGCCGTGGGCGCCAAGATCAAAGCGAAGCTCGGCGGCTGACCGCAACCGGTCCATGGCCGGCCGCATTCCAGACTCGTTTCTCGACGACCTCGTCGTGCGGTCGGATATCGTCGAAGTCGTCGGCGCCCGGGTGCCGCTCAAGAAGGCGGGCCGCGAATTCAAGGCGTGCTGCCCGTTCCACAACGAAAAATCACCGTCGTTCTGGGTGAGCCCCGACAAACAGTTCTACCATTGCTTCGGATGCGGCGCGCACGGCACCGTCATCGGTTTTCTCATGCAGTACGAGAAGATGGAATTCCTCGAGGCCGTGGCGGATCTTGCGCAGCGCGCAGGGCTGGAATTGCCGCGCGAGGCGCAAGCGCCGCGCGATCCCGGCACCGCGGATCTGCACGATGTCATGTCGCTCGCCGCGCGGTTCTTCGAGCAGAATCTCGCGGACAATGCGCGCGCGCGCGCTTACGCGGCGGCGCGCGGGATCGATGCCAAGACCACGTCCGACTTTGTCTTAGGGTACGCGCCCGATGCATGGGACACCCTGCTCAAGCGGTTTGGAACCCATGACGAGGAGCGGCGCCGTCTGCTCCAGGTGGGGCTGATCGTGGAGCGGTCCGGCGGCGGCGAGCGGGCCAACAGCGGTGAGCGTGCCAACGGCGGTGAGGGGGCTGCCGGCTTCTATGATCGGTTCCGCGATCGACTGATGTTTCCGATTCGCGACTCGCGCGGGCGCGTCATCGGCTTCGGCGGGCGCGTCATCGATCAGGGCGAACCCAAGTATTTGAATTCTCCGGAATCGCCGCTTTTTCACAAGGGTCGCGAGCTCTACGGACTGTATGAGGCGCGCCAGGCGCGGCGGGATTTCAAGCGATTGATGATCGTCGAGGGTTACATGGATGTGGTGCGCCTTCACCAGGCCGGAATCACCTATGCCGTCGCGACCTTGGGTACCGCAACCACCCAGGAGCACCTGAATAAACTGTTCAAGATGACCAGCGAGGTGGTCTTTTGCTTCGACGGCGACGCCGCAGGCCGCCGAGCAGCGCGGCGGGCCATGGAAAACGCCTTGGCCATGGCGCACGACGGACATGAGTTTAGGTTCATGTTCCTGCCCGAGGGCCATGATCCCGACACTCTGGTGGCTTCAGAGGGTGCGGAGGCGTTCGAAAGCCGACTGCAATCGGCCCTGCCGCTGTCCGAATACCTGGTGCAACAACTGAGCTCCGAGGTGGACCTCGAGCACGACGAAGGACGCGCGAAACTGAAGGACCTGGCCGTGCCGCTGTTTGCCCGCATGCCCGACGGGATCTATCGGGAGATGGTGCTGGAGCGGCTCGCGAGGCACGTCGGCATGCCCGCGACCGCCTTGAAGAAGAGAATCATGGCGGCCGCGCAGACGGCACGCCCGGCCGGGATCCGCGGCTTCCCCGCGCCCGAGGAAACATCGCCGCAACTACACGGTCGAACGGGTTATGGGCATTCGGGGGTGGGGCGCGGGTCTGCCGGCCGCGCCTCGGCCGGCCGCGGTAATTTGCTGAGCCAGGCGATTACGCTCATCGTGCACCACCCCGCCGCGGCGCGCTTGGTGCAGAACACGGAAGCGCTCGGCAGCGTGAACAAACCGGGCGTGCCTGTGTTGAAGGAGCTGCTGGAGCAAGCTTCGGGTATGGATCACCCCAATACGGCGATGTTGCTGGAGAGATGGCGGGACCGGCCCGAATATGCCCGCTTGAGCGAGCTGGCCATGGCCGAACCCATGGTCGCCGAAGCGCAGGGGGCGGCCAAGGAGCTGCAGATGGCGGTTGAAAAGCTGCTCGAAGAGTACGGGCCCGGCCGCAGAATGGACGAATTGCTCCGAAAAGCGGAGGATTTGGGCTTGAATTTCGACGAAAAGACGGAATTAAGCTTGCTTCTAAAGGCGAAAGGGCGCCCCCGGGCGCCCACCTGAGTACGGCAGCCCTGATAAAGGCAACAGTGGCTACAAATTAGCCACAATCGTATACTTGTCGGCTGAGCATTAAACCTCCCGATTTTCATGAGGCGTCCACCTTGATCAAAAAAGCCCCAGCAGGCACCGCGACTCAAATTGCGGACGAGCGTCAGTCGCAACTCAAACTGTTGATCGCGCGCGGCAAGGAGCAGGGCTACCTCACTTACGCTGAAGTCAACGACCATTTGCCGAGCGAGATCGTCGATCCGGAACAGATCGAAGACATCGTCAACATGATTAACGACATGGGCATTCCGGTGTACGAGAAGGCGCCGGACGCCGAGTCATTGCTGCTGACCGATGCCACCGCCGCGCCGGACGAGGAAGCGGTCGAGGAAGCCACCGCCGCGCTCGCGAATCTCGACGCCGAGTTCGGCCGCACCACCGATCCGGTGCGCATGTACATGCGCGAGATGGGCACCGTGGAGTTGCTGACCCGCGAGGGCGAAATTCGCATCGCGAAGCGCATTGAAGAAGGCCTGGAGGCCGTAAAAATAGCGCTCGGCAGCTACCCCGGCACCTACGATTTGCTGTTGCGGCACTACGAAACGGTAAAGGCGGGTCAGATGCGCCTGGTCGACGTCATCGTCGGCTTCGTCGATCCCAACGCGCCTGACGAGATTGCCCAGCCCCAAAATCCGAAAATGATGGCCCTCGAGCGCGAAGAAGCCGCCAACGACGAGGAGGAGACGGATGGCGATGAGGACGAGGAGGCGATCGACACCGGTCCCGATCCCGAAGAGGCGGCCAAGCGCTTCAGTTCGCTCGCGAAGATGCATCATCAGTTCCTGGTTTCGCTCGACAAGCTGGGATCCAAGGACCCCAAGACGCAGAAGATTCGCAAGAAGATCTGCAGCGAACTGATGGAATTGAAGCTCTCCCCGAAGATGTTCGATCAGTTGATCGACAATCTCCGCCAGCACGTGACCGAGGTCCGTCTGCTCGAGAAGGAGATCATGTTCCTCTGCATCAAGCAGGCCGGGATGCCGCGCAAGGATTTCATTTCGACGTTTCCGAAGAACGAAACCAGCACGCGTTGGCTCGACAAGCACATTAAAGCCAAGAAACGCTACTCGACACCGCTTGCCAAGTTCAAGGATGAAATCGAGCGCCGCCAGAACAAGCTCAAGGATCTCGAGGGTCTGTTCCACGTTCTCATCAGCGAGATCAAGGAAATCAATCGCGAGGTGTCCATCGGCGAGGCGAAGGCGCGGCGTGCCAAGAAGGAAATGGTCGAGGCCAACCTGCGTCTCGTCATCTCGATCGCGAAGAAATACACCAATCGCGGACTGCAATTCCTCGACTTGATCCAGGAAGGCAACATCGGCTTGATGAAGGCGGTCGACAAGTTCGAATATCGCCGCGGATACAAGTTCTCGACCTACGCGACCTGGTGGATACGTCAGGCCATCACCCGCTCGATCGCGGACCAAGCGCGCACCATCCGCATTCCGGTGCACATGATCGAAACGATCAACAAGCTGAATCGAATTTCACGACAGATGCTCCAGGAAATGGGCCGCGAGCCGACGCCCGAGGAGCTGGCCGTCCGCATGGAGATGCCGGAGGACAAAGTACGCAAGGTGCTCAAGATCGCGAAAGAGCCGATTTCGATGGAAACCCCGATCGGCGACGATGAGGATTCGCACCTGGGCGATTTCATCGAGGACACATCGGTGTCATCGCCGATTGATTCGGCGACCACGGAATCGCTGCGCGAGACTACGCATTCGGTGCTGGCGCAATTGACGCCGCGGGAGGCGAAGGTGCTCCGCATGCGGTTCGGCATCGATATGAACACCGACCATACTCTCGAGGAAGTCGGCAAGCAGTTCGACGTGACGCGCGAGCGGATTCGTCAGATAGAGGCCAAGGCGCTGCGCAAGCTGCGTCACCCCAGCCGCAGCGAACAGTTGCGCAGCTTCTTGATGGACGACTAACTCGGCAGGAGGCCGAGTTGAACGCCGCGCACGCGGCGGCCCGGAGGGCGAGGCGCAGGAGCGCCGAGTACTAATTCGGCCGCAGGCTGAACGGTCCACCCGGCCGGTGCGCTCCTGATGCGGGCGCGCCGGCATTCGGCCCCGAGCCCCTAGGCCTGGCCGATGCCGACTTCCACCGTCAAGTGCCTTTCGCTGTTGAGCGAATTCGCCACGAGGCAACTCAACTCGGCCTTCTCCAGAAGTCTTTTCGCCCTTTCGATATCGGTTCCCGGCGGCACCAGCAGCCTGGCGTGAGTATCGAACCGGGTGAAGCGCATCTTGCCTTCCATACGATCCAGCGTGCCCTGGGTGCGCGCCTCGAGGCTGGTCCATGCAAACTTGGATGCCGTGGCGATCGCCCGAAATCCCAGGACGAAACAGTCGGCAACGGCGGCCGTCAGCAGCCCCTCCGGCGACCATTGATTCCCCGGGCCGTCGAATTCCCTGGGTGGCGCCGATTCAATGACCCTCATTCCTTCGGAAGACAGCGGCACGTCTCCGTCGGGCCGGATCGCTGCGTTGACGACATAGTGGTGGGGGAAGGGGTGCATATGAACTCCGGACGGGCGAAACCTTGAGGGCAGCTACTATAAGGCACCGCATGCGCTGTGGTGCACATCGCGCCGAGCAATCTATGCTGCCGGCGGCCCAAAGAGCATGAGTTCGGCGCCAGCTTGGGCCAGTTTGATGCGCCCTTCGAGGCGCAGTCCAACTTTCTCTAGCACGGCGATCGATCCGTGGTTGTCGGGAGCGGTTATCGCGACAATGCGGCCGAGCCTTAAGGTGTTTCGCCCGTAGGCAAGGACCGCTGCCGCGGCTTCGGCGGCGTAGCCTTTGGACCAGTATCGTGCCAGGAACGCGAATCCCACATCGACATCGGGGAGCGCCTCGCGCTTCACGAGGCCGCAGATTCCGATCGGCGCCGCGCTCTCCCGCAGGCTGGTGAGGTACAGCCCGAAGCCGAGGTTGCGATAGCTGTCGATCGGTCCCTTCAAGATGTAGTCACGCGCGTCCTCGAGCGTCCGCACCCCCTTGTCGCCGATGAACCTTAGGAAGCCCGCCTCGTTCAGCAGCTCCAGCATGAATTGTGCGTCGTGCAGTTCGAGCTCTCGAAGATTCAAGCGCGCGGATTGGATGATGTTTGGCGGCCGATACAAGTGCTAAGGTCCTTCCAGCTGCGGCTGTCGTAGGCTTCAGCCTAGCCTAGTCCGCGCCGCCCTCGCCACTCTGCATCACAAAGTACCTGACCCGGCGGACACTGATATCATGTACTTTTGCTCCCGCGGCAGCGCTTAGGCCCGGCCGCGTAAACCATCACACAGAGTTCAACCAACATCGTGGCGTCCAAGATCAAGACCTTCCAGTTTGCGGCGGCAACCGCTTGCCTGGCCGCTTTTGCGGCGAACGCGGCATTGGCGGATGGCGTCAGCGCCTACCTCCCCCTCAACCTGGAACCGGAGACCGAGCAGCAAATCGAACGCGTTCTGATACTTGCCGACGAGCCGGTGCTGAAGAGGCCGTTCGCGGTCGCACTAGTGGAGCTCGCGTTGCCGAAGGCCTGCGAACGCGACAAACGCCTGTGCACGAAGGTGAAGAAGTACCTCGAGCGCTACTCGCGCGACTATGCCCTGACCCATGCAAGCGCCAGCGGATCGATCACCCACGCCGCGCGCGATGCGCACGGGGCCAATGCCGCGGTGCCAAATCAACATGGCCTCTCCGTGGATAGCGACTGGGAAGTCTCTGCGCAAGGCTTCGTGCAGCCGAACGACTATATTCTCGCGGCGGCAGGCGTGATTGCCTACTCGGGGCGAACGTCGCCCAGCGGCACCATGTTGAGCCTCGGATTCAACTGGGCCCAACTCGATCTGGGCTACCGCGATCATTGGTTCTCGCCCGCCACCGACAGCAGCATGCTCATCAGCACGGAAGCACCGACCATGCCCTCCGTGACCTTGTCGAACTACGAACCGCTCACGCGGCTCGGATTTCAGTACGAATTCTTTGCGGCACTCATGTCCCGCACCGACCACATTGCGTATCAAGGCAAAACATCCAGCGGCAGACCGCATTTGTTCGGCGCGCAACTGTCCATCGAGCCTTTCAGCGGCTGGTCGCTTGGGGTCAATAGGCTCCTGCAGTACGGCGGCGGCGGCGGGCTACCGGATAGTCCGAGGTTTCTCCTGCGAGACTTTTTCAAGCCCAGCGGACTATCGCAAAATCAAGGCAACCAGCAGGCCTCCTACATCAGCCGCTTCATTTTTCCAGGCAAGACACCGTTCGCCGTGTATTTCCAGTACGCGGGCGAGGACACTGCCGACGGCGGCAGCTACTTGTTCAGCGGCGCGGCGCTCACCGCCGGCATCAATTTTCCCCGGCTGGCACGTCACTTCGATATGACGTATGAAATCTCGGAGTGGCAGAACATCTGGTACGTCCACAACATCTTCCTCGACGGCATGACCAATGACGGCTTGGTGCTCGGCAATTGGGGCGCCGATCAGCGCAACTTCGGCGACGGTGTCGGCGCGCGCAGCCAAATGCTGCGCATCGGGTGGGAACCTCCATTCGGCGGCTACTTGGAGGAGCGGATCCGCACTCTGGCCAATCAAAGCTATTATGGCGGCGACCTGCGGCGATATTCCCCGAACATCGCGCCTTTTCCGTACCGCCATTACTACGATTTCACAGTTCGCTACTCGCGCCCCTGGAAGGGCCTGACGATCGGCGGCGAGGTGTTCGCCGGCCGCGACTTCGACGGCAAATCCTTCTCCCGATTGTCGGGCTTCGTGCGCTACGGCGGCGATGGGGAAGCGAGGGAAGAGGGCGCGCTCGACGACGACGGCGACGCCGCCCCCGATGAGCACGGCGCGGAGCGATTCGTCGACGTTGGAATGAACGTCAATAGGGTACGGACGGATGTTGAACCGGGAATTCCGATCGTCTCGAGCAAGGTGGCATTTGACCCGCACTTCGCCATCGGAGCCCGCCGCGCGGTCTCCGCGAATAATGATTTGGGAGTTCGCATCGAAGTGGACGAAGTCGACGGACATTCGTTGATCGGCGTTCGAGCCGTCGACTATCGATATCGCTTTAGCGATAACTTCGCTTTCGGTCTGTTCGCAGGCGCCACACGTTACAATGTGGCGACGCCGGCCTATTCCCTGTACTTCGGGGTGGGTGCACTACGGCGCAATATCATCCGTGATTGGGATTTGGGGATCGACGTACGTCATGCGCAGAACGTTACCCGCGACCACGTGCTGGCCAGCGATCCGCCGGGTGCCAGACCGGATACTTTCTATAAAATCGACACTGCCTTGCTGTATTTGTCGCGTAGGTTCTAGTTCGTCGGGCGAAAGTCTCCGCCGGGCCCGACGGCCGCGCCAGCGCCCTGCGTGAATAATACGTTCAGTAGCAATCCGCGCCGTCGCGATAAAGGTGAAAAATGAGGGGAAAAATTCGCAGCAAGCGTGAACCTCCCGCTGCCGTCGATGATATACGCGGATTTGAAGAATTTTTCTGCGATCGCAATGAATTCCTCCGGGAGTGCTGCCCTGTTCCCTGAGCTGCCCGGGTACTAGTTACACAGTCTATGCGCATCGTGCACATGATTCTCTCTAACGGCTTCGCGGGCTCCGAACGCTATGCCGCTGAACTCGCCAGCTTCCAATCCGCTGAGCACGAGGTCATGCTGGTGGTAAGGGCAAGGCATCGGAGCCGATTCGGCATCTCGATCGTCGATACGGTTTCGAGCCGGGTGAACGTTTGCACGGTCCCTACGTGGCTGGGTACGCAGCTGGCGGTCGAGCGTCGCATACGGGAATTCCTCCCTGATGTCATTCATACCCACCTCAGAAGGTCCGCACGCATCGTCGCGCGCGCCCGGGCCGATGCACCGTCGGTCGCAACCCTGCACAACAGGGCCAACGGACCGCATTTCTTCGAGTTGGACGGGCTCATATGCAACGGCCACTGGCAGGTGCGGGAGATTCCTCCCGATTATCGGGGGAAAGTGTTCAAACTCAATCAGTTGTTCACCCCGCATCGCAAGTTGAATGCGCTCGAGATTTCCAGTCTGCGCGAGTCCCTCGGCGTCGCGTCCGATCAATACCTCATCGGCGCGGTAGCGCGTCTCGCCCACAGCAAAGGTCTCGACATCTTGATCGAAGCGTTCCGCCGCGCCGCTTTGCAAAACGCCTGCCTCGTCATCCTTGGCGAAGGCCGGGAGCGTCGCCGGTTGGAACGGCTGCTCGGACCGAAGATGACCATGCCCGGCTTTCGCAAGAACGTAAAGGATTACTATCAGGCGTTCGACCTGTTTGTGTGCCCTTCGCGCCGCGAACCCTTGCCACTCGTCATGCTGGAGGCCTTCGATGCAGGACTCCAGATAGTTGCCTCGACCGCCGACGGCTGCCGCGAGTTGATCGAAGAGTATGGGGGGGATCTGTTTCCGAGCGGCGACATCGCTGCTCTTGCGTCGCTGTTGCAGAGGCATGCCTCGGTGCCGCCACGGAGAACGGAGCGGGACCTCTCGCCCCATTTCATCGAGAACGTCAATCGAACGATCATTGCGGTTTACAACGATCTGATCGCGGAGCGCCAACGGCAACGCCTCCAATAAGCTGCGGAGACCGGCCGTCACGCGGTCAAAACCAGCGACCAATCAACGGGCACGGCAGTAGGACGAGTCGCGATGAAATTGCGTCGTTAGACCTATTCAAACCGCCTCGACCTTCGTGCGAAGATCGCTCCATGGAACACCGATGGGGCGAAAGAGTCGGGGTCGACATTCCCGTTCGAATCACGGGACATCCGTTTACCGTGCGCGCGGGCCGGCTCTACAATCTCAGCGTAAGCGGCGCATTCATCCGGGCGGACGTCGACGTGCGGCCGCTGTCGCGCATTCTCGTGGCCATCGACCTGCCGTACCGACCGAAGAACGACGCGCCGATGATCCCGGCGTTCGTGACGCGAAAGCTCAAGGACGGCATCGGCATCGAGTGGTGCGAATTCAAGCCGCCGGCGATCAACCGACTGCTGCAGTCATCCACAGCCAGGCACTACCGTCATAAGCGCGCCGGCCCCGCGCCGGGCGCGCTTTCTCGCCGCTCGGCACCCTTGCTCAAACGCGGCGCCTGACGGCTGCATCGAGCCGCAAGAGGACCGAGACGAGCGGCGACACGAGTCCGTGTCGGCGAAATCTGACGCGAATCCTGTCGTGCCGCCGGCCGCCGCCGTTGTAAACTCGCGCGGACCTAAGTCGCGGACCACTCAGTCAAGAGTCTCAATGTATCTGAACGCCATCGGCACCGCGCTTCCCGAACGACGTTACACCAAAAGTGAATGCTGGGATGCCTTCGCCGCTTCGCAGTGGTTCGAACGGCTCGACGCCCGCTCGCGCCTCATCGCCAAACACGTGCTCACCCGCAACAATGGTATCGAAGCACGCCGCCTGTCCGTCGCGTCGCTGGAAGATGCCTTCACCATCGATGCGGACACATTGAATCGGCGCTTTTCCGTGCATGCACCGGCACTTGCAAGCGGCGCCGGACGCGTGGCGCTGCAGCGCGCCGGGATCGCTCCCGAGTCGGTGGATGCGGTGATCGTCAGCACCTGCACGGGCTATCTATGCCCCGGCCTCACCGGCTACGTCGGCGAGCGGCTCAACCTGCGCCGCGACGTTCTCGGCTTTGATCTGGTCGGCCAGGGCTGCGCGGGGGCGCTGCCGAACTGGCAGGTTGCAAACGCGCTGCTTCGCTCGGACCAATGCCAGCATGTTCTATCGATTTGCGTGGAGGTGAGCAGCGCCGCGATGTACCTGGACGACGATCCCGGCGTACTGATCAGCGCATGCCTGTTCGGCGACGGCGCAGGCGCGGCCGTGCTCTCGCGGCAGCCTCCGGCGGGTCGTCGCAGCATCCGGTGGCGCGAAAGCTCCTCGGTGACGGATCCGTCCGCACGCGAATCGTTGCGTTTCGAACATCGTGCGGGACTGTTGCGCAACATCCTCACCCGCGAGGTGCCTGGGCTTGCGGCCCAATATGCCGAAGAGGTTCTGGATCGAACGCTGGGAGTTGCAGGATTGGCGCGGGACAAGATTGGCGCTTGGATCATGCATGCCGGCGGCCGCGACGTTCTGCTGGCGCTGCAGGAACGGTTGGGCGTAGATGGCGATGCGCTGCGCTATAGCCGCGAGGCGCTGCGCGAATATGGCAACCTGAGCAGCGCGTTCGTCTACTTCGTGCTGGATGCGGCGCTCACTGACGCGGCGGACGGCGGATGGTGGTGGATGTCCTCGTTCGGCGCCGGATTCACGTGCCACGGTGCGCTGCTCGAGGTCGACTGAACGCTTATGAGTCTTTCCCCACGCAGGGTGGAGCCCGAGGAGCTGGATGGTCTTACCGCGGACGATCCGCGGGGGCGCCGGTCGCGTCGTGACCTTCGGCGAGTGCATGTCGCCATGAGGTCGGTCTCCAATCTGCGGCGCGCGGTGGCCGCGCTGCAGCTTGCGGTACAACCCCGACGAATACTGGAGCTGGGGGCAGGCGATGGGACGCTGTTGTTGCGATTCGCGCGCGCACAGCGGCCCCGGTGGAGCGGCGTGGAACTCACGCTGCTCGACCGCGTCGATCTCCTGTCCGAGCAAACGCATGCTGGGTACCGCGAGCTCGGCTGGCAGATGAGTTTCCTGCGCGCGGATGCGCTCGAATGGGCTGCGTCACGGCAGATCCGCAGCTACGACCTATGCTTTGCCAACTTGTTCTTGCACCATTTCGAAGCGGCGCCCCTCAGCCTTTTACTGCGAGCCGTCGCTGCTTCGACCGATGCATTCGTGGCGTGCGAGCCGCGCCGCAGCAATATTGCCCGCGCCGGCAGCCGCCTGATCGTGCTGCTCGGCGCGAGCGAGGTCACGCGACAAGACGCGGTCAAGAGCGTCGCAGCCGGATTTACGGATCGGGAATTGTCGGCCGCGTGGAACCCAGCCGCCGGCGATTGGAACCTTGTAGAATTTCCGGCGCCGCCCTTCAGTCATTGTTTCGCCGCGGCGCGTGCGAAATCCCGGCTGCGCACGGGAGCGCCGCAACGGAGTGTGAATGAACTTTGATTGCGATGCGCTCGTGATCGGCGCGGGTCCCGCCGGGACTGCGTCCGCGATCCTGCTGGCACAGGCCGGCTGGCACGTGATCATCGTCGAGCAGCACACTTATCCACGCCGCAAGGTGTGCGGCGAATGCATCGCCGCGGGCAATCTCGAGCTGCTGGATGAGCTTGGCATCGGCCCCGATTTCCGGCGCGCGGCCGGCCCGGAATTGCGGCGCGTCGGGTGGATGGGCGCGTCATCGGCTTCGACCGCCGACATGCCGCCGTGTACCGGAGGACTGTACCGGTATGGCCGGGCAGTCGGCCGCGACTGGCTGGACACGAAGCTCCTGCAGCGAGCGGCGTCGCTCGGTGTGGTCGCCCTGCAACCGGCGCGAGCCCGCACGTTAAGCGGCGAGCTCGGCGCCTACGAGTGCACCGTCGATTCCGTGCCGGGCGGCCCCCGAACGCTGCGTACGCCGGTGGTCGTGGATGCTCACGGGTCGTGGGAACGAGGACCGACGTACCCGATGAATGAACGGGCGGGCACAGCGCGGGGCCCCCGCAGGAGCTCGGAACTCCTTGCCTTCAAGGCAAATTTTCGCAATGCGACGCTGGCGCCCGGATTCCTGCCGGTACTCGTATTGCCCGGGGGCTACGGCGGCATGGTGGTCGCGGACGGGGGACTTACGACGCTTGCCTGCTGTCTTCGTCGCGATACGCTGTCGGCCTGCCGCGCGCTGCTGCCTGACGCGTCCGCCGGCGCGGCGGTCGAAGAGTTTTTACGCCACTCATGCTCCGGCGTCCACGAGGCGCTGCAAGACGCCCACCGCGAGGGGGCCTGGTTGTCGGTCGGTCCGCTCCGTCCCGGAGTTCGCATAGGCACGGGCTGCGGGGTGTTTCGTGTCGGCAACGCCGCCGGAGAAAGTCATGCGTTGATCGGCGAAGGCATCAGCATGGCGCTGCAATCGTCGGCCTTGCTCGCCGCGATGCTCACGCGTCGGCCGGCCGCCGCGGTCCGCGGACGTGTCGGCATCGAACTGCATCGCTCCTATGCGGCAGCGTGGCGCCGTGCGTTCGCGCCGCGCCTGCGGCTGGCGGCGATCTACTCGCACGTGGCCATGCGTCCGCGGCTCGCAGAACCGGTAAACGCACTGCTCCGTCGCTGGCCGACATTGCTCCGCGGCGCGGCACAGCTGGCGGGCAAAGCGGCAAGCGGAGCCTAAGGCGCAGACCACTACCACGGAGATGGCATGAGCACCCTGGAAACATTGCAGGACATTCTTATCGACGAGTTCGATCTCACGCGAGAGCGCGTGGCGCCGGACGTCGAGCTGGCCGCTCTCGGAGTGGATTCTCTCGACTTGCTGGAACTCATGTTCAAGATCGAGGACCGCTACAAGTTGGCCATTCGGGACGACGTTCCGAGCGATCTCACAACCGTCCAAGACGTCGTGCGCTTCATCGACCGGCTTCTGGCGGCGCAGTCCAAGTCGGCCGATTCCGGCGGCGCCGACCGACATGCGGCTACGTGAGCGGCCGTCGTGTGGCGGTGACGGGCCTCGGGGTGATTACGCCCCTCGGTAATTCCGTCGAGGAGTTGTGCGCGAATCTGGCGGCCGGCCATTCCGGGATCCGGCAGCTCGATATACCCCGGTGGGAGGAACTGCGATCGCCCATCGGCGCCAGCGCCGGCTTTCGCGGCGAGGCTCACTTTGCCGCACCGCGGCTTCGAATGCTCGATCGCGTCAGCCAGATGGCGCTCGTAGCGGCGGCCCAGGCGGTCGCCGACGCAAGTCTGAACTTCGGCGCCGAGGACCGCGATCGCTGCGGGGTCAGCGTCGGCAGCGGCATGGGCGGAGCCGAGTCGACGGACGAGGGCTACCACATCATCTATGCCGAGCGTTCGGATCGCGTCAAGCCGTACACCGTGCTGGCATCCATGACGAACGCCGCCGCATCTTGGATCGGAATCGACTATGGAATTACCGGACCCAACCTGACGTATTCGACCGCATGTTCATCCGGAGCCGTTGCGGTGGGCGAGGCGGCACGCAGAATCCAGAGCGGGGATGTCGATGTCATGCTGGCCGGCGGCGCCGAGGCGCCGCTCACTTTCGGCGTTCTGCGGGCGTGGGAGGCCATGCGCACGATCGCATCGCCGGACCCACGGGATCCTGGGGCTTCCTGCCGCCCCTTTGCCCGCAATCGCACCGGCCTGGTGCTGGGCGAGGGCGCAGCGTTCGTGGCTCTCGAAGATTGGAATCATGCAACGGGACGCGGTGCGCGCATTCATGCGGAACTCACCGGTTACGGACTGACAACAGATACCGCGCACATCACACGCCCCACGGTCGAAGGTCAGGCGGGTGCCATGCGCGCCGCACTTAAGTCCGCCCGGCTCGGCCATGGCGCCGTCGACTACGTGAATGCCCACGGCACCGCCACGCTGCAAAACGACGCGGTCGAAACCGCAGCGATCAAGGAAGTTTTCGGAGCGCGGGCCTATGCGTTACCGGTCAGTTCCACCAAGTCGATGCACGGTCATCTGCTCGGCGCGGCCGGCGCGCTCGAATTCGTCATTGCCGTCGCCAGCATGGAGCGCGGCATCGTGCCCCCGACCAGGCACCTGGAACTGCCCGATCCAGCCTGCGATCTGGACTATGTCCCCGAACGCGCCCGTACCGGCGTGACCTTGAATGCCGTCATGTCGAACTCATTTGCATTTGGCGGTACAAATGCCGTGCTGATCGCCGAAGCGCTCGGCGTACGGCGATAGCCACCCTGAGTCGCGCCGGCGTCCTCGTCGGCCAATTCGAATATGGATGCCGCTTGATGAAGGCGCTCCGCCTGCTGCTGCAGCCTCGTGGCGGCCGCAGCCGCTTGCTCGACCATGGATGCATTTTGCTGGGTCGACTCGTCCATCCTGGCGATCGAGGTGTTGACCGACTCGATGCTGGAGCTTTGGTCGGCGCTCGCGGTCGTGATTTCACCCATGATGTCGTTGACGCGCTTAACAGCCTCCACGATTTCCTGCATGGTCCGCCCGGCCGTATCGACCAGCGCCGTGCCGGCGCCGACTTTCTCGACGGATTCGCCGATGAGATCCTTGATCTCCTTTGCGGCGGTCGCCGTGCGCTGCGCCAGATTGCGAACTTCGCTCGCCACCACGGCGAAGCCGCGGCCCTGCTCGCCGGCGCGGGCCGCTTCGACTGCGGCATTCAACGCGAGAATGTTGGTCTGGAACGCTATGCCGTCGATTACGCTGATGATGTCGACTATCTTCTTGGAGCTGCCGTCGATGGAGCTCATGGTATCGACCACCTGCGCAACCACCTGCCTGCCTTTTGTCGCGACGTTGGAGGCGCCGATCGCAAGCTCATTGGCTCGGTCCGCGTTTTGCGAGTTCTGCCTCACGACTGCGGTGATCGCCTCCATGGCGCTCGCGGTCTCCTCGAGGCTCGCTGCCTGGTGAGCGGTGCGCTCGCTGAGGTCGTTGTTGCCGTCGCTGATCTGCCGTGCCGCGGTGTCGATCGACCCGGTCGAATGCTTGATCTGCCCGATGATCTCGGTCAGTTTGGCGACCGTGGTATTCGCATCCATTTGCAGTTGCGCGAATTGACCCTTATGTTCCCCTTGCATGCCGGTGCGCAGATCACCGCGCGCCAGCGCCTCGAGCACGCCTCCCGCGCCGGTGATGCCGGTCTCGCAGGCAGCCATGACCTGATTCATGCCGCTGACCATCTCGCGGAACATGTTCTGGAACGCCGTCGCGTCGCCGCGCGCGGCGAAATCCCCGCTGGTGGCGGCGTCCACCAGCCGCTTCAACTCCATGTTGATCGCCAGCAGATTTCTCTTGGCTTCGGCCGCCGCGCGGGTCAGATCCGCCTTCTTTCCCGGGAACGACGGCATGTCGCTGGCAAAGTTGCCTCGTCCATAGTCCTGCAGCACGCTGACCAGCAACAGAGTCGCCTTGAGATGCCCTTCCACGAGTTCGTTGCTCATCTTGGCGAGTTCACTGTACGAGCCGGGAACCACCGACGCATCGATGCGATAGTCGATGTTGCCTCGCTCATGCTCGACCGACATTGTGGTCTGCGCGGCGATCACGGAATTGATGCGCCCGGCCATGGCGGTGAGGGCGGCCATTAGACTCTGAGTGTCGCGGGGGGACAGTTGAACCTTTGCCGTCAAATCACCCGCGGCGATTTTCTCCGCGAAGTCGCGGGCGAGCGCGGGGTCACCGCCCAACTGACGCCACAGGCTGCCGACGATCATATGGGACAGGAATACCAGACCGACGATGACCAGGAGTGCGCTCGCCACCGTCGCCCACACGATCCTGCGAATGCCGGAGTTGCCGGTATCGAGCGCCGCTTCGAAGCCATCGCGGGCCTTGACGTTCGCCGCCTTGACAGCCGCTTCCACGACTTTGTGCCGCGCCTGCATTTGCGCGATCGCCGCGGGAGCCTCGCTGGTTTTGCCGTCCAGAAGCGTTTTGGAGGCCTGCATGGCGGCTTCGAAGTAGGCGTCGAAAGTCGACCGCAGGTTCTTGCCGTCTTCGGCTTCAGCCGGCAACGCCGACAAAATACCGGTGTCCTTGCGAAACCGCTCCGCCATCGCGTTGACATCGGCCAGTTTTCGAGCGTCGCCCTCCATGACGGCGGACTGCATGTCTTCCACGACCAGCTTGAGTTGCCGATCGAGCCCTTGCGCGAGGTCCATGAGCGGATAGCGGACGGTCCCCAAATCGGTAATCGTCCGGGCAGTCCGAGTGCTCAAGACAAACGTCAGCGCCAGGGTGAGCCCGAATACCGCCACTGCGGAAATCGGGATCGACCAGATTTTCATTTTGAAAGTCATTAGGCTAGGGATATCGGCAATAGTTACCCATCCTTTAGCCGACCCGCCCATGGGGCGTTCCCTGACGCCCGCACGCGGCAAGCGGCCCGGGGGTTAGGCGCCCTTAGGCTAGAGGCACATGACCGACAGAACTCCGGTTCCGTACTTGCCGAGACCGATTTCGAAGTCGATCCGGCCCCTTGGGGCAGCTATGATCGCCGCCGCGGGCGGCGGCAGCGCATTCAGCGCGCAAAGCTCCCGGAGCTTCAGATGCGGCGAATCGTCGCGCAGCATCAGGCGAGTGCAAATGTTCATCACTTCATGCAGATTGGCCAGCATCACCGGCGTAAGCTCCTTGTCCTTCGCCGCCTCCTTGGCCACGTTGGGCGGCAACATGGACAGCGCGGCCCCGCTGTTCGCGGCAAACGCCATGTCGCATCCGCACAGGGCAACCGGCGTGCCGTCATCCGACACGTACACGCCGAAGTAGCTGGTCGCCTTCGGCGACACGTCGAGCTTCGGGCCGAGTTTGACCGACAGCGCGTCAAAGAGCATGCCGAGCAAGTCCTTCACTTGCGCGATGTCGGGTACTGGGTGAGTTGCGGTCGCGGCGCTCATTTTATGTGGCCTCCGAGAGCTGCCTTGAAGGACTCCGGCGTGAATGGTTTGGAAATCAGGAAGCTCGCACCGGCGGCGGTGGCGCGCTGGCGCATGTCGGGGGTCGCTTCAGTGGTGACGAATCCGAACTTCACCTTGATTCCCGCCTTGGTAAGAGCCTCGAGCAACTCGATCCCCGTCATGTTTGGCATGTTCCAGTCGGACAGCACGAGGTCCGGCGGGCTCGCTTTTATGGCCGTCAGCGCCTTCGTCCCGTCGTCCGCCTCCGAGAAGTCATGGCCTTCGAAGCCTGCGAGGCGCAAGGTCTTCCTCACGATCATTCGCATCGCCGTCGAGTCGTCTACGATCATAATTTTCACTGCGATACTCCAAATCAAAGCGTTAATCGAAGGGTCTAGGCTCCGCCCGTAACGGCAGACCTGGTGATATCCATTTCATCGGCCAACTGCAGCACACGCGACCAAATATCGCCCAGCGGCAATACGTCCGCCGCGCCGCCCACAGCCACCGCCTCGCCGGGCATACCCCACACGATGCTCGTCGCCTCATCCTGGGCAACTGTTCGGGCGCCGGCATCGTGCATTTCCTTGAGGCCCAATGCGCCATCCTTGCCCATTCCCGTCAGGATCACGCCGATGGCGTTGCGCCCCGCCTGTTGCGCAACCGAACGAAACAAGACGTCGACGGACGGCTTATGCCGGTTCACCAGCGGACCGTCGTCCAAGCGGCAGACGTACCGAGCGCCGTCGCGCACCAGCAGCAGGTGCATGTCGCCCGGCGCGACATAGGCGTGTCCGCGCAGAATCTGCTGGCCATCTTCCGCTTCGCAGACGCTGACTTGACAGCAAGAGTCCATGCGTCGCGCGAAGGCACCGCTGAACAGCTTTGGAATATGCTGCGTGATCACGATACCGGGGGTGTCCGGCGGCAGGCGTATCAGGACTTCCTTGATCGCCTCGGTGCCGCCGGTGGACGCGCCGATCGCGATGATGCGCTCGGTGGTACGCAGTTGGCGTAGCGGGTCGCGTTTCGCGAGTATGGCGTCCGCGGATGCCGAGGCTGCGGTAGCGGTAGCGGTAGCCGTTGTCGCGCGCAAGCGCGCAGATGCGGCGGCCTTGACCTTCGCGATGAGTTCCTCTTTGTAGTCCGCGAGGGTCGCCGCCAGATCGATCTTGGGCTTCGGCAGGTAATCGACCGCGCCGATCGATAGCGCATCCAGAGTCACTTCGGCGCCTTTCTCCGTCAGTGAGGAGACCATGATGACGGGCATCGGCCGCAATCGCATCAAATTGCGCAAAAAGGTGACGCCGTCCATTCTCGGCATTTCGACATCCAATGTCAGCACATCGGGGTTGAGCGCCTTGATCTTTTCCCGGGCGTCATACGCGTCGTGGGCAGCGCCGAGCACCGTTATCGATGCATCGCTCGAGAGCATTTCGGTCAACATGCGCCGCACGAGCGCCGAGTCGTCGACGATCAGGACTTTGATGCGCTTCTTTGCCTGCCCGCTCGGAACGGTCTTCGGTACGCTTTGCATGGCTATTTCAAAGTCCCTAGTCGAAGAGTTCGACGTCGTCGCCCGCAGGCTTGGCGGCGAGATTGGTCAGGTAAGCGCTTTCGCGCTGTGCGATCGCGGAGACGTCCAAGGCGCGCAGTCTTTTCAACCTCACGACGCCGGTGGCCGGGAAGTATATTACGCGGCGCGGATGGACGTCGCCGACGTCTTCGGCCGCGATCTTGAATCCCTCCACCTTCAGAAAGTCCCTCGCGAACGCGATGTTCTTCTGGCCGACGTCCGTCATCGACGACAAAATCCTGCCGCCGCCGAAAAGTTTGACTTCCAGGCGGTCGCGGTGGGCGCCGAGCTTCATCAATTCGTTGATCAGGCTTTCCATGGCATACGAGCCGTACCGGGTGGCCAGTCCCCCCGGTCCTTCGATCCATGAGCTCTTGCCGGGAGAACCATCCTCGGGAAGCATGAAGTGATTCATGCCACCGATGCGCGTGGCTGGATCCCGAATGCATGCTGCGATACAGGAGCCCAGCACGGTGGTAATGGCCTCGTCGCTGCGGGTGACGAAGTATTCTCCCGGCAGAATTTTCGCCGACCATCGATCGCAGCCTGGATCCCAGTAACGCTTGACATGTTCGAAACCCGCCGCGACCGGCGGCAACTGGGATTTCGTTTGACTGGCCGAAATACCTGCCACGGTCAAGTCCGCCGATAGATGGTTCTGCCGATCAACGCATACTCGTCCGACACCTTGAACAGGGTCTCCGAGTGTCCCAGAAACAGCAGGTCGCCCGGCCGCTGAAGTTTCGCGATCCTCGCGAAGAGCGCGCGTTGAGTGTCCTTGTCGAAATAGATGACCACATTGCGGCAGAATATTGCATCCAGCGGCCCCGGCATGGGCAGATCGTGCATCAGATTGATTTGCTTGAACGTGATCAGCTTGGCGAGTTCGGGAACTACCTGGTACGCGCGCTCCGCACCCTCCCGCGATTCGGTGAAGAATCTCGCGAGGCGTTTCGGGTCGAAACCCTTGACACGGTCGGCGGTGTAGCAACCGCGCTGCGCACGCGCGAGGATGTCGGAGTCCAGGTCGGTTGCCAGGATCTTGATGTCCCATTTCTCCCAGTCCGGAATGGTCTCCATGATCGTCATAGCAATGCTATAAGCCTCTTCACCTGACGAACACGCGGACGACCATATTCGGATGCGCTCGGATCGGCGGCCGGCGTTGCGGCGAGCCGCCAGAAACTCATCCCGCAAATAGTCGAAATGATGGGATTCGCGGAAGAACGACGTGAGATTTGTGGTAAGCGCGTTGCAGAACGCGACCAATTCGGACCCGTCCCCCGACTCCAGCAATCCGCGATACTCCCCAAAGCTCGAGAGGCCCAGCGCCCGCAGCCGCCGTGAGACACGGCCGTAGACCAATTCCCGTTTCGAATCCGCGAGATTGATCCCGGTCATTTCCTTGACCAACGTGCGCAGCGCGTGGAAGTCCGAGTCCGTGAATTGAAATTCTCGTGCGCGGGATTCGAGTGCTTGATTTTCGGCGGCTTGGTTATTCATAGTGTCGCGGCCGCTGTGCGCCGCCGCACCTAAGGTGCGGGGTTCACGCGGCCCCTGCCAGCGTCGGTTCGAGCGACAACAAATCACGGCCGATGAGGGCATCGACGTCCAAAAGGATCAACATGCGATCCGCGACCGTCGCGAGACATTGGATGAAGTCCGCGTTCATCTTACCGCCAAGGTTTGGCGCATCCTTCAGATCCTTTGTGCTGATGTCGACGACGTCGGAAACGCTGTCGACCACCAATCCGAATTCGCTGCGCCCGTTGGGAGTCGTGATCGACAGGACGATGATGACGGTGAGCGGCGTGAATTCCGCCCGCTCGAGACTGAAGCGCACCCGCAAATCGACGATCGGCACGATCGAGCCGCGCAAGTTCAGCACGCCGAGTACATGCGGCGGTGATTTGGGAATGCGCGTAACCGGAGACCAGCCGCGGATTTCCTGAACGCGAAGAATGTCCACCCCGTAGGTCTCCGCGCCCAGGCAAAAGGTGAGCACCTGGCGCGAGGTCGGAGACTCGGCGTGGACCGGTTTTTTCGCCAATTGATCCGTCATTTGATCGGCTCCGATTGCGCGCCGGCTTGGGTTCAAGTGCAAGCCGTCGCTAGAGTACTGTTGCGTCGTAGTTACCCTATCGGCACTCCGGCTGCTTTTCTTTATGCGGGGTTTCCCCGATTCAAAACAGTTCCACGCTCTCATCGGCTGCGGCGGACCGATGGGCGGCCTCGCTCTGGCCCATGTCCGATTCCGGACCGAGCCGGCGCTGCTCGATTCGGTTCAACTGTTCGACATGGCGAAGCGATTCCAGCCAATCGTTGTAGGGACGCACGGTCGGGTCGTGCAACAACACCTGCAATCGATTGAGCCCGGTGCGTATCAAAGCCAGTCGCTGGGACAGACGATCGTGATATTGCAGCGCAACAACCGCTGCGTGCAGCGAATTGCCGATTCTTTCGCAGGAGTGCCTCAGGACCGTTCGAACCGGCTCATCGCAGTTGACGTCCGCGATCTTGTTCTTGGCTTCCGCCAAGTCGTGGAACGACTCGCCCACGGACACGCACTCCCGGTCGGCCTCGGAGAGCGAGGCACCCAATTGCTCGGCGAGCATATCCAGATGCCGGCCGAATTCACCGATCACGACGCGCAACTCCCCGTTTTCCGGCGCGGCCTGCGTTGCGGCCTCTTTGATCTGTTCAACCATGAGGGACCGCAAACAGGAACTTGTCGCGGAGGCCGAGCACGGCCAGGGTGTGGGTCAACGGCGCCGACTCTCCGTGGAAATCTACGGTCACTCCACGCCGGCTGGCCTCGCCCTGGAACGCAAGGAGCAGCTGGGCGCCGGCCGTGTCCACGGCCTGTACGCGACCGACATCCACGGTAACCGCCCGCCCGTCGCCCAAAGCGGCCAAGAGCAGCCGATGCACGCCCTCGGCATCCTTGATTTCCAGGCCGGGCTCCAGATGTACGCAGATGCCGATGCTCGCGTGCTCGTCCGTGGCCGCGCTGACGGCCGGAACTACGGCCGCGCTGACGGCCGCGCTCACGGCCGGAGCTGCCGGCGGCACCGCCCTCAAGGCGGAAACGGCAGCCCGCTTGGGCTGCGCGCGGCTCGAAGACTTACGATTTTTCCGGGATTTAGGAATGGTCACGATTAAGCCGCCTTGGTTTCGCCCAATACGCTGGAGACGACGAGGCGCTCGATGTCGAGAACGATCACCAGCTTGTCCTCAAGGTTCGCCAGCCCCAGCACGTACCTTTGGTCGAGGGAGCCCACGGCTTCCGGCGGCGGCTGTATGTTCTCGGCGGAGAAGCTGTAGACGTCGGAGACCGCATCGACTACCAGCCCCACGATTCGTTCGCCGCGCGCGCCCGCCACCCGCACTACAATGACGACGGTTGCGGAGTCGAACGGAGCGCTCTCGAGGGCTAGCCGTACCCGTAGATCGACCACCGGAACGATCGCTCCTCGAAGATTGATGACGCCAAGAATGTAATTGGGCGAATAGGGCACACGAGTAACGGTGTCCCACCCTTTGATTTCCTGGACGCGCAGTATATCGGTCGCATACTCCTGCCCACCAAGGAAGAAGCTCAAGTACTGCCGGCTGGCGCCGTCGCTTGCGATCGATTCATGTTCCGTCATGCCGCTCGTCCAAATTGCATTGATTGACGCTCGAGGAAGGTTCTGACCAACCCGGGCACATCGAGGATCAGGGCGACAGTACCGTCGCCATGAATGGTCGCGCCCGCAAGACCGGGTACCTGCTTGAAGTTCGTCTCCAGGCTCTTGATCACCACCTGCTGTTGTGCAAGCAACTCATCGACCAACATCGCCACCCGACGTCCGTCGGCCTCCAACACGACGAGCAACCCGTCAGTGATATCGCGGCTGTCGGGCTCGATGCCGAACAGGTCATACAGTCTGATGATCGGGAGGTAGTCGGAACGGTGCTTGAAGAGCTCCGTGCGCCCCGCGACGCAGCTTATGTCCTCGCCCTTCGACTGCACCGTCTCGATGATGGACACGAGGGAGGCCACGTATATTTCCTTTCCGACCCGGAGCATTTGGCCCTCGAGGATCGCCAGCGTCAAGGGCAGCCTGATTCGAATGGTGCTTCCGCGACCCGGCACGCTCAATATCTGAACGTGGCCGCCCAGGTCGTTGATGTTGCGTCTCACGACGTCCATTCCAACTCCTCTGCCCGATACGTCGCTGACGGTATCCGCGGTCGAGAAGCCTGCCACGAAGATCAAATTGTAAATATTTTCATCGGACAGCAGCGCGTCGGCGTCCACCAGTCCGCGTTCGCGCGCCTTCGCCAAGATGCGATCCTTGTTGAGGCCGGCGCCGTCGTCCCTGACTTCGATGACGATGCTGCCGCCCTCGTGAAACGCATTGAGCTCCAGGGTGCCGGTATCGCTCTTGCCCGCTGCCAGACGCGCTTCCGGCGATTCCAGCCCGTGGTCGAGCGCATTGCGCACGAGGTGTACCAGCGGATCGCTGATCTTCTCCAGCACCGTCTTGTCCAGTTCCGTATTCTCGCCGCTGAGCTTGAGGTCGACCTTCTTCCCCAATTTCCGCGACAGGTCATGCACCAGGCGCGGAAAGCGATTGAATGAGAAGCCGATGGGCAGCATGCGAATCTGCAGAACGCTTTCCTGCAGCTCGCGCGTATTACGCGTGAGCTGGGCGAGGCTTCGGCGCAGGGATTCGATGTCCTGCGGCTCGTATTTTTCCGCAAACCTACCCAGCATTGATTGCGTGATGACGAGTTCGCCGACCAGATTGATGAGCGCATCGACCTTCTCCGTCGCCACGCGCAGAGAGCCGGATTCGCCGCCCGACTTGGCTGGGACGGGCTGAACAGCCGGCACATCGGCGGCGGTCATGGAGCGCTGCCCCCCTGCTTGCGGCAGTTCCGCGGCCGGCAGGCTCGGGACCCCGGCGGAAACGCCGGCGCCGTAGATCGGCTCGTAAACTATCTTTGAATTCGCATCCACCCAGTCGAAAACTTCGGCGACCCGGGCATGCTCCGCCGGAGAGCGCAGACACAGGGTCCAGCTCAAGAAGCATTGCGTAGGATCGAGTTCGCCGAAGGGCGGGATCTTGGCCGTGTGCGCCTCGACCTCGAGAGTGCCGAGGTTCGCGAGTTCGTCGAAGATGCGCAACGGATCGTTGCATGTCTTGAGCAGGCTCAAGTCCGGCTCGAAGACGATGCGCCACCCTTCCAGAACGCCGCCGGGAAGGTTGCCGTTGACCGCAATCGCGGCGGACTTCGAAGCAGCGGCGGCTTCCGACACGTCGGATCTGTCGGGCGCCGCCGAAGCCGAGGTCGCCGGCGCATCGATCGCAGGCGGCGGAGCGGCTGCGGCCGGCGGACTCGATGCGGCGCTTTCCGCGGCGGAATTCACCGGAGCGCCTTTTTGGGCGAGAATCCTTATGAGCTCGCTGCTGAGCGCAGTGGCGCCCACCATGTCTATCGGCCGCTTTGCCTGCGCCGATTGCACCATTTCGCGGATCACGTCCACGGATTGCAGCAGCACTTGCAATGCGTCGGGAGTAATGCCGCGGGTGCCGTTTCGCATTTCATCGAGCAGCGTCTCCACGGAATGCGTGAAGCCCGATATTTCCATGAACCCGAATGTTCCGGCTCCGCCCTTGATCGAGTGCGCGGCGCGAAAGATGGTGTTGATGGTTTCGCGATTGGCGCTGTTGTCGAGCGTCAGCAGCCCGGACTCCATGGTATCCAGGCCCTCGAAGCTCTCTTCGAAGAAGAGCTGCAGGATCTCTTCCATTTCCTGGTCGATCGACATGGCGTTACAGAACCTTGGCGATCGTTGCGAGCAGCTTCTCGGGATTGAACGGCTTCACCAGCCAGCCGGTGGCGCCGGCCTGTTTGCCTTGCATCTTCTTTTCCGGGGCCGCCTCCGTCGTGAGCACGAGCATCGGCGTGAATTTGTAGCTGGCCAACAGGCGCAATTCTCGGACCAGAGTGATGCCGTCCATACGGGGCATGTTGACGTCCGTCAGGACCAGATTGACCGAATTGTTCCGCGCGTACTCGAGGGCTTCGACGCCGTCGGCAGCCTGTATGACCTCATAGCCGGCATGTTTCAGGGTGAAACTCACCATTTGCCGCATGGATGCGGAATCGTCGACTGCCAGAATGGTCGCTGCCATAAAGTTTACCTATATCCAGTATTTTTCAAGCTCGATACTTCAAGTGTTCGGCGAATCCAACCAGGCCGTCAGCGCCGCCGTCGCCGAGCGTGAGTGCTGAAGCCGTCGGCAGCCATAGTTGCCCTAACAAGCGTATCGGCCCTTACAGCCCAAGGTTTAGCGGCTCGTAGACCAAAAAGTGTGACGGCTGTTGAGGCGCCTGACGCAGCGGTCGAGCCGCGCCCGCGCTGTCAGAATTTCGCAACCACGACGACGCCGTCCCCGGGAGCCGAAGTGATGTAGCTGCAGGCGCCGGCAGTCTGTTTGACGTAGGCAATTGCCTCGGCGTCGCTGGCCTTTAGCGGCGGCGGCGCGCTTCCGTCGCGGAACGCCTTTTTGATCCAGACGCCCGCGTACTTCTTGGCGTCGAGCTTCATTACTTTTTCGAGGAATGCGTCTTGCGCGGCGCTGTTGTCCGCCGGCAGCAACTTGACCGGGCCGGCGAAGCCCTTATCCCCGAAATAGACGTCGCGAACTTCGTCGGCCTTGAGGCTGACCGAGGTATTGCAAATGACCACGAGATCGCCCGCCCCTGCGGCCGTACCCCAGGAGACGAGGAACGTGCCGACCGCCACGGCAAGGATTTGAATGCGCATGCTGTAGTTCCTTGAAGTTAGAAGCGAACCGCGTATTGCGCGAGGATCTCGTTGAATTGCTGCGGCAACCCAATCTCCGCGTCCGACGGCCGGTAGTCTGTCGCCGGCCGGTCATCGGTGTTGCGGGTATGGGCGACTTCGAACTTGATGGACGACTTGGCATTGATGTCGAAGCGAACCCCGAGCGCGCTGCGGTAGTACGACGCGCCGAAGGTCTGCTCGCTGAAATAAGGATCCGATTGATCCAGCATGGCCCGTTCGTAGCGAATATACGGCACTCCCCAGCTGGCCCTGTATCCGAACTGCGCAAACCAGGCCTCGCTCCGGTGCGTGCCGGGCGAGCCGTTCAGGCTCTTGTCGTGAAAGGAATAGGCCTCGATGATGTGTTCCCAGGTGTCGGTATCGTACACCGCGTAGGCGCCCACCATGTTCAGGCGGATCAGAGCGGGGTTGGTGGCATTGTCGTCGTTAACCTTGTCGGTGAAGCCGTTGACGCCCACCAACAAGCCATCGACGGCGCCGCCTATGAACTGATAGGACAGCCGTGTTCCCGCGATGGCCGCGCCATGCAGGTTCCCGCCGGTTTGCATGTCGAGGGTTCCACCCTGAATCTGTTGGCCATTGCCGACATAGAAGTCGTACAGGAATTTACCGTCGCCCTCGCGCTGGGCGCCGGTCACCCACACCCCGGTCGTATGGGCCGGCATGACGCCGCCCTTGTCCTCGAAATTGACGAATTTGGGACGCCGCAGCGCGTCGGCGAGCCAGACGCCGTGGTGCAGAGCGGTGTTGACGTAGCCGTACGGCGTGTGAAACCGACCAACCCACACCGTCGCCTGGTCGTTGAATTGGTAGCCGATCTGAAAGCGCTCGAGGTCGGTGCCCACATGACCATCCGGGCCCGTTTCAAAGATGAGTTCCGCCAGCGAGACCACCCGGTCGCCGAGCTTCGGCGCGAGATAAAAATCGAGGCTGCCGACGTTGGTGCCCTTGGCGTACGGAAAATACAGATTGTGATTGCCGACATTCACGTCCGCGAAGCCATGAATCGGCAGGCCGGAGTCATCCGATTGCCGCGTGGCGTTGGCCGTCTCGATCTGGGCGACCTTCTGCTCGACTGCCTCCAGCCGCTGCGGGTTGGGTGCGGGCGCGGCGCCGGCGGCCGCCGGTCCGTTCGACGCATGCCCTTCCAGTTCTTTGACACGAGCCCCGAGGGCTTCGATCATTTTCATACTTTGATCGAGTTTCTTCTGCATCTCTTCGAGCTTCGCATCGCTCACGGAGTCTGCAGCGGCCGGCAAGCTGGCGATACTCAAGGCAACGCCGAGCGCGATGGCTCGCGCGGAAATCAAAAGCTTGTTAAACATGATGCCTCGGGATGAGTGAAATTAAAGGGCGTCGAACCAGCGGGAGTTCTGTGAGCCGAGCACGGCTCGTTGAACGCCGTTGGCGTCGAAGATCACGGCACGCGATTCGTGCATCACGTGTTCGTCGTATGTCCAGAAAGGGAATCCGAGTTGGTGTGCCAGCTGCTCGGTGGCGGTTTGGGAGCCGCTCAGAAAGTGCCAATTCTCGCGGTTCAGTCCGCGGCTTAAGCGGTACTGATGCCACACCGACGGGCTGTCGTTTCTTGGATCGTAGCCAACGATGACGAAGTCGACGATCTCGCCGCGCGCATCGACGACGCGCTGCATGCGCTTGAACTCATCCATGGTCGCCGGGCAGAGGCGATGGCAGGCGGCATACGCCATCGTCAGAACGACGCGATGGCCGCGAAGTCCGGCAAGCGCCAGATCGCGCGCCCGATCGTCCTGCCAGCCCTGCGGCAATTCGCCGAGGCTGACGCTTCCGCGCCTATCCTCGGCAGGACACCATGCCGCAAGAAGCATCAGTACTGCTGCGCAACACAAGACGGTGCTGCGCTGCAACGAGATTCTCTTGCCTGTATTGTTCTTCAACGCACGCCGACCCTTGGACACCTACGTTCCAACGGTATCGACCCGAACCGGCTTTACTTAAGCTTCCCGGCGCTGAAACGAGACGGCGATCTCCGGCCGCTCGCCCGGGCATTGGACAGGCATGTCATGGACGTCGCCGCCTCAGCGCACTTGCGCGAGACTCATGAAATACCCTTCGAGTTCTTGCTGCTCGGCGGCGTCGATGGCGACGCCTCGCGGCATGCGCTCTGTCCCAGCCTCCGGCGTGAGCCGAAACAGGATCTCATCGAGCAATCGGCCATGTGGGTAGTTTCCACCGCGAAGCCGGGTCGCGAGAGCCGCGGGATCTCCGAACGGCAGGACCGGCGCGATGTCGCTGCTGTGGCACGCAGCGCACTGCTGCACCAGCGCAGGCATCCACCCGGGCGCGTGATGCGCCGGCGCCGCGTTGGTGGGTGCGTCCGGCGCGGCGGCGAGCGCAGCGCGCGTCTCGAGCCAAGCGGCGATCGACAGCTGACTCGCCCGCTTGAGGTGTTGGCAGTAGGCATCGTCCGCGTTGAATGTTCGATATGCAACGACCGTTCGCAGTTCCGGATCGGTTCGCGCCAGCCACGCGAAAAGCGCCTGTTCGAGGGTCAGGGTGCTCGCGGGCGCGGACATATCATACGAGCCGCGCTCGAACGCCAATGTCCAGTGCCGGGTCGACACATCGAGGGCCCGCTCAGCTACATACCGCAGTTCGGTGAATTCGACCGGCGATGCCAATCCCGAGTATGGATTCTGGCGACCGCCGAGCCGCAACGTCTTCGCCGAGGACTGGCTACGGTCGGCCGCGGCGGTGGCTTTGGAATAGCTTTTGTAATCGGCGGCGATTGCGGTTCGCATTGACGGCGGGTAGAAATCGGCGACGGCACCGCAGTTGGAACCGGCTGACGCAAGCAATACGTTCAGGTATGAAGCAAATCCGGGCTGCGAGGCGAGCTCCGACAAAATGGACCGCACGTTGAATGTTGCCAACTGCGCCGACAGCCGCGCGTTCGGCGGCTCAACCGATACACCGTTGTAAGTCGCTCGCGAGCCCGACACATATGAATCTCGGTCGGCGAGAGCGGCAGCGCCCAGGAGGTATCGGTAGCGCGGATGAGTCGCCTGGATCGCGAGAAATCGCCGAAGGCCCCGAAGCTCTATGCTCGATAGCCCGGCCCCGTAGCGTTCGCCGTAGACGCCCGGCCACCCCGGCGGCACGTCCCATATCGGCCGAGCCGGGTGGTCATGGCAGGCAACGCATCGAGCAGGATTGGGGTCGGATATTCTCGCGGCAGGCTGGGTTTTATCGAGTGAAAAGGTGATCTCGCGGAATATGAAGCGATTCGCATGCGCGTCGAACTCCATGCTCTCCACCGCCTCGAAGCCGTGCTGAGACGGGTCGCCGTTGAACGTGAGAATGAGCTGCGCGTTGCTCCCGAACAGCACCGCACGTGGATGTTCAAAACTTGCGTCCTGCAGACTGCGGCTCGAAAATACCAAGGAGTAGTGGGTCCGCAGGTCCTCCGGCAACACGGCCAGCAGTTCCTCGACACTGCCCACGTGCTGCGCGGCGATGACCTGACTCAATGAGTCAAACGAGAATTCGCCTGCCGGGGCTGGTTCCGCGAGACCAAGAGCCAGACAGAACCCCATCACCGACAATACACGCATCCGCTGCTCCGTCCGTCAAAACTCCTGCCACACTTCGTCGTCACTCGACGCAGCCTTGCGTTCGGGCGGCTGCTTCGCTGGAGGGGCCGACTCCTTCTTGCCTCGGAACGGCCGATTCGCTGCGCGGCGTTCGACGGCCGGCGCGGCGGCTCCCGAACTTGCAGCGGGCGGCGGGGCGGGCAGCTTGGGCGCCGCCACGGAGCCTTTGTCCAGCCGGTATCGCGCAATCAACTCCGTCAAATTCGCGGCTTGTTCCGTCAATGTGTGGGCCGCCGCCGAGGCCTGCTCCACCAGTGCCGCATTTTGCTGCGTCACTGTATCCATCGATGTTACCGCCTTATTGACCTGCTCGATACCGGTCGCTTGTTCCATGCTCGAAGCGGCGATTTCCGCCATCACGTCCGTGACCTTCTTGACGCCCGTGACGATCTCGGCCAAGGCCTTCCCGGAATCGTCGACCAGCCGCGCGCCGTCGGACACCTTGGCGACCGAATCCTGAATGAGGATCTTGATCTCTTTGGCGGCTCCGGCGCTGCGCGATGCGAGATTGCGCACTTCCGACGCGACAACCGCAAAGCCACGGCCCTGCTCGCCCGCACGCGCCGCCTCCACCGCAGCATTCAAAGCCAACAGATTGGTCTGAAACGCGATGTCGTCGATGACGCCGATGATATCCGCGATCTTCTTGCTGGCCACATTGATTTCTTGCATGGCAGCGACCGCCGAACCGACGACCTTACCGCCTCGTTCCGCCTGTTCGCGTGCCGCCGCGGCGAGCTGATTCGCCTGTGCTGCGTTGTCCGCATTGCTCTTCACCATCGAGGTCATCTGCTCCATCGAAGCGGCGGTCTCCTCCAGACTGGAGGCCTGCTGCTCGGTGCGCTGGCTCAAATCCAGGTTGCCGCGCGAGATCTCGTCGGCGCCGGTACGCACTTCGGTCGCCGCCGTCGACATGGCGCGAATCACGCCGGCCACGCTCACGATGAGATTGTTCATTCCGCCGGCGAGTACTTTGAAAAATCCCTGTTTACCCTCTTCGACGATGCGCGTCGTCAGGTCGCCGTCGATGGCATTCGCAACGATCATGGCCAGCTCTTGCTCGGCCGCGATTTCCTGTGTGCGGTCGATCCATTGCACGACCGTTCCGACCGGATTGCCGTGCGCGTCGACCACCGGCGTCGCGATAGTGCGCAGCGTTGCCCCGCCCAGCTTGAGTTCCTGCGTCCGGCCGTTGGCGGGATCGGAGGGCCGGCCGGTGTCCTGCAAGGAGCCCTCATCGAAGGCGCCGAAATCGGAGCCGATAACGCGGCTCGCGTCGAACCGAGCAATTTTCCGGCGTATATCGTCGGCACGCGTTCGAAAAATTCCTGCCGCATAGTCGTTCACATAGACGATCTTGCCGCTCGTGTCGACCAGCGTCACGCCGGCCGAGATGCGATCCAGCGCAGTTCGGATCCGGGCATTCTCGACGCCCGCGGCCAGCTCCGCTTGCGCCTTCTTAAGGTCCTCCTCCGCGCGGGCACGATCCGCCTCGAGCCGTGCCTTGAGATCCTGCTGCATATGGGCGACTGTCGCGAACAGACTGGTTGTGTCGCCCGGACGGAGATCGATGCGGCTCGAGAAGTCGCCTTTCGCCACCTTGTTGGCGACTTCCGCGACGTCGGCCGGCTCACCCCCCAGCTGTCGGGTAAGCTGCCGGAATATCACCAGACCTAGTACACCGACGATACTTAAGGTCGCCAACGTCAGCAGAACACCCATCCGCATGGCCGAAAGTTGGATTTTCGCGGCGGATTCGCTCGCGGTCTTGGTCAAATCGGCGTTGTGCTGAAGATGTTGGTTCAGCGCTTCGGCCCCCTTCGCCAGTTGTGCCTTGGTCGCCATCAGCACGGCGAGGGCTTCGGTCTTGCGGCCGGCCAACGAGAGCGCGACGACCTTGTCTTTGATGACGTCGTAATCGGCGATGGCGGCCCGGTCCGCCTCGAACATTTCCTTGTCTTTTGCGTCCGAGACGAGCGTCTCGTAGTGCTTGATTGCCTCGTCCACTTTCTGGTGTCGCGCGGCCATCTGCTTTTCGGCGGTCGCCATGCCGGCTGCGTCCGGTGTCGCGACGTGTTGCCAGACGTTCAAGCGAACTCCGACGAAGTTCGAGTCCATCTGCTCCAACGTGAGCAGATTGGGCACCGCAAAGTCGTTCCCGTAGCTGGCGGAATGGTACACAGACCGGATATCGCGCATCAACACGACGGATATCAGGAGGATGCCGACCAGCGACACGAGCGGAAGGATGGCAAGCTTTCTAGCAACGGTCATTGACGAGTTCCCTAAGGTGCGCAAGAGGCGTACGTGCCTCTGAGGTCAAGTAGCGACAATCCGGCCGGAAACTTGAGAAATGCCGACCGGGCCGGGCGCCGGAACGGCCCGTCGATGCGCCCGCCGCTGGTTCCTGGCCGCAAATGCCAACCCTGTCGCAAAATTGAGCTCAAGCGGCGGGGCGCGCCTCGTTCCGGTTCGACGCTGCATCGGTTCATCCCTGCAACTTTTCCCGGCCAGCGGTGTTTTGGAACTAAACGAACCTAAATCCAGTGCAAACGCAACCCACGGGGCCCATTTCGGCGGAATTCATGACGTTCATGCGCGCTTATCAGGACATGGTCTTCTCGACCGCGGCCCGGCTGACGGGAAACGATGCTCATGCCGAGGATATTGCGCAGGATGTGTTCCTACGAGCCTATGAGCACTTCTCGCAGCTGCGCAGCAGCCCAACGGCGGGCGGCTGGTTGAAAACGGTTACCACCAATCTCACCCTCAATTACTTGACGCGGTACCGGAAGCGATGGCGCCTGTTCTCCGAGCTGAAGGAGCATGCGGACGAGGACTCCTCCGGCGCACCGGAGCTCGAGTGGGAAGTCCCGGACACGCTGCTCGCCGATCTCGACGCCGATCAACGGCGGGAGCTCATTGACGGTGCGCTGCGTCAATTGCCACGACATCAACGAGTTGCGGTGGTTCTCTATCACTTCGAAGAGCTCTCCTACCAGGACATCGCACACAAGCTTCATATTTCGCTCGCCAAGGTCAAGACCGACATTCGGCGCGCGCGCGCCGCACTGCTGGCTCTACTCGCCGCCGGCGGCTTGGAGTGCGAATGAAGGCCGAGCGAATTCTGAGCGAATTGACCCGCGGACTGCCGCTGCGGCGCGCGCCGGCCGCGCTCGAACTTCGTGTTTGCCGGGAATTGGAGCGGCGTGCTGCGCGGCCCTGGTGGTTTCGTGGATTTTCGCAATGGCCGGCGGGTGCGCGGGCCTCCTTCGTTGCGATCTGCAGTGCCATCATCGGTGTTTCGATCGGCGACGAAGCATGGACGATGCTCGCACGGACGTTCAGCAATGTCGCGTCCGCCCCGTTGTCGTGGACGCACAGCACGGTCGCGGTCTTGAGGTCGGCATACGAAGTGGCTGCGCTGCTGATGCGCGTCATTCCCGCGACGTGGATTTACGGCGGTCTCACGGCGGGGGTTGCACTGTACATGGCCTTGTTCGGACTCAGCGCCGCGGCGTATCGCGCGCTCTATCTTCAGCCTTCACTGGCAGGTGACCGTCAATGACTACCCCATCGTTGCAGCGACTGATGATCGCGTTCCTGTTGGTTTGCGCGGTCGGCGTCGCCGGCCGCGCCGACAGTGCCGGCGCGGCGTCTGCTGCAGACCCATCGCACCAGGCATCGCCCGGCGTGTCCGGGGCGACTGATGACTCGCCGGACGATGTCGACGCAGGTGATTCGAGCCGATCCGACAATCGATTCGATCGGCTTAACCGTACGAAGTGGGGAAGGCACCGGGCTTGGGATGGCCACCAGAACAGCAACTTGGTGAGCATCGGACATGATTCGACCTTGGCAGCCGGGGAACACGCCGAATCAGTCGTGTCGATCTTCGGATCCTCCACCAGTGCCGGCGAAGCCGTGACGGTGGTATCCATTTTCGGTGATACGAAGGTCACCGGCTCCGCCGAAGACGCTGCTGTCGCCGTCTTTGGCAATACCACCATCGACGGCAAAGTTGACGGCGACGCGGTCGCCGTCTTGGGCAACGTCGAGCTGGGACCGCATGCGGAAATCGGCGGCAGTGTGGTGTCCGTGTTCGGCATCGTACGCCGTGATCCGGCCGCGATCGTACACGGGGGTGTGCAAAACATCTTTGGCGCCGATTTCGGCGCCTTTTATGGGCTGCGTACCTGGATCACCCATTGCCTACTGTACGGCCGTCCACTGGGACTGGTGTCGGGACTCGCGTGGGCGTGGGGCCTGGCATTGGGTTTTTTGGCGTTCTATGTGTGCCTCGCGCTCCTGTGTCGCCCCGCAATCGACCGCTGCGTACAAACTTTCGAGAGACAGCCCGGACAGACTCTGCTCGCTGCGATCGTCGCCATGCTGCTGTGGCCCGTATTGCTGGTCCTGCTGTGCGTTACCGTGATCGGAATTGCGGCGGTGCCGTTCGTGATGGCTGCGATCGTATGTGCCGTGCTCTTCGGAAAGGCCGTGATGCTGGCCTGGATCGGTGGACGGATCACCGGTCCGGCCGCACCCCAGTTCGGCCATCCGGCATTCGCCGTGCTCGTTGGCGGCGCGGTCGTGCTGGCGCTGTACGTCGTGCCGGTACTGGGTTTCCTGGTCTACAACCTGCTTGGTATTCTCGGTTTTGGTGCCGTCGTCTATACCCTGATACTTGCCGGCAGGGCACGACAGGCCGCGAAAGTCGAGCCCGCACGGGCCGGCGTCTCACCGGCATCGATCGACGCCACCGCACGATCGTCAATAGCACCGCCCTCGGCCGAGCCGGAGCCGGCTGCTTCGGAGCAACCGCAGACCGCAGCGTCTGCCGCGCCGGCTGCTCCACCCCCGGCTACGGCGTCCATGCCGCGCGCCGGCTTTTGGATACGCATGGCCGCCTTGCTCATCGACATCCTGTTGGTTGGCTTTGCGATGAGTGTGCTGCACCACGTGGTTCACTTGCACTTGTTGGTGCTGGCTGCCTACGGTGCGGTGATGTGGAAGTTACGCGGCTCCACCGTCGGCGGCATTGTCTTCGATCTCAAGGTGGTTCGGCTGGATGGGCGGGCCGTCGATTGGGAGACGGCCATCGTCCGAGCACTCGGCTGCTTTCTATCGCTGGCGGTTGCCGGGCTCGGATTCATCTGGATCGCGTTCGACGGCGCCAATCAGGCATGGCACGACAAGATTGCGGGCACGGTGGTGGTGCGCGTGCCGAGCCATCGCTGAGCGCGAAGACGCCCAGGGGTGACGCCGAATTTCACGGCCGGTATACTCGGCGCCCCCTTGAGGATCAGCGTCATGAGTCAGGACAAGCCGCGCGAATTGTCGTTGGACACGCAAGCCGTGTGGGCCGCCGAATCGGGACCTTTCCCGTATGGAGCCGCGGTCGTGCCGATCGTGAACGCAGCGACGTTCGCCTACGAGGATCTTGACACCTGGCAGGCCGTCGCTCTTCGGCAACGAGCGGGCCATATTTATTCGCGCAACAGCAATCCGACCCTGGAGGTTCTCGAAAGGAAGATTGCAGCGCTTGACGGGACCGAGGCCGCCGTGGGTTTCGCGACCGGCATGGCCGCCATCAGCTCCACGTTCTTCGCGTTGCTCTCGCCCGGCGATCGAGTGGTCAGCATCAGGGATTCCTATGGCGGCACGAACGTGTTGTTCGAGGAATTCCTCCCCAGATTTGCCATCGACGTGTGCCTGTGCGACACCACCGATCATGGCCAGATCGAGTCGGAACTCGCTCGCGGTTGCAAGCTCCTGTATCTCGAGACTCCGACCAATCCCACGCTGAAGATCATCGACATCGAGCGGCTGTGCCGGGCGGCAAGGCGTCAGGGCACCATCGTCGTCACCGACAACACCTTCGCCACGCCGATGAATCAGCTGCCCGCAGCGCTCGGCAGCGATCTCATCGTCTACAGCGCCACAAAGTTCCTCGCCGGACATTCCGATGTTCTCGGCGGCTTGGTGTCCGGCCGGGCCGATCTCATCAAGAAGGTGCATCGCTTTCTCGAGATTGCCGGAGCGACCCTGCACGCGGAGGCGGCCTATTCGATTCTCCGAGGCATGAAGACGCTGGCGCTGCGGATGGCGCGCCACAACGCCAATGCACTGGCGATCGCCAAGTATCTGGCCGGCCACCCGAAGATCGCGGACGTGTACTACCCCGGACTCGCCGACCACCCCGGCCATGCGATCGCCCGGCGGCAAATGAAAGGGTTTGGCGGTGTTCTCTCCTTCGTTCCGCGCGGCGATTTTGCGGATCTTCGCGCTGTTCTGAACGGCCTGCGCCTCGCCCAGCGGGCCGCCCATCTCGGCGGCGTCGCAACCACTGCCGGACCGCCGTCGGTGACGAGCCACGTCGAATTGACCGCGGAGGAGCGCGCGCGTGCGGGCATACCGGAGACGTTGATTCGATACTCCGTCGGCATCGAAGACCCGGCGGATTTGATTGCGGATTTGGATCAGGCGCTCGCCGCGATCTGAGTGCCCGCGGCCAAGCACTCTCGCCAGAGACGCTCCAGCCGTCCTGAAAACAACGTTCACACCCTCGCCGGTATCTTGGCCCGCTCAACCTTGACACCGCCGATGCGCAACGCGCGAACAATGCGGTGCGGGGTTTTCGTCGGAACCACCAGCAGACTTATTTCTGCAAACGCAGTGACCAGAAATGGCGAGGCCGCCATGAGTTTCTCCGCCGATGCGAGAACAACAGTTTCGGCGGCACGTTCATGCAGTGCACGTTTTACTGCCGCCTCTTCGGCGTCGCCAGTGCTGAGACCAGCGTCGGGATGCACGCCGGTGACGCCCATGAAGTAAATATCGGCGCGGAGGCGCGAGGCCGCGTCGATCACAGCCGCCCCCACATTGACCATCGAGTGCCGGAACAGGCGGCCTCCCAACATGATGATGTCCACGTACTGATGTTTGGCCGCTTCCACAGCTACCGTAGGGCTGTGCGTGACGATCGTGGCGCGCAGGTTCGGGGCTAGTTGACGCGCCACCTGCAGAGCGGTGGTGCCGCCATCCAGGATAACGACCTGGTTGGGTCGAATCATCGAAGCGCCCATACCGCCAAGCTCAATCTTATCCTTGGGAGATACCTGCTCCCGAATTCGCAGATCGCCGATCGCAGCCGAGGCTGGTAATGCACCCCCATGGACACGTTGCAGTTTGCCCTCACGTGCAAGTTCGCGCAGGTCTCGACGAATCGTGTCCTCGGAGATCCTTAATTCAAATGCCAGGTCCCCGGCAACGATTTGGCCCTCCGCAGTTAAGCGAGCCAGAATCAGTTTTTTGCGTTGACTGGTCAGCATAATCTCTACAAATCCTCGGCTTTTTCCAGCAGCCTGGGGCTGTATCGCCTCAAGCGGCCGAGCTCGCAAAATTTGCCTTGCCAAACGTTCATCACAATCCTAGTATTGCACGATATTGCACGACTCTGCACGTTTATGCCATGACCAGATCAGCGCCCGCCGACTTGTCCAAACCCCTGCTGAGCAAGACAGGATCACGCCCATGAGCGGAGCTGCGACGGCGCCGGCAAGCGATCGAGTACGCATCATCGAGGAGCGCCTTCTCTCCGATGATTGGTACATTCTCAAGAAGACGACCTTCGAGTACCGATGTCGGGATGGCCGGTGGCGAAAGCAGAACCGGGAAACCTATGACAGGGGAAACGGCGCCGTGCTGTTGCTGTTCAATGTGTATCGTGCAACGGTGGTGTTGACCCGGCAATTTCGCTTTCCCGCCTACGTGAACGGTTGCCCCGATGGATTGCTGATCGAAGCCTGCGCCGGGCTGCTCGATGGCGAGGATCCGACCACTTGCATCCGTCGCGAGGCGGAGGAAGAGACGGGATTTGCGGTGCGATCACCGCGCAAGATCCTTGAGGCCTACATGAGCCCGGGATCCGTCACGGAGAAACTGCATTTCTTCGTTGCGGAGTATGAGCTGCACGACCAGGTATCCGCCGGCGGCGGTGACGTTACCGAGGGCGAGGACATAGAGGTGATCGAATGTCCCCTGGCAGACGCGCTGCAGATGATTGCCACGGGCGCGATCCAAGACGGCAAGACGATCATGCTGCTGCAGCATGCTGCGATTGTCGGGCTGGATAAATTGCGTGATGCGGAACCTGGGAAGCGTTTGCCGTAAGCTGACGTTCGCGAGCAGCGTACCGAGGACTTCAAATGACGACGCATTTTGTGATGATGGCGACGTACAACGCCTGGGCCAATGCGCGATTATTTCGGATGGCCGGCGCGTTGCAGGACGCGCTGTATCGCAAGGAGGTCGGCGCGTATTTCAAGAGTCTTCACGGCACCCTCAACCATCTACTCGCCGCGGATCGCATCTGGATGCGCCGCCTGACCGGAATCGGCGACCACCCGGATAAACTCAATGCGATATTGTTCGATGATCTACCGTCGCTGCACGCTGCAAGAGTGGAAGAGGACAGCCGAATCATTGGGTTCGTGCAGGGGCTGGAAGAACCTGCCTTCGAGGAAGCATTGGAGTATCGAACACTCAATGGCACGCCTCAAAGGCAACGTCGTCGGGAAATACTCGCCCATCTCTTCAATCACGAGACGCACCACCGCGGCCAGGCCCACGCGATTCTCACGGTGCTGGGCGTCACCGAGCCCGATCCACTCGATCTGCTAATCATGCTGCGTGAGCCGGGCTAGTCCCGCGGTGGCTACATTGCCGCAGGAGCCGAGTGATCGTCGGCCGGCGCCGCCCGGGATGCCGATTTGCGCGATCACCGCTACAGCCTTGGTGCCGCAACGCACCCGTCGGCGACCCCAGCCCCTCGCCCTGGAGGAGCGTATCGGTCAGTTCGCTACGGTTTAACGAAGTCTTTTTCTTTGGAATGTCGCGCAGGAGCAGTGGCCGACTAACAGCATGTATCTCCCACCCCCACCGCCAGCGTCAAGGGATAAAACTGCCGTATTCGCTACGAAACGCGAGTCCCTAGCCTCCCCTCCGCATTGCGGCTCCGGTTGTATCCTCATGCTGTGGGCCCTTTACGCAGAGACGCAACTCTAATTGGCTCACTCCGACAGCTTGAGCTTCCGAAGCAGCGCCGTGTAACGCGGATCCGAACGCAGGTTCACGAGGTATCGATCGTATGTTACATAGCCCAAGCCGCCGTCGTGCCGCTGGTAGGCCCGCTCGAGCCATTCAAAGGCCTTGTCGTTCTCGCGGCGCCAAGCGTAGACATCCGCGATCTGGTAGCCCAGCGACAGATCCCCCATCTCTAACAGTTTTTCGAGCGCTCGTTGCGATTCCGCCGCGTGGCCCAGCGTGTACTCGGCCATAGCCTGGCCCATCAACCTGATCGGCCCCCCGGCTCGCCGATACCCCTCCAGGGCTTCCAGAGTCCGGCCCTCAAAAAGATCGGCGTCGGCGCCAAAAGCCAAGTTATTTCCGCCAGGATTGACCTCGGCCAGGCGGCGGGCAGCCACGCGGGCTTCACTAAATTGTCCGCTGTTCACCAGCAGAAGCGCGAGCACATGCCACGCCGGCACCGACAACGGGTCGAGAGCGAGGGACATGTGGGTCATTGCGATCGCGTCTGCCGAGCGCCCGAAGGTCGCGAGCAGATAGGCATAATCCACCTGGGCTGGAACAAAATTCGCGTCAAGCGCCAACGCCTTCTGAAAGTCGACCTCGGCGCCGTGCCAGTCGAAATAATAGCTGTTTCGCAACAGACCTCGCGACCAATAGCCCTCCGGCGAATCCGGCGCGAGTGCGATTGCCTTGTCCGCGGCGGCGGCGGCGCGCTGGTACGCGGCCGGGTCGTCGATAATCAACTGGTCGGCGATTCGCCATTCCGCGGTGGCAAGACCGCTGTAGGCGGCTGCATAGCCAGGATCCAACGCCACCGCCTTCTGGTATGCGGCGCGGGCTTGCCGATTCGCCGCTGGCACGTCGCGCGCCCGAAACTGATTGCCGAGCAGATACTCGGTATACGCCTCCGTGCTGCCGGTGCGGTGCCGGCTCGAAATCTGCTGCGCCGGCAGTAGCTGTGCCTTCAGCGCATCGACTACGGCCGCCGCAATCTCGTCCTGGACTTTGAAGATGTCCTTGATGCCGCGATCGTAGGTTTTCGACCAGAGGTGGTAACCATTGTCGGCGCGGATGAGCTGTGCGGTCACCCGAATTGTGTTGCCCGCCTTGCGCACGCTACCCTCGAGGACGTGCGCGACGCGCAGCTTCTGGGCAATGTTCGCAATGTCGTCAGACTTGCCTTTGAAGTAGAAGGACGATGTACGCGCTGGGACGCGCAGATCCGGCACCTGTGAGAGTAGATCGAGGAGTTCCTCCGCCAGACCGTCGGAAAAGTACTCCTGATCCTTCTTCTCGCTCATGTCGACGAACGGCAGGACCGCAATGGACTTCTCCGGGATGGCAATAGGTATCGGTCCCAGCGACGCTTCTCGAGCCAACAGCGCTGACGGCTTTGCCGCCTCCGCGACGCGCTTCGACAGTACGATCCTATCGACCAGAAAGTAAGCGAGCGCGATGACGACCGCCGCAGCCAGCAACAGCACAGGTCTCGACCACCAGGTCGATGCGAACTTCCCTTTGGCAGGTCTGTACGAGGGGGAACTGCTGTCGCGAAGGTCATCGGTGACGGGCACTGCGCCGGCTGGCAGCCGTGTCGGAGTCGGCGCGTCGCGCTCTTGGGGCGCCAGCAGCCGCCCTAGGCGCTCGGCGAAGGCCGCTGGAGCGACCCCGCCAGGCAGGCGCGTCCACTGTACTTCCCGGAATTTGTCCGGCACCCGGGCGGTGGCGTCAGGCGTGTCATCGATGACGACGGGCAGCAGGAACGCCTCATCGTCGGCCATGTCGCGCGTGCGATCTACCGCGATGCGCCACTCACGGCGAAAGTATCCCTCGGCTCGAGCATTCGTGTGGGTCGAAATCAGCGCGATGAACAAAGCACAGTCGCGAATCTGCTTGGAGATCTGGCGATCCCAGGCATCGCCACCGCGCAGCTCGCTCTGGTCGAACCAAACCTCGATGCCGGCGGATCGAAGCGCCGCGACGATATGCCGCGCAGCCTCGGCATCTTGCGATGCGTAGCTGAGAAAGACCGCTTTCTTCGAACCGGTCACGGGGCGAGACTCGCGTCGTGGAAAGAAGCTGAGGCGTTCAACTCGGTCGTCCCTGGCCCCGGGGAATAGTGCCTGTACGCCGGGGCCTTAGAATGCAGCAAGGGTATTACCGGCGCAATGCTTAGCCCTCTCTTGCCGGCTCTATGAGTCCCCGTCGGGTTGGGTTAGTCTGGCATCGTTCGCATACTGGAGTAAGCCATCGTGAACGTGGAACGTGCCAGTGTTTGCCCGCTCGATTGCCCCGACACCTGCAGCCTGAGCGTGACGGTTGCCGGCGACGCGGTTGTCTCGGTCAGGGGCTCGAAGGTCAATCCCATCACCCATGGCGCCGTTTGCGCCAAAGTTGCGAATCTATACCCCGAATTCGTTCATGGTCCGAATCGATTGCGCCATCCGCTGAAGCGCGTCGGCGCCAAGGGTGATGGACGCTTCGCCAGAATATCCTGGGAAGAAGCGCTGGACATCGTTCACTTCCGGGTCTCGGACGTCATCGCGCGGTACGGCCCGCAAGCGCTCCTACCGCTCAACTACGCCGGCCCTCATGGGATGTTGGCGGGTGATTCCATGTCGCTGCGCTTTTTTCACAAGATCGGCGCATCGCTATTGAGCCGAAGTCCGCTCTGTGGCGGCATCCGCAGCGCAGCGTACGCCGGCACGTTCGGTGCAACGCCGGGCACGCCGCTGCAGCAGGTGAGTCAGGCAAAGCTCATCATTGTTTGGGGCAACAATGCCACGAGCTGCAATCTGCACCTCATGCGGCAAATCAATGCGGCCAAGCGCAACGGTGCAAAGCTCGTCGTCATCGATCCACGGCGCGTCAAGGTCGCTGAACAGGCGCATTTGCATCTGCCGGTGCGACCCGGGACGGACGTGGTGCTGGCCTGGGCGATGGCGGTCGAGTTGGAACGACGTGATGGTCTCGATCGGCGCTTTATCGAAGGGAACGTTCTGGGCTTCGAGGCTTTTATGAAAGCGGCACGCGCCTACCCACCGGAACGTGCCGCCGACATCTGCGGGATTCCGGCGGACGATATCCGCACCTTGGCATCCTGGTATGACGAGGCCTCGCCTGCGGTCATTGCATGGGGAAATGGTTTGGAGCGCAATCAGAATGGCGGCTCGGGGCTTCGTGCAATCGCTGCCCTGCCCGCGCTGGCCGGCAAATTTGGCGTTGCGGGCGGCGGCCTCGTGGGCGGCGCCGGGCATTCCTTTCCGAAGACCATCGACAAACTAACCCGTCCGGACTTCGTTCCCCCGAAGACGCGAACGTTTAACATCATCGACGTGGGAAAATTGCTGCTCGATGAGAGCTTGAATCCGCCCGTGCAGGCGCTGTTCGTTTACAACCACAATCCACTGATCGTGCATCCTGACCAAAATCGCATGAAGCAAGGGCTCAAGCGCGAGGACTTGTTCATCGTCGGCATCGAAGTGGCAATGACGGACACCATGGCATACGCGGACGTGGTGTTGCCGGCCTGCACGCACTTCGAACACGCGGATGTTTACGCAGCTTACGGGCAGCAGTATTTGCAGCGTGCCGAGCCGATCATAGCGCCGGTGGGCGAGAGTCTGCCGAATACGGAGATTTTTCGCCGTCTCGCCGCCAGGTTTGGTTTTACCGATCCGGCGTTCACGCAGGATGACGCCGAGCTCATGGACGCCGCGTTGAATTCCGGCGATCCGCGCATGCAAGGCTTTCGCGCGAGTCAAATCCCCATCGATCGCGCGATCAAAATGGAGTTCGACGGCGAGGAGCCGGTACTATTTCACAACGTATTGCCGCGAACCGCCAGCGGAAAGGTCGAGCTGGAATCGTCCGACCTCGGCGCCCGCTTCGGCGCGGCCCTTCCGGGCTACAAGCCCCTGGTGTCGCCCTATCCGCTCACGTTGATCACACCCGCCTCCGATCAGCGGATCACCTCCACCTTCGGCGGCCTGGCCGTCAATGGCGGCATGCCGGCCCTCGAGATGAACACCGCGGACGCGGCCGCTCGCGGTTTGACTGACGGGATCACGGTCAAGGTGTTCAATGACCTGGGCGAGGTGTATTTGCAGCTCCGGATCACCGATGCCGTTCGGCCTGGAGTGATGAGTTCGGAGAAAGGCGCGTGGCTTCGGACGAGCCCGAACGGACAGACGGTATCGGCCTTGGCTCCCACGCACAAAGCCGACCTCGCCGAGGGCGCCTGCTACAACGATTGCCGCGTGGAAGTCGCTGCTCATTGAGCGCATGGGCGTCTATTATGGCAGCACCCACACGCCAAGCAGCGTGCATGCATAGGAATGTTTTTCTGGTTTAACTTTAACTGGTCACGCGCGCTTGGCGCAAAAAATCCGTGAAGCAGCCGATTGCCTACGCCAACAGGGGGTTACGAACCTTCAATGCCGCAAATCGCGAAAAGTCCCGGTCGGCGGACCATAGCTCGCGAACCCCATGAAAGCGGCAGATCGCGGCAATTCGCGCATCGTGGATCGCTCCGCCCTGCACGCGTGCAGCAAGTGCGATCTCTGCAAGGCTATCGAGGTACCCATCTGCCTCGCCGATGAACTCAAGAGTCGGGCAGGCATTCAGCTCTTCTAGCGCCTGCAAAGCACACTCGAGCGGTGTCGGCGCTTTGTAGATTCTAGGGTGCGTGACGATAGCGATGAATTCATGCGCACATGGCCACGGAACCGCCCACCGCTCGGATCCCGCTGCGAGCTTAACGAGCGCCGCACTGGCTTCCCCATGAAACTTCGCGTCCTCCCGATGCGCATACACCAAAAGGTTGGTATCGACGGCGATCATGATTGCTTGTGCGTCGGGTCGGCGTAGATCGCGGTCCGAATCTTTTCCCAGTCGGCGTCATGGAATTCAGCGTTCAGTCCGCCCTTGCCGAAAGTTGGAAAGCGAAATGCTCGAGAGCCAGGCGATCGGCGGTCTTTGAGAACCAAACGCAAACCTTCTTCCAGTACGGCGCGCAACGTCGAACCTTCACGTTTGGCCAATTGCTGCGAACGCTTCAAAAGATCGTCCGCAATGTCTACGGTTGTCTTCACTATGGGTCACCCATATACGAGAGTATGGGCCGTAAGGCTACCATCCTTCAGATCAATTTTCCAATAGACCATCGATCAGGTTGGCTAAATTGCTCGACGGAGACGGATACACGTCCGGTATCAGGTGCCTTGGTCAGAGGCGGTTGCGAACGAAGTATCGGCGGCAAATATTTAGCGCGAATGCGAGTGGGCAGATTGCAAGTAGAGTACTCGGCAAGCTTGGGCAAAGGTAGTCGCGCCGGGCACGCGGTTCTGCAACCCCGCTGCGATAGCCACAAGGCCCACCATCACCGCGAAGGCAAACGGTGCTGTATTCCGCAGCAGTCGCACTTTCCAGTTGCCCACGACGTGAAAATGGCGCAATCGCCTAACCATAGTGCCCGCGAACACGACCTCGAAGGCCGCCTCGAGTAGCAATTCCGGCCCGCCGATTAACGCGAAAGCACCGGCCAGCAACCCACCCAGCGCCAACGCGACCAGCGCGACCAGGCAGCCTTCACCATCAATCGGCGTATTTAAATAATCCGCAACGTCTGCATTGGATAGATTGTCCGCAGTAGGGACGTCTCGCATGACGTTAGCCCACACTCGCACACAGAGGAAGAATACCGGGTAGGAAGCCGCCAACGCCAAGCCATAGCGCAGCGGCATATTTTTCATGCCTACGCCCAGTAAAAGCCCGCTGACACCCCATCCAGCCGCCCATGTCGCAGCAAAAATTATCCAAGTATGTGCACCAATGAATCGATACCGCAGCCGCGCAGCAACGAATTTCCGCTTCTCTAGCGCGTAGCGAGCGGCGTCCCACGAATCGTTACCCATATTGCAAAATCGACTCGCTATATTGCTGTCGCGACCATCAGAAATCCTCGGCCGGCTGATTGAGAATGCGAAGCCGGCTATCTGGGAAAGTGGCGGGCCCGCTCACCATCGAATTAACGCAGAAAATGCCTAGTTTTATAGCCGTTTCACTAATTCGATGATCTCAGTTACCCCGTTAGTTACCCCGGTGGTTTCGCCTGTGAGTCTCCCAGTGAAAGCAGGGCAAAGCCCACTTGTTTCATTGTGATATCGACAGATTACGACAGGTTCTTGTCAATTGACAAAAATATGTCAGAATATGTCGATGAGCGCACTCACTGACCCTTGGCACTTTCCTCGTCCCGACCTCGCGCAGTCCTATCTGCGGAGTTTTGATCTCGGGTTGACGTCGGCACGCGGCTTATTTGCACGTCGTCGCATGGGCAAAAGCGAATTTCTAAAGCACGACTTGCTTCCCGCAGCCATGCACGACGGCTACTTGGCAGCCTACACCAACCTCTGGGATTCCACAGACCATCCAGGGCAAGCGCTGGCGACAGCCATCCTGCTGGCTACTCAACCCAAGGGACTGGGCAAGTTCTGGACGGACCTCAACGCCCCGATTCGCAAACTCAAAGGCGGCGGCAAGCTGCCGTTGGGCGTTGAAGGTTCTATCGAGCTGGACTTGGCTGAAAAGGAGAAGGCGGCGGTCCCCGCAATCCAAGCTGCATTGCAGTCGGCTGACAAAGCCAAGAAACGATTGCTACTAGTCATCGACGAGGCACAGGTACTTGCCGCGCCGGAACACAAGTCAGTGGCGCACGCGCTACGCGCGGGACTGGACATTCGCAAGCCCGGCATCAAGGTGCTATTCGCAGGGTCCTCGGAGGCGGCCCTGCGGGAGATGTTTTCGCGTGCGGCAGCCCCGTTCTATAACTGGGCTCCGGTGGAACCATTCCCGCTGCTGGGACACGAATTTGTCGCTGCCACGGTAAAACAGCTGGCCACGGTAGCAAAGCACCCCTTGAGTCTGGACGACGCCTTGAAGGCGTTTGCTGCTCTTAAGGAAACTCCCGAGTTCTTTCGTTGGTACATCGAGCGCTATCTGATTTACCAGCACCAGGGGCCTGAGCAGGCACTGCGGTATATCCAAACGCGAATACACGACGACACGAGTTACACCAAGACTTGGAAGGAGTTGAACCGCGCTGACCGCGCGATACTGCTATTGGCGGCCCGTGGTGTGCAGGACCTTTATGGAATCCACGCGCTCGAACAGCTTAAAGATCTGCTGGGCTCTCCCAACGTGACGGTCAGCGCTCCACGAACCTCGCTACGCCGGCTTACGAGTCCCAAGCAGCAACTGCTAGCGCGCGTGGATCACGGAGCCTATCGTTTCGAGGATTCGGAATTCCAAGCCTGGGTAACTACTCGGCGTACAGTAGATTAAAAAGAGCATATGGGCTGAATTGCAATGGATACCGACTTCGCCCGGTTCGTCATCGTCCGCAATACATTTCGCGAATACATGCAATCGTGCAGTGAATTCTGGAAGGCATTTCAGCGATGCACAATTGCAATAAAGTCCTCGGAACACCAACGACAAGTATTGCAAACACATCTTAGGCTGCAGACGTTATGGTTGGAGCGGCAGCGACTGCGGTTCGAATACCTGCTGCGTGGAAGGACTTTTGGAACCGGGTTCTGGGGAGAGCTGGATAACATCGCTCAACGACTGGATAAGGAGTGGAGTGATAATGAAGAAACCGGTCTCCTAGCAATCGACGCCGCCTATAGAGACCTGTTGGCAGAAATCGAAGATCTTGTACCCAAGATGAATGGCGCGGAACTCGACACCCCTATCAAGGCGCTGCAGCAAAATGCACAGTATCGCGAGGCACGGGAACTCATGGCAGATGAAGTTCAACGGCTGAACAAGCTGCTAAGCCCAACTTAGAGGGCTGAGACTTTTCAATCGCCTGGTTCTAATCGAGCCCTACCCGCAAATGGATATCGTTGTCTGGCAATGCAGAGCCAACGATACCTTCAGTCCCGCCGCAGCGTATCCCGATGACGTTTGTAGGCCGATTCGAGTCCGATACACCTGTTTTTCCGGTGTTTTGACCCGAATGCCGGCCCTTCCCGATCGTTACCGATCGTCCCCGAACATCGAGAATTGGTGGGCCCGCTCGGACTCGAACCGAGGACCAAGGGATTCACTCGACCCCGCCGTTTCCGGTGGGAGTGGACTATCTCTTCACCCCCTAATCTTCGAAGAAGAGGGGGTGCGGGACGCTCTAGCCTGTCATTAAGCGCAACTGCAGCGCTCAGGTAGTCTCTGCACCTTCCGGCGGTGTACCGCCGGCTTGGCTCAGGGTTGCCATCAGCCGTGCTGTTAAGGTTTCCCTGAATTCATCCCGTCCACTTCGCACCTTGCGATGCGAAGGCACCATTGAAGATGAGTCCCCTGCTCTAACCAACTGAGCTACAGGCCCGACCGGCGCGAATTCTAGCACGCGACGATCACCGCGTCCCGCGGCCGCCCGACCTGTACTTGCCGGCGTGAGGTATCGTAGCGCCGTCATGACCGTTATGAGGCTTCCCCCGCTACCGACGTTACCCATCAATGAGGCACTGCCCGCATTGACCGATACCCTGGCAACGCGCACGTGCGTGCTGCTCCAGGCCCCGCCGGGCGCCGGCAAAAGCACCATCGTCCCGCTGACCTTGCTCGACGCAGCCTGGCTGGACGATAGGAAAGTTCTGATGCTGGAACCCCGGCGCATTGCCGCGCGCGCCGTCGCCGCGCGAATGGCGCAATTGCTGGGCGAGTCGGTGGGCAAAACGGTTGGCTACCGGACACGTCTCGACACGCGGGTGAGCCGGGACACGCGCATCGAAGTGGTCACGGAGGGCATTCTCACCCGCATGCTGCAGGAAAGCTCCGAGCTACCGGGCGTGGCGTGTCATTTTCGATGAGTTTCACGAACGCAGCCTGAATGCGGACCTGGGCCTCGCTCTCACCGTCGAGAGTCAACAGACTTTGCGCGAGGATTTGCGCCTTCTCGTCATGTCGGCGACCTTGGATCTGATGCCGCTCGCCCGGCTGCTGAACGATGCGCCCATCATCTCCGCGCAGGGCCGCAGTTACGACGTCGCGACTCATTATGTGCCGCGCCGCGCGGACCTTCATCTGGAGCTGCAAATGGCTCAAGTCGTGCGCCGCGCTCTGGAGGAACATCACGGCGATGTCTTGTGCTTCCTGCCGGGCGCCGCCGAGATCGGCCGCGTGCAACGTGCCTTGATTGCGGCCGGACCCGCGCACGGCGTCGACATCTTGCCGTTGTACGGCGATCTCGCGGGCGCCGCCCAGGATGCGGCGCTGGCACCGGCAGCGCCGGGCCGGCGCAAAGTCGTACTCGCAACGACAATCGCCGAGACCAGCCTCACCATCGAAGGGATCCGAGTGGTGGTGGATGCCGGCCTCCGGCGCTACGCAGAATTCGATCCTGCGACGGGCATGAGTCATCTCGTGACGGCGAAAGTATCGCAAGCCGCGGCCGACCAGCGCAGGGGCCGTGCGGGCCGTTTGAGTTCAGGGGTCTGTTACCGCCTCTGGTCGGAAGGCACGCAGGCGTCGTTGGCGCCTCACACGGCACCGGAAATTACTCACGCGGATCTCGCGCCGCTGGCGCTGGAACTCGCTTGCTGGGGCGCTGCGGACGCGGCCGCTCTGTGTTGGTTGGATCCACCGCCGGCCGCCCCGCTCGCGCAGGCGCGCGACCTGCTCCAGCGACTGGACGCCATCGACGGCGCGGCACGCATCACACCGCATGGCCGGGCGCTGGCCGCAGCCGGAGCACATCCGAGGCTCGCCCACATGCTGGTCAAATCGCGCGACTTGAAAGCACCTAGGCTCGCGAGCGATCTCGCAGCGATCTTGAGCGAGCGCGACATACTTCGATCAACCGCGGGATCGCGCGATGTCGATCTGCGCCTGCGCGTGAGCGCGCTGCGCGGCGACGCCCGCGCTTTGCCGCCGGGAATCGACGTGGACCATCGCGCCTTGACCCAGGCAAGGCGTAACTCCGCCGATTGGCAACGCGACTTCGCGCCCGGAATTCGCGAGAACGCGGATCCGCACGATGACACCGGAATCCTGCTGGCGCTGGCTTATCCGGATCGGATTGGCCGCGCCCGCGGCGAGGGCGGGCGATATGTCCTTGCCAACGGGCGAGGTGCTCGCTTCGCCGAACCGCAGGCGCTGTCGAAGTCGGAATTCATCGTCGCCGCGGAATTGGACGGGGCCGAACGGGAAGCACGCATTTTTCTCGCCGCTCCGTTGCAGCTCACGGATATCGAGCGGCTCTTCGCCGAACACATCGTCGACCACGCCGAGATCGTGTGGGACGAACGCGAGGAGATGATCCACGCACGACGACAGCGACGGCTGGGAGAGCTGGTCCTGCAATCGAGCGAGATTCGCGATGCGGACTCCGACGCCTTGCTGCGGGCCGCTCTAGTGGGGTTGAGGAACTTAGGGATAGGCGCGTTGCCCTGGACGAAGGAACTCAGACAATGGCAGGCGCGGGTGGGGCTCATGCTGAAATACGCGGTGCCGGGGCCCGAACCGTGGCCGGACCTCAGCGATGGGGCGCTCGCGGCGACCTTGCAGGAGTGGGCGCCGCAGTGGATCGCGGGATTCACGAGGCGCGACCACTTTGCCCGGATGAACTTGGACAATGCCCTACGATCCCGTCTCTCCTATGCGCAGTTGAGCCTCCTCGAGCGTGAGGCCCCGACTCATTTCGTCGTGCCGAGCGGCTCGCGCATACCCATCGACTATCTCGACGGCGACGTGCCGACGCTGTCGGTGCGGCTTCAGGAAATGTTCGGCATGAGCGCGACGCCTAGCGTCGCAGCCGGCCGTCTGCCGTTGTTGCTGAAATTGCTGTCGCCGGCAGGACGGCCGGTGCAGATCACCCGGGATCTGGTGAGCTTTTGGAATCGTGGCTACCACGAGGTCAAAAAGGACCTCAAAGGCCGGTACCCGAAGCACTTCTGGCCCGATGATCCCTATACGGCCGCGCCCACCCGTCGCGCGCGGCCCAGACCCTAGGCGCGGCAACCGTGATCGCAGCGATCCCGTTCGATTTGCAGCGTGGCGTGATCGATGCGAAAGCGCTTTTTGAGAAACGGCGTTAGAGAGCCGAGCAGAGCATCCTCCTGATCGCGGTCGGGTACGACCAGATGGGCGGTCAGGGCAACGCTGGTGGTCGACAGCGCCCAGATGTGCAGATCGTGTACATCCGTGACGCCGCGCTGACCTGCCAGGTACGACATGATGGCCGTGGAATTCACGCCGGCGGGCACGCCATCGAGCGATAAATGTACGGAATCCCGCAGCAGGCTCCAGGTGCTCGCCAAGATCACCGCGACGATCAGCAGGCTCACAACGGGGTCCAGCCAACTCCAGTGGGTGAACACGATGAGTCCCCCTGAAATCAGCACACCGGCCGACACCGCAGCATCGCCCAGCATGTGAATGAAGGCGCTTCGACGGCTCAAATCATCGTGGCTGCCGCCGTGAAGCAGCCATGCACTGACGCCATTCAGCACAATGCCGATGGCCGCCACACCCATGACGGTGGCCCCCGCCACGGTAGGGGGGGCCGCGAGACGCCCGATTGCCTCCCATGCGATGGCGCCGCAAGCCACCAGCAGCAAAACCGCGTTGGTAAGGGCGGCCAAAACCGAGGAGCGCCCCAAACCGTAGGTAAACCGGCCACCGGGCGGGCGGCGGGCCAGATGGATCGCGGTCCACGCACAGACCAGACCCAACACGTCGCCCAAGTTGTGGCCGGCATCGGCGATCAACGCCACCGAGTTGGAGATGAAACCGAATGTGCCCTCGATGGCGACAAAAATCACGTTGAGCCCGACCGCAACGCCCATCCGCGCGTTGATGCCGCCAGCGGTCAAGCCATGGGAGTGCGCGTGGGAATGGACATGGCCATCGCCCTCCGCAGGGACGTGCTCCGACCCCGGCACGGGATCATGGTCGCGGTCATGATCGTGGTCGTGGTCATGGCCATGAGTGCCGTGACCATGGTCATCTTGAGACGACTGAGGGTGTGGGCCTTTATGTTGCATTCGCAAGGGTGTCCTTCAATTGATCGAATGTCTGCAGGCGCCAAAGCCGGGGGAACAAGATGCCCGCCCAAAGTCCCGCCACCAGCAATGTTACTACTCCGCCGGACACGATGGCCGGAACCAGTCCAAACCACGCAGCGGTGAAGCCGGATTCGAATTCGCCCAGTTCATTGGATGCGCCGATGAACACCGAATTCACGGCGCTGACGCGGCCGCGAATCGCGTCCGGCGTTTCCAATTGCACCAACAGGTTGCGGATGAACACGCTGACCATATCGCCCGCGCCGAGCACCACTAATGCGGCCATTGCCACCCAGAAACGGCGGGTGACGCCGAAAACCACCGTTGCCGCGCCGAACAAGCCCACGCCCGCGAACATGTGAACTCCGATCCGGTGGGTGATCGGCTTGAATATCAGCCGCAGCGCACACAAACCCGCCCCGATGCCGGGCGCAGCGCGCAAATAGCCGAATATGTCAGGTCCCGCGTGTAGGACATCTCGAGTGAAAGCCGGCAGCAAGGCGGTTGCGCCGCCGAACAACACCGCAAATAGATCGAGGGAAATAGCGCCCAATACGGTTTTTCGGCGCCACACGAACCGCAAACCCTCGAGCATGCTGCCCATTGAGACCGCGCTGCGGACAATCGCCACGGGACGGCTTTTGACCACCAGCAACATCACCAGCGAGAGCGACAGCAATCCTGCGGCGCCGCCGTAGACCCATTCCGAATCGCCGAGTGCGTACACGATGCCGCCGATACTGGGACCGGCGATGGTCGCGACCTGATTGGACGAGGAATTCAGGGCTATCGCGCTGCCAAGCGCGGTGACCGGCACGATATTGGGCAGAAACGATTGGGCCGCCGGCGCGAGAAAGGCCCGCGCGATGCCGAGCAGCGCCAGATCTCCGAATATCGGCACGGTGCTGCCGATCCGACCCACCGCAAAGAGGAGCAGCAACAACGCACAGATCAGGTTCGTCGCCAGGCACAGCGAAATGATGAGCCTGCGGTCAAACCGGTCTGCCGCATGCCCGGCGAACAACGACAGGCACAGAAAGGGCAGGAACTGCGAGAGCCCTATGAGCCCCAGATCGAGCACGCGGCCGGTGAGCTTGTATACCTGCCATCCCACGGCGACGATGAGCATTTGCGCCGCAATCGAGGAGAACAGCCTGGCGCAAAGGTATAGCGTGAAGTCGCGCTGTTTGAGAACCGCGAAGCCGCCCGTGCCGCCGGGCGAGTTCAAAGACCGAGGGCGCTCAAGGACGCGTGGGCATCGGGCCGCCTTCCCAGAGGCCAATGATATTTACGCTCGCTCTCGGCAATCGGAAGATCGTTGATGCTGGCGATGCGCAGGCGCATCAAGCCATGTTCGTCGAATTCCCAATTCTCGTTGCCGTAGCTCCGAAACCAATGGCCGCCGTCGTCATGCCACTCGTAGGCGAATCTCACGGCAATGCGATTGTCCGCGAAAGTCCACAGTTCCTTGATCAGCCGATAGTCCAACTCACGCGACCATTTTCGAACCAGGAACGCTTGAATGGCCTCGCGCCCCTCGAGGAACTCGACGCGGTTGCGCCAACGGCTGTCGGTGGTGTAAGCCAGCGCAACGCGCGCCGGGTCGCGCGTGTTCCACGCGTCCTCGGCCATGCGCACCTTTTGGGCGGCGGTCTCCAATGTGAACGGTGGCAGGGGTGGTCGGTCCATAGTGGGCTCGCATTTGACGTAATGTGTTCGTGCCGGACATTTTAATCGGAAACTTCGCGCGGCTTAACCCCATTTCGAAGTCGGTGTCGCTTCAACTCTCGTAAGTCACAACGAGTGGAGGCGGCATGAAACGTCTGATGTATTTCGCGATTTCCGTGGTGCTGGCGTCGGTCTGCGAGGGGCAGGCCGTCCGCGGCCTCGCCGACGTCAGCATCATCGACCGGGACAGCGGGGTTGTACTCGACACGCATTACTATCATGGCGAGTATTGGGTTGCCGGGAGGCCCGGCGGCCGCTATGCCATCGAAATCCACAATCATCTCGGGGAGCGGCTGCTCGCGGTGACGTCGGTGGACGGCGTCAACGTCGTCTCGGGAGAAACCGCCGCGTGGGACCAAGGCGGCTACGTATTCGGCCCCGGCGATCGCTATCAAATCACGGGTTGGCGCAAATCCGACGCGGAAGTGGCCGCCTTTACCTTCACCGACCTCGCGAACTCTTACGCGGCGCGCACCGGACGGCCGGCGAACGTCGGGGTCATCGGCGTGGCGGTTTTCCGCGAGCACCAGCCGCCGACGGTCGACCAGCCGGCGATCGGCGGCCTACCCTCCAATCGCTCGGACGCTGCCCGCGCGGCTTCGGACGCTTCGCGCTTGGGGGAGTCAGCGCCGATGTCTCCACGGTCCGCGCTGGCCGCTCCGGCACCCAGGGAAAAACTCGGCACGGGTCACGGCGAACGCGAGTACTCGTACGTCGATCACACGGAATTCCTGCGCCTGCAGAAACAACCGAACCAGATCATCCGCATCCACTATGACAGCATCGATAATCTGTTCGCGATGGGCATCGTCACGCGTCCGCGCCCGATGCCGCCCGTGCCCGACCCGTTTCCGGGCTCACGCGATCGGCACTATGTCCCGGATCCCGCAGGTTAGTCTCGATGCTGTCATAATGCTGTGAATGCCAGACGCCGGGGATAGTACGGTCGCGGACGATAGTGACGAGGCCCTGATGGGCCGCTACGCCCGCGGCGAAGCAGCGGCGTTCGAGTTGCTCTATCGCCGTCACGAATTGCGTGTTTGGCGCTATCTACAACGCAACCTGAAAAACGCTGCGACCGCGGACGAGTTGATGCAAGAGGTGTGGTTCGCCGTAGCGCGTGATGCCTCGCGCTACCTGCCTTCGGCGCGTTTCACGACCTGGCTGTTTTCGATTGCGCACAACCGGATGATCGACTCCATCCGGACGCGCCGCCGGCATATGAGTCTTGAGTCGCTGGGGCACGAGTCCGAGGAGGTGACCCGGCAGCTGACTGCCGATCCGGGCGCGAGCCCGGTCGCGGCGGCGGTCGCGCGGGATGAGGCGGCCGCCCTCATTCGGGCCGTGGAGGATCTCCCTCGAGAACAGCGCGAAGCATTCCTGCTGCAAGTCGAAGGCGACCTCGACGTCGAGGAAATTGCGAGGATCACCGGCAGCAGCTTCGAGACCACCAAGAGCCGGCTGCGCTATGCGCGCACGAAGCTGCGTCAGATGCTCAAGGAGTATGTTTGACCGAAGATCTCGACGAAATCTATCGGCGCGCGTCGGCCCTCGACCCAAGTCGGCCGAGCGAGGCGGTGCGCCGCAAGGTGCTCGAGCATGCCGCTGCCTTGGCGGCGGCGCCCCCGCGGCCGGCCGCGAATCGGGCACGCTGGCGTCCCGCGATTTTCGGAACGCTGGCGGCGGCTGGACTCGCCGGTCTCCTGATCATGCCGCGCGTTTTCAACCCGCACGCGCCCACCGAATCGGCGGACACCTCGGTGCCGGCGGAGGCCCCGCCCGCTGTCGCGGCACCGCCACTCGCCGGCGCTCCACCACTCGCCGGCGCTCCGCCCGTAAACTCGGCACCGATCCAGCCCCAAAATGCACAGCCGGAGGCTGCCGCGAGGTCCCGCGCTCAGCCGAATGCTCGGAGTCTGGTCGAAGCAACGCCGCGCACCGCCGATGCGTCACGCCAGGGCGCTTCTCGCCTCGAGGCGGCGGCTAAGTCTGGCGCGGCGGCGGAGAACACAATCGCATCCGTACAACCCGCGTCGCCGCAGGCCGATCCGTCGGCCGCGCTGCGGCAGGCAGCCGAAACCGGTGACATCCAGAAGCTGCGGGCGATTTTGGGTACCCAGGTCGGCATCGATGCGCCCGATGCACGCGGACGGACCGCCTTGATGCTCGCGGCATCGCGTGGCCAGGCCGAATCGGTCGATGTGTTGCTGGCCCACGGCGCTGATCCGAATGCGGTGGACTCCGATGGCAGGACACCCCTGAAAGCCGCCCTCGCCGCGGATCAGCCGGCAATCGTCGCGGCGCTCCGCCGAGCCGGGGCTCGTTAGGCAGGATGACGGTTCCTCGCGCTTCGCTCTTTGCTACGATTGCCGGACAGCCGCGGAAAGTTGGGAGATGACGATGCGCAATTCAGTACCGACCGGAAATCCCTGGGGCGACATCGTCGGCTATTCGCGGGCGGTGCGGGTCGGCAACCTGGTTTTCGTGTCGGGCACGACCGCGAGCGGTCCCGAAGGGCAGGCGCTGCATCCCGGCGAGCCGGGACCACAGGCGCGCCTCATCCTCGAAAGAATCGACGCGGCTTTGGCGAAGCTCGGTGCCTCGCTGAAGGACGTGGTCGAAACGCGCATTTATGTGCGCGACATCGGCCAGTGGGAAGCGGTGGGCAGGGTGCATGGCGAAGTGTTTGCCGACATACGCCCCGCGACGACGCTGGTCGAAGTGAGTCAGCTGGTCGCGTCGGATCTATTGGTGGAAATCTCCGCCATGGCGGTCGTAGACGGCGCCGACGCGAAACAGTCGTAGTGGCCCTCAAAGCGTCGGAGCGCGGGTACGCAGCCGCCCTCGCCTCCGTCATCATCTGGGCGCTGGTGCCGGTGGGTACGAGATTCTTCGTCCTGCGCGTCGATCCCTACGTCTTCAACGTGATCCGCTTCGCGGCGTCGGGCTGCGCCGCGTTGCCGCTCTTCATCTATGCAAAACCTTGGGCGTGGCCCGGCCGGGACAGGTTGTTGCTGCTGGCGTGCGCCATATTGGCCGTATCGGGCTACAGCATCCCCGTCGCTCTCGGCGCCCGCACGGTACCGGCAGGCGAGTTGGGTGTGTTGATCGCCACCGAGCCCGTCATGATTGCAGCCCTGACCTTGGTGCTGCACCGCCGCCCCGTTCACTGGCGCGTTATCGGCGGCAGCGTCGTCGCCCTGCTGGGCGTGACGTTGACATCGGGTTTGTTTTTGAGTGCGGACGAACCTTTCAAATGGGTCAGCTCGCTGCAGGTGCTGGCCGGCGCATTCTCGTGGTCCTGCTATACGGTGCTTGCCGTGCGGCTCAATCAACGCTACGGCACCGTCGGCGTGACCGGCGCCATCCTCGTCATAGGCACGGTCGCGCTGCTCGCTCTCTCGCTGCCTATGGTCGATGCCACCATGCTTCCCGACGCATTGACGACACTGCTACTCGCTGCGATGGGGCTGTCGAGCAGCCTGCTGGGATTCTTGTTGTGGAACTACGCGGGGGCGTTGGTGCCGGCGGAGCGTTTGGGACTGTTCCTCTACTTGATACCGGCCGTCAGCATCATCGGAGGCGCGCGTTTCCTGGACGAATCACTGACGGTGCAAATCCTGCTGGGGGGCGCTCTCACCGTGTTCGGCGTCTGGGTCGCCTCCCGCCCGGGGCCATTGTCGCCGGCCATCGTTACCGAATAGGCGGTACGTTGTGAGCCGCTGGCGCGCCGTCTGCGGGATCGACCGCCGCGGCATCTAGTGAGCGCTCAAGAAATTCTCGACCAGCGCCGCAACACGGTCCGCCTGTTCGATGTGCAGCATGTGTCCGGCGCCAGGTATATGCGCAATTTGCGCCTGTGGCATGTTGGCCCGAAACGCGTCGTCGCTGCCGTCCGTCCCGAGCATGCCCAAGTATTCGGATTCGTCGCCCAATACCATCAGAACGGGCGCCTTCACCTCCCGCCAGCACGCCTCCGCATCCTCGCGCTCGTACCTGACCGGGTTCACCCGGCGATGGCGGGCATCGCCCGACAGCCGCACCCGGGCGCCATCCGGTTCGCTCCATGCCCGAGCCACGAAGTCCGATTGGGCTTCGGTGAAACGCGGGTAACGAAAGCGAATGACGCCGGCCAGCTGCTCAACCGACTCGTAGTCCTTCAACACAGGCGCCGATTTCACCTGATCCAGCCACTTGCGCAACCGCCCCGGGGCATCGCCCGGGGATGACCGGGGCAACCCGAAGCCCTCGAGGTTCGCGAGGCAACGTACTCGGTCGGGACGCAGCCCTGCGTACTGGTTCGCAATGTTGCCTCCCATGCTATGGCCGACGATCCGCGCGGGTTGGTGCGGCGATAGCGCGTCGAGCAGCGCGTCAAGGTCCGCAAAATAGTCGGGGAACCAGTACCCTTCCTGAGGCCGCTCGCTTCGGCCGAAGCCGCGCCAATCGGGCGCCACCAGCGGCCAATCGCGTTTGAATGCGTCGACCATGAATTGAAAGGTATCGCCGGTATCCTGCCAGCCGTGCAGGAGAAATACCGGCGGTTCCGACTCCGATGGTGTCGGCCCCCAAAGGGTCAAGTGAATATCGAGTCCCCGCAACCGCACCGTGTCATGCCGCGGCGGCCGCAGCACGGGGTATGTCCTCATGGGTTTCAATTAGCGGCTCTGCGGCGGCTGGTCATTTCCGTCAGGGGTGGGACGGTTCTTGGGGTCCGTGCCCGGCTTGGTGCCCGTACCTTTCGCCGGATCGGGGGCAGGTTTTGGCGGTGGGTTGTTTGGCATGGGGTCCGACTCCTTCACGTGATGTTGGTCAGCGGTACTGTCATACACGCAAGCGCTACCTCGCCGCAAGCGGGGGCGCGGACTGCGGTTTGCCCGACCGGCGGAGCATGCTGTCAACCATGATCGGCGATCTCATCGGTCCCTACCGAGTACTGCGCACCTTGGGTGTCGGCGGTATGGGAGAGGTTTACCTCGCCGAACGAGCGGATGCGGAGTTCGATCAGAAAGTTGCCATCAAAGTTGTGCACGGCGGCGCTCTCAAGCGCAGCGTGCAATCCCGCCTCAAGATCGAGCGGCAAATCCTGGCACAGCTGGATCATCCGAATATCGCGCATTTGCTGGACGGCGGCACGCTGCCGGACGGCACAGCTTACATTGTCATGGAGTATATCGACGGCATCCCCATCGACTCCTATTGCGACCAGCATCGGCTCGATATTGCCGCCCGCCTCGCTTTGTTCCAGATCGTATGTGCCGCCGTGCATTACGCCCACCAGAACCTGATCGTGCACCGCGATCTGAAGCCGTCGAACATCCTGGTCACGGGCGCGGGAGTCCCGAAGCTGCTCGACTTCGGAATCGCGAAACTCCTTGATGATCGTCAGGCAGGGCCGCACACGCTTGCCCTGACGCATGCGGATCTGCGCTTGATGACTCCCGATCACGCCAGCCCCGAACAGATTCTCGGGCACTCCATCACCACAGCCAGCGATGTCTACGTGCTGGGCGTGCTGCTGTACAAGTTGTTGGCGGGCGTCAGCCCGTTCGTGATCGCGTCGATGCGCCTCACGGACATCGAACGCGCGATCTGCGAAAAGAATCCGCCACTTGCGAGTCAGGCCATCGACACTGTGGTCGAGGGGGACTTGCCGGCGATTCTGGCATCTCGCGACACGAGCGCCAGCCGACTGCGCCGTACGTTGCAAGGCGATCTCGACAACATCGTCTGCATGGCCATGCACAAGGATCCGAAGCGGCGTTACGGCTCGTCGCAGCAAATGGCCGGCGACATTCAACGGTATTTGGAGGGCAAGCCGGTGATCGCGCGCCGTGACACCATGTCCTACCGCTCCACCAAATTCGTGCGCCGTCACTGGCTGCCCGTGTCAGCCGGTCTCGCGGTATTCTGGCTGATTCTGGCGTTCGCGACGACCACCTACGTGCAATCGCGGCGCATTTCGGCGGAGCGCGACCAAGCAGCGCAACAACGAGAGCGCGCGGAAATCGAACGGGCGCGGGCCGAGGAAGTGTCGGCGTTTCTGGCCGATCTGTTCAAGCTGTCGGATCCCGAAGAGAATCGCGGCAATCAGGTCACCGCCCGTGAACTCCTGGACTCGGGCGCGCGGCGACTGCAGGCCGCGCTGCAGGATCAGCCGGCAACCAAGGCTGCGCTGCTGGAAACGGTAGGCGCCGTCTACGATAGCCTCGGTCAATACCAGGCCGCAGCGCCCCTCTTGCAGGAATCATTGGCGCTGCAACCGACGGCTCACGATCGGGCGCACATCGACACCTTGTTGGAATTGGGCCGCGCGCGTGCCGGTTCGGGCGATCTGCAAAGTGCTGAAGCGCCCTTGCGCGACGCGCTGCGGCTCGCTCAGGTCAATTTCGGCGCAGCGAGCCAGGTGTCCGGAAAGGCGCTGTGGGCTTTCGGACGCCTTAGGCAGCAACAGGGTCACTACGCCGAGGCGAAAGATTTGTACCAACGCGGACTCGACATCTTCGAGACCACGCAGGCGCCTGCCACCGACGTTGCCGCGCTTCTGGACGATCTGGCCCAGGTGTATTCACGAGATCAGCAGTGGGCGCTCGCCAAGCAAACCTATCAGCGAGCGCTGGACGTCGACCGGCGCATACTCGGCGACGACCATCCGCGCGTGGCCATGCACCTGCACAATCTTGCCGTGGTCGCGCAGAACCTGGGCGATCTACGCCAGGCCGAGGCCTTGTATCGCGACGCCATCGCCCGGCAGGAACGCGCCTACGGCAGTGAGCATCCGGAAACCGCCAGCGCCCGCGGCAATTATGGGCTGCTCTTGCAGCGCGAAGGGCGGCTGGAAGAAGCGGAGTCCCTATTGCGCAGCGCCCTGGACGCGACGCTCAAAGCGTATGGCCCCGACAACTACAAGGTCGCGTATGCGCGCGTGAGCCTGGCGATGCTGTTGGAGGATGAGGGCAATCCGAAAGCGGCGGAGACCGAATACCGCCAGGCGCTCTCCGTCTACGACAAATCGCTGCCGCCGAATCATCAGTGGCGCGCCGCCGCGCTCATGCTGCTGGCGGGACTCTTGGTCGACCACGGCCGGGCGGCCGAAGCGCTGGCCCTCAGCGGACAATCCCTGAACATCTGGACGGCGACTTCTTCGGCATCGAACCCGGCGATCGCGCAGGCGCACGCGACCCACGCCTATGCACTTGGCATGCTGGGCCGTACGCGTGAAGCCGCCGAGGAGCTGGCACCGGCCGCCCAAGTGCTTGTGAATGCGCGCGGGCTCGACGATCCCTCGGTGCGACGCGCGCAGAATTGGCTGAAGAATGCGCACACCGGGATGCCGCCGACCGTGAGCGCCAAGCGCTAGCTTATTACCGGGGCAGCACCGTCGGCACGCGCAGCACCGTCGGCACGCGCAGCACCGTCGGCAAGCGCAACACCGTCCGCGCTCGTGCGACTACCCGCCCAAAAACAGCTTGTAGGCTTGGTTTTCGGTCTCTTCGGTATAGGCGTATTGCAGCGCATTGAGATGGAGAGTGAAATCTTCGTGGGTTTCCGCAGGCACTTGAATTCCGGCAAGGACGCGCCCGTAGTCCGAACCGTGGTTGCGATAGTGAAAGAGACTGATGTTCCAGCCGCTGCCCACCGCCTGCAGGAATTTCAGCAGCGCGCCCGGCCGCTCGGGAAATTCGAAGCGGTAGAGACGCTCATCCGTAAGGCCGCGAGCGTGTCCGCCGACCATGTACCGCACGTGCAGCTTCGCCATTTCATTGTCTGTCATGTCGCGTACCGCGAAGCCCGCATCGGCGATGGTTTTGATGAGAGAGTCGCGTTCCGCCTTCCCCCCGCCCTGCGCAAGGCCGACGAACACCTGGGCCGCCTTGAGGTCGTCGTATCGATAGTTGAATTCGGTGACGCTGCGCCCTTCCATCAATTCGCAAAATCGCAAAAATGAGCCGGGCTCCTCCGGCATCTCCACCGCCAGTAATAATTCGCGTTGGGCGCCGATATCTCCGCGCTCCGCGACGTATCGCAACCTGTCGAAATTCATGTTCGCGCCGCAATTGATGGAAATGAACGCGCGGTCGGTGCAGTTTTCCCGCAACGCATACTTCTTGATGCCCGCCACTCCCAGGGCGCCCGCCGGCTCCGCAATCGAACGGGTGTCCTCGAAGATATCCTGGATCGCGGCGCAAATTTGATCGGTGGTCACCAAAATGATCTCATCGACGTACTGACGGGCAAGTCTGAATGTTTCCTCGCCCACGCGCCGCACGGCGACGCCGTCCGCGAAGGTGCCGACTCGATCGAGCGTCAGGCGCTTGCCGGCCCGCAGGGACTCGTACATGCCGGCCGAGTCCTCCGGCTCGACGCCGATGATCTTTATTCGCGGATACAGGGACTTCGCGTAGGCGGCGATACCGGCGATGAGGCCGCCGCCGCCCACCGGCACGAAAATCGCGTCGATGGCATCGCCATGATGCTGGCGCAGGATTTCCATCGCGATGGTGCCCTGGCCAGCGATCACGTCGGGATCGTCGAAGGGATGCACGAACACCAGCGCTCGCTCGCGGGCCAGCACCAAGGCGTGCTCATTGGCCTCATCGTAGTCGTCGCCGTGCAGCACGATTTCCGCACCCAGATCCGCGACCGCTCGGACCTTGATCTCGGGGGTGGTCAGAGGCATGACGATGAGCGCCGGGATTTTGCGGGTCTTTGCCGCGAGTGCGACTCCTTGCGCATGGTTGCCCGCGGACGCGCAGATCACGCCGCGCTGCGCCGTGATCTGCGATAGTTGCGCGATTTTGTTGTAGGCGCCGCGAATTTTGAACGAAAACACCGGTTGGAGGTCTTCTCGTTTGAACCACACGCGATTATTCAAACGCCGCGACAGGCGCGGCGCGGCGTCCAATGGCGTCTCGATGGCGACGTCGTACACTTTGGCTTTGAGGATTCGTTCTACGTAGTTTTCTTGCATGGTGGACTTTTGTTGGACGCCGCTACATTAGCTCAAGCGGAACCGCGACGGTATGGCGATCGATTACTGTGAGATGCTCCACAACCCGTGAGCCGGAATCCGGGGGCTCGTCGATATTTTAGTAACATAGGGCCCATGCAACTATTCAAGTGGTGGATTTTGGCGTGTTTGCTCGTGTCGCCGGCGGCCCGTTCGCTTCCGGGAAACGTCGCGACGACCGACAACGTCAAGGCGCGATTGGTGAGCGAGACCGGCGCCATCGGGCCGGGCCAGTCGATTTGGGTCGCTCTCGAACTCAATATTCGCGAGGGCTGGCACACTTATTGGCGCAATCCCGGTGATTCGGGCCAGGCCACGACACTGGCTTGGACCCTTCCGCCGGGGTTCACGGCGGGGGACATCGTGTGGACGACACCGCACCGATTCGACTTGCCGCCGCTGGTGAACTACGGCTACGCGGGGCACGCCGTGCACCTCGTCAAGATCACCGCACCGCGCGAACTCAAGAGCGGCTCTGTGGCCCTTCTGCAGGCAAAAGCCGGTTGGTTGGTGTGTTCGGACGTCTGTATTCCCGAGGACGCCCAGCTGCAGCTGAAGTTACCGACGGCCGCAAGCGCGGCCGCCCTCGATGCCAAGGACGCGGCCCTCTTCACGGCCGCACGAAGTGACTTGCCGAATCCGCAACCCGCGGCGACCGGGGCGCGGATGCAGGACGGCAAGCTTAAGCTCACGCTCGGGAGCGCGTGGGGCGCGGCGCTGTCCCAGATCACCTCGCTGGCGTTTTTTCCCTACGACGAGGGCAGCATCGAATATGGCGCCCCCCAGGTCCTGACCCGCTCGAAAGACGCGGTGGAACTCGCGGTCAAGGCGGGTGACCGGCCGCAGACGACAGGAACCGTTCGCGGCGTGTTGCTGGCCACCGAAGAGAGCGGCGGCAGCCCGGCGGTTGTCCCCATCGAGATCGCCGCCGCTTTCGGCGCCGCGGCCGGCGGGGCCTCCGCCGCCGACACCGGCCGGAGCGCGCGGCCGGCAGCCGAGGCGCCGGCGTTGCCTTCGCTCGTATTGCTGGCGGTTCTTGGGGGATTGATTCTGAACCTGATGCCCTGCGTATTTCCGGTTCTGTCGATCAAGGCCATCGGGTTGGTCGAGCAGGCGAAAAAACATCCAGCCGCGGTTCGGGCCAAGGGCCTGGTGTTCGCAGCCGGCGTGGTAAGTTCCATGCTGACGCTGGCGATCGTGCTGTTGGCGCTGCGGGCGGGCGGCGAGGAGATCGGTTGGGGCTTTCAGCTTCAGTCGCCGCTGTTCGTGACCCTCATGGTCTACCTCCTCCTGGCTGTCGGCTTGAACCTCTCGGGCGTCTTCGAAATAGGCGGCGGGCTCGCCGGAGTCGGGGATGGCCTCACGCGAGGCGACGGCTATCGCGCATCGTTCTTCACCGGCGTGCTGACCACGTTGGTGGCGACGCCCTGCACCGCGCCGTTCATGGCGGCCGCCGTCGGTGCGGCATTGACGCAGTCTCCGGTGGTCGCTCTCGTCATCTTTGCGGGCTTGGGCGTGGGTCTATCGCTGCCCTACCTGCTGCTGTCGTTCGCGCCGTGGACACGGCGAGTGCTTCCGAAGCCCGGCGCCTGGATGGACACACTGAAACAGCTATTTGCGTTTCCCATGTATGCATCGGCCGCGTGGCTGCTCTGGGTTCTGGCGCAGCAAACCTCATCCCTGGGACTGGGGGCTGCGTTGACTGGCGTCATCCTCATCGCGTTGTCAGGATGGGCATACCAAAAATCGAAATCCAGCGGCCGGACCATGCGACTGACGGCGCTCGCGACGGCGCTCGCCGCCTTCGTGCTCGCCGTCCTGCTGCCGCTGCGGTTCGATGATGCCGCTGCTGCGTCGACCGCGAAGACTGCCGCGGCCGTTCAGGAAGCGGGCGGCTGGCAACCCTATGATGCTGCGCGTGCCACGGAAATCACGGCGGCGGGACGGCCATTGCTCATCAATTTCACCGCGAGTTGGTGTCTGACCTGCCTCGTCAATGAACGCAATGCGTTTTCGGATGAAGCGGTGCGGGCGGTTTTTCGCGACAAGGGCGTGACGTTGATGAAGGGCGACTGGACCAATCGCGATCCGGCAATCACGAAGGCCCTCGCGGCCTTCGGGCGCGCCGGGGTGCCGCTCTATGTCGTCTACAACACCAAGCCCGGATCATCGGAGCCGCTGGTGCTGCCGCAGCTTCTTACAGCGGCCATCGTGCACGATGCCTTCGTGGATTCTTCCGAACGCGATTTGAAATGATTCGTGGATAGCGCAGGCTGGGAGCATGGGCCCGACTATTACTTCCAACATACCGGTCATCGATTTTCGCCGTCAAAGCATGGTGCTGCAATGGAACTCGGTGAATGGTACCTGGGTCGCGTTTGACGATCCGCCCGCGCTCGTGCATGGCGTTGCCCTAATCCGCGCAGCGAAGCCGAACATCTGTCTTTTCGGCCGGGATGGACGACTGCTTCTTCAGGTCGGCTCCGAGCAGTATTCGCTCGCGGAGGACGCCCCACGCCTCACGTGGAGTCGCGGTTCCGCGACCTTCGGATTTCGCAGACGCTTCACCGTCGAATCGAGCGACGGTGCCGTGCTGCTGAGCCATGCCTATTGGAGCGGTCAAGGAGACGAATTCTTTTCGTGGCTGGTATCGCGCGCCGCCGATCTCGAATGGCGCGCGGCGAACGCACGCCAATGGTCGGATGGGGTGCAGCCAGTGGTACTGCGCTCGAGTTAGCGCTCGAGTTAGCGCTCGGGCTGCGGCGAGGGCACGCCGCCCGACGCCGACCGCCGGCGCGGTAGTAGCTCAGCCACTTCGGCCTCGGCGAGTTCCCGCCACTCCCCGGGAGCCAAGGTGCCGAGATCAATATTGATGATTCGGACACGCCGCAGGTGTTGGACCCTGTAGCCCAGCGCCGAGCACATGCGCCGGATCTGCCGGTTCAGACCCTGCGTCAGAATCATGCGAAAGGTCTTCTCGTTGACGCGCGACACTTTGCACGGCTTGGTGATTTCACCCATGATCTTGACGCCGTCGGCCATCATCTTGAGGGCCAAGTCCGTGACCGCTCGCTCAACCGTTACCAGGTATTCCTTCTCGTGATTGTTTTCCGAGCGCAGAATTTCGTTGACGATGTCGCCGTCGTTCGTCAATAGGATCAAACCCTCCGATTCCTTGTCCAGCCGGCCGATGGGGAAGATTCGTTCCTTGTGGCCGACAAGATCGATGATGTTGCCCTCGACGTGCGTTTCCGTGGTGCACGTGATGCCCGCCGGCTTGTTGAGCGCAATGTAGATCTGTTTCTTCCGGAGGCCTAAGAGCCGGCCGTCGACGCGGACCTCGTCGGCGTCACCGACTTGCGTACCCAACACGGCAAGCGACCCGTTGCACGTCACGCGTCCCGCCTCGATCAACTTGTCGGCCTCGCGACGGGAGCAAGCGCCGGTCTCGCTGATGTACTTATTAAGTCTCACAAGGTGGATCTCACGAACCGCGGCGCCTGGCCGGGAGCCTGTCTGAGTATTTCGCGTGAGCCGCGTTGGCCACGCGAAATACTCAGACAGGCTCCTTGGCCTTGAGGAAAGCGCCGATCTGCTTCGCCAACGTCTTGGGAGCGGCGTCGAACATGTCGGCGTCGTACTCGGCCAGGTCGATGAATCTTGCCTGGGGCAGGATCGCCTTGGTCCACTGCGAATCATCACCCACCCCGAGTTTGATGCGAAGGACCAAGCTTTCCTGCCTGATCACCGGCAGTCCATCGATGGGGGGCGCAGCGACCAGCACGAGACGGCGAACCAGTTCGGGTCGCGCGGCGGCGAGTTCCAGGACGACTCCTGCACCGAAGCGAAATCCCAGAAGGTCGATTTGACGCAACCGTAGATCCCGAGCCAGGTCGGCGACTGCTGCGGCGGCGTCCTTGAAAGTCATCGACGGCGCGGGGTCCGATTCGCCGCAACCCGGCAGATCAGGAGCGTATACCGAGCGATCATCGGCGATCTCCGGCAAAAAATGATGAAACGTACGGCTTGATAGCTCGCCGGGGTGGAGGCAGAAAAGCGTTACTCCTTCGTCGAAGCCGCCGGTGGTCGGAAACGCCGTGCGCACGTGTAGTTGTCCGAACCTGCAGTCGAAGTAGGCCCTGCGGGTGCGAACTATGGTGGGCGCCGTCAATTTCGGTTGCTTAGCCACGTTTGGCCTCCCGCTCGGATTTTGAATGTCTTGGATGCAAGGATACGCGAGTCGCCAGGCGTGCGGCCGCAAGGCTCCCGTGCGCCGCTCGTGCTAACTGTGGCTTTTTTGCTACATTAATTTTTGCGTTTCTTCACAATAAAGCTAGCGCCATCGCCCGCTCGAGGCTACAGTGTTGCTCGAACGCAATAGGACTCTAGGGAAGTAAAGAAAGACCGATCACGCCTCCGCGCCAACATAAGGCGCCAAGGCAGGGCATGGGGACTTGAAAGCCGGGCTTCGCCCGGCTTTTTTATTGCGCCCTTGCTTTGCCGAAGCATTCGTTACCGCCTATTGCACCCGCTCCCAAACCCGTGACATCGTGAACCCGGCGCTGCGTGAACTCTTGAAGCCAACGACCTCAATGAGTCGTTGCCCATCCTCCGACACGCTGTAGCGCTCTTCGAAGGGCGGATGGTCGTCGTCGGGCGCGCCGGACTCAACCACGAGAGTCTTACCGTCCCAACCGCAGACCGGCGGAGGCCCGTCGTCCCGATCGCGCATCCGCATGTCCCGGTCTCGCGGCGCACCATCATGGTCGGGCGGCTTTCGGTGCCGGTGAATGTTGCCATCGGCGACCGGTTGAAATACCCGGCTGTCGCCTGCGGAGGTGACGGCGACCACCCCGGCCACCTGCTTGATCTCGAGTTCCTTACCCGGCCACCGCAACGCCTCGCTAAGGGTACCCACCGCCGGCGGGGGCGGCGCACCGACTCCCGCCGCGCCGCCACCGGCACCGCCCCGGCCGCTCTGACCACCGCCGCGGCCGCCCTGGCCGCGCCGGCCCCCGGAAGACCCGGAAGTGCCCGAAGCTCCGGGCCGTGAATCTGCCATCTGGCTCTGGGCGACACGCAACGGGTCGTCGCTGTCCGCCTCATCCAGCTTCCAGCGTCCGGTGAAATCCACCCCGGAGGGCGGTGCCAACGCCAACTTCTCGCTCGCACACGCGGCTAGACACATCAGCGCCACCAGCAACGCAACTCGCATGAGAGAACCTCGGTGAGAAAAGCCGTTTGGCCACGCCGCGCTCGCGCCTTAAGCGTGCGCCTGGTGGTATGGCAGGCAAGCTTATAATGAACCCCGGAATCAGGCCAAGGTGCCGTTTTCTCGCGAAATCCAGACGCGCCCCTCGAACGGCTGGAAACACACGCGGAGGGGTTCGGCTCTACGCGTCATTTGTGTGCCGCAGCTGATCTTGCCGTCCGCAAGATCAGCGCGCAGCAGGTCGACGAGGGTGGCGCTGGGTTCTTGCGCATCCGTGGGCGGCGACGCATGGGCGAGGATGCGCGCCTGGATGTTGTCGTTACGCGTCGAGTTTCCGATGACCGCGCGTTTGAAGCGATCCAGCACCACCAGCACCGAACTCAAGGTGTTGTCGGTGACGTCGCTGGGCAGCCCGGTGCTGGCGACGAAGCGCAGGTGCAGTAGTCCGCCGACGCCGCGCGCCTCGTCGTGGAGGCACAACGCCAGGGCGCCATGCAAATCGGCGATCATCAATACAGGCTCGGGCGAGACTTGATAGGTGTCCGGCGCCACTACCACTTCGGTGAGATCTTTTACCACCAATTTCAGGCCCTTAATTGCTTCCCGGATGCTGCACCCGCGCAGGATTTTCGGCTGCCGAGCGAATCACGGTTTCGGCTGAAAGCCGGTCGATATCGTGCGTGGTTATCAGTTCATGCCCGCAGGTTATTAGAACCCCTGTCACGCAGCGCCTATGATGGCTGTATGTATCGATATGACGCGATGGACAAAACGCTGGTCAACGAGCGCGTCGCCCAATTTCGGGATCAGACGCGGCGCTTTCTCAACGGCGAATTGAATGACGATGAGTTCCGGCATTTGCGTCTGCGCAATGGCCTGTACATTCAGCGACATGCGCCGATGCTGCGTGTCGCGATCCCGTACGGCCTGTTGTCCTCCGGACAGCTGCGGACGCTGGGCGGCATTGCCCGGCGCTTCGACCGCGGCTACGGACATTTCACCACCCGCCAGAACATCCAATACAACTGGCCGAAGCTCGCGGAAGTGCCCGACATCTTGGCCGAGCTTGCGACCGTCGAGATGCATGCCATTCAAACCAGCGGCAACTGCATCCGCAACGTGACCTCGGATCATCTTGCAGGGATTACCCCGAATGAGCTCGAGGACCCGCGGCCCTGGTGCGAGATCATCCGGCAGTGGTCGACGTTCCATCCCGAGTTCACGTATCTTCCGCGCAAGTTCAAGATCGCGGTGACGGGAGCGCCGCAGGATCGCGCCGCTTCGCTGGTGCATGATGTCGGCGTACACATCGTGCGCGGTCCCGCGGGAGACCTGGGATTCGAGATCCTCGCGGGCGGCGGTCTTGGCCGGACGCCCATCATCGGTCAAGTGGTGCGCGAGTTTCTGCCGCGCGAGCATCTACTGTCCTATCTGGAAGCGGTATTGCGTGTCTACAACCTCGAGGGACGGCGCGACAACATACACAAGGCGCGCATCAAGATACTGGTCAAATCCCTGGGGATCGGGGAATTCAGGCGGCGGGTCGAGGCGGAGTGGGAATCGATTCGCGGGGAGGCCCCACGGGTGGACGAGGCCGAGGTTGCCCGCATGCGCAGCTTCTTCAATCCGCCGGCGTACCGGAATCTCGTGAACGCCGATCCCGCGGCCGGCAAGGAAACGGCGTTTCGCGCCTGGTACCGCTACAACACGGCGGAGCACAAGGTGCCCGGCTATCGGGCGGTGTATGTCTCGTTGAAGAAGCCGGACGTTGCGCCCGGTGATGCGACCGATGCGCAGATGGAGCTGATCGCAGACCTATCCGACCGCTACAGTTTCGGCGAGGTGCGGGTCACGCACACGCAGAATCTGCTGTTCGCCGACGTGGAGCAGGGGCAGACCTTCGAGTTGTGGCGGGCGCTGGACCGCGCGGGGGTCGCGACTCCCAACATCGGCACCCTCACCGACATGATCTGTTGTCCCGGTCTCGATTTTTGCAGCCTCGCGAATGCCGGCTCGATCGACGTCGCCAAGCTCATCAACGAGCGCTTCGACGATTACGATTACTTGTACGACCTGGGCGAGCTGGACCTGAAAATGTCGGGGTGCATGAACGCCTGCGGTCACCACCACGTGGGTAATATCGGCATTCTCGGCGTGGATAAGGGCGGCGAGGAGTGGTACCAAATCACCATCGGCGGCGCCGCGGGGGCCGATGCGTCGCTAGGCTCGGTGATCGGGCCGTCGGTGGCGAAGGCCGACGTGGCGGAAACGATCGCGCGATTGCTGGACGTGTATGTCGAGCAGCGTCGACCGGACGAACGATTTCTCGATGCCGTGCGCCGGCTCGGCGTGAAACCCTTCAAGGAACGAGTGTATGCCGCGCCAGTTGCTGCGTGACGGCCGCATCGTCGCCGACGACTGGACTTATCTCACCGAAGCCGCCGGCGCCGACGCCGGTAACGCCGAGGCCGGTAAGGCCGACGTTCTCGGATCCGCACATCCGTCGAACGCCCTCATCCTGACTTTCGATCAATGGCGGTCCGATGAGCCCCGATGGCGCGCCGCGCCGGCACGCCTCGGCGTGATTCTATCGCCGGCCGACAAAGTCGAGCAGCTGGCGCCGGACCTGTCGCGTTTCGATCTGGTCGGTGCCGAATTTCCCGGGCCCAGCGAGGGGCGCGGCTATACCCAGGGCCGATTGCTCCGTGAACGCTATGGATGGCGCGGCGAGCTGCGTGCCACGGGCTACGTGCGCCGCGATCAGGTGTTCTTCCTCGCGCGTTGCGGCTTCAACAGCTTCGAACTGCCCGACAGCGATCTTGCGGCCGCGGCCGGCGCGTTCTCGACGTTTACGGCGAGTTACCAGCCCTCCAATGACTTGGGACTCGCGCTCAAGCTGCAGCACCGCTGACCAGCGCCGCGTCGGCGGGGTAGAGCTGCCATCGACGGAATCGCACGCCCACGTTTTGACCGATGTGGAATCGGTCGATATCGAATCTTTCGCGGCTGATTTCCGCCTCCAATGGCTCGTTCGCCGGCCGGCCGTCGGCGCAAAGTTCCAGGCGAACGATGGGCCCGATCACGCGTACGTCCCGCACCGTCGCCCGCCAGCCCTTAGCTTCGCCGACGACATCGATCTCATGCGGCCTGATAAGCGCGACCAGGCCGGCTCCCGGTGATTGCAGTGCGGGATCGCTCGAAATATCGACCGGGCCCAGGTATGCGCGGCCCTCGCGCCATTCCACCCGAAGTTCATTGACCTGACCCAGAAAGCGGTGCACGTACGCCGATCGAGGCGAGTCATAGACGTCGCCCGGAATGCCGCTTTGCTCGATGCGGCCGCGATTGAGCACGACGATGGTGTCCGCCACCTCGATCGCTTCCTGCTGATCATGGGTTACGAAAATGCTCGTGAAATGCAGTTCGGTGTGCAGGCGCCGCAGCCAGCGGCGCAATTCGTGCCGCACCTGGGCATCCAGCGCACCGAAGGGCTCATCCAACAGCAGCACCTCCGGATCGACGGCCAGTGCCCGCGCCAACGCCACGCGCTGCTTCTGGCCGCCGGAAAGTTGAGCGGGATAGCGATCGCCGGCCCAATCCAACTGCACCAGATCCAGCAGCGACTGCACTTTCTGGCGTATCGCTGCGCCTGAGGGGCGCTCGCGCCGCGCCTTGACCTTGAGCCCAAACGCGATGTTCTCGAACACCGTCATGTGACGGAACAGAGCGTAGTTCTGAAATACGAAACCCACCTTGCGGTCGCGAATCGGCCATAGGGTGGCATCACGTCCATCGAACAGCACCTGTCCGCTTTCCGGGGTCTCGAGTCCGGCGATGATGCGCAGCAACGTGGTTTTGCCGCAGCCCGAAGGTCCCAACAGCGCCAGGAGCGCACCGGTCGGGATGTCCAGATTGACGTTGTCGACCGCGGCAAATTCGCCGAATTGCTTGGTGACACCGCGTAGCGTGATACTCATGTCCTACTTCTCCAAATTCGCGCGCGCTCGGCGCGTCCCGTGCTTGAGTTCCGGCTGCCGCCATTCCAGAAAGCTTTTGCCGGCCAAAGTCAGCAAGGCGAGAAAAGCCAGCAGCGACGCCACCGCGAACGCGGCGGCGTAGTTGTATTCGTTGTAGAGAATTTCGACGTGCAGCGGCATGGTGTTGGTCAGCCCGCGAATGTGCCCGGAGACCACCGAAACCGCGCCGAACTCACCCATGGCGCGCGCATTGCAGAGCAGAACTCCGTACAACAGGCCCCAGCGGATGTTGGGCAGGGTCACGTGCCAGAATACCTGCCAGCCGCCGGCCCCCAGCGAGAGGGCGGTTTCTTCGTCGTGCTTGCCCTGGGCCTGCATCACCGGAATCAATTCGCGGGCGACGAAGGGAAAAGTGACGAAGATGGTGGCGAGTACGATGCCGGGAACCGCGAACACCACGTGGATATCGTGGGCTTGCAAATAAGGACCGAACCAACCACGCGCTCCGAAGAGCAGAATATAGGTGAGGCCTGCAATGACCGGCGACACCGCAAACGGCAGGTCGATGAGAGTGATGATGGTGCTCTTGCCGCGAAATTGAAACTTGGTGATGGCCCACGCCGACACCACGCCGAACAGCAGATTCATCGGCACCGCGATCGCCGCCACCGCCAGAGTAAGTTTGATGGCCGACCAAGCCGTGGGTTCGGAAACGGCAGCGAGATAGACACCGACGCCTTTGGAGAAGGCTTGGGCGAACACGACCAGCAGCGGCAGCAGCACGAAGGCCGCGAGGAACGCGAGCGCCACGCCGATCAACACCAGGCGGCCCCAATGCACTTCCGGCCGCGGTCCCCGGCGGCGCAGGCTGCGTGACGCGGGGAGCTCGTATTCGGCGGCGATGGCGGGCGTCTCCACTAGGTGGCACCGTGCCGACTCGAGGCCCAGCTTTGCAGCGCATTGATGCCGAGCATCAACGCGAACGAAAGCATGAGCATCACGACGGCGATGGCGGTTGCCCCGGAGTAATCGTACTGCTCCAATTTGGTGATGATGAGCAGCGGCGCGATCTCCGATTTCATCGGCATGTTGCCCGCGATGAAGATGACCGATCCGTATTCGCCGACACCGCGGGCAAAGGCCAGAGCGAAGCCGGTGAGCAGCGCCGGCCACAACGCCGGCAGGATGACGCGCACGAAGGTTTGCCACTCGGATGCACCCAGCGTCGCCGCTGCCTGCTCCACCTCCCGGTCAAGTTCTTCCAGAACAGGCTGCAAGGTTCTCACGACGAACGGCAAGCCGATGAAGATGAGCGCGATGACCACGCCGAGCGGGGTAAATGCCACGTGAATCCCGAGCGGCTGCAAGGCGCGGCCCAACCACCCGTTTGGCGCATACAGGGCGGTCAGCGCGATGCCGGCCACCGCGGTGGGCAGCGCAAACGGCAAGTCGACCATGGCATCGATGAGACGCTTGAACGGGAACCGGTATCGCACCAAGACCCAGGCGATGACGAGTCCGAATATCGCGTTCACGGCCGCGGCCAGCAGCGCGGCGCCGAAACTCAATCGCAGCGAGGCCACCACCCTTGGCGCGGTCACCACGGCCCAGAAATGTCCCCACCCCGAATCGAGACTCCGGATGAATGTGGCGGACAGGGGGATGAGAATGATCAAGGAGAGATACAGCATCGTGTATCCCAGGGTCAATCCAAACCCCGGGATCACCGGGCGTCGCCACGCGGTGCCGCGCGCACGGCGCGCCTTGTTGGGCGGCGGCACCGGGCCGGTCACCTTTCCGGGGTCCACGGATGGCGCAGCGCTATTGGCCATAGATGCGGTCGAACGAGCCGTCGTCGGCGAAATGCGTCGCCTGCGCACGGGTCCAGCCGCCGAAAGCTGCGTCGATGGTCACGAGCGGAATGTTCGGAAACTGGGCCGCATACTTCGCGGCGATTTCCGGATCGCGCGGGCGGTAAAAATGCTTGGCGGCTATTTCCTGACCTTCCTTCGAATAGAGATAGCGCAGATATTCCTCCGCGACGGCGCGCGTTCCGTGCTTGTCGACCACCTTGTCGACGATGCTGACCGGCGGTTCCGCGAGAATGCTCAAGGACGGTGCAACCACGTCGAACTTGTTCGGACCCAGCTCCTTTACGGCGAGATACGCTTCGTTCTCCCACGCGAGCAGTACGTCGCCGATGCCCCGTTCCACAAAAGTCACGGTGGCTCCGCGCGCGCCCGAATCCAGAACCGGCACATTTTTGTACAGCCTCTTCACGAACGACTCCGCAGTGGCCTCGCTGCCGCCGGGCTGCTTCAACGCCCAGGCCCACGCCGCGAGATAGTTCCAGCGGGCGCCGCCCGAGGTCTTCGGACTGGGCGTGATGACCGCGATGCCCGGACGTACGAGATCGCCCCAGTCGCGAATATTCTTCGGATTGCCCTTGCGCACGAGAAACACCACGGTCGACGTGTACGGCGCGCTGTTGGCGGGCAGGCGCGATTGCCAGTTGGCCGGGATCAATTGCGCCTGTTTGGCCAAGGCGTCGATGTCGTATGCCAGCGCCAGCGTCACTACATCGGCGCCCAAGCCGTCTATGACGGAACGCGCTTGTTTGCCGGAACCTCCGTGACTTTGATTGACGACCACGGTGTCGCCGGTCTTGCCCTTCCAATAGGCCGCGAATGACTTGTTGAAATCATCGTACAGCTCGCGGGTCGGATCATAGGACACGTTCAACAGGCGCACCGTGGCGGCCCGCAGCGTCGCGGCCAGGCACAGACCGACGACGAGCAATGCGGCTGCCGAAATCAGACGAACCCATCTTGAGCCCATCGGTGTGAATGCATTCATGGGTTGTCTTTGAGGGGAATCTTGAGGTCGGTCAAAATGCGGTCCACGTCTTCCTGGGTTTCCATCTTCTCGGTTTCACGAACGAGCTTGCGTGGTAAGTGAGGCGCCAATAGGTCGATGAACTCGTACATGTAGGCTCGGAGCAGCGCGCTGCGCCGGAAGCCGATCCAGGTTGTGTGTCCTTCGAACAAGTGCGCGGCATCGAGCACCACCAAGTCCGCATCGACGACCGGATCCATGGCGAGCCGCGCGAGAATGCCCACTCCCAAGCCGATTCGCACGTAGGTCTTGATGACGTCCGAGTCGCGCGCCGTCAGCGCGACATCGAGCGACAGCCCCGCGGTCTCGAACAAAGCCGGCAACGAAGACCGGCCGGAGAAACTGAACACGTATGTCACGATGGGGTAGTCGGCCAGCTTCTTGAGCGTCAATTTACCCGCCGACGCCAGCGGATGCCCGCGCGGCACGACCACCGCTCGATGCCATCGATAGACGGGTAGGCGCACCAAGTGCGGAAAGAGTTCCTCCGAACCCGTCGCGATGGCGAAATCGACGCGATCGCGGGCCACCATCTCCGCGATCTGTTCCGATGTGCCCTGATGAAGATGCAGCCGGACTTTGGGATACTTGGCCCTGAACGCACGGATGACCTGCGGCAGCACGTAGCGCGCCTGCGTATGGGTGGTCGCGATGGACAGGGTTCCGCCGTCGGCCTTGCGCAACTCGGCCGAGGTTCGGCGTATGTTCTGCATTTCGCGCAAGATGCTGGCGGCGCGTGAGATGATCTCTTCGCCCGCCGCGGTGGTACGCGTGAGCGCGCGCCCTTCGCGCTCGAACAATTGGAAGCCGAGTTCCTCCTCGAGCAACTTGAGCTGGCGGCTGACGCCGGGCTGCGAGGTATGCAGCTGGCGGGCCGCGGCGGTTATGTTCAAGCCGTTCTCGTGGACCGCAACGAGATACCGCAACTGCTGGAATTTCATCCGGCTGTCGGCTGGGACGGGCGTGGTGGCGGTGGCATCGGCATAGGATATAAGGTTAATGGAGGCGGCGCAGGCCGCGGCGGGTCGATCTCTAGCACTAAAGCGCATGAGGTCATAAGCGATAGTTCGTTCGCTTAACTCCGTCGCCTTCCTATACTTTCAAGCCTGATGATTTTATTAAACGCCGACCTTCCGAAGGCCCTCCGCGAGCGCGCCGAACATAGCATCACGCAACTTCGCGCCGCCGTATCGGAATACAAAAATGTGTGCTACGCCAATAGCTTGGGCTCGGAATCAATGGTGCTTACGGACCTCATCTGGGAGGCGGTCCCGGAAATCGAAATCTTCAGCATCGACACCGGCCGGCTCTATCCCGAAACCTACGATCTGATCGAGCGCGTGCAACAACGCTACGGCAGGGCGCTGCGCATCTACTACCCGGATGCGGCTGAGGTGGAACAGTGGGTCGGCGAAAACGGCATCAACGGATTTCGCGACGGCCTGGACCAGCGCCACGGCTGCTGTGCCATGCGCAAGGTGGGGCCCTTTCGCCGCGCTGTCTCCGGCCGCGGTGCGTGGGTCACCGGCATCAGGCGGGGCCAGTCTGCCAGCCGGGCACTCGCCGCCCCGGTGGAATGGGACAGTGAGTACAGGCTGCACAAGGTGAGTCCCCTGCTCGACTGGTCGGAAACGGAAATTTGGGACTACATTCGCAAGAAGCGCTTGCCGTACAACAGCTTGCACGACAGCGGGTTTCCGAGCATCGGCTGTGCGCCGTGCACCCGTGCGGTACAGCCGGGCGACGATGCGCGCTCCGGACGATGGTGGTGGGAACGCGCCGATTCCCGTGAGTGCGGACTGCACCCGCGGCGTAAAATCCCGGCGGTGGCTGCGCTCAGCGGCGGCGCTCAACGCTGACCCCCGACGCGGCGTGCTGCGCGGCGCCGGCGGCTATGCGAGGATGGTGGCCGTGAAGTATTTTCCGGTTTTCTTCGATCTCAAGGGCCTCCGCGTCTTGGTCGTCGGCGGCGGCGAAGTGGCGTTGCGCAAGGTCTCGCTGCTGGAGCACACCGGCGCGGTCATCACCGTGGTGGCGCCTCGTGTCGCGCCCGAGCTTAGCGAGCGCGCAGCCGCCGGAACGATCAAACTCGTGTCGCGGGAATTCATTCCCGAGGATTTGGACGGGGCGCGCCTCGTCATCGTTGCCACTTCGCGCCGCGCGGTCAACCGCTTCATTGCCAAGTTGAGCGACGCCAGGGCCATCCCCGTGAACGTGGTCGACGATAGGGAAGCCTCACGCTTCATCGTTCCAGCGATCGTCGATCGTGATCCGGTCATGGTCGCGGTTTCGACGGGCGGTACATCGCCGGTCCTGGCGCGCCGCCTTCGTGAACGGCTCGAGGCGTCGCTGCCGAAGCGTCTGGGCGATCTGGCGATGTGGTTGCTCTGCTTACGCAAAACCAGCCGGGAGCGGCTGCGGGACACGGACGAGCGGCGACGCTTCTTCGAAGCCGTGGTCGATGGTCCGGCGGCCCGCCGGTTCATCGATGGGGATCCCCATGGCGCTCTGCAAATTGCGCAACGCTTGCTGGCGACGACGTCCGCCGCGCCACGCGCCACGGGTGAGGTGACGCTGGTGGGCGCAGGTCCCGGCGACCCGGAACTGTTGACTCTGAAGGCGCTGCGCGCACTGCAGGACGCGGACATCATTCTCCATGATCGCCTGGTATCGACCGCCATCTTGGACCTCGCGCGGCGCGATGCGGCCAAGGTTTGCGTGGGCAAGTCCGCCGGCGGGGTCAGTATCACGCAGGCGGAAATCAACGACTTGCTGGTGAAGCACGCCGCGCTGGGCCAGCGCGTGGTGCGCCTGAAGGGCGGCGATCCCTTCATTTTCGGACGGGGCGGAGAGGAGTTGGAAGCGCTCGCGCGAGCCGGGATCAGCTTTTCAGTGGTGCCGGGCATCACGTCGGCGCTGGGCGCCGCGGCCTATGCAGGGATCCCCCTGACGCATCGTGATCATGCCCACAGCGTGACCTTCGTGACCGGCCACGCGGACAAGAACGGCCTGGAGCCGGATTGGCGGGCGCTGGCAAGCCCCAAGGCCACCGCCGTGTTCTACATGGGCTTGGCACGCATGGCGCACATCGTCGCCCGGCTTCTCGAGCATGGGGCGGCCGGGACGCGGCCCGCCGCAGTCATCGCGCACGGTACCCTGCCGAGTCAGCAGGTCGTTGCGGCCACCCTTGCGACCATTGAAAGCGCGGCGTCTGCCGCGTCGCTGGAATCGCCTGCGCTGCTCGTGGTGGGCGAGGTTGTCGCCTTGCGCGCTACCCTCACGTGGTTCAACGCCCTTCCCGACGCGGACCTGTCCCGGTCGGCATGAGGCTTAGGATGCTTAGGTTCCTAGCCCGCTATCGCGTCGGCGAAGCCTTTTTCTCGAATCCAGTCCATGTTGAACAATCGCGATTGATACTTGGCACCGCCATCGCACAAAATGGTGGCGATGGTGTGTCCCGGCCCCAATTGCTTTGCCAGCAGATAAGCCGCGGCGACATTGATCCCCGAGGTACTGCCCAAGAGCAAGCCTTCCTCGCGCAGCAATCGGTACACGAAGCGCATGGTCTCCGCGTCCGAAACCTTTAGCGCATCGTCCACCTGAGTCCCCTCGAGGTTCGCGGTGACGCGCCCCGTGCCGATCCCTTCGGTGATCGACGACCCGCCATCGGACTTCAATTCTCCATCCTTGAAGTAGTGGTACAAGGAGCTGCCCGGCGGGTCGACCAGCACGATGCGGATCGCCGCTGACTTGGATTTGAGGAAAGCGGCAACGCCGGCCAGCGTTCCGCCCGTGCCCGTGGCGGCGCAGAACGCGTCGATTTTACCGTCCGTGTCCCGCCAGATCTCGGGTCCGGTCGACTCGAAGTGCGCCGCTCTATTGGCAGTGTTGTCGAATTGATTGGCCCACACCGCGTCGGGCAGTTCCTGTGCCAGACGGCCGGCCACCTTTTGATATTGGTTGGGGTTGCTGTACGGCACTGCCGGCACCTTGCGTAGTTCCGCGCCCAACGCCTCGATGATCTGGTATTTTTCCGCAGCCTGGTTGTCGGGCATCACGATGACGCATTTGTAACCGCGGGCATTGCAGACATGCGCGAGACCAATGCCGGTGTTGCCCGCTGTTCCCTCGACCACAGTGCCGCCCGCACGCAGAACACCCCGCTTTTCCGCGTCGAGCACGATCCATTTCGCGGCACGATCCTTCACCGAACCGCCCGGATTCATGAATTCGGCCTTGCCCAGGATCTCGCAGCCGGTCGCGTCGCTCAACGCGCGCAGCCGAATCAAAGGGGTGTTGCCAACCGCACCGGTAAAACCATCACACACGTTCATCGGATATCCCTCGTCATTCTGCGGCCGTCCACGCGCGCGGGAGCCCCCTTGAGTTCGCGGCTCATTGTGACCGCATCCAGTTCACCGGTCCATTTGGCGACCACCAGCGTCGCAACGCCGTTGCCGATCACGTTGGTCAGTGCTCTTGCCTCGGACATGAAGCGATCGATGCCGAGTATCAGCGTAAGACCCGCCACCGGCAGCGTGCCCACGCTGGACAGGGTGGCCGCCAATACGATGAATCCGCTGCCGGTCACGCCGGCAGCTCCTTTCGACGTCAGCAACAGCACGGCGAGCAAGGTGAGTTGCTGGAAAAAGGACATGGGCGTATTGGTGGCCTGGGCGATGAACAGGGTGGCCATGGTCAAATAGATCGACGTACCGTCGAGATTGAATGAATACCCGGCCGGCACGACCAGACCGACCACCTGCTTGCTCGCACCCAGCCTCTCAAGCTTCGCGATGATCCTGGGCAGCGCCGATTCCGAGGAGGACGTGCCCAGCACGATGAAGAGTTCCTCGCGGATGTAGGCCAGGAACCGCCACAGGCTGAACCCATGAACCCGAGCCACCAGTCCAAGGGCCACGGAAATGAAAAGCAGGCAGGTGAGATAGAAGCTGCCCATCAGTTTTCCCAACGAGAGCAATGAACCGAATCCATATTTGCCGACGGTGGCGGCCATCGCTCCGAAGGCGCCCAAGGGCGCAAGGCGCATGACGGCGGCGACAATGCCGAACAGGACCTCGGAAATTCCCTCGACGAAGGCAAATACCGCCCCGCCCCGCGGTTTCAGCCGCTGCAGCGCGAATCCGAATAAAACCGCAAACAACAGGACCTGAAGAATTTCGCCTTTCGCGAATGCGTCGACCACCGTCGACGGGATCACGTTCAACAGGAATTCGGTGACGGACTGCAGTTTTCCCGGCCCCGTGTAAGCCTCGAGCGGCCCCGTGTCGAGCTTGCCCGGATTCACATTCATGCCGCTGCCGGGACGCAATACATTGGCCACGGCGAGCCCGATCACGAGTGCCACGGTGCTCATGATCTCGAAGTACAGCAGCGCCAGACCGCCGGTCTTGCCGACCTTCTTGATGTCCTCGACCCCCGCGACACCCATCACCACCGTGCAGAAAATCACCGGTGCGATCAGCATCTTGATGAGCTTGATGAAGCCCACGCCGAGCGGGTCCATCAAGACCCCTAGGTTTGGCCTTAACGCGCCTAGCAGAACACCCAACGCGATGGCGACGATGACCTGGAAGTACAGGGAACGGAACAGAGGTTTCACGGCGCCAATTTATTATTCGGCCGCGTGCGCGGCGTTCAACTCGGCCTTCGGCCGAGTTAGTCGAGTTGCTTCCGCGCGGGTCATTTTCAGCGGGCTATCACGGTATTTTTCAAAAGAATCCCCGGACAGGCCGGGGAATTCGAGGGGAACAGGTGCCGGGTAAAAACCCTGACACGTCCTACATTGGAGGATACGCGGCACATGAGGTGCCTTCACGTTCGACCTTCTTTCAGTTGTTGCGTCGAAGTAACGCTAGAGCCGCCTATGGTTGCTTCACTGGCGCTAATTATATCAGATACCATAGAAAAATCCAATAGTTACAAAGTCGATTTGGCACCTTGTTGCACTATGTCAAATATGTCGCCAATTTGTGACATGCGTGCAACATCAGCTACTCGGAGGTGCGCTGCGCGAACCGCCGCGAGCCGGCTCGAACCCTCGCAAAATCGCCGACCCCGGGCACGCTCCGTCACCCCGACTGGTTTGCTTTTGTGCACGCATTCCTCCAAATTTGCGCAATTCACGAGGATGTCATGATGAAATACCTGCACACGATGGTGCGCGTTACCGATATCGAACAATCTCTGCGCTTCTACCGGGACGCACTCGGACTCGTCGAATTGTCGAGGCGCGACCACACCCAAGGTCGGTACACGCTGGTATTTCTCGCAGCTCCCGGCGATGAGGAGGCCCAGGTGGAACTGACGCATAACTGGGATCCCGAGACCTACGATGGCGGCCGGAATTTCGGACACCTGGCCTACGCGGTCGACGACATTTATGCCGCCTGCAAGCGCCTGATGGATCACGGCGTGACCATCAACCGCCCTCCGCGGGACGGGCGCATGGCCTTCGTGCGCTCGCCGGACAACATTTCGATCGAATTGCTGCAGCGGGGCGAGGCGCTCCCGCCCATGGAACCCTGGACCACCCTGCCCAATACCGGCCACTGGTAGCGCGGCGCAGCAACGAGGTCGACGCAGACTCAACGGGTCAGAACATTTCCGAGGCGTCGGGCGCCTTGACCTCGACCTTGCGGCGGGACGCAATGTGGTCACCGGTAATCATTTCATCGTACGACTGGCCGGGACCGACCATCGGATAAACGCCCGCGTCCTGGTCGATCATCACCTCCAGGAAGGCGGCCCCGTCGAAGCGGATAAATTCCCCGATCACGCGCGTCACGTCGGCCTTTTTGTCGAGCCGTACCGCGAACTTGAAGCCGTCGGCCTGCGCCGCCTTGACGAAATCCTTCGTGTGCAAACTCTTGTCGCTGCCGCTCAAACGCCCCTTGTGAAACAACTTCTGCCACTGCTTGACCATGCCGTCGCCGCAGTTGTTGAGCACCACGACCTTGATGGGCAGGTCATAGGTCGTGACGGTCTCCATTTCACCGATGTTCATGCGGATGCTCGCGTCCCCGTCAACGTCGATCACCAAGCGGTTGCGCTGCGCAAACTGCGCGCCCACCGCGGCCGGCAGTCCGAACCCCATCGTTCCCATGCTGCCTGAGGTGAGCCACAGGCGCGGACTGCGAAAATCGAAATATTGCGCTGCCCACATTTGGTGCTGGCCGACGCCGGTCGCGATGATGGCCTCGCCCTGGGTCAGGCGGTTGATCTCCTCGATGACGTAGTACGGTTGGATCGACTCGCTGACTCGATCGTAGTTCATGGCGTACTTCGACTTGAGGTCGTCGCAATGTTGGTGCCATGCCGACCAATCGCGCCGAAAGCCGTTGCGCTCTCCGTGGTCGATCAAGGACTGCAGGGCGTCGGACATCAGGCCGATGTGGCTCCAGTCGACCCGCTTGACCTTGTTGATCTCCGACGCGTCGATGTCCAAATGGGCGATGAACTTGGCGTTGCCCGCAAATTTCCCGGGATTTCCCGCGACGCGGTCGTCGAAGCGCGCACCCAGCGCAAGCAGAAAGTCGCAATCGTCCACGGCGTAGTTTGCGAAGGCGGTGCCGTGCATTCCCAGCATGCGCATGGACAGCGGATGCTTGGTGTCGACGGCGCCGATTCCCATCAGCGTCGTCACGACCGGAATCTGAAATGTCTTCGCGAATTCGCGCAATCCGCGGGAAGCACTCCCATTGATGACGCCACCGCCGGCGTAAATCATCGGCCGCTTTGCGGCGCCCAATGCGGCAAAGAAATCGGCGCAGGCCGCTTCGGGCAGCTTGCTCGCCTCGAGGCGATTCATCCGCTGGCGATAGCCTGGAATGGGCAGCCGGCCCGAACCGTGGAAAACGCCCTTCCAGTTTTGCACGTCCTTCGGGAAATCGAGGACCACGGGGCCGGGTCTGCCGGTGCGAGCGATCTCGAACGCCGTGCGCACGGTGGCCTCCAACTTGGTCGGATCGGTGATCAGAAATACATGCTTCGCCACGGCACCCATGATGCTCGGCACCGGCGCTTCCTGGAACGCATCGGTCCCGATGGCCGTGGTGGGCACCTGGCCGCAAATCACCACGATGGGCACGGAATCCGCCATGCTGTCGCGCACCGGAGTTACCATATTCGTGGCGCCCGGACCGGAAGTGACCAACGCGACGCCCACGCGGCCGCTGGCCCTCGCGAACCCCGCTGCCATGAAGCCCGCGCCCTGCTCGTTGGCCGGAACGATGAGAGGCATCGACGAGGCGTTGTCCTGGTTGTAGCGGAATACCGCGTCGTAAATCGGCAGAATGGCGCCGCCGCTGTAGCCGAAAATGGTGTCGACGCCCTCGTCGGCCAGGACTTGGACCAGCATGTCCGCACCCGTCATGCTGGCGCCGGCCAGAGGGTGGGTTCCTTGATTCAGCATGTCGTAGCGGTCTTTCACCCGCAAAGCCTAGCAGCTCTCGCCCTGGCGCCCAAGTACCGCCCTCCCGTATCCTCTCGGGCTATGCGCCACATCATCGCGGTCCTCCTGCAAAACGAAGCCGGCGCGCTCACCAGAGTCACCGGCCTGATTTCCTCTCGCGGCTACAATATCGAGTCCCTGTCGGTCGCACCCACCAACGACCCGACGGTCTCGCGAATCACGCTGGTCACCATCGGTTCGGATCCGGTCATCGCGCAAATCAACGCCCAGTTGCTGAAGCTGGTCGACGTGGTGGCGGTCGAGGACATGACCAGCGGCGACCATCTCGCGCGCGAGTTGATGCTCATCAAGCTGCAGATCGCGCCCGAACACGTGGAGGCGGTCAACACGCTGCTGCGCAGGGTCGGCGGGAAAGTGCTGTCGGCGCAGCCGTCCAGTTACATCGTCGAACTGACCAGCACCGAGGCCGAAATCGGCGAATTCATCGCCAATGTCGGCGCCTTCGGGGAAATAGTCGAAGTCGTCCGCAGCGGCGTCCTGGGGATTTCCCGCGCGAATCCACGATTGCACCTGGTTCGATAGGGCGCCGTCCTTCGGGACTCGTTGCTTCGGGGATAGATTTATACTTTGAGGGTAGGTTTACGTCATGGCTGAAATCGAAGTCAAACCGGAGCACGCGGCGGATCCCCATTCCCGTGCCGTAGGGATCCTGGTCGGAGTCGTGGGAATTTTTTTGTCGGTCGTCACCATCGCGTCGCACCGTGCGCATACCAAGGCGGTCATCGATCGAACCGAATCGAACGATTTGTGGGCCTACCATCAGGCGAAGAAGATCCGCGAAAACACCAGCGACGTCGCCGTGACGTTGCTGCAGGTCCTGCAATCGGACGCCGCCAGAGCGGAAGCGGCCATCCACAGGCTGGAAGCGGCGCGCGAAAAATATGCGGCCGACGCCAAAGACCTCCAGAAGGAGGCCGAGGCCAAGGACGAGGAACAAAAGGTCGAGGAAAACCGCGCCTTGAAATTCGACATCGGCGAGGGATTGCTCGAGCTCGGCCTGGTTCTGTGTTCGCTGTTCTTCCTGGCGCGCAAGACCTTCTTCCCTGCGCTGGGCGTTCTCGCCAGCATCGCCGGCACCGCGATGGGCATCTGGGGCTGGCTGCTTTGAGACCACTGGCCGCCTTCGTTTGCGCCGCCGGCTGCGCGTTGCTGGCGGCGCTGCCGGGGCGTGCCGCCGACGAACCCGCGGCAACGCGCGTTGAAGCGCGCTCGGAGAGCCTGCTGGCCGTGGGGATCGTCCGCGCGGACCGCATGTCGATTCGCGTAACGAGAGTTGTCGACAATGCGCCGGTAAGCGATGCGGTATTGACCGTACTGCTGCGCGGCGTCGCGCATCCGGCGGTTGCGGAGGCGGACGGCAGCTACACGCTGCAAACCAATGACCTCCGTCTGCCGGGCCCGGCGTCGTTGGAATTTCAAGTCACTCAGGGAACGACCCGTCACGACCTCAAAGGCACGCTCCTCGTGGCCGACGGCGGAGCGAAACCGGGCGACAAAAACGGCGCCAGGCAGATCTGGTGGTGGGTGCTCAATTTCGCCGTTTGCATCGGATTCCTGATGCTCTTTTCGCGCCGGCGAAAGGCCGTACGGCGGGACTAAGTCGGCAGGAAGCCGACTTGAACGCCGCGAACGCGGCGGCCCGGAGGGCGAGGCGCAGGAGCGCCGAGTACTAGGAGCCTGTCTGACAGGCTCCCAGAAGTCTCCTAGAAGCTTTTGAACGTCTGCACCAGAAATTGGAATCTCTGGATGCCGGCGATGTTTTTCAGCGGAAACGCGAAATCCACGTGCAGCACGTTGCCGAGCCCGGTGCGCGTGTTGCCCAGACGCAAGCCGAACCCGACGTCGCTCAGCATCCTCGGCTCAGCCTGCAGCATGGGAGGGTCGACTTGCCTGGCGCCGTTGCCCCAGGTGCGCCCCGCATCGGCGAAAACGGCCGCGCCGACGCGCGCAAGGCGGAACGGATACCAATCGGTGAAGAATCGCTGTTCGACGGTGATGAGCGCACGCGAGGTTCCGGATTCATAGCGCAGCGGATATCCGCGCAGACCATTGTCGCCGCCCAGCATGAGCTGCAGTTCCGGGTCCAGGGAATCCGTGACTGTGGCCGACACCGCGGCATACAGCAGGCAATCCTCGCGCCAGCGCCAGTAGTATTTCGCTCCGCTGTCGGCGATCAGATTGCGGGCGCGGCCTTGTTCGACGCGTGCCGAAAAGTTGCCGGTCACGAATATCTGCTGCTGGGCCGGCAACTCGATGCCCTTCACGGCCGACAAGGCCAGCATCAGCGCGTCGCGGTCCGCCCCGAACAGGCCGTTCGACCACCCCACCGAACCCGAGACCTCGCTGCCAAAAAACAAATCCTCGGTTCGTCCGATTTGATTCTGGTCGCCCGCTTTCTTGTAGCGGTCCTCGACGATATCGAAACCCACGAAGGGATACGACAGCGTCCGTCCGGCCGGCAGTTCCCTTGCCGGTGCCGAGGTCATCGCCGTCGGGACGAAGGCATTGCGGTCGTAGCGGACTCCGAACATCAGGCGCTTGGTCCAGCCATCGATCAAGCCGCCCGAGAGGCCGCCGCTGAGTTCGTAGGACGTCTGGTTGTCGTTGAATTGATCGACGATGTTTCCCAAATTGTAGCGCGACACGGTTCGATCGAACTGAACGCCGACGAGGTTCACGCTCCACGGCGCGTCGAGCGAATAGAACGGCCGCGCCACTTGCAGTGAATGGGAGGTGCCGTCGCTTGAATGGTCGTACTCCGCGGACGAGATCCAGCGCGATCCAAATACGTTGGGGTCCGACCAGGCCACCGTGTCGCTGGTGCGGTCCACCGTAGTCTCGCGCGTGATTTGCACGCTTTTCCCCCAGCCGAGAAAATTGGTGTCCTGCAGTCTGAAGCTGGTGGCGTTGGTGCCGCCTGCGCGGCCGAAGGAGATGCCGGGGCTCAACGTCCACACGTCCTTGGTGACGACGCGGACGTCGACTTTTCCATCGGCGTAGTGCACGGGCACGATATGCGCGTCATAGACGTAGTTGAGCAGGCGCAATGTGCGCTCGCTCTCCGCCAGGTTGCGCGCGCTATACTTGTCGCCGCTGCGGAAAAGAAGCCGCGCCCGAATCGCCCCGCGCTTGGTGCGCATGTGCAGATGGTCGGCGATCCGGAACAGGCCCGAATTCTCGCGCGAATCTCTTTCGTCGAAGATATTCCGGACGTCGATGTCGATCTTGCCGATCACGGCGCCGGCGGCCTCCATCTCCTCGTCGGAGGGCACGTCCGTGGGGCGCGGTTCTTCGATTCGGGTGTGCTCGTGGTCGGTCAGCTTCGCGGCAAATCCAGGGCCTGACACGGCGGCAGCCATGGCCGCCAGCGCGAGCAGCCGGCAAGGAGCCTGTCTGAGTATTCTGCGTGAGTCGCTGGCAGCCTGTCGGACTTGCATTTCCCCCTGCTACGCAGCTGGCAAAAACCACGCTTTTTGCCAGCGGAAACGAAGCTGATGTCCGAAAAAGCGCCGCAGGCGACTTTTTCCAATGAACTAGAGAGCTGCGTTATCGCTCTCGCCGGTGCGAATCCGCAGAACGCGCAGAATGTCCGTGACGAATATCTTCCCGTCGCCGACCTTTCCGGTCTTCGACGCCCCGACGATGGCTTCCATGACCTGGTCGACCAGTTCGTTCTTCACCGCCACTTCGATGCGGGTCTTCGGCACGAAGTCGACCACGTATTCCGCACCGCGATAAAGTTCCGTATGACCGCGCTGTCGGCCGAAGCCCTTGACCTCGGTCACCGTCATGCCCGACACCCCAATTTCGGAGAGCGCGGCGCGGACGTCGTCCAATTTGAAGGGTTTGATAATGGCGGTGATCAGTTTCATTCGAGGCTCCGCTTAAGGCGTTGGTCATGTCAATCCTATTACTATTCTACGCAACCGGCACGCCCATGTGCGGCCATGAGGCTCCTGTTAAGATGCCGCGTCATCCCTCGGAAGAATGCCCATGACCTCCACGATCCTTATCATAGGCGGCGGCCAGGCCGGCGCGCAGGCCATCGACACCCTGCGGCGCGAGGGCTTCGAGGGCCGGATCGTCCTGGTGAGCGAGGAGCGGGAACTCCCGTATCAGCGGCCGCCGTTGTCGAAGAAATTCCTGGCCGGCGAGCTCGCGGCCGACCGGCTGCCGTTTCGACATCAGTCGTTCTACGACGAGCACCGCATCGAACTGAAGCTGGGCATCCGGGCGATCCGCCTCGACCCGGCCGCCCGCCGGGTTGCCCTGTCGAATGGCGAGGAAGTCGTGTACGACCGCCTCCTCCTGTGCCTCGGCGCCATTTCGCGGCAATTGACGTGTCCCGGCTCCGAGCTGCCCGGCGTTCATTATTTGCGCGGCATCTCGGACGTTCCGGGCATCCAGGAGGGCCTCAAGCCGGGAGCGCGGGCCGTCATCATCGGCGGCGGCTACATCGGTCTCGAAACCGCCGCCACGGCGCGCAAGATGGGCTGCGCCGTCACCGTTCTGGAAATGGCCGACCGGGTGATGAACCGAGTGGTTGCCTCGAATGTCTCGGAGTACTTCGCACATGAACACCGCAGCCAGGGCATCAAGCTCATCTGCAATACCCGCGTGGTGCGCCTTACGGGCGGTGCCCGCGTCGAACGCGTGGTTTGCGCCGACGGCAGCATCCACGAGGCTGATACCTTGGTGGTCGGCGTCGGCGCCGTCGCCAACATGCAGCTTGCCGCTGAAGCGGGCCTGCAGTGCGAGAACGGCATCGTCGTGGATGAATATTGCCGTACCTCCGATCCTTTGATCTACGCTGCCGGCGACTGCACCTATCACCCATCGCTGCGGTTCGACATGCGCGTGCGCCTGGAATCGGTCGACAATGCGTTCGAGCAGGCAAAAGCCGCGGCGCAGAACCTCCTCGGACGCCCGACGGTTCACGATCGCGTGCCCTGGTTCTGGTCGGATCAGTTCGACAACAAACTGCTCATCGTCGGGCTCTCTCAGGGCCATGATCAACAGGTTACGCGCGGCGATCCGGCTACCCGCTGCTTCACGGTGTGCTACCTGAAGGGCGGCGAGCTGCAGGCCGTGGAGGCGGTCAACCACCCGAAGGACTACATGGCGGCACGCAAGCTCATTGCGGAACGGGCCCGCCCCGATCCGGGCCGGCTGGCTGATCCTTCGGTGGCGATGAAAGATTCGGTCGCGGCCACGTAGAATACTCAGACAGGCGCCTAGGCGAGGACGACCAGCAGATCCTTGGCGTCGACTTGCAAGCCGGGTTTGACGAATATTTCGGCGACGACGCCGTCGCGCTCGGCGCGCACCGTGGTCTCCATCTTCATGGCCTCGAGCGTCAGCAGCACATCGCCACGCCCGAGTTTTTGACCGACGTGCACGGGTACCGTCGCGATCGTTCCGGGCATGGGCGCACCGACATGGCTGGAATTTCCGGCTTCCGCTTTGCGCGGCGGAGGCCGCTTGGCGACCTGGCTGCGATCCGCCACCCGAATCGGGCGCGGCTGGCCGTTCAACTCGAAGAACACGGTGCGCGTCCCATCTTCATGCGCGTCGCTGGTGGTCACGTACCTGACGATCAGCGTCTTGCCGCGCTCCAGGTCGATGTTGATCTCCTGCCCCGGCTGCATGCCGTAAAAAAATACGGCGGTCGGCAAGGTGCTCACATCGCCGAAGGCGGCACGGTCGGCGGCGTAATCCACGAATACTTTCGGATACATGAGATAGGAGGCGAGCTCGGATTCGGTCACGGGGCGTCCGATCTTCGCCTCGGCCGCCGCGCGTTCGGCACGGAGGTTCGCGGGCGGCATCAATTGACCCGGCCGGACGGCGAGCGGCGTCTGGGCACCCAGGATTTTCTTCTGCAATGCCGCGGGGAACCCTCCGGGAGGCTGTCCCAAGTCGCCGCGAAACAATTGCACCACCGATTCGGGAAACGCAACCTCCACCGACGGGTCGAGCACGGCATCGCGAGTCAACCCGCTCGTCACCATCGTGATGGCCATGTCGCCCACGACTTTCGAGGTCGGTGTGACCTTGATGATGTCGCCGAACATGTCGTTGACCTCGACATAGGCGTTCGCCACCTCGGCCCAGCGAAGATCGTCGATGCCGAGGGACCGCGCCTGTTCCCGCAGGTTCGTATACTGGCCGCCCGGCATCCCGTGCACGTACACCTCGGAGGCGCCGGCGCGAATGTCGCTTTCGAACGCTGCGTAGCCGCGCCGCACCTGCTCCCAATACGCCGAGATCGTGCGAATATTTTCAGGATCCACCAACGAGTCGCGAGGACCGAAGCGCAAGGCTTCCACCATGGACCCCAAATTCGGCTGCGAGGTCAATCCCGAAAGCGCATCGATCGCACCGTCGACGGCATCGGCGCCCGCATCGACGGCGGCGAGCACGCTGGCCGCGGCGATCCCGCTCGTGTCATGCGTGTGGAAGTGAATCGGCAGGCCCACTTCCTCCTTGAGCGCCTTGACCAGCGCAGTCGCGGCATGCGGCCGGCACAGCCCCCCCATGTCCTTGATCGCGAGCACGTGGGCCCCCATGGCCTTGAGTTCCTTGGCGATGAGGAGGTAATAGCGGAGGTCGTATTTCGTCTCGCGCGGATTCGACAGATTGCCGGTGTAGCAAATCGCCGCTTCGCACAGGCGGTTGGTATTCCTGACCGACTCGATCGCCACTCGCATGTTGTCAACCCAGTTGAGGCAGTCGAACACGCGGAATACGTCGATGCCCGCATCGCTCGAGCGCTCGACGAAGTGGCGCACCACGTTGTCGGGGTAGTTAGTGTAACCGACGGCATTGGCCGAGCGCAGCAACATCTGCAACAGCAAATTGGGCATCGCCTCGCGAAACGCCGCGAGGCGCGCCCAAGGATCTTCCTTCAGGAAGCGCATGGCGACATCGAATGTCGCGCCGCCCCAGCATTCCACCGAGAACAATTGCGGCAGCAATGCCGAGTAGTACGGCGCGATCAGCGTCAAGTCGTGGGTTCTGATACGCGTGGCCAGCAGCGATTGGTGCGCATCGCGCATGCTCGTGTCCGTGAGCAGCACGCGCTTTTCCGCCAGCATCCACGACGCGAACCTGTCGGGGCCGAGCTCGTCCAGTTTTTGCTTGGTGCCGGGCGGAGGCGTGGCCTGAAGCGCAACCCGGGGCGGCCTCGGGAATACCGGTGATTTCGGCGCCGCACGGCCCTTGACCTCGGGGTTGCCGTTCACGATGACGTCGCCGATGTACCCGAGCAGCCGCGTCGCGCGATCGCGTTTTCGCGGTATCTGAAACAACTCCGGCGTCTGATCGATGAATTTGGTGGTGTAGTCGGAATTCGCGAAACGCGGATGCATGATGAGCTGATCGAGAAACCGCAGATTGGTCACGACGCCGCGAATGCGAAATTCCCATAGAGCGCGGTGCATCCGGGCGATGGTTTCTTCCGGGGTGGGCGACCAGGCGGTGACTTTCACCAGCAGCGAATCGTAGAAGCGGGTGATGATGGCGCCGGCGTAGGCGGTTCCCGCATCGAGGCGGATCCCGAAACCGGCAGGACTTCGATACGCCGTGACCCGGCCGTAATCGGGAACGAAGTTGTTTTCCGGGTCTTCCGTGGTCACCCGGCACTGCAAGGCGTGCGCGCTCACGTGGATGTCTTCCTGGCGCGGTACGCCGCTTTCGGGGGTGCCGATCCGGGCGCCCGCCGCAATTCGGAGCTGCGCCTTGACGAGGTCAATGCCGGTCACGCACTCCGTCACCGTGTGTTCGACCTGGATCCGCGGATTGACCTCGATGAAATAGAACTTGCCGGTGTCGGCGTCCTGCAGAAACTCGACGGTGCCCGCCGCGCGGTAGCTGACCGCCCGGCCGATTTTGAGCGCCGCCTCGCACAGATCGTGGCGCTGCACGTCGGTGAGGAAGGCGGCGGGCGCCCGTTCCACCACTTTTTGATTGCGACGCTGCACCGAACAGTCGCGTTCGTACAAATGCACCAGATTGCCGTGGGCATCGCCCAGTATCTGCACTTCCACGTGCCGAGCGCGGCGGATCAGCTTTTCGAGATATACCTCATTCTTGCCGAAGGCCGCCTTGGCCTCACGCCGCGCTTCGGCCACGGTCTCGATCAGGTCCCGGTCGCTCTCGACGATGCGCATGCCGCGGCCGCCGCCGCCCCAGCTTGCTTTCAACATCAACGGGAAGCCGACGGCATGCGCCATGGCCACGACTTGCGCATCGTCGGGCGGCAACGGCGGCGTTGCGGGCATCACCGGAACGCCCGCCGCGGCCGCAAGATTGCGCGCCTCGACCTTGTTGCCGAGCCGGCGCATGGTGTCGGGCAGCGGCCCGACGAAGATGATGTTCGCGGCCGCGCAAGCTTCGGCAAACTCCGGGCTCTCGGACAGGAAACCATAGCCTGGATGAATGGCATCCACGCGGGCCTCCGCGGCGACGCGAATGATGTCCGCGATGTCGAGATAGGCTTCGATCGGACCCTTCCCGTCACCGACCAGGTAGCTCTCGTCGGCCTTCGTCCGATGCAGCGAGAAGCGATCTTCGCGCGAATGGATGGCGACGGTCCGAAGGCCCAATTCGGCTGCGGCGCGCATCACTCGAATGGCGATTTCGCCGCGATTTGCAATTAAAAGGTTCTTGATCGGACCCTCTACCTAAGGAATGGATTCGTCCGCGAATGATGATAGCCTTGCCGGGAGCCAGCGACCAGAGGAATGAAAAGAGGATGTTTGGGATCGCATTGCATGGTGGCGCGGGGACTCTGCCGCGTTCGGAAATGAACGCCGAACAGGAGGAATGTTATCGGTCGGGTCTGGAGCGGGCGTTGTCGGCCGGCTATTCCGTGCTCGAAGGCGGCGGGGCGAGTTTGGACGCAGTAACGCGCGCCATCGTGGTGCTCGAGGACGACCCGTTGTTCAATGCGGGGCGGGGAGCCGTGTTCACGATCGATGGCCGCAACGAACTCGACGCGTCAATCATGGACGGCAGCACATTGAAGGCGGGCGCCGTGTGCGGCCTACGGCACATCAAAAACCCGATTACGCTGGCGCGCACCGTTATGGATCAATCCGATTATGTGCTGCTCTCCGGCGACGGTGCGGAGGAGTTCGCGTTGGATCGCGGCTTCGATCTGGTGCCGAGCGGTTACTTTCATACTTCCGCGCGCTGGCAGCAGCTCGAGCGAATTCGTCTCGGCGACACGAGTCTTTCTGCGCTGACTATTTCTCATGTGGGCACGGTGGGTGCGGTGGCGCTCGACTCCAGCGGCCGGCTGGCGGCCGGCACGTCGACGGGGGGAATGACTGCCAAACGCTACAATCGGATCGGCGATTCGCCCATCATTGGTGCGGGAACGTATGCCGATGATCGCTCTTGTGCGGTGTCGGCCACCGGACACGGCGAAATCTTCATCCGCGCCGCCGTGGCTCACGACATCAGCGCTCGCATGCGCTTTGGGCAACGTGACCTGCAAACCGCCGTACGCGAGGTCGTGCACGGCGAGCTCGCCGCCCTGCAGGGCGAAGGAGGCGTGGTGGCGATCGACCGCCACGGCGAGATCTCGATGGAATTCAACTCGGAGGGAATGTTCCGGGCGAGCCGCAAGGCCGGCGGGGACCCGGAGATTCGGATCTACCGCGATATGTGAAGCAACCAGGCCGCCGTTTCCGGCTCCTACCGATACTGGTCAGACCGCCCGCGGACCCCGGTGCTTTTCGAATCGGCCGGTGCGCAGCGCCTGGTACTCGGCTTCCATCACCACGACACGATTCCGGCCCTGTTCTTTTGCGCTGTACAGCGCTTCATCGGCCAGTTGCACCAGTCCGTCGGGCGTACGATTCGGGCTGGGCACGATCAATGCCGCACCAACGCTGACCGTCAGCCGGCCGGCCACTCGCGACGCATCGTGCGGAATATTGAGCTCCGCGATCGAGCGTTGAATCCGCGTCAACACCTCGGCCACGTACTCGCGGCTGGCCTCGTACAAGACCACCGCGAACTCCTCCCCGCCGTAACGGGCCACGAAATCCAAGGGTCGGCGAGCGCACTGGCTCAGGGAGACGGCGACGGCGCGCAGGCACTCGTCGCCCGCCTGATGCCCGTAGCGATCGTTGTAATCCTTGAAGCAGTCGATGTCCGCGAGGAGCACCGCGATCCGTACGTTTTCGCGAAGCGCCTGCTGCCAGATCCGTTCCATGTGCTGGTCGAACATGCGGCGGTTCTGAATACCGGTGAGACCATCGCGGGCCACCATCTCACGCAGCAGTCCCGCTTCGAGAAAGCGCAAGCGGCTGGTCTTTTCGTGCATGTAAGCCACCACCGCACAAAATATGTTCACGGCAATGAGGCACAGTGCGTCGTATCCGAACTCGCCGCGAAACTGCGTCGCGCTGCCGGCAACGAGGTACACGAGAGCCACGAACACGTTGGCGGCAAGCGAGTGATAGAAAATCGGGCCGCCCATGAAATAGATGAAGATGGTCGTGATGAGCAGGCACGGAAACAGCGGGGACGCCCCGATGGACGCCGTCATCAGCAGCATCGCAACCATGCTCAATCCGAGCACCGTTCCGGTGCAGAGCGCCAGCGGCGCGTAGAACCGGTGACGGCGCGGCGAAAAACTTGCCGCGAACGCGATCAGCAGAACCGGGACGATCACCAACAAGTGGATCAGGCTGGGAACACGGTTCAAGGCGGGAGTGAGCACCATCGCTTCCACCGCGGTGAACGCCAGCGTCATGACGACTCCCAGACAGAGATTCACCCGGATATGGCGCAGATTCTCTTCCAGATGAGTCCGGCGAAATTCGGCTTCGAGTTCCCCATCGAGGTTGAGCCACGGGAAGCCCGCCCGCAATTGACGCGATTGCGGCGTGTCCTCCGTGACGAAGCGATTGGCGGGGTACATTTTCCTTAACCTACCTACCCCGATGTCGAGACTCCATGACCTGCGGCACACGTTCTGGAAAAAAAACCGAACCTACGCGCCGGATTCGATATGTCGGCTCTCCGGACCGAGTTTCCGCACTGCAGCATCGGCGCGTGCGCGGCGTTCAACTCGGCCTCCTGCCGACTTAGTCGGCAAGGTAGTTGGCGAGATAGGTATCGAAGTCCGTCTTGTCGGTCGCCTCGATTCGCGCTTGAGCCTCATGCGACTCTTGCGCCGCGGCGGCAAATTCCGCCAGGCGCCTTTCGTTCGGCGGATACAATCCGAGAAAATAGTCCTTGTGCAGCCTGGACATGCGCTGCGCAAGCTCGAAGAACGTCTCACCCGTCTGCCGCATCTCGGTGAGCAGGCGCGCCGACGGCGTGCGCTCGACGTCGTCCAGTTTTGCGCGCTGCTGCTCCAGGGCCGCCGCGTACGGGCGCGCGGGCTCCCGGTGGTCCAGCAACTCAGCGGTGCCCTGCATGGCGTCGAGCAGTTCGCGGGCCCAATCCTTCATGGGATAGCGTCGGCCCTCGCGGTTCAACGTAAGTCCAGGTTCGCGCCCGCGGCGCGCCACCTTCTGGTGATTGGAGTCCAGCGCTTCCTGCTCGCCGCGCCCGATGGGATCGCTCTCCCGCAGCAGGCACATCGCGAGAAACGCCTCCAGGAAGCGCAGCTTGTTCTGATTGACGCCGACGGGGTCGAATGCGCTGACGTCCAATGCCCGGACTTCGACGTATTCGACCCCCGCCCGCTGCAGCGCCTTCGTCGGCCGTTCGCCGGATCTCGCGACTCGTTTCGGCCTGATGTAGCTGTAATACTCGTTCTCGATCTGCAGGATGTTGGCGTTCAGCTGCTGGTACCGGCCGTCCACCTTGACCCCGATTTTTTCATAGGGCGGATAGGGAGTACTGATGGCCTGGGAGAGGTCGCGAATGTATTCGCTCAAGCTGTTGACCGATACGCTCACCGTCGCCTGGTTCTTATTGCGGTATCCGATATCGCTCATGCGCAACGAGGTTCCGAAAGGCTCATAGACGGTGTCGCGGTCCAACGAAGGCAGATCGATCTCGCGGCCGGCGAAGAAGCTCCTGGACACCGCCGGTGAGGTGCCGAAGAGGTACAGGACCAGCCATCCGTACCGGCGATAGTTCCGCAGCACCGAGAAGTATTGCTCGGAAATGAAACCCTGCCCATGCTCCGCCGAATGATTGATGTGCGCGAGCACCTCCCACAATTTGGACGGGAATGAATAGTTGAAATGGACCCCCGAAATGGCCTGCATGATGCGGCCGTACCGCATCCCTAAGCCATGCCGGTAAATCGTCTTCATCCGCCCTACGTTCGACGTTCCGAATTGCGCCAAGGGTATGCTGGCGTCGCTCTCGATCGCGCTGGGCATGCTGGTTGCCCAAAGCAATTCTTCGCCCAGATGACGGTAGACGAACTGGTGTATGTCGCAAAGATATTGCAACAATTCCCAGCTCTCGAGGAACGGCGGAGTCACCAGCTCGATCAGCGATTCGGAAAAATCGGTGGTGATGTTGTCGTTGGTGAGCGGCGCGCCCAGAGCGGAAGGATGCGGTGACTGGACGATCTCCCCGTCCGGCGTTACGCGCAGGGACTCCTTTTCGACGCCCTTGCGGCCGCCGCGGAGCACGCCTCGCTCGCCGGAATTGATGAGTCCCGCGAGCCGGCGCTCGAAAGTTCTGTCCACCACATTACGCAACAACCACACCCCAAGAGGAATGCGCCCTCAAGCGCTAGTCGGCTAGGATACTTGAATCCAATGGAGTCACGGCAACTCCACAACCACCTCGATTTGCACCAGGAATCCGGGATCCACCAGACGCTGCACCTGCACCCACGACGTGGTGGGCAATCGCTCTTTGTCGTAATACTCGAACCGCAGGTCCGAGGCCTTCAGCAGCGCGTCCATGTCCGTGGTGTAGATCGTTTCCTTGACCACTTCGTCAAATGCCGCTCCGTGTGCGGCAAGAGTGCGCTGAATGTTCGAATAGGCGGCGCGCATCTGCCCCGCCATGTCGCCGGGCGCCACCAGGCGCCCGGATTGGTCCGCGGCCACGGAGCCGGATATGTACATGGTCTTGTCGATCAGCACGGCCTGTGAAAAGCCGAAGTCCTTCTCGTAGGCATTGAGATGAAATACCTGCTTGACCCGCAGCGGGGGCGGTTCCGGCTCGTGCGGATGTTCGCAAGCGGCGAGTCCCAACACGAGCACGCAGCCCGCGAATCCGAAGCTCCGCCTCGCCGCCTTCCCGCTCAACGCGGTTGATTGGCCGGGGACTCGGCTCGAGTCCGCAGTGCGCGCAGCATCTTTGGCAGATCCCGTTTCAGTGCCCCGCGAACCAGCCAACGCGGCACCCAAAATCCCGGGGCCAGATCGATCTTGTACTGTGCAATGGTGTAGTCGCCGTCGCTCTTTAGATTCCATGAGACCTTCAATGTGCTCAAATCCCCGGAGACACGCTCGATCGACACTTGCGCCGGTTTGTCGTAGGTCGCCAGAACCTCGAATGTGAGCTTGCGCACGAACCAAGAGTAGTCCAACACGTGCCGAATTCTCTGCCACGACCGATCCGATGCGGTTTCCAGAACTTCGCAGTCGACGAGTCCCGGTACCATCTTCAGGGCTTCCGCGCAGCTCGTGATCAGCGACCACACCACCTCGCGTCCGGCGTGGATCCGCACCGTCGCGCTCGCCCTTCCGGTCTGCTCGGCCGTATCGAGGACGACTCGGACCTCGATGTCGCCGTGCTGTTCGTTTTCTTGCGCGAAGCTCGCCCCACGCGCGGCTGCCGCCATTAGAAATATCCACGACACCAACACAGCTGTACGCACAGCATAGTCTGCCCTCGATCGATCACGCATGCTTATTGGGGCGCACCGCTAGGCGGACGGCTATCCACTGCCGGGACGCCTATGCGGCCAGCGGCGGATGGGCCGGCCGAGGCTCCCCCCTCCAGCCACGAATTCATCTTCGTTTCCAGCACATCCAGCGGCATCGCACCGTCCTTGACGATTTCGGCGTGAAATGCTCGCACGTCGAAATCGGCGCCCTGCGACTGCTGCGCGCGGGTTCGGAGTCCCTGTATCTTGAGAAAGCCGACCGTACACGCCACGGCTCTGCCGGGTAGCGCAATCATACGGTCGACGGTCTTGACGGCGTCATCGTCGTCGATGGGTACATGCGCATGCAAGTAGTCGAGCGCCTGTTGCCGAGTCCAGGACTGCGCATGCAGACCGGTGTCGAGCACGAGGCCCAGAGCACAATCCAATTGGGCGAGCAACGAGCCGAATTTCGCCTCGGGATCGCGATACACCTTCAGCTCCTCGCCGAGCGCGGCGGCGTACAAACCCCACCCCTCGACGAACGCCGGGGCGCCGCCAAACCGACGAAACCGCGGCAGGTCGACCCGCTCTCGCTGCAGCTCGAGCTGATAGTGATGGCCGGGCACGGCCTCACGCAGATATTGCGACGGCAGAACCAAGGCAGGGCGCGCCCCGCGCGCCGCCGTGTTGACGTAAAGCACGGCGGGCGTCATGCCGTTCGGCGCGCGCGGCAGATAGGACAAGGCCGGCGCGAAGGCCTCCCGATACGCCTCGACGCTGCGGATCCCAAACTCGGCCCGGGGGAAGGCGATGAACAGCGCAGGTGCCGCATCCGCAACTTCGGCCTTCAGGCTTTGATAGGCGCCTGAAAGCTCGGCGGAATCCTTATGGGAAAACCGCGGATCGCCGCGCATCCGTTCGTAAAAGGCCTGTGCATCCCCGGGAAAGGCAGCCTCGGTCAGCAGGGACCGGACACGCTGCTGCAGTCGTTCCACCTCCGCGACCCCCTGCACATGGAGCTCCGCCTGCGTCGCCGCGCTGCCGGTCGTTCGCCTCAGGATGTAGGCGTACCAGGCACTGCCAAGAGGTAGCGCGGACCACGCGACGCTCGTTCGTGTTCGCGGCAAGTACTCACGCTGCAAGAAATCATGCAGGCCGCGATATGAGGGCAGGATGTTCTCCTTCAGCACGGCCCTGACCGCGGCGGTCAGCCGCGCCTCCTCTGCCGCCGCCGTACCGCTCGAATCGGACCGCAGGGCGTCATAAAACACATTGGTCGGTGCCTCTTCGCCCAGCGCGGCGAGCTGGGGGAGCGCCTCCCCGATCAAGATCCGCGGCACGGTGTAGCCGCGCCGCAGTCCGGCGCGCATATTGACGATCGCTTGATTCGTCCATTCCACGAAGCGCAGCGCGCGAGTCCGCCAATGCCCATATTCCTCGGCGCTCGATATCGCGAGACGCTCGGCCCCGGATGCCGACAAGGCAAACGCCTGGGGCATGCCCTCGTAGGGGTTGATCGGCATCAGTTCGAACGGATAGGTGAATCCCTCGATGGCGAGCGTTCGCCCCCGGGCAAAAATGTCGTAGGTCAATTTCGATTGGGCGTCCAGAGAGGGCCGCGGAACGGCCGACACCGACGCGAGATATCGCCGTTCAATGGCCAGGGAGTCGGCCAAGGATTGCGGCGCGATATTCTCCGCCGGAGTTTCGCCGAACGGCATGTCGGCGCCGCCCCACGCATACCACGGCGTAAGAGCGGCGGCTTCGGCCCAATATCGTTCGACGAGAAGCCCCAGCTGCGTAGGCGGAGGAGCGGGAGCCGCCGTTCGAGGCGGCGGCGCGGGCGGCGACTTCGCGCCGCAGGCAACGAGCGCAGTTGCGGTCAATCCAAGCAAGGTTCGATTGGAAAAGCGAAGCATGCTGCGATTATAAGCAGATGGGTGAGTTCATAATCCGCACTTGAGGAGGGGGAACCCATGTTGGTCGGAACAACCGCACGACGCGTCGCAATCATAGGCGGCATTCGGATCCCGTTCGCGCGCGGCAATGGCGTGTATGCGCAGGTGGGCAATCAGGAGATGCTGACCGCCGCGTTGCGCGCCGTGGTGGAGCGCTACGGCCTGCAGGGGCAACGACTGGACGATGTCGCTGCGGGCGCCGTCATGAAGCATTCGAGCCAATGGAACCTCACCCGCGAGTCCGTGCTCGGATCCGGGCTTGCCGCAGAAACCCCGGGATTCGACCTGCAGCGCGCCTGCGGCACCAGCCTCGAGGCCGCCATTCTTCTCGGCAATAAGATAGCGCTGGGACAAATCGACTGTGCGATCGCAGCCGGCGTCGACAGCGTGAGCGACCCGCCGGTGGCATATCCCAAGAGCTTTCAACAGCTGCTGCTCAAGAGCTTTCGCGGCCGGACCGCCTTGCAGCGCCTTCGGCCCTGGCTGGGGTTGCGGATGGAGCACCTGCGGCCCGTACTTCCAGGCATCGCCGAGCCGCGGACGGGCCTCACGATGGGCGAGAGCGCGGAGCTCATGGTGTCGGCGTGGGATGTCGGCCGGAGGGACCAAGACCAGCTCGCATTGGAAAGCCATCAAAAGGCTGCCGCCGCCTATGCGGCCGGATTCTATGGGGATCTGGTGCACGAGTACCTGGGACTGACCAAGGACGACAATATCCGGACCGACTCGAGCCTCGAGAGGCTCGGCGGATTGCGGCCGGCATTCGACAGCTCCGGCGGCGGCAGCTTGACGGCCGGAAATTCGACGCCCATGACCGACGGAGCTGCCGCGGTGCTGATGGCATCCGAGGCGTGGGCACGCCAACGCGACCTGCCGGTGCTGGCGTATCTCGTCTACGGCAAAGTGGCCGCCGTGGATTTCATCGACAAGAAGGAGGGCCTCCTGATGGCGCCCGCATACGCTGTCCCGAGAATGCTGAGCGACGCCGCGCTTGGCTTGCAAGACTTCGACTTCTACGAGATTCACGAGGCTTTCGCCGGCCAGGTGCTCTGCACGCTCAAGGCCTGGGCCGATCCCGTTTTCTGCCGCGAGAAGTTGGGTTTGCCCGAAGCTCTAGGCGACATCGATCGGGCCAAATTGAACGTGAAAGGCGGCAGCCTTGCGATCGGTCATCCGTTTGCCGCCACCGGCGCCCGCATCCTCGCCACGCTCGCCAAGATTCTGAACGAAAATAAGGCAAAACGCGGCCTGATTTCGGTTTGCACGGCCGGCGGCATGGGCGTCACGGCGATTCTGGAGCGTTGAGCGTTGGAGCGTCGAGCAGTGTTGAGCCTTTCCGAAGATAAGCGTTATCCTCTGCGCCCACTTCCCTAGAGATGCCAAGGATTCTCCGTCATGGGACAAAAGATTCAATTGACCGCCGCCGACGGTCATGTGTTGTCGGCCTACCTGGCGGAGCCGGCCGGAAGGCCGCGCGGCGGCATCGTCGTGATCCAGGAGATTTTCGGAGTTACGCGCCATATTCGCGACGTGGCGGAGCAGTTTGCCGCCGCGGGATACCTCGCGGTCGCACCGGCGCTGTTCGATCGGGTGGAGCGTGAAGTCGACGTTCCCTACAGCGACGGGCCGAAAGGCGTCGGCTACGTGAAGGCTTTGAACAGCGACAATGTAATGCTGGACATTCAAGCTGCCGCGGATCTTGTGAGGCCGGCCGGCAAGGTGGGCGTCGTGGGCTACTGCTGGGGCGGTCAGATGGCGTTTCTGGCCGCCGCGCGCGTGAATATCGAGGCCGCGGTCGCCTATTACGGCGGCGGGATCAGCCAGCAGCTCGCGTACATTCCGCGCGTTCCCGTGATGTTTCACTTCGGCGAGAAGGACACGCATATTCCGCTGTCCGCGGTGGACGAGATCAGGACCGCCTATCCGCGCGGGATCTATCATCTTTACCCCGCCCAACATGGCTTCAACTGCACGGACCGGGCGAGTTTCGATGCGCAGAGCGCGAAGCTCGCGTTCGATCGCAGCGTCGAGTTTTTCCACCAGAACGTCGGTTGACAGCAGGACCCTATGAAACTCCAAGATCCACGATTGTTTAGAGAGCAGTGTTTCATCGACGGAAGCTGGGTTGGGGCGGACGGCGGCGGGACGCTGCCCGTGCATAACCCCGCCACGGCGGCAACACTGGGTGCGGTTCCCAACATGGGAACCGGAGAAACGCGGCGCGCGATCGCAGCAGCAAAGGCGGCGCTGCCGCCTTGGGCGGCACGCACCGCCAAGGATCGGGCAGGACTCATGCGCCGCTGGTTCGATCTCATGCTGGCGAATCAGGACGACCTTGCGATCCTCATGACCGCGGAGCAGGGCAAGCCGCTGGCGGAGTCGAAAGGCGAAATCGCTTACGCGGCGTCCTTCATCGAATGGTTCGCGGAAGAGGGCAAGCGGCTGTACGGCGACATCATTCCCGGTCATCAGGCGGATAAGCGGATTCTGGTTCTCCGCCAACCGGTCGGCGTCGTGGCGGCCATCACGCCATGGAATTTTCCGTCCGCCATGATCACGCGCAAGGCAGGACCCGCCCTCGCGGCGGGGTGCACCATGGTATGCAAACCGGCCACCCAGACACCTTATTCCGCGCTGGCGCTCGCCGAGCTTGCCGATCGCGCCGGCATTCCCAAGGGCGTCTTCAATGTCATCACGGGATCCTCCGCCGCGATCGGCGCCGAGATGACCGGCAATCCGACGGTGCGAAAAGTGACCTTCACCGGTTCGACGGAGGTCGGCAAGAAGCTGATGGTGCAATGCGCCGGAACCGTCAAGAAGCTGTCGCTGGAGCTCGGCGGGAATGCTCCATTCATCGTGTTCGACGACGCCGACCTCGACGCCGCGGTTCAAGGCGCCATCGCCAGCAAGTATCGCAATACCGGTCAGACCTGCGTGTGCGCAAACCGGCTGCTGGTGCAAGACGGCGTGTATGGTGAGTTCTCCGAAAAGCTGGCCGCGGCCGTTGGCAAATTGCGGGTCGGCGACGGCCTTGAGGGCGTGACCGAGCAGGGGCCGCTGATCGACGGCAAGGCGGTGGCCAAGGTGGAAGAGCACATCGCGGACGCGTTGCGCAAGGGCGCCAGAGTGGCGCTGGGCGGTAAACGCCACGCGCTGGGCGGCACGTTCTTCGAGCCGACCATTCTGACGGGCGTCACGTCGGAGATGCTGGTCGCGCGTGAGGAAACCTTCGGTCCGATCGCTCCCTTGTTCAAGTTCCATTCGGAAGCCGAAGCCATCAGCATGGCGAACGATACAGAGTTCGGCCTCGCGGCGTACTTGTACACGCGCGATTTGGCGCGGAGTTGGCGCGTGTCCGAGGCCATCGAATACGGCATCGTGGGTTTGAACACGGGGATCATCTCCACCGAGGTCGCGCCGTTCGGCGGGGTCAAGGAGTCCGGAACCGGGCGCGAAGGCTCGAAATACGGGATATTGGACTACACCGAATTGAAATACATCTGCGTCGGCGGAGTGAGTTAAACGCCCAGTGCTCGGTCGATTCCTCGAGTTTTCGATCCTAGCGCCGGATATTCAGGCCTCGCTGAATTTCTATGGGAAGCTCGGATTTTCGGAGGCGGAGGTCGGCGAGGCGTGGACCCACCCCTATGCCGTCCTCACCGACGGAAGAATTTGCCTGGGGCTCCATCAGCAATCCGCCTTTGCGCCGTCGACAACGTTCGTCATGCCCGATCTGCTCCAACATCTGGACGGCTTCGCGCAACTGGTTCAGCGCTTCGAATTTCGGCGGCTCGGCAACGATGTATTCAACGAGATCGGGTGGCTCGATCCGTCCGGCCACTTGATCCGGCTGGTCGAGGCGCGGACTTTTTCGCCCAGCAAGCGCAGCGCCGTCGATGAGTCCCTCTGCGGTTATTTTCGTGAAATCGGGCTGCCCACGTCGAGCCAGGAGACGGCCAAGGCGCACTGGGAGCAATTCGGTTTCGTCGGTATCGACGAGCCTGACGCGATGCTGCCGCACATATCGTGCACCAGCGATACCATCGATATCGGACTGTACGAGCCTGCGCACCTTCAGGGACCCACGCTGATATTCGAAGTCGATGACTTCAACGGGACCTTGGCCCGCCTCGATGCGATCGGCATCAAGCCGGATGGACCGCTGCCGGGGCCGCTTCGCCGGATGCCGGCGGCCGTGCTGACGGCCCCCGAAGGAACCTCCATTCTCATTGCCGCCGCTTAAGAACGCGGGGTCGCAACGAATCTGAACCTCACGGTGATGTCGTCCTGGACCTGCAGCGCCCCCAGCATCACACGGAGCGGCGTCAGGCCCAGATCGGACTGGCGCAGAACCACCGATCCCGCGGCCGCTATCCGGTCAGGAGATATCGCAAGCGTGAACGGCACCGCGAGAGTTGACTCGTGCCCGGCCACGCCGATCGTCAATGTGGCCGTAAGCTTGCCTTCCGGGGCCTGGGTGATGCCGACGCTGGTGAGCGTAATGACCGGAAAACGCTCCGCATCGAGCACCGCGGCGCCCAGCATATTGTGTCGAGTACCCGATTTTGCTTCCTCGGGAACTTCGGCGGAGAAATCCTGGTCTTCTTCCGATCTGGCCTGCGCATCGTCCACGATGAAATCGGCGACCGGCACGTAGAGCGAGAATGATGCCGATTCGAGGCGGGCCGCGGCGTCGACCCAGCCGCCGACGGCACGATTGAGAATGACGTGGTTGTGGCCGAGACGCGCCATCGGGCCCGCCCGATACACCAGGAGTCGCAATTCGGATTGGGCGGAATCGATGGAGTAAGCAGCGGCTCCGGCGGGCGGGCGCGTCAGTTTCACCGCTTCGCCCATGGCGGGCGACTGTCGGGTCTTGGGCGCGCCGCAGGCGGCCACGCACAGGCCTAAGGCCGCGGCCGCGAAAACTTTGAACGCCATACGCGTAGCTTGGGTCTTGCTAAACTAGGTTGCCGCGCAGTCTGCGCCAGGAGCGTCTCGATGCCAAATCATGATCCCCCGATGCGCTATACGGGGGTCGCTCAGCTGTTCCACTGGCTGATCGCCGGACTGATCGTCACACAGTTCATCCTGGGATGGACGGCGGTGGATTTGCCGTTGGGGATGCACAAGCTGGCGCTGTTCGCACGGCACAAGAGCTTTGGGATGACCGTGCTCGTGCTCGCCATCCTGCGCCTGCTGTGGCGTTTCAAGCACCCGCCCCCCGACTTGCCGCCCGCCATGTCGCCCGTCGAACGGGTACTGGCGCGAGCCACGCACATCGCGTTCTATGTCCTTCTGTTCGCGATGCCGATTACCGGCTGGATGATGTCATCCGCCAAGAATTACTCGGTAAGCTGGTTCGGGCTGTTCACCTGGCCCGACCTCATCGGACAAAACGAGACGGCGTTCAATATTTTGAAGACCACGCACGACACTCTCAGCTTCATTTTGTTCGGGATAGCCGTGCTGCACATCCTCGCCGCGCTCAAGCATCATTTCTGGAACAAGGACGATGTGTTCTTGCGCATGCTGCCTTTCACGAAATCGGAGAAACGTTCATGATGAGACGAGCCGCGTTGTCGATCGCATTCTTCGCCGCGGCGGCGGCCCGCGCCGCGAGTCCGGCGAGCTATACGGCGGATCCGAGCGCCAGCCGTCTCGAGTTCATCGGAGTGCAGGCGGGCGCCGAGTTCAAGGGCTCGTTCCGAAAGTTCACGGCCGCCGTCGATTTCGCGCCCGACTCGCTGGCGAGCGCGCGCTTCGACGTGCAGATCGATTTGAATTCGCTCGATACGATGGACAAGGATCGCGACAAGACGATGCGCGGTCCCGACATCTTCGATATCGCACATTACCCGACGGCGCACTACGTCACGCGAAGCTTCACGAAAACCGCCGCGGGATACAGCGCCGTGGGCGCGCTGACCTTGCACGGCGTCACGAAGGATGTGCCGATCGATTTTCAATTCGTTTCCACCGCCGGACAGTCCAAGATCGAGGGGACCGCGAAACTCAAGCGTCTGGAATTCGGCGTCGGGCAAGGCGACTGGAAGAGCACCGAATGGGTGAAAGACGAGGTCAAGGTGGCGTTCTCACTCGTGTTGAAGCCCGCGCCTTGAGCACTGCTGAACGGATTCAACGCACCGGTAGTTCGCGCGATTTCTGCACCGTGCGCAGCGCGAAACTCGAATGAACCCGCGCCACGTTGGGCAGCCGGGTGAGATGCTGGCTGTGCAGCCGTTCGAAGTCCGCGGTGTCCGCCAGCACCACGCGAAGCAGATAGTCGTACTCGCCTGACATGAGGTAGCACTCCATCACTTCGGGCACCTTGCGCACGGCTTCCTCAAAGGCGTGCAAGTGCGCCTGTTCCTGCCGCTCGAGCGTGATATTGACGAACACGTTGACCGGGCAACCGGCCTTCTGCTGATTGATGAGCGCCGTGTAGCCTTCGATGAATCCCGCATCCTCGAGAGTCCTCACGCGCCGCAGGCAGGCGGATTCCGACAGACTGACGCCTTCCGCCAATTGACTGTTGGTGATGCGACCGTCGAGCTGCAAGGCCCGCACGATGGCTCGGTCATATCGATCCAATTTGGTTCGCAAGTCCAGCTGCATGCGGGCGTGTCCGGAGGGCGGGTTTGCAACAGTGCCGCATATTATTGCGCGGTTATCGTCATTTTACACGGATTCCGCCATTTTCGGCTGGATCCAGACCAGATTTTGCAATGTTTCACCGCGCTTGCCGTTTATGCTACCGGCTTCCACTTCACCACCAGCCACCGGAGCTCATTCATGAAAATCGGCGTCCCGAAAGAGGTCAAGATTCACGAATACCGGGTGGGGCTCGTGCCGGCGGGGGTGCGGGAATTGGTGGATGGGGGACATCAAGTCCTGGTTCAGACCGGCGCCGGCGCCGGCATCGGGTTCGATGATTCACACTATCTGGCAGCGGGCGCGAAGGTGGCGGCTACGCCGGCGGAAGTGTTCGCGACCTCGGACTTGGTCATCAAGGTCAAAGAGCCCCAGCTTGCCGAGTGCCGGATGTTGCGGTCGGGACAGGTGCTGTTCACGTATCTGCATCTGGCGGCCGATCCAGAGCAGGCGCAGGCGCTCATTGCCTCGAGGGCAACGGCCATCGCCTACGAGACGGTGACCGCCGCCGACGGATCGCTGCCGCTGTTGACTCCGATGAGCGAGGTTGCGGGACGCATGTCCGTGCAGGTGGGCGCCAGTTGTCTGCAAAAGGCCAATGGCGGCTTCGGGGTGCTGTTGGGCGGGGTGCCCGGCGTAGCCCCCGCCAAGGTCGTGATTTTGGGCGGAGGCGTCTCCGGTACGCATGCTGCGGAAATGGCGGTCGGCCTGCGCGCCGACGTCACGGTGGTGGACCGCTCCGTCAAGCGCCTGCGCGAGCTGTCGGCGATATTCGGCAATCAACTCAAGACCGCGTATTCCACGGCGCATACGATCGAAGAGCTGGTGCGCGACGCGGATCTCGTCATCGGCGCGGTGCTGATCGCGGGTGCCGCCGCGCCGAAGCTGGTGACGCGCGCCATGGTGAAGACCATGAAGCCGGGAACCGTATTGGTCGACATCGCGATCGATCAAGGGGGCTGTTTCGAAACCAGCCGACCGACCACGCACGCTGAACCCACGTTCGTGCTGGACGGCGTGATCCACTACTGCGTGACCAACATGCCCGGTGCGGTGCCCCGCACCTCGACGTTCGCGTTGACGAACGCGACGCTGCCGTATGTCAAAGCGATCGCGGATCATGGCTGGAGCCAGGCGTTGGCCAGGGACACCGGCCTGTCCAACGGCCTGAACGTGCACGACGGCCGGCTGACCCATCACGCCGTCGCGAGTGCGCTCGGACTCGACTACCGGGCATACCGCGCCGCGTGACTTTCGGCGCCGCGTGACCCTCGCGGCCGCACCGGAACCGTGAGGCCGGTCGTCCGCGCGCTGTTGCTACTGAACGACCGATCAATTACGATCCCCCCCGCACACACCGCTTCGAGGGGACGCCATGGCGCGCAATCCACGCTTCGATGTTCTATTCGAGCCGGTCCGCATCGGGCCGGTGACTGCGCCCAACCGCTTTTATCAAGTACCTCATGCCAGCGGAATGACCAATGCGCTGCCGCAGGTGCGCGCCGCATTTCGCGGGGTCAAGGCCGAAGGCGGGTGGGGCGTGGTGTGTACGGGCGCGGTGTCCATCCATCCGAGCTCGGACGACTCGCCGCTGCCGTTCGCGTCTCTCTGGGACGACAAGGACATCCGCTCTCATGCGTTGATGACGGACGCGGTACATGAACATGGCGCCCTTGCCGGCATCGAACTTTGGCACGGCGGGGCGTGCACTTTGAACCGGACCAGCCGGCTCGCTCCCCTGTCTCCGTCCGGCATGCCGTGGTTGTCCACCCATGTGGGTTTCATGGGAAATCTGCGTCCCCGGACCATGGACGCGGGCGATATCCGCGACCTTTTGAAATGGCAGGCCGCGGGTGCGCGCCGCGCCATGCGGGCGGGATTCGACATCGTCTACGTGTATGCCGGCATGGGCTACCTGCCATACGAGTTCCTGTTGCCCGAATACAATCATCGCACCGACGGCTACGGCGGCTCGATCGGGAATCGGGTGCGATTGGTGCGGGAACTGCTCGAAGTGACGCGCGATGCAGTCGGCGACCGGTGCGGCGTTGCCTTGCGCATCAGTTTGGAAGAGTTGCGGGGCAAGCCGGGCGTCGACGCGCCGTCGGAGGCTCATGAAGTGGTTCAACTGCTTGGCGAGATCCCCGATCTTTGGGACGTCAAGATGGATTCCAGCCCGACCGATTGCGCGCCTTCGCGCTTTGTGGGCGAGGGCAGTCACGAGCCCATCGTGAATTTCGTCAAGCAACTGACCGGAAAGCCGGTCGTCGGCGTGGGTCGATTCACGTCTCCCGATGTCATGGTGTCGCAGGTGAAGCGCGGCATCCTGGACCTCATCGGCGGAGCCCGACCCTCCATCGCCGATCCCTTTTTGCCGCGAAAAATCGATGAGGGGCGCGAGCACGAAATTCGTGAATGCATCGGCTGCAACATCTGCATCTCGAGCTGGCACGACGGCGTACCGGTGCGTTGCACTCAGAATCCGACGGCCGGCGAGGAGTGGCGCCGCGGATGGCACCCCGAGCGGTTTGAGCGTCCCAAGAGCCCGTCATCCGTCTTGATCGTCGGCGGCGGGCCCGCGGGTCTCGAATGCGCGGTGACGCTGGCGCGGCGGGGATATCAGGTGACGCTGGCCGACGCCGCCAGGGAATTCGGCGGGCGCTTGGTGTTCGAGACCCGGTTGCCTGGCCTCGCCACCTGGGGACGCGTGGTGGACTGGCGCCTGGGTCAGTTGCGCGAGCGGCCGAACGTGAATCTGTATCCGGGCAGCGAACTTAAGCCGGAGGACATCCTCGGCCTGGAACACGGTCATGTGGTCCTGGCCACGGGAGCGCGATGGACCAAGATGCTATTCTCGACGCTGGAGTTTCCGGTCGGCGAACTGTCGGCCCCGGGCGTCTATACCCCCGACGATCTCGCCGCCGGCTTCGTTCCGCCGGGACCGGTGGTCGTCTTCGATTTCGACAATTATTACCTGGCCGGAGCCGTTGCCGAGAAATTGGCAATTGAGGTCGGCGAGGTTTCCTACGTCACGACGGCCGGCAACGCATCGGCATGGACATTCATGACGAATGAGCTGCCGCTGGTGCACCGTGCCTTGGGCGAGGCGGGAGTTCCGATCCACACCCTGCACCGGGTGACGGCGTTCGACGGCGCGACGGTGACTCTTGCGGACGTTTACAGCGGCAAGGAGAAGGATCTCGCCTGCCGCTCTCTGGTCATTGTCGGCATGCGCAAACCCCGCGATGAGCTCTATCACGCACTGCTGGCCCGCGAATCGGAATTGAAGGATGCCGGCATTGCT
>Ga0179592_10000006_pt1 | contig 103889 bp, 98 predicted proteins | sample CZODoug2_1_08_16_FD_148623 | JGI IMG/M metagenome (GOLD analysis project Ga0179592, IMG submission 148623) | Vadose zone soil fungal communities from Angelo Coast Range Reserve, California, USA - CZODoug2_1_08_16fungal (Illumina Assembly) | ecosystem: Environmental > Terrestrial > Soil >...
TCTGCCTCGGTGCCGCGGCAACGGTGGCATCAAGGCGCGCGACCAGGTAATCGGTGGCTTCACTCAGTTCGCCAATGTGAAGATAATCGAAGTCCGGGTACTTCTCCGGCGCGGCCGATGCGGAAGGCCCACCCAGTACCGTCACCTTGCCGCAGTCCTTGGCCCGCCGACAGACGTCATGTATTTGCGCCGCTTGAATGTGCATGCCGGTGACGAAAACGGCATCGGCCCATGCAAAATCCGCGCGCTGTGCACGTCGCATGTTCTCGTCGATGAATCGCACCGGCCAGGCCGGCGGTAGGTAATTGGCAATCAATAGAAGCCCTTGAGGCGGCATGAAGGCCTTGGCGCCGACCAGTCGAAAGGCGTGGGAAAAGGTGCCAAAGGCGGGCGCGTAGGCGGGAAATATGCACAACACGCGTCTGATGTTGGTTGCTTGGACCCGGGTACGCATGTCGCGATCTTGTTACGTTTGCGCCGGCGAGCAAGACGCTCGAAAGCCCGACGACATCCCAGCGCCTGACGTCTGCTCACGTAAGAAAATTCCTACGCCGGGGCGGGCAAACGGCGCTATTAGCGATAACATAGCGGGCTGCAGTGAAATTGCCGGGGCGGTCGATGTTTCGTTTGTTTGAAAAGTTGGTTTCACCTTACCCTCAAGGTGCGGCGCGGCCGCTGCCGCAAGCGTTTTTCCCCTTCCTGTGGGCCTGTGCCGCCGGCGCACGCCGCTACATCGCCTCGATGACGTTGCTGACGGCCGTCATCGGCGTGTTCGAGGCTCTGTTGTTCAGCATCCTCGGGCGTGTTGTGGATTGGCTCGCGAAGGTGCAGCCATCGCGCTTATGGGCTGAGCAACGGCTCCATCTGGCGATACTGGCTGCCGTGCTGCTCGGCAGCGTTGTGATGATCGCGCTGCAAAGCTTGCTCAAACAGCAGGCCCTTGCCGGCAACTTCGCCATGCGTCTGCGTTGGAACTTTCATCGCAACATGCTCGCTCAGAGCCTGAGCTTCTATCAGGATGAATTCGCGGGGAGAGTCGCCACCAAGGTGATGCAAACCGCGCTCGCCGTTCGCGACACCTGGATGATACTGGCCGATATCCTGGTTTTCATCGTGATCTATTTCGTCACGATCGCGCTGGTGGTGGGAAATTTTGACCTGTGGTTGCTTGCGCCTTTGTTTGGCTGGCTGGCGTCTTATCTGCTCGCCGTTTGGTACTTCGTGCCGCGTCTTGGCGCCGTCGCAAAAGCGCAGGCGGACGCGCGCTCCTTGATGACCGGCCGCATCACCGATGCATACACGAACATCGCCACGGTCAAATTGTTTTCACATACGCAGCGTGAGGCCGTGTATGTGCGGGGCGCCATGGCCGAATTTCTGCAGACGGTCTATCGCCAGATGCGCATGGTGACCGGGTTTGAGATTGTGAATCATTTGTTGAGCATGGGATTGATTGCGAGCACTGCCGGCGTCGTACTGTGGTTGTGGACACGAAGCGAGGTGGGTATGGGCGCGGTGGCGGCAGCGACGGCGATGGCGCTGCGGCTCAACGGCATCTCGCATTGGGTCATGTGGGAGATGGCTTCGCTGTTCGAGCAGATCGGTACCGTTCAAGACGGCATCAACACCCTCGCGCGCCAGCCCACGGTCGTTGATCGTCCCGACGCGGTTGCGCTGCGCGTGAGCCACGGCGACATACGTTTCGAGCACGTCAGCTTCAACTACGGTGCCGCGCACCAGGATGCGAGCCGGGTAATCGAGAATCTCAACATTCATATTCGCGCGGGCGAGAAGATCGGCTTGGTCGGCCGCTCCGGCGCGGGCAAGAGCACCATCGTCAATCTATTGCTGCGCTTTTATGACATCCCGCAGGGCAGGGTGCTGATCGACGGCCAGGACATCGCGCTGACCACGCAGGACAGTCTGCGCGAACAAATCGGCATGGTGACTCAGGACACGTCTTTATTGCACCGCTCGGTTCGCGACAACATTCTCTATGGGCGCCCGGATGCGAGCGATGCGCAGATGATCGCGGCCGCAAAACGCGCCGAGGCGCACGATTTCATCGTCACCTTGACCGATCCGAAGCATCGGACGGGGTACCAGGCGCATGTGGGTGAGCGGGGCGTGAAACTCAGCGGCGGCCAGCGCCAAAGGATTGCGATTGCGCGAGTCATGCTCAAGGATGCGCCAATCCTCTTGTTGGACGAAGCGACCAGCGCCCTGGACAGCGAGGTCGAGGCGGCCATTCAGCAAAGCCTTTACCGGTTGATGGAGGGCAAGACCGTCGTGGCCATTGCGCATCGCTTGTCGACCATTGCCGCAATGGACCGGTTGATCGTACTGGACAAGGGTCGCATCGTCGAGGAAGGCAATCACCATTCGCTGTTGGCGCAGAAGGGCCTGTATGCGCGGCTCTGGGCGCATCAAAGTGGTGGATTTCTCGGCGAGGCGGAGGACTCCGAGGAGCCCATCGCTGTGGACTTCGATCGTGCCTGCCAGTGAATAGAGGAACTCTTGGCGCACGGCTACCGCTTTGGTGGCAGAACCGATTTTCGCTCTCCCCGACTGACCTTCTGCGCGATAGAACCTATCGCCGACTCTGGACCTCGATACTCATTTCCTCCTTCGGCGGCCAGGTAACCCTGCTTGCCGTGCCGCTGACGGCGGCCGCGCTGATGCATGCAGCGCCCACGCAAATGGGGCTGTTGACGGCGATGGAAATCGTGCCCTTCGTCCTGTTCTCTCTGCCGACCGGCGTGGTGCTGGATCGAGTCAGAAAATTGCCGGTGTATATCGTCGGCGAGTTGTCGATCGCCTTGGGCGTTGCGACGGTACCGGTGGCCTGGTGGCTTGGATGGCTGTCGATGCCCTGGCTTTACATCGTCGGGTTTCTCATCGGCGCGGTAAATACCACCGCCGGCAGCGCGGCGCAAATCGTATTGACGCAAATTGTCCCGCGTTCGCGTTTGGTGGAGGCGCATGCCAAGAACGCGCTCGCGTCGGCGACGGCCGAAGTGACCGGCCCTGCCGCCGCCGGCGCATTGATCAAACTGACGGGTGCGCCCATTGCGCTGCTTGCGGATGCGGTGTTGTTGCTGATATCGGCGTCCATTCTGCGCGGTGTGCCGGTCAGGGAAACGCCCGGCAAGGTGCAGACGGCATTCTGGTCCGCCATGCGCGAGGGCTTGGATTTCGTGCGCAGCCACAAGCTTCTGGTGACGATGGCCTCGTGCGTCGGCATTTGGCAAATGTGCAATCAAGCAGCCACGGTGGTGCAGATCCTGTTCGCCATTCACGAACTTGGTCTTTCCGAGCGCGGCGTCGGCTTGAGCTATGTTGCGCTCGGCGTCGGTACGGTTTTAGCCAGTGCCAATGGACATCGGGTGGTTGGGCGCCTGGGTCCCGGTCCGACGCTGGTATTGGGGTTTGCGGTTTCCGGCACCGGATGGCTGCTGCTTGCCGTGGCGCCGGCCAATGTCTTCGGCGTGCTCGCATATGCAACCATGCTGATGATGTTCGGTGTCGGCGCGATTTTCATTTTCATCAATTTCCTGTCGCTGCGCCAGTCGGTCACGCCGGCACCCATGCTCGGACGAATGACGAGCACCATGCGTTGGCTGATTTTGTTGCCGGCCGGACCCGGGGCTCTGCTCGGTGGTTGGCTGGGCGAGCACGTCGGGTTGCGCGCGGCCCTGGGTTTTTCCGGCGTCACCGCGTTGGCGTTGGCTTGCATCGCCTGGCGGCTACCGGTGATTCGCAGCGTAAGGACATTACCAACTCTTAAGGCTGAGGCAGTGACCCCATATTCTTCTGATTCTCAATGACTTAAGGCCCGGCAAGGCGGCGAAAAAATGCGCCGCAGTCCTACATACGCGGCAGCACGGTCAACGGACCATATGCCGGTGCCGTTGAGGCAGTAAGTTTGGTTGCTCGGTAGCCGAACGACATCAAAAAGGAGTATTGAATGAAAGCTTCTCGTAAGGCGTTGTTGCTGGGTTTGTTCGTGGCAGCGAGTTCGGTGACCGTGCCCACGATTGCATCGGCCGGAGTCGCCATTGATATTGAAATTGCACCACCGCCGCTGCGCATTGAAACGGTGCCGCCGCCGCGGGTGGGCTTCGTTTGGGCGCCGGGCTATTGGGACTACCGCGGCCACGATCATGTGTGGGTGCAGGGCCGGTGGGTCGGTGAGCGCCGCGGGTATCGCTGGGTTCCCGACCATTGGGACCAACGCGGACCGCGTTGGCACCACGAGCGAGGTCATTGGGAGCGCTGAGTCTCCCGTTGATCGGTTGATGAGAATTGCGGCGCAATGAGAGGCGCCGCAATTCTTTTAAGATCAGGGCGAGGGTGACGCGGCTCGCGCCGACAAGCGAATCGCCGAAAAGCGAATCATCGGGTAACCTCGAGACATGTTGAGCCTGTGCAGCGCCAAGCTATGTAGAGTTTCGTGAAAAACACATTGCGTGTTGCACTGCTGTCGGACACCCATGGGCTGATGAGAGCCGAAGCGCGGACATTCGCCGTCGGCTGCGATTACATCATTCATGGCGGAGACATCGGGTCGGCCCAGATTCTCGATGAGCTTGCCGCCGTGGCGCCGCTGTTTGCCGTCAGGGGCAACAATGACACGCAAGAGTGGGCGGCGCATTTACCGGAAACTGAGATGATTCGAATCGGCGGCGCGTTTGTCTATGTCATCCACGATCTTTCGCAGCTTGACATCGAGCCGCATGCCGCCGGCGTGCAGGTGATCGTATCCGGCCATTCGCACAAGCCCTTGGTCGAGGAACGCGACGGCATTTTGTACGTCAACCCTGGAAGTTGCGGACCCAGGCGATTCAAGCTGCCCATTTCGGTGGGTGAACTCGTGGTTGCGGGCGCCCAGGTCCGCGCACGAACCATTGAATTGGCTGGATGATCAACCGGAGGATTTCATGCTGCAACTTCGCCCGTCTTGCGAATGCTGTGATCGAGCGCTCGCGCCGGATTCTGTGGACGCCCGCATCTGTTCGTTCGAATGCACCTTCTGCGCCTCATGCGCGGAAAACGTATTGCACGGCGTCTGCCCCAATTGCGGCGGTGCGCTGGTCGTCAGGCCCACACGCCCAGCCGATAAGCTGGCCGCGTACCCCGCGTCCACAGAACGCGTATACAAGCCCGGCAATTGCGGCGCCAGAACGTCCCAATGAACTCTGCCGCAAGTTTCCTGGTCAATGGCATGGCAGACTGCTTGTGTTTTGGCGTTATTTCCCGTATGACCGCTGAATCGCACGGCGATTTTCAAGGAAAATACCAGAAACGCACGCTTCGTTAAACCTTAACTCCGGGCACTGGCACTCACCAGATATAACTGTGCTCATTTTGGTGAGCACTGGTCCCCACACGGTCCTGCCATGAGGCGAGATTCGCTACGGAGAAATGATGCTTTCGATCTTGGTTTGCCACTCCTATTTTTTGCGGCTGGACCAAAAACAGATCGCGCGCGCCAAACCGTACCCGCCGCTCGCCACGCTGCAGGTGGTCTCCCTGCTGCGCGAGGCCGGCCACCAGGTCTCCTTTTTCGACGCGATGCTGGCCGAGGGAATCGAGGAGTACGACCGGTTGCTCGACGCGGATGCACCGCAACTCGTGCTGTTCTACGAGGACAATTTCAACTTTTTGAGCAAGATGTGTCTGGCGACCATGCGCCGCGCAGCCTGCGACATGATCGGCTCCGCGCGGCGCGCCGGGGCCAGAGTCATTGCCGCCGGTCCGGATGTCAGCGATGCACCCGGACCCTATCTACGCGCCGGCGCCGATTTGGCCTTGGTCGGCGAAGGCCTGTCGACTCTCCTCGAACTGCTGCCGAGGTTTGATGCGCAGCTGAATATCAACAACGAAGATCTGGTCCGTGGGCTTTGCGGCATTGCTTCCTTGAGCGGCGGCAAAGTCGTGAAGGCAAGCGGCACCAAGGGACTGGCGTTGGCCCAGGATGCGGGCCTTGCGGCCTGGGATCTCGTGGACATGGATCGCTATCGCTCGGTATGGATGAAGGCCCATGGCTACTTCAGCCTGAACATGGCTGCCTCCCGCGGATGCTCCTTCCGCTGTACCTGGTGCTCAAAACCCATTTGGGGAAATCAGTACCTGCAGCGCAATCCGCTGGAAGTCGCCGCTGAAATGGCCTACCTCAAGCGCACATTCAGTCCCGACCATATTTGGTTCGCGGACGACATCTTCGGATTTCGTGTTGATTGGGTGACCCAGTTTGCCGCCGCCACGAGAGCGGTCGATGCGCAGATTCCATTCAATATTCAAACACGAGCCGATCTGCTCAGTGAACGAATGGCGCTGGCGCTGCGCGATGCCGGCTGCAAAGAAGCATGGATCGGCGCGGAAAGCGGCAGCCAAAAGGTTTTGGATGCCATGAACAAAGGCACGACGGTGCCTGAAATCCTGACTGCACGTGCGCGCCTGAAGATGGTCGGAATTCGCGTCGGTTTTTTCATTCAGCTGGGATACATCGACGAGCAACTCGAGGATATCCTGGCCACTCGGGATTTACTGGCGACCGCGCAGCCCGACGAGATTGGCGTCAGCGTGTCCTATCCCTTACCCGGCACAAAATTCTACGACCTCGTCAAGGCGCAAATGCGCGCCAAGACGCACTGGCGCGAGAGCAACGATCTGGACATGATGTTCCACGGCACGTATACCTCGGACTTCTACCGCGCTGTGCGCAATCTGCTGCACGATCAAATTACGTGGCAGACGGCCGCTCCTTCCGGATCATTTGAGCACAGTAGAGCGGCCCATACGATCGAGCGGCGCTGGCAGGAACTGTTGACGGACGAATTGAAATATCGTTCGTCCGGTGAAATCTCGGCGGCCACGGGGTAAATGGCTGTGACCGCGACGGCTTCCACTGCAGTGCTCGTCCCGCCGCCCGCAGAACTACATCCGACCCTGTGCGAGGTCACCGAAAGGCTTGCGCGCGAACTCGCGAAACCCAGTTCATGTGCGCCCGATTGGTCGGACTACGAGTGGACCATGGCGCGCGCTGTCGCTGCGGTGCATGGGATTTCGCCGTTGCTGTCGCGCTCTTTGCAATGGCAAGGACCCAGTGCATGGACAAGGTTTCTGGAGGAACAAAGAGCTCACACGGCAGCGAGGCACTCACGAATTCAGGCGCTATTGGGGTCGATAGACCAAAAGGCGCGAGAGGCGGGTGTCGCCACAACCGCATTGAAGGGCGCTGCGCTTCATGAGTTGGGCTTATACGCAGCCGGCGACAGGCCGATGGCCGATGTCGACCTGCTGGTGCGACCGACCGATGTCGAGCGTATGGCAGCACTGCTGGTATCTTTGGGATATCGCCAATCCGGCGTGACCTGGAAGGAGCGGATTTTCACCCGTGTCGATGAACACGCACCCGCCGCGTTCGGGGAACACTCGAATAACAATTTGAAGATCGAGCTGCACGAACGAATCTGCGAGAAACTGCCGTGGCGCCTGACCGATGCGTCGGAATTCATCTTTCCGCCGCAGCCGCGCCCGGGCTTGAACGGCTATCCGTCGAATGGCGCGCTGATGCGTCACCTGCTGCTGCACGCCGCCGGCTCGATGGCATTCCAGGGCTTGCGGATTCTGCAGCTGCACGATATCGCACTTCTGGCGGAGCGCATGAGCGAGTCGGATTGGAATGAAATGGCTGCCTCGGGCTCACCGGATGCGCGCATGTGGTGGGCCTTCCCACCGCTGGAGCTGATGTCGCGATACTACCCATCCAGAGTGCCCGGGCGCATTCTCGCTGCGTTGGGCGACGACTGTTCCTACTTCCTGCGTGCACTCGCGGCTCGTAAATCCCTGATCGATGTTTCCTATTCGTACCTGTGGGTGAGAGCCTTCCCCGGCATCGAGTGGTCGCAATCAATTCCCGAATGCTTGGCCTATGCGACAAGCCGCGTGCGCCCCAACGCCGGGCACGTGGCGCAGAGAAAGTATGTCGCGACGACCCAAGCTTGGGCAACGCAGGGTGAATGGTCGAGCATGTCTCAAGGCCGGCGTATATTGCGCTGGCTGGCCTCGCGCCAGACACGCCCAACCGTCATGCACGCCATCGCCGCGGCGTTTGCGCACACAGAATGACTGAGGTGCGCGCGGACATGGACAAGCCGCTCACGGGCTTGTTGGGCGATACCACGGCACGCGACTATGCGGACAAGTTGTCCAAGTTCAATGCCTATGCGAAGCCGGAACTGCGCCGGCTGGTCAGGGGGCTGGATCTTCGGCCGGGGATGCAGGTCCTTGATGCTGGGTGTGGGACCGGCGATGCGCTGAATTGGTTGCTGAGCGAGGTCACGCCATCAGCGCGGGTAGTCGGCATCGATCTTGCGGCGGCGCATGTCGCCGCTGCGAGACTTCGGGTGCCGCCCGAAGTGGAAATTCACCAGGCAAACCTATTCGATGTTGAGTTCGAACCGGCCAGCTTCGATCTCATCTGGTGCGTGAATACGATCAATCACCTGATAGATCCGGTAGACGGGGCGATGCATCTCGCGACGATGTTGCGTCCTGGTGGCCGGGTGGCGCTGGGACAAAGTTCGCTCCTTGCGGATATGTATTTTGCCTGGGACGCTCGGCTCGAGCGCGTGGCCACCGAAGCCGTGCGGCGCTACTATCAGGATCGCTACCATGTCGATGAGCGCGATCTCAAGGCGGTGCGGGCGCTCGCGGGAATTTTGCGGCGGGCGGGGTTGCGAAACATTACCGTGCGCACGGTTATGATCGAACGTCTGTCGCCGCTGGACGAGGCGACGGAAGCCTACCTCAGTGAGACAATTTTCCGCGATACCTGGGGAGATCGTCTGCGCCCCTACTTATCCGCCGATGACCATCAGGAACTTGCGCTGCTGTGCAATCCGCAGCACGCAGACTTTGCGCTGCGGCGTCCCGATTTCCATTTCTTGCAAACCTTTACCTTGGCGACCGGCGAGATTTAATGCCGTCCCGCAGGATCAAGCAACGCAGCTCCTCAGCGCTCGCCGCAGGATGGGCGCCTCGCAGGACCTCGAATCCTCCCAAGCGCAACAAGTTGTGCTTGAAGGCGCGCCATTGCGGCAGGCTGGCGCCGTACGCTTGTTCCCTCTTCAGCCTGGCGAGCGTCTCGGAACTCGAAAGCGTCCGCAGCAGGGGACCGGTTCCGCCCGACCGCGGCGACAGAAACGCGACGCCGACGATTTCAAGGGGGGCTTTGGCAAGTTGGAATTCCTTGCGGCGCAGATCCACTTCGAATTTCTCCACGCCGCTGCGCCGGCGAATGATTGGCGACTGGCGAATCATCGATCGCGTGCGGGATCGGCCGAGCCAGCGCAGAGAATCTGCGCGAACGTGCAGGAAGTTCGCGGTACCGGTGGCCCGCATCGAATTCGGCGCGACGAACACGCTGTCCTCGGAGAGAAAGTCGAAGCCTTCCAACAAGCATTGCAAAGCTACAGTTGACTTGCCGGATCCGCTGGGGCCCATCAGCAGAATCCCGCGACCGTCGAGACCGACGCATGCCGCATGCAGCGGCACCAAGCGCTGCGCGCGAGACGCCAGGGTAAACACCGCGAATTCGATCAATTCGTAGCGCACGTGATAAGGAAAACGCAGCATCTCCGCGGATACGGACACGAGGCCGGTACGATTGTCGGGACACAGCACGACAAAGGTCGAGGAAGGCGTAGCGCTGCCGAGAAAATCGGCACCTTGCAGCATCAATATGGGCGGCGGCTGCGTTCTTCGACTAGTGCGCCGGACTGAACTTGCAGAGCCTGATTCGGGCGTCAGCATGAGCCTAATTCGAAAGCTCTTCGAAGTCGGCGAGAACAGATGGTCCGGCAAACCCGCAAAGGCCGCATCGACCAGCGCCAGGAGTTCCTCACTATCGCTCTCAAAATGGAAGCGCGCCCCCATGAGGTTGAATCCCCTGCGAAGCAGCGGCGGGGTGCGCTCGGCAAATGGATCGGATTCAATGTCTGGAGCCACCCGGCTGTTCTTGGTCGTCATATGTGTTGGTACCCTGTCGCCAATGATATGGTAGCGCCAAAGTGTCTTGCCCCCATGTTGCATGAATAAACCATTGGATTCGAACGCCGCGTCTCGCCTTCAGACACAGCCACAGCTCCTCGATACCCGGGACGCTTTTGACAGTGTTGCTGCGGATTATGACGGGCCCCGCGGCAACAACGACTTGATTCAAGACATGCGCAGCGAGATGTGGCGCTGGCTGGCCGCGACGTTTGCTCCCGGCGAGCGTTTGATCGATTTGGGCTGCGGCACCGGACTCGACGCGATCCATCTGGCCGGTTTGGGATACACGATTACGGCGACCGATTGGTCACCGCTAATGGTGGAGAGAACGGCGGACCGCGCCGCCGCTCAACAGTTGACGGATCATGTGCGCGCGATCAACTTGGGCGCACATGAATTGGAACGACTGGACGAGCCCGGCGCCCATGGGGGTGCCTACTCAAACCTCGGCCCTCTCAACTGTGTACCCGATCTTCGTAGCGTATCGCGCGAATGCGCGAGGCTGCTGAAGCCGGGCGGTAAGCTGGTCTTTACCGTAATTGGCCGGTATTGCCCGTGGGAAATTGCGCATTACCTGCGGCGCGGGCGGTGGGCGAGGGCGAAGGTGCGTTTTGCGCGCCAGGTCGTGCCCGTCGGTATGAACAACCACACGATATGGACGCGTTATTACTCACCACGCGAGTTCTATGGTGCTTTTCAACAGGACTTTTCACTGGAGCATTTCAGGGGATTGTGTGTATTTGCGCCGCCACCTTATTTGACGTGGCTGCGCGCCAAATATCCCCGATTGCATGAACACCTATGGCGTCTGGATCGGCGCACGGCAGGCTGGCCGTTGATTCGGGCACTGGGCGATCACTTCCTCATTGTCATGAAAAAAAGATGACGCTGAAGTCAGTGCGCTAGGGTTTTCGTTCGCGACATGCTCTTCAACAGTTATCAATTCGTCTTCGTCTTTCTGCCGGTCGCGCTGATCGGTTTTTTCATTTTGGGGCGCTTCAATCGAGTCTTGGCGGCGGCGTGGCTGGCGCTTGCCTCGATCGTGTTTTACGGTTATTGGTCACCTAAGTACATCCCGCTGCTGCTGGGATCGGTTGTCTTCAACTTCATCTGCGGCCGCTTGATCAGCCGGCGTGCAGGACGAAATGTCGGCAAGACGCTGCTCATCGCCGCCATATCCGTCAATTTGCTGCTGCTCGGATTCTATAAATATCTGGATTTTTTCCTAAGTGTCGCAAACGACGTGATCGGCACGCATCTTGCTCTTTTGCGGATTGTCCTGCCGATCGGCATTTCCTTTTTCACTTTTACCCAGATTGCATTTCTGGTCGATGCGTATCGAGGATTGGCAAGAGAGTACAGTTTTGTTCACTACCTGTTGTTCGCGACGTATTTTCCGCACTTGATTGCCGGCCCGATCCTGCACCACGCGGAAATCATGCCGCAATTCTCTTCCGCCTCGCCGTACCGCATGTCTGCCCGCTCGTTCGGTATCGGTCTCACCGTCTTCGGCATAGGATTGGTAAAAAAAGTGCTGATCGCCGATCCGTTCGGTGACATTGCATCAGGCATATTTGCAGCCGCTCATGGCGGCCTCCACATTCGCCTCGTCGCGGCGTGGGCCGGAGTGTTGGCATACACCTTTCAACTGTACTTTGATTTCTCCGGCTACTCGGATATGGCAATTGGAATTGCCAAGCTCTTTGGCATCGACCTGCCGATCAATTTCCTCTCCCCATACAAGTCCACGAGCATCATTCAATTCTGGCAGCGTTGGCACATGACCCTGTCGCGATTTCTGCGCGATTATTTGTACTTCCCGCTCGGCGGCAACCGCAAGGGAAAACTGCGTCGCTACGTGAATCTGATGATCACCATGGTATTGGGAGGCCTGTGGCACGGCGCGAACTACACTTTTCTCATTTGGGGTGGACTGCACGGTTGTTATTTGATGGCCAATCATGCGTGGCGGGCGGCCGGTTGGCAGACCAACCCGCCCTCGCGTCTCGCTAATCTCGCCGCGGGCGCAACAACAGTTCTCGCGGTAATGGTCGCCTGGGTATTCTTCCGGGCCGAGGACATGCCGACGGCGTTCAACGTTCTTGGCGGAATGGCGGGCGCCAATGGAATCGCCGTTCACGACGCTGCCGGTTGGTTTTGGCAGATGATCAGGCACCTATTCCCCGGATATGCCGTGGTGTCAGAAGGAGCATTTCAGAATCTGCGGGTCATTCCCAGCCGCGTCGAATTGGTATTGCGATTCGTGGGCGCGGCCATTTTGTTGTGGGCGATGCCCAACACGCACCAGATCACTGAGCGCATTGAAAGCGCCTGCGCTTCCAGTTGCGCTGAACCGTTTTACCGCTATGCGGTTCCCGGCGTGTCGGGCTTGCTTTTGGTGTATGCCCTGTCACAGATGCAGAAAGTATCGACCTTTCTTTATTTTCAGTTCTGATGAAGACTTACTTGAGCATATTCGTTGTTGCCGCGACTTTTGCGGCCGCCGGCCTGATAGCGGCCAACTGGATTCTTGACCCGTACGGGATCGTGCACGCGCCGGCCGGCACGACGACGTTTCAGCCCAATTCGCGAGTTTATAAGTTTGAGTATCTATCGCGCCATTGCTTGGACTACAACTCGTACTTCGTAGGAGACTCGCGTGCGCAAATTCTAACTGGATACGACCTGCGGAATGTTGCCGGCCGCCACTTCTACAATTTTGCCGCGCCCAGAGACGAGATCACTTCAATCGTGCGCAGATTGAAGTTGCTAATTCGCGCGGGCTGCCCCATTTCGGCGGTCGTCGCAGGGGAATCCGTCGACATCGAGTCGGACAATACGCAACCCAGTCTGCTGAACACCGAAAGCCCTGCCGTGAGCGGCGAGAGCCGTTTGTCTTTTTTCGCAAAGTTCTATTTTTCCTCGCAAGCGCTGATCGACTATTTTGGCCAGCTGATCTTCGGTTCTCCTTTCCATTTCATGTACTATGTTGACGGCCACGTCGAGTATTTGTGGCGAATGAAGAGTGCCGTCGACCTTGCGGCCGCTTCCTGCCGGCCGCCGCAACTGTCGATAGTCGAGAAGCGCTTGCTATTCGCGAAACTTTCGGCCTATCGCGACCTTGCGGATCTGTCGGTTCAAAATCACTTTCGAGCGATTGTATGGATTACGCCTTTCAATAAATGGAAGAGCGAGGTCTTCGATGATCCCGACGTGCGCATATTTTTCGCACAACTGCGGGCTATTCCCAACCTTGCGGTAGTCGACGCCGATCGGGAGTCGCCTTTGCTGGCGGATTTCACAGTCTGGACCGACTGTCTGCACTTCCGCCCGGTCGTTTTTGATGAATTGGTTGCTCCGCAGGTCACTAAGATTCTTGTGCAATAGATGTTCCGTGCGATCGCTCAAACGGTGCGCTTCAGGTCATGTTGCGCAAGCGCTCGATAGATACCACGTGCACGGGGTCGCCTTCCAGGCGCGCGATGACCTTTCGCACGACTTCATCAGCTGCTGCCGTGTGCATTTCGGCCGATCCGCCCGCGATGTGCGAGGTAAGAAACACGTTTTCAATTCTGCGCAGCGGATGCGATGGAGCCAAGGGCTCTTCTTCGTAGGTGTCCAGGCATGCAAATATGTCGCCTTCTCTGAGGCGTGCAATCAGCGCGCCGGGTTCAATCAAGGCGCCGCGCGCCACATTGATGAGGATCGCACCTGGACGCAACTTGGCAAGCTCAGCCGAGCCAAGGAAATGCCGGGTGCGTGGGGTAAGTCCCCGATGCAGAGACACAATGTCGGCGGCCAGCACTTCGTCGAGGGATGCTGGTGTGGCGCCGGTTTCGATGATGTCGCCGGCCGTGCCGTACTCCGAATAGACAAGCACCCGGACACGCGCGAGAACCAGTCTTGCGGCGAACGCGCGCGCGTTGGCGCCCCAGCCAATGAGCCCGGCCGTTGCGCCTTGCAGCTCATGCGCGGTAGTGCTGCCGAGCAGCGGCACGCGCGTCCCCATCATCGATTTCTTCCACATGGTCGATGCAAAAGCGCCGAGCCCAACTGATCGAATTGCGGGGCGCAACCGGCGCCCGAGGCGCTGCAGCCGGCCCCTGATTCCCGGGATGCCCGGATTCGTGCCCCATCCGCCCGCGCGCATCACACCATGCGAGCCGAAGGCACGGCGCCGGCCCAGGATGGCCAGGCCTAGCGCGAATTCAGCTACGCTCTCTGCGTAAGCGCCGCTGGCGTTGACTATCGTAACTCCGCGCGCCAACAATGCTTCCGGATCGTGCCGCGCGAGCGAAAGTCCGATTAGGCCGACGACGCTAAGTTGCGGCAGTTTGGCGAGGATACCGGAGCTTAGCCTGGGTGACCCGCGTCCTAGAATTGCTGCCTTGATATCGGGCCGCTGCTCGGCGGACGCGTCCACATGTTCAAGCGAAACGAGCTGGTATTTCGGCAGCAGGTGCGCCACCGCTGTTTGATGAGCCGCGCAGTTGACGATAAGTATCGATGCATCGATTGGAGGTCGCGATGCCGTGGCATGCTCTGGTGCCGGAATATCTACACGACCGCTGAAACCGCTTTCAATGAGCTCTGCCAAAAAAAGCGAAGGTGCAATAGCGCAAATACTGTGCACGGGCGGCACACCGCTGCGGATACCTTGAATAAAGGCTTCGTGCTCGGCCGCTACTCCATCCCCAAGGGACTCAAACGGCGTGCGCGTGACGACACCGTCCTTTTCGACACTTAGCGCCGTCTCGGTAATGCTGCAGGTCTCAGCTATACCATGAAGCACATACTCTTCGCGGCGGCCGCCCGCACTGTTGTTGCATAAGAACACCCCCTGGGCACCGTTGGGCCAACGCATAACAGCTGAAAAAATGCTGCGAGGTGTCGCCCCTGCATCACCGGCAAGCGCCGTGAGATGTTCGGGAAGCCCGTCCATGACAAACACCAGTGCGTCAAGCGCATGAATGCCGTTTGCGCTGAGCCAGCTGCGAGCGCCAAAGCGCACGGGTCTGCCATGCTCCGGCTTGTGGAATATTGCTTCGACCAAGCGCCAACCGCCTTTCCCGGCGCGGGCGCGCACAGCAGCAAGGGATTTGTAAAAACGCCTATTGTGCCCACCGACCGCAGTGAGTCCCCGCGATTTGGCCGCTTCGCTCAAAGCCTGCGCTTGAGCATGACTCGGTGCGATGGGCTTCTCGACAAACAAATGCTTGCCGTTTTGCAAGGCCAAAAGGCCGTATTCGTAGTGTAGCTGCGCGCTGCCAAAAACATAGACGGCGTCGATGTCAGACCGTTGCAGCGCGGCGGCAGCGTCGCCGCTTTCTTCGTGAAATCCGAATAGTATGCGCGCCTGTTCGGCGCGTCCGCGCTCGATATCGCAGACGACTGCAAGCTCAATTTCGCCCGAATCACGCAATCGAGCAAGCTGCGGGAGGTGCATTGCAACGGCTGCGGGGCCGGCACCAATGACCATCACGCGCACCCGTCGCACAACTGTCATCCCGGGCGGTATCTCATTTGCTCGCACCATCGGCCTGACTGTAGCCTAACACGACTTTAAGCCCAACGACTGTTACGGCGTTCGCCAGCCGGAGTACCGACGCGTGCGGAATTGCCGTCGTCCGACTATCATCTCGGCAGAATGAAGTTCGCGAGCTTAGGCATATTTAAAAACCTTGTGCGCAAGGGACGGAAAGCCCTGCATCGCGGCGTTTTACGATCTGACGGCCCAAAATCGGCTTCCTTGCCCGGACAATTCCAAACCTATAATTACACGTTGCCCGACCGCTACCCGTGGCTGTTTCAATTTGCCGCGGCGTCGCTCGGGGCGGCTGAAAACCTGCACCTGCTGTCGTTTGGGTGTTCCCGCGGCGATGAGGTGTTCACGCTTCGCAAATACTTCCCGACGGCGGCCATAAAGGGCATCGACGTAGATCCGGACAACATTGCGTATTGTCGATCGCGTGTGCCGGCCGGTGCGCCGCGATACATGACGTTCGCCACGGCGGCGAGTACCGAAGAGGAAGCGGACGAATCGTATGATGCAATTTTTTGTCTCGCAGTATTGTGCCGCGGCGATCTAACCACCACAAATGCTCTGGTATGTTCGCCCAGTCTTTCGTTCGAAAACTTCGAGACGACGGTTGCCGATTTTTCGCGCTGTTTGCGGCCAGGGGGACTGCTGTTTCTGCACACCGCCAATTTTCGCTTCTGTGACGCGGCCTGCGCCGCCGATTTCGATGTGGTACTCGAGGCCGAGCCGTCACAACTGGCGACCGACGTTTTGTTCGATCGCGCCAACAGGCTGATGCCAGGTGCTCGCTACCATGCCGTCGGTTTTCGCAAACGGCGCGCGGCGGCGCGCACAACGATCGAGTGATCGAGCATCAGTGGAACCTTCTTTTCATCGCCGCTATTTGACTCTGGTTGACCAGATAGAGCGAAGTTTCCCCGTGATCGGCTGGCGACGCGGCGATTTGGAAGTGTGGCCGCTGGCGCGAATGGAGCTATATCTCGACATGTACTGGGCGAATGCGGGGCGTCCGCGCCCGGAATTGCGGCCGTTTCCATTTCGGCGATTGGCAAGAATCGCCAGACCGGCGCGGAATATGTGGCGTAGCCGAGGCGATCTGGCACATTTCGTAGCTCGGCCGAAGCCTGCCCATGCGATATTTCTCGGCGACGGCGTATCGCTTGATCTTGTGGACGGCGGGTGGCGGGATCGCTTTGGTGAACCGCTGATTGCCGCGTTGGAAAGGCGTGGACTCTCGACGTTTTTGATGCAGAGTGGAGATCTAAGCCGTTTGCCGTGGCACCGGCCAACTTTTGCGGCCAATATCATCGCAGGCCGAGGATATCAACCCGAGTTTGACGCGGCGAGCCCGCTTGAATTGCCGGGTCATGAAGCCGTAATCGGGTTTCTGGGCCGCAACGGCGTTCTCGCGACAGCTCTTGATCGACAAAATCTCTCGCGCACGGCAAGCGTTGTTGCGGCGACCGCTGCGGAATTCGAGCGAGTGATGCGGATCGTGAAACCGACGCTGGCGTTCGTAGTTACCTATTACGCAGGTCTCGGACACTCATTTTTGCTCGCTTGCCGCCGCCAAGGGATATTGTCGATAGATTTGCAGCATTGCCCGCAAGAAAGTGCGCATAAGGCCTACGGTTGGTCGGCGATTCCGGAAACCGGATACGCATCGCTGCCGGCAGTTTTCTGGAATTGGAGTGAGGCGGAGGCGGAGGCCATACGGGGCTGGACCAGCAAGCTCAATGCGCCGTGGCACCGCAGTGTGCATGGTGGCCACACGCAACTTGCGCCATTCTTAAGCGACAACGATCCCGCGACCATGGCATGGGATGCAAGAATATCGTCGATAGGTGGGGGCGCAATGTTCGAGCGGGAAATCCTGGTGGCACTTCAGCCAATTGGCGGCCATCGCTCGCGCTGGGAGGCTTTAGCCGCACAGATCGAGGCTGCTCCAACCACATGGCGTTGGTGGATAAGGCGCCATCCCGCTTCGAGCCCGCTGCAGGATGAGGAATACATCAGCTTGCTTTCGCTGCGCAAGGCCAACGTGGTAGTTGATCAGGCATCGTCTCTGCCGCTACCTGCGCTGCTTCGGCATATGAGTATATTGTTGTCGCTCGCGTCAGGCGCAGCGGCAGAGGCCGCGGCATTTGGTGTGCCGGCGCTTTTTTTGATAGAGGATGCGAGGGGACCATTTGCCGGCCTTATCGAACGACGTCTTGCGACGGTAGTGGATGTGCACGCAATCACCGAGATAATTGCGCACACGTCAAAAGTACCCGTGCGCCCTTCCGCCACGCGAGCGCCGGACATCGATGAGACATTGGCTCAACTCGAATGGATCGCCGGCGACTATGCGAGGCTTTGCGCGGGCGGCGCAGCGTCGCCCTGAGCGTCGATCGGCAACCACCGAATATGCCAAGCGTATCGATCATCATCCCGGCCTTTAATCGCACGAAGTTCCTTAGGCTTGCAATTGAGTCCGCGTTCGCGCAGACCTACGCAGACTGGGAGATGATAGTTGCGGATGACGGCTCGGATGAGGAAACGCAACAGTACCTGCGAAGCCTCGCAGACCCAAAGGTGAGGATCGTGTGGCTGGCGCATTCCGGCAACCCTTCTTTGGTTCGCAATGCCGCCGCTGCCGTCGCGTCGGGCCGCTATCTGGCGTTTCTCGATTCAGACGATGAATGGGCACCGGAGAAGCTCGAGAAGCAGCTTGCAGCGCTGCACGACCGCCCGCAAAGCCGCTGGAGCTACACCGCTTGCCGCCACGTCGACGAAAACGGCGAATTGATTCCTAAGAAGCGCTTGAGCGCAACGCCTGCGCCTGAGGGTTGGATATTCGAGCAGCTGCTGACGCTGAAGATCGGAATTGCGATGCCGACCGTGATTGCGGAGCGAGGCCTATTTGGCGAGGTGGGAGGGTTTGACGAGAGGCAGCGATTCGGCGAATTCCACGACCTGTGCCTGCGGCTCGCTCTTCAAGGCGAAGTGGTGGTGGTTCGGGAGCCGCTGAGCTCGGTTCGAACTCATGACGAGCACTATAGCAGCGACCAAATTGCGAACCAGAAGGGCTGGCTTCAGCTGTATCAAAAGATGGCCGGTATTGCCGAACAGCCGAGACTGCGCGCTCACTGTGCGCGAATGCGGGCTGAAACCTCGTTGAAACTCGCCGCAGCGCATGCGAATTCGGGGGACTATCGCGCCGCATGCGCGGCATTGGCGCACGCTGTGTCTTTTTCTTGGCCCTACCCAAGCTGGTGGTGGGGCGCACTCAAACGGGTCATTCGGCCGATCGTTCCAGACGACTTGGCTGCGTTGCATCGGCGCTTCTATAAATGAAGGGCCAAAACACCCGTCCCCGAATCTCAGTCATCACCCCGTGCCTGAATGGCGTGCGATATGTCGGTGAAGCGATCGAAAGCGTCCTGAAGCAGGACTATCCAAACATGGAACACATTGTGGTCGATGGCGGCTCCACGGACGGAACCTTGGAGGTCTTGAGCCGCTACCACCATCTTAGTGTTCTCAAGGGCCCGGATCGGGGTGTTTACGACGCACTGAACAAAGCGCTCGCAGTCGCGAAGGGCGAACTCATCGGAATCTTGAATTCGGATGACCGCTACGCCGACGGCGTCTTTGCCGCCGTCAGAAACCACCTCACCGATGAGAAAGTAATGGCGCTGGCGGGCACTGCGGTCTCCTTCAGGGGCTCAGCCAACGTTTCGCAAGACGAAGTGGATCGATTTGCCGATGCGGGAAGGGATTTGCTGTACCACTCGACATTGGGCAATCCGGCGATCAATGCCTGGTTCTTCCGTGCCGGCTTGTTCTCGCAGATCGGAGGCTTCGACCCCACGTACAAAGTTGCTGGTGATCGCGAATTCATGCTGCGGCTGGCCTGCAGCGGCTTGCCATGCGCACAGATGCCGAAGCTGGTTTGCCAATATCGGATTCATCCGGGTTCGATGACATTCGCCGGCAACGAGGAGATCGGGGAAACCGTCGCGCGCGAGCATAACAAGATGACCCACGACTACTTGCGTAGGGATGATTTGCCGAAGCGCGGCAGATACCTCATCAGACAAGCCCGAACCAGGGATACGCTGAGGTTGGCCATTCGTTCGGCGCAGCAGCATGATTGGCGCCGGCTTATCGTTTACTGCGCTGCAGGTACTCGGCACGATCTGATTTGGCCGCTGCGCTTTGCGAAGCGAGCAATCGCGGCACTGAGCTCAGGTCTCAAGGCGATCAACTAGGGAACGAGCGGTGGGAGCACTGAGATTTGTCCTGGCCTTCTCGGTGCTGAATATCCACGCGAAGATATTCGGGAGGATCCTGATTGGCGGCGATACTGCGGTTCAAATGTTCTTCATCATCTCCGGGTTCTACATGGCGATGGTGCTCAATGAAAAGTACGTACCCGACCGAGCCACCAACCTTGATTTCTGGAAGAGCCGTGTCCTGAGGATTTTCCCTGCCTATTACACCGTGCTGCTGATAACCGTGTTTGCCGCGGGCGCGTATGCCTTGATCGCCGGCCGGTATTGGCAGCCAATTGATGCGTGGAATCACTTGCCGGCCGGCGGACCGGGCATCGGACAGCTGATATTTCTCGCGGCTCCGCAATTGATGCTGTTAGGTTTGGACGTTTCTAACTTTGTCGCGTCCGGCGGACAAAATGAATTGATTTTCACCGCCAATTTTTGGCAAGGCGATTTTCCGGTTTGGCGGACGTTGTTCGTGCCGCAGGCTTGGACGCTCTCCCTGGAATTGTATTTTTATTTGCTCGCTCCGTTCCTGGTGCGCAGATCCCTCCTTGTGCTTGTCTCGATTTTGCTTGCCAGTTTTTTCCTGAGAATTCTGGCTGCGGTACTGTTCGGGTATCGCGTGGATCCGTGGTCGTACCGTTTTTTCCCGTTTGAACTGCTTTTCTTCCTATCAGGGGTTCTGGCCTATCGGCTCGCGAAGCTGCACGAGGAGTGGAGCGCATCTAAGATTGCCGGCCTCAGGTGCTCGGTTGCCATCCTGATATTTTGTGCCGCCGCCGTCGGCCGCTTTGGTGTTCCCGGTCAATCATTTGTTCTGGCGCCGGGATTGTTGGCGTTGCTGTTCTTGGGTATCAGCGAGCTGTTTGAACTCACGAAATCCAGCCGCGCGGACAGACTGCTTGGGGAACTGTCGTACCCTCTCTACGTTTGCCACGTGCTGGTGGTTTGGATGGTGAGCATCATCCTTTCTCCGGAGGGCAGGTGGACTGGGATTGTCGTGGCCCTGCTGTCGGTGGGGGTCGCGGCCGTGATCTATTGTTTCATTGATCGACCAATCGACGAATTTAGACATCGGCGCCTGCGTGCGCCTCCACCAGCCGTTTGAAGGATTCCGATGCCTTCAGCAACTCGGAATAGGATCCGCTGCCCGAGATTCTGCCGCGGTCGAACTCAAGGATCAAATCGCAGGCGCGCACCGTGCTCAATCTGTGAGCGATCAGAATGATCGTGTAGCGTCCGCGCAATCTCATGATCGTCGCCATCAACTCCTGCTCCGTCAAACCGTCCAAGGCATTGGTGGCTTCGTCCATTATCAGAACTGATGCACTTGTGTACAGCGCGCGCGCGATCCCAATTCGCTGGCGCTGGCCGCCGCTCAACCTGATGCCCCGTTCGCCGATCCTATGATCGTATGCGTCAGGCAGAGTGCCGATGAGTTCATCGAGCTGCGCAAGTTGAGCCGCCGCAACGAGGCGATCGCGATCGATTGCCGACTCCGCGATTCCCAGGGCGATATTCTGCGCAATGGTGGCGTCCAACAGAAAAATACTTTGCGGTACGTAGGCGATTCTCGATTGCCAGGCGGCACGGTTTGCGTCATCGAGCGCTATGCCGTCGATCTCAATCTTGCCGACTCCCGGCACCAGCAATCCTGCTATTACGTCGACCAAAGTGGTCTTGCCGGATCCATTTGGGCCGACGAGTCCAACTGCGGCTCGCGCGGGAATCTGTAGCGTGACACCCCTGACCGCCGGCTCTTGATCCGGCTCATAGCGGAATGAAACGTCTTGGAGGCGTATTTCGCTGCGCGGACGATCCAGCCAGGATCGGTCGGCCGCGCCACTTGTACCCTTGCGCGCGCGCGCGAGGCGTAAATCCGGAGCGATTGCGGCAAACGCGGCGCGCTCTCCACGAATTCTTACAAGCGAGGCGAATCCCTGTTGCAACGTAGGTAGTAGCCGATACGCTGCGAATCCAACGAAAGTCAGTTGCCCCAACCAGGGACCGATGCCGCCCTCGCGGCTGCCGGCTAGAAGCGCGACAAGAACCAGGCCCGCTACGGTGACACATTCCATGACATATTTAGGACTCTGGTAGACCAGTTGCCCGCTGGCGGCTCTGCGCGCAAGGGCTTGGCTGGTCCGCTCAAAATTGCCGCGGAAGAAACTCTGGATTCTCAAGACCAAAATTTCCTTGATGGCGCCCAAGCTCTCATTGACAGTCTTGGTTTGCTCGATCAAGAACTGGGACTGCATCTGACCGGAACGCAGCAGCCAATTTCGAAGCGCCAGGTAGATGAGGCAATAGCCACCCCCAAGCATGACAATCATCGCGGCGGCGAGGAGCGGGTTCAGCCACGTTACCGAAAGCATGATGAACGCCGCGGTAGCGATATTGGTGACCAGCGGAAAAGCGCTCTGCAAGACGTCGTTGGTCAGACGGTTGGTCTCATGAATGACGTTGTTGAAAATTGCCGCGCTGTTGGTTTTCGCATGGAATACGTAGGGGCGGGCGAGATATTCTTCGAAGAGCGTCGATTGCAGTTCCGTGCTGATCCGATACGACAGCCGGATCATCACGAATGATCCCGCAATGTTGATCATGCTCGCGGCGAACACCATCGACATAAACCCAAGGCCCAAGGCGACCTCGAAACTGCGTACGCTCGAGGACTCAAGATGCAGATACAGCCAGCGAAGCGGCCGGCTCTGCTCGATCAATTGCGGATCGCCCAAGACAGCGAAAAACGGCGCGATCGACGCGACGCCCGTCACGGTTGAGAATGCCATGAGAAGCGAGAGGCACTGCGTCCACAGCACCCAACGCCGTTGCTGCGCCGTCAGGACACTCCAGATATCGAGTACCAGGCTCATAGACGGCGGCGCCGGGCGATGCTCAAAGCCCCGATACCCGCGGATCCCACAGCTTGATGAAGCGCTTGGAAAAATCCAGTTCCCACGGACTTTCATAGCGCTGAAATCGGTAGCGCCATGACGCAAGCGCGCGCAGCGCCGTCTTGCCCCAATAAGGCGAGCGCACGTCGGTGATGGTTGGAAACCGACAGCCTAAAACGGTGGTGAAATCGCGGATGCGGGCGCGCATCCGCGGCGTGAGCCACGGCACGTCGGTATGGCACCAATAGGACAACCATTGCGGCTCGGCCCAGCCGTCAGCGGTGGTGGGAAAAATCAGTGGTGCACCGTCGCTGTCGCGCAGGTTGCTGACGGAGCGTTCGACCTGCGGGTTCTTTGCGCCCGGCGCCGGCGGCAGCGGCGCGTAGACGTACAGCATGATCTCGGTTTTCGGATGAATGCGCTTGATGTGGCGGATAAAATCGAAGGTCTTCTCGGTTTCTCCCTCCGGATCATGCGGCGGTGCCAACATGAACGACAATTCCGGTATCACGCCATTGCTGCGGCACTTCTCCACCGCTTCCAAGGTTTGATCGGTCCGGGTGCCCTTGCGCACATCATGCAGCAGCCAGTCGCTGGGCGATTCCGCACCGATATACGCCATGCGCAGCCGGCTCTTGCGCACCAGGGCCCATGACTGTTCCGACAAATTCAGCAGCGCATCCGATCGGGCAAAGCACCACCACGGCAGTCGATGCTTCGCCAACACTTCGAGCAGCGGCGCCGTGTCCTGCTCACGGTCGAAGAAATTGTGATCGAAGAATTGCACGGCATCGACGCCCAGATGCGCGGTCAAGTAGTGCAGGTCCTGATCGAGCCGCGCGGCGGCGGGCAGGGCTGTCTTGCCGCGGAACATCGACGCCACGCCGCAGAAAGTGCAGCGGAAGCGGCAGCCCAGAGCGGCTTGATAGCCGGTGGTGCGGCGGCCGAGGAAGGTTCTTGCCAAATAGTTTCGCGGGTCTCCGGCGCGCTCATAGGGCAGCGTTCGTGTCAGACTGGCGGCGGAAAAGGCGCGATTCTTGTTGTGAACGACCTGATCTCCCGAGCGCCACGACAGACCCGCAATTGAAGCGAACTCGCCACCGTTGAAAATGGCATTGAGCACTTCGCGCAAGGTCTCCTCTCCCTGACCGCGGATGGCGTAGTCCAGGTAGGGGGTATTGAGCGCCGGCTCGGCGCAAATGCTCGGAAAATGACCGCCCCAAATAATGGGTATCCGCGGATACTTCGCACGGACGGCACGCGATACGAGAATGGCGGTGCGCAGCTGCGGTCCGCCCATGACGCTGATGCCGATGGCATCAACGCCGCCCCCGGCCACCGTCCGCAACGTGGTGGCCACGAAATCGCGGTCGATGTTGCCGTCGATGATGCTGGAGCGGTAGCTGCCATCGAGCGAGGCCGATAGGTTCAAGACCGCCAGCGGAAAGCGGGCGCTGCGCCTCGAGGTGATGGTCGGATTGATCAATAAAACGTGCTTCAGTGCCGTCATGACAATTTCTGCTCGGGTACCAGCCAGCGGGTAAACAGCATCTCGACCGGCCAGCGATAGTTGTCCCGGTCGCAGCGGTAGCGCGCCAGCTGCTGCAGGAAGCGTTTGCCCCGAGATACCCGCTTCCAGGCGAGTTCGTGAAAGAATTTGAAACGCTCGATGAGTTCGAACTTCTCGGGCGATACCCAGGGGCCAGGTTCACCGGCCACGTAGTCGAATTGCGCCCATGCCTCCAGTGTTTCCGGCAGTCGAAAGCCTCGGGCAACCGCTTCGATCACGAGCGCGCTGCCGGGATAGGGTTTGAAATAATAAATCGGCGTCAGAAAATCCGGGCTCATCGATCGCAGCCGCTTGGCGCAATCCAGGGTGGCCTGAATGTGCGCGTCGGTCTCGTCGGGGAATCCGACAATAAACGGGAAGTGGCCGGCGATGCCGAACTTCAACATTTTTTGCGCGACCTCGTACACCTGCTCGATCTTGATGTCCTTGCGGATGCGCTTCAGGACCTCGTTGGAGCCGGATTCCACACCGACCAGCAGCCGACGCAGCCCCGACTGCTTGCATCGCACCCAGACGTGGTCCGGCAGCCTGATCCCCTGGTCCGCGCGCATGGTCGCGGCCCAGGTGATCTTCATGCCGGACTCGACGATGCGATCGGCCATGGCCTCGACGCGGCCGGCCTTGGTGAAAAAGGTTTCATCTTGAAAATTGACGTCGTCGAAATGATACCGATCCCACAATTCCTTCAAGCGCATCGCCATGCGCACCGGCTCGAGCCCGACCCACTTGCGGCCGTAGACAAACGGATCGGAACAGAAAGCGCAGCGAAAATTGCATCCTTGCGATGAAATGAAGTCGAGCTGGCGTTTGCCTTTGAGCTCAAAATAGCGCTCGACGGGAATCAATCCGTAGTCGTGCGCGCGGAACTTGTCCACCTGCGCCAAATCGCGGGCCGGATTCTCGTGAATCGTACCGTCCGGCAGCCTGATGGTGCAGCCTTCGCAGCCCAACAGCGATGTTCCCGCGGCCAGCCGCTGCACGATCTCAGCGAAGGTCTCTTCACCCTGGCCGCGCACGGTCACGTCCACGGACGGCTCCTGCAAGCATTCCTTGGCGAACATGGAAGGATGCCAACCGCCCCACACCACGGGCAGCTCCGGGCGCGCGCGTTTTGCCGCGCGTGAAATCAACAGCGCATCGGAAATCGGCGCGCCGGTCAGCACGGTGACCCCTAGGCAAAGCGCGTCCGGCAGGTGTGACAGCACCGTGTTTTCCGCATCGGGATCGAGCCTGGCGTCGATGGTCACGACCTCGTAGACCTCAGGATCAAGCTCAGAGCCGATCGCGAGCAGCGCCAGCGGCATGGTGAAGAACACGGCCTGCGGATTGTAGAGCACGACTTTGTGCCGCCGGAGGCTCATGCCGCCCTCCCGGCCGCCTGCGGCATCTCCAGGCCCGACTCGGCAGCCCGCGCAAGGGCCAGAAGTTTGGCGATGCGCAAGTCGAGCATTTTAGGTACGCCGTCCACCAGAACATTCGCCCACTCAGCCTGGGGCGCCGCGCACGGGGCGCAGTCGGCATCGCCGTAGCGGGCGATTCCATCGATCATGACCATTCGGACGCCGGCCCGTGTTGCGCGCGTAAGCGCAGTGCCGGCGGGCAGTATGAGCAAATCGGCGCGCATGCCGGGGCGTAGCGAGCCACGGTCGGGCAGACGCAGCAGATCGGCGCTGACGTGGGTCACCAGGCCTTCCAAGGTTTCCTCGTCCAAGCCGGAGAGTTCGCGCGCAAGCCGCAGCTCGGCGAGCACGTCGCGCGCACCGCTCAGGCGCGAATCGGTGCCCAATGCGACCCGATGGTGTTCGATGAGCTCACGAACCTCGGCCGTCCTGCCGAACAAGCGCAGGTTCGAGGAGGGACACCATATCAATCCCGCTCCCGCGCGCCGCAGCCGCATGCGCTGAGTTTCATCGAGCGCGATGCCGTGCACCAGCAAGGTGTTTGACTTGAGGCAGCCGAGCGTGTCGATGCGCTCGAATTCATGGGCGGCTTCAGCGTTCAGGCCCTCGGCGGCGTGCACGATCCACGGCCACTTGGAAGGCGTCGAGCGGCACGAGGCGGCCAGCTTTTCCTCGCCGTCGATGTACAGCGAGTGAGACCATCCATAATGGCGCAACACGGATACGGGATAATCGCGGTGAGCCAAGAACGGGTACAGCGGATCGTGATGCGCGACCGTGGTGACGCCGCTCAGCAAATTCTTGATGCCGCCGAGTAGCAACCGTTGGTCGCGCGCCACCGAGACGCCCGCTGCGAATTGCGGATCGGACCGGCGCCGCAGATCGACCTCCGAGATCCAATCGCGCGCATGCTGGTAGTACTGTGGCGGTTCATGGACAGGCAAGTGGTTCAGCTGCAGATGATCGTGTGCGTTGATGAGTCCCGGCAGCAACCGATCGCCGCGCAGGTCGAGCACCACATCCCCAGGTTCGGGCGCCACACCCGTAGCGGCGATTCGCGATCCCTGAACGCGCAGACTGCCGATGCTGCCGCGACTCACCTGAGCATTGATGAAGGTGATGTTCACTTGTTCGCTCGCACCACCAACACGATGGGCAGCCCATGCCATTGTCGGTAGAAATCCTCTGACCTCGCAAAATTTTCGCGCAGTTCGATGCCCACACGCACTTCGTGTACCGCTTCCACGCGCAAACCCGCGGCGCCGGCCGCGTCGAGCTGCGCCGCTACCGGAAAATCGCGGTGCGGTACCGAACAGGTCCTCTCATCTTGATCCTTGAATGAGCGCGTCAGTCCCGCACGCGCGGCCTCCGGGTGGAAATCCGAATATAACAAGGTGCCGCCCGTGCGCAGCACTCTGGCCATCTCAGCCATCCATGGGTATACGTCCGCGGCATGACCCAGCGCAAGGCCGGATATGACGACATCAAAGGTGCCGGCCGCAAAGGGCAGGTGCATCATGCTGGCGCAGACCCTGCGGCCGATCGGGACCTGCATCAGCATCGGCACGCAGAAATCCAGGGCCACCACGTCCGCGGCGTGCGCATCGGCCAGCAACTGCGAATATCGTCCGGTGCCGCAGGCGAGATCGAGGGCGCGCAACCCGGCGACTTTGGGCCAGTGTTCCAGCATGGCCTGCTGTTCTGCGCGCATCAATGGGTTATGCGGCACGGGTGGATAGAGCGGCGCCCAGCGTTCGTAGGCCGCAAGCGTTTCAGCGGCGACACTCATCCGAGTATCGCGCTCTCGAAGTGATCCGTGTCCCGCCACATCGAACACACACAGGTCTTGCACTCAGCGCGCTCTCCGGCGCGGATGGAAGAGCGCAGTGCCGCCATAGGATGGCTGTTCAATGCCGCGGATAAATCGTCGATTCCGCTGCCCGCCGCGCCGCTAGCCGCCGGCCCGGTGATAAAGAAGCAGGGCTGCACGCGGCCGGTAGCGCCAATGACGGCGGAGAACTCGGGTGCGTTGCATCGCACCGGCGGATAAGCACCCAGTCCGTGAATGGCGGCGAAGTATTCCCGAATCCGGCGCAGCTTCTTAGGACTCTCAGCGATGAAACCGGATTGAAATTCCGCGGCGTGTTCGAGTTCCAGGGTACGCAGCACCTGGTCAAACTCCGGCAAGTCCGTGGGCAGCAGCGCAAGATCGCTTTTGAAATCGTCCGTGCGCCCAAAGGCGTGGGGATTCGCGACGTCCACCGCCAGAAAGGAGACCTGGCGGGCGCCAAGCTCTTTCGCGATGGCGACAAACCGCGGCAGCTGCCGGTAGTTGGCCCGTTGCACCGTGACCCGCAGGCTCGGGGCGACGCCGTGCGCCGCGGCCGCCCGGATCCCGTCGCAGACATTGTCCAGCGCATCCAGGCCGCGAATCGCCTGGTAGGTTTCCCGATCGGTGCCGTCCAATGACACGGTGATGGCTTGGAATAGCGCGCCGGCGCGCCGCGCGTGTTTCGCCAGCGATAAGCCTGATGTCAGCAACCACACCTTCAGACCATGCTCGCGCAGCAGCTCTGCGATCGGGGCCCAATCCGGATTGAGCAGGGGTTCCCCTCCCGAGAGCAACGCAACTTGCGTGCCGAGACGCTCAAGGCTTGGCGCCAGCCGCCTGACGGCGTCCAGGTTCATGTCGGCGCGGCCGTAGCGCCAATAATCGCAGGTGACGCAGCGCGAGTTGCAGCGCTCCGTCAAATAAAGCGTCGCCAAGGGCAGGCGATGCAGGCGCGAATCTACAGCCGGATCGATGAAGGCTTGTGCAGACAATCTATCCTCCAGTTCGATTCGCGCAGCCAAAAAGTTCTATGGTGAGTGCCACTGCGCGGACGTTTGGTTGGGATGCACTGCGATAATTTGCGGACCGTTGCGCGCCCCGAAGGGCGTTCCAATCATAAAAAATGAGTGAATAGGTGGCTTCAACCCTTTGATTTCGCTAAGCTCGCAGCTATATGAGTATCGCCCCAGAGGGTCTTAAGGTCGACAAGGTCCACGTGTGGCGCGGTGATCGTCATGTGCTGCAAGGCGTCAGCATGGAAGTGCACCCCCGTGAACTGCTGCATGTTTCCGGTCCCAACGGCACGGGAAAGACCACGCTGCTGCGGGTCATGAGCGGCTTGCTGCGCCCGGAACAAGGTTCTGTCACCTGGCGCGGGCAATCGATCGTGCGCCAGCGGACCGAATACCAAGCGGCACTAGCGTACGCCGCACATGAGCCCGCGCTCAAGGGCGATCTTACGGCACTGGAAAACCTGCATTTTTCGGTGGGACTGAAGCGCCGATCCACGGTCGCCGAGCTGCGCGCCGCCCTCGATCGCGCGGGCGTCGCCTCCTGCGCGGAGTTGCCGGCCCGCGTGTTGTCCGCCGGTCAGCGCCGCCGGGTGAGCTTGGCGCGGGTACTGGCCATGCAGGCTTCCATTTGGCTGCTCGATGAACCCTATGCCAATCTGGACGCGGCGGGTTCTGACTTGGTGTCGGAATTGTTGCAAGCGCATGTGGAGGAGGGTGGCCTGGCACTGGTCGTCGCACATCGCGACCTGGCGCTGCGTTGCCCGGTGCGGCGCTTGGAGCTCAACTCGTGACGGTCGGGGCCTGGGAGGCGTTTTCCCTCGTGGTGCACCGTGAACTGTGCCTAAGTTTCCGGCGGCCCGAGCAGCTATTCCAGCCGCTGGTGTTCTTCCTCATCGTCACCACACTGTTTCCGCTCGGATTGAGCCTGCAGTTGTCGGCCCTGCGGGACATCGCGCCGGGTGTGCTTTGGGTGGCTGCGCTGCTATCGTCGCTGCTGTCGCTGGACTCTTTGTTCAAAAGCGACGCGGATGACGGTACTTTGGAGCAACTTGTCTTGAGTGGTCAGGGTCTGACCCTCATCGTGGTCGCAAAAACCTGTGCGCATTGGCTGGTCACCGGGCTGGCCCTGGTCATCGCTTCCCCCATTGTGGCGACTGCGCTGGGTATTCCCACGAGCGCATTTGCGACAATGATGCTGAGTTTGGCCTTGGGCACGCTCACCTTGAGTTGGCTCGGAGCGATTGGCGCGGGCCTGACCATAGGACTGCGCCGCGGCAATGTGCTGCTCTCGCTCATCGTCCTGCCTCTGGCGACGCCGCTATTGATTTTTGGCGCCGCGGCGACAGATCGGGCGATCTCGGGATCGAGCACGGCAGGAGCAGTGTATTTTTTGGCGGCTTTGTGCGTGTTCACCTGCACCTTGGCGCCTTGGGCGGCAACGGCCGCATTGCGCATCACGCTGGAATAACGGTCGAACAATCATGTGGACTTGGTTTTATAAACTCGCCTCTCCGCCCTATGTCTACGGGGTTGCGGCGGCCTTCGTGCCTTGGCTGTTTGCACTGGCCGCGCTGGCCATCGGTTACGGGCTTATTGCCGGTTTGGGTATCGCGCCGCCCGACTACCAGCAGGGGGAAGCGTTTCGCATGATTTATGTGCATGTGCCGAGCGCGCTGCTGTCCTTGACCGTGTATACCGTCATGGCCGCGGCGAGCGGCATCGCACTCATTTGGCGCATCAAAGTGGGGCATGCGGTCGCCGCGGCCTCAGCGCCGATCGGTGCCTCATTCGCCATCTTGGCGCTGGTGACGGGATCGCTTTGGGGCAAGCCCATGTGGGGCACGTACTGGGCCTGGGACCCTCGCCTGACCTCAGAGCTCATTTTGTTGTTTCTGTATGTGGGCGTGATGTCGCTGCGTTCGGCTTTCGAGGACCCGCTGCGCGGCGATCGCGCCGCGGCGTTGCTGGCGGTTGTCGGTGTGGTGAATGTGCCCATCGTGCATTTCTCCGTCGTTTGGTGGAACTCACTGCATCAGGGCGCCACGATTGTTAGAATAGGTGCGCCCAAGATGCCGGGCAGCATGCTTTGGCCGCTGCTGTCGATGTGGCTGGGATTCATGCTGTTTTACGGAGCAGTGCTGTGTATGCGCCTGCAAGCCGAAGTGCTCAATCGGGAGCGCCAGGCCAGCTGGGTGCGAGAGGCAATCAAATGACAAACGACTTTTGGTCCATGGGCGGCTACGCGCGCTATGTGTGGCCATGCTATGGAATAGCCGGCGCGGTGCTGGCGTGGAACTGGTGGGCGGCGCGCCGCTACGTTGCCGCGGCGAAGCTTCGTGCGGCACGGGCCTTGGCGATGGCCTCGAGTGAGGCGCGATGACCCCGCGGCGCAAACGCCTGTTCGTCGTGCTCGGCATCCTGGGCGGCGTTGCCGCATCGGTGTCGCTTGCGGTCATGGCGTCACGCGAAAACATCATGTTCTATTTCGATCCCAGCCAGGTCGTCGAGGGCAAGGCGCCGCTCGCAAAGCGCTTTCGCATCGGCGGCATGGTGGTGAAGGGCAGCGTGGAGCGCAGTCCCGGCGATCTTCAGGTGCGTTTCGTGCTGACCGATTTCGCGCATCAAGTGCCGGTGCAATACACCGGTGTGCTGCCCGACTTGTTTCGCGAGGGTCAGGGCATCATCGCGCACGGCACGATGAACGCCGGCGGCGCCTTCGTCGCAGACGAGGTGCTGGCCAAGCATGACGAGAAGTACATGCCCCCTGAAGTTGCCGCATCGCTCAAGAACAAGCAGGCTGCGGCTCCCGCCGCAGGCCGCCCGAGTACATAGGAAATATCTGCCATGGCTGCTGAATTAGGCATCTTCGCGCTCATCCTGGCCTTCGTCTTGAGCTTGTCCCAGGCATTCTTCGGGCTGATGGGCGCGTGGCGGGGCAAGCCGGTTTGGATGGCCGTGTCGCGGCCCGCGGTGACCGGGCAGTTCGTGTTCGTCGCCATGGCATTTTCCTGCCTGGTCTATTGCTTCGTGCACAACGATTTCTCGGTGCTGTATGTGGCGCGCAATTCGAATTCGCAATTGCCGCTGTTCTACAAGGTTGCCGCGCTGTGGGGCGCGCACGAAGGCTCGCTGTTGCTGTGGATCTTGATTCTGTCCATCTGGAGCGTCGCCGTGGCCGCCTTCAGCCGCGGGCTGCCATTGAGTTTTTCCAGCCGCGTGCTCGGTGTGATGGGGCTGATCAGCTCAGGGTTCATGCTATTTACACTGTGGACATCGAGTCCCTTTCTGCGCCTGATTCCCGCCGCCCAGGACGGCGCGGATTTGAACCCGGTGCTGCAGGATTTTGCGCTCGCCATCCATCCGCCCATGCTCTACACCGGCTACGTGGGATTCTCAGTGGCCTTCGCCTTCGCCTGCGCCGCCATGCTGGAGGGCCGGCTCGATCAGACCTGGGCTAAATGGACGCGGCCCTGGACCATTTTCGCGTGGCTGTTTCAAACCATCGGTATCGCGCTCGGCAGCTGGTGGGCGTACTACGAATTAGGCTGGGGCGGCTGGTGGTTCTGGGATCCGGTGGAGAATGCCTCATTCATGCCGTGGCTGGTCGGAACGGCGCTGATTCATTCTTTGAGCGTCACGGAGAAGCGCGGCATCTTCAAGAGCTGGACACTGCTGCTCGCCATCTTCGCCTTCTCCTTGAGCCTGGTGGGAACCTTCCTGGTGCGCTCCGGTGTACTGGTGTCGGTGCATTCCTTCGCCACCGACCCGACCCGGGGTCTCTACATCCTGGCGTTCCTGGTACTGACCATCGGCGGTTCGCTCACCCTGTATGCCTGGCGCGCGCCGAAGCTGTATGCGCCGGGTGGATTCCAATTATTTTCACGCGAGTTTTTCCTGCTGGTGAACAATGTGATTCTGGTGAGCGTGGCCGCGCTGGTGTTGTGGGGCACGCTGTCGCCCTTGCTCTATGAGGTGCTCGGCATCGGAAAAATTTCCGTCGGACCGCCGGTGTTCGCGCTGATGTTTTTGGTGCCCGTGCTGCCGCTGATGGTGTTCCTGGCCGTCGGCATGCATTCGGGATGGCGCCGCGGCAAGCTCACCGTCACGGCGAAACCACTCTGGTGGCTGCTGGGCGCGGCCGTACTGTTGTCGATCGCGATCCAGGGATTGGTGTTCAAGGGGTTCCACCCGGTGGGTCTCATCGGCTTCAGCTTCGGCTTTTGGATCATCTTCTCCGCGGTGCTCGAGCCGCTGCGGCGATTGCGTCAGAAGCAAACGCTCACCGCGGCGCTGCTCGGCATGTCCATTGCCCACTTAGGCGTGGGCATGTTCGCCATCGGCGCCAGCGGCGTGGAAAGCTACAAGATCGAGAAAGACGTGGCCATGAAACCGGGCGGCAGCTATACCATCGCCGGCTACGACTTCAAGTTCGCGACTGCCACGGAGGTGCGCGGGCCCAACTACGATGCGGTGCAAGGCACGATCGAAGTAACCCGGGGCGGCAAGCCCGTGACGATTCTGTTGCCGCAAAAGCGCCATTTCCGGGTGCAGCAGACCGACAACAGCAAGGCGGCCATCTCGGTGAGCTGGGCTCGCGATTTGTTCGTCGCCATGGGCGAGCCATTGGGCGACAACGCCTGGAGCATGCGCATTCAATATAAGCCCCTCGTGCGCTACATCTGGCTCGGCGCCATAGTCATGGCGCTCGGTGGATTGATTGCGGCAACCGATCGGCGCTATCGGATCAAGGTAGCGGTGGCCTCGCCCGGTGTCGTCTCGCCGCCCAATCCGCGCCCGGAACTGGGCTCCGCCTGATGTGGAAGTTCCTGCTGCCGTTTGCGGCTTTTGTCGCGCTCATCGTGCTGTTCGCGTTTGGACTCAATCCCAAACGCGATATCCATGCACTGCCATCGCCGCTGATCGGCAAGCCGGCGCCGGAATTCGCGCTGAGCGATGTGATCGATCCGTCGGCCGTCGTCAGCAATGCCGCGCTCAAAGGCCAAGTTTATGTGGTGAATGTGTGGGGCACCTGGTGCGCCGAGTGCCGCGTGGAGCACGAGGAGTTGCTCGCGATTTCCCAACAGCATGTAGTGCCGATCATTGGAATCGACTGGTCGGTCGATCATGGTCCGGGTGAACGCGAAAAGGCGAAACAATGGCTGGAAAGACTCGGTAATCCTTATACGCAAGTCGCCTTTGACCAGCAGGGCCGGACGGCCATCGACTTTGGAGTTTACGCCGCGCCGGAAACTTTCTTGGTCGACGGTCAAGGAAATGTGATTTTCAAGCACATCTCAGGCATGACTCAGGAAGTATGGGAAAAGGAATTCCTGCCGCGCATCGCCGCCGCAGGGAAGGGCGGCGCATGAGCCGCGGACCTCACGCCTGGTTACTGGCTCTGGTACTGGCAGCGGCAGCGGCGGGTTTTGGCGAGGCTCGCGCCGAGCCGCCGGCTGCCGGCTTGGACGCCCATGGTCAATTGCAAAATCCGGCGCTGCAGGCGCGTTTCGAGCGCATCGCCAAGGAGCTTCGCTGTCTGCAGTGCCAAAACGAGTCGATCGCAGATTCCAATGCCGATCTGGCGCGGGATCTTCGCCGGCAGGTTCGCGAAATGCTGGTTGCCGGAAAAAGCGATGACGCGATTTTCAGCTTCATGACGGACCGCTACGGCGAGTTCGTGCGCTTCGCGCCGCCGCTCAGCCCCAAGACCGCGCTGATTTGGGGAGCGCCCTTCTTCATGCTGCTATTGGGCGCGGCCGTCATTTACCGCGTCGTCCGACAACGCTCGCGCATGCCCCTGGACGATTGACATGAACGCCTTCCTCGTCGTCGCAGCTCTCATGGCTGCGATCGCCGCGACTGTCGTGGCCGTACCGCTGATGCGCGATAGAAAGACCCGTCTCGTGGGTGCGCTGGCGGCGCTGTTGGTCGCGGGTGCCGCCGCAGGACTGTACCCGCTGTGGTCGAATTGGGATTGGCATGCGCCGGCGCAAGCGCAGGCCGCTGTTGCCCCCGACGTCATCGCCATGGTCGCGAAGCTCGAGCAGCATCTTCGCGATGATCCCAACGATCTGGCGGGCTGGCTGATGCTGGGCCGCTCTTATCTGGCGCTGCAACGCCTGGACGATGCCGTCGGTGCTTACGATCACGCTCATCACTTGGACGGTAAGAGTGCGGAGGCCGACTTGGGATTGGGCGAGGCCATGGCCTTGCGTGCCGGCGGAGAAATCACCCCGCCCGCATCACAACTGTTCGAGGACGCACTGACCTTGGAGCCGAACAATCCGAAGGCCTTGCTGTACGGCGGCTTTTCCGCAGCGACCCGGGGCGATCGCGCGCTCGCTCGCAGCCGCTGGCAAGCACTTAAGGATCTGCATCCGCCGCCACAAATCGAGCAGATGCTGGATGCGCGAATCGCCGAATTGGGACCCGCGGCGCAATCGGGGACGAATGCGTCGCCCGCGGGGACGAGCGCGAGCGTGGTGGGGTCGGCACCGGCGCAGGTCACTGTCAATATACGCATAGCGCCTGCATTGAAATCGCGCCTGAAACCGGAGGCCCCATTGTTCGTATTTGCTCGAGAGCCCGGAAGCGTTGGGCCGCCGCTGGCGGCAAAACGACTGACCAGCGCCGCCATCGGCACCCAGGTGCAATTGTCGGCTGCGGACTCGATGATGCCCGGCCGCGCGCTGGTGAGCGGGCGGCGGGTTTCCATTACTGCCCGCGTGTCATTCAGCGGACAGCCGACGCCGGCGGCCGGCGATCTATTCGGCGAACTTGCGTATGACGTCGGCCACGACGGCGCACTCGATCTCGTCATAGATCACGTCGCCGACTAGGCACCCTTAATGAGCGTCGCCAAAAATCTCGTTGCCGGACACATCCTCGAAGATCAGCTCTTTCCCTATCCGCAATTGCGCGACAAGGATCAGGAAGTCCTGCGGATGATGGTGGACGCCATCGACGAGTTCTTGGGCCCCAAGCGCGAGGATTTCAAACGCTGGGACCGGGAGGCGGCACAACCGGCGGAGTTCATTCAGGGGTTGCGCGATCTAGGCTTGTTCGGCCTCATCATTCCGGAGGAGCACGGCGGCCTGGGACTCTCCAATGCCGGCTATGCCCGCGTATTGAGCCAGAGCAGCTCGCACGACAGTTCGGTGTCGCTCACCATCGGCGCGCACAGCTCCATCGGCATGAAGGGCATTTTGCTGTTCGGCACCCCCGCACAGCGCGCCCGCTACCTGCCGAAACTGGCCAGCGGCGAAATGATTGCCGCGTTTTGTTTGACCGAATCGGGCGCCGGTTCGGATGCCGCCTCCATTCGCACCCAGGCGGTCAAGAATCCGGATGGTTCCTGGACATTGAACGGCGAGAAAATCTGGATCACCAACGGCGGTATTGCGGACCTGTACACCGTGTTCGCACGAACGTCATCTGCGGCCGGCAAGATTACGGCGTTTGTGGTCGAAGCGGCTTGGCCCGGAGTGAGCCATGGGCAGCACGAAGACAAGATGGGGATCCGCGCCTCCTCGACGACGACCGTGAGTTTTGCGGACGTGAAGGTTCCGGCCGAGAACGTGCTGGACGTGGAGGGCAAGGGCTTCAAGGTGGCGATGGCCATCCTGAACAACGGCCGTACCGGCTTGGGCGGCGGCGCGGTCGGGGGGATGAAGGCGCTGTTGGCGATGTCGGCCAACCAGGCGCAGACCCGCAAGCAGTTCAATCAGCCCATTGCCGAGTTCGGCCTCATCCGCGAGAAAATCTCGCAGATGACGCTGGACTGCTTTGCGGCCGAAAGCGTGGTCTGGATGGTCGCGCACTACATTGATACCGGGAGTGAGGACTACTCGGTGGAAGCGGCGATCAGTAAGGTGTTTGCTAGCGAAGCGTTGCAGCGCAGCGCCTACGAAGCCTTGCAGATCGCGGCCGGCAGCGGCTTCATGCGCGACTACCCCTATGAGCAAATCACGCGGGACTGCCGCATTCTCACGATATTCGAGGGAACCAATGAGGTGTTGCGGCTGTACATAGCTCTGTCGGGGCTCAAGGATCTTGGAAAGTCCTTGGGCGACATGAAGGCGGCGGTCGATGACATCTTCAATAACCCGATCAAGGGATTTGGGGTGTTGACGGACTACGCCGAGCGACGCCTGACGCAGGCAACGGGAGTGGGACGGGACAAAATATTTACGCCCATGCCGCAACTTTTACGCGGGCCGGCGGGTATTTATGAAAAGTACACCGTCGAACTGGCAAAGGCCTCGGATTTTTTGTTGCGCAAGTATGGAAAATCGATCGCGGACCGGCAGCATGCGCTGAAGCGCGTCGCCGACATTGCGATTGATCTTTTTGTCGGGCTTTGCGTGCTGTCGCGCGCCGCGACGCTGTCGGCTACGCCGGGTGAGAATGGTGCGCAGGCGGTCGCCATTGCGCGGGTGTTTGCGCAGCAGGCCAAGCGGCGCATGGCCAACAACATACGCCGGGCCGAGCGAAATGAGGACGAGGAGATGAATCACCTGGCTGGATTCATCCTGGACAAAGGAAGTTATCCCTGGGATGTAGTGATATGAATATGACTCCTGAGAATATGCCTTCGAACGAACATCGGCCGACCCTGGGGTCTTGGATCACAGGTCGCGCGGGCGTCTGGGTATTTGCGGTGGCCGCCATTGTCTTGGTGGCTTTTCTGGCTGTGCGGCTCACCAAAGTATTGGCCGTCACCCCGGCGATCAGCAATCGACCGGTGCCAACGGTGTCGGTCACCGAAATAGGGATCAGCAAAGTGCCGACAACCGTCAGCATCATCGGCACCATTGGTGCGCGTTACGACATGCCCATCGGGGTTGAAGACGCGGCCGGCCGCGTTGCGGCAATCCTGGTTGAAGCCGGGGATCATGTGAAGCGCGGCCAGGTGTTGGCGCGCCTCAATGTGTCGATACTGGAGCCGCAGGTGGCGAATCTCGAGGCGGCCCTCGAGCAAGCGCGCGCCGAAGAGGAACTCGCCGATGCCGAGTACCGGCGGGCGCAGGCCGTGGGTGCTTCCGGAGCGCTGTCCGCCGAGGAAACCGGGCGCCGCAAATCGACCAGTCTCACGGCGGCGGCCAAAGTCAAATTTGCCGAGGCACAACTGACCGAGGCCAAGGCGCGTCTCGCGCGCGCGGATATTCGCGCACCCGAGGATGGCGTGATCCTCACCCGCAATGTGGAAGTGGGGCAGACGGTGCTGCCGGGCGGAGAAGCCATGTTCCGGCTGTCGAAGGGCGGCCAGGTGGAAATGAAGGGGCAGGTTGCCGAACAGGACCTGCCGCTGCTCAGCGTAGGGCAGCAAGTCAATGTGCGTCTGACCGGCACGTCCAAGACCTATCCGGGCACCATCCGTCTGCTTGGCGCGGTCATTGACCCGGCAACCCGCCTTGGGATTGCTCGAGTCGATCTGTCGCCGGATCCAAATCTGCGGCCGGGTGCGTTTGCACGCGCCGAAGTCACCGTCAGCAACGCCGAGCGTGCCGTGCTGCCGCAAACCGCGGTGCTAAACGACGATCGGGGCAGTTACGTCCTCATCGTCAACAAGCAAAATAAAGTCGAGCGCCGCGCAGTTCGCGTATCCGGAATCGTGCAAGGCGGCGTGACGATTGCCGAGGGCGTCGCCGGCACAGACCAGGTGATCGCCACAGCGGGCGCCTTCCTGACGGAAGGCGAAGTGGTCAAACCCATGCTCATCCTTGCGGGTAAGTCATGAGAAATATCTCAGCATGGGCCATCCGGCATCCGGTCACGCCCATCGTCCTGTTCGTGGTCCTGTTCTTCGTGGGCGTGGTCGCCTTCATCCGCTTGCCGATCAACCTCAATCCGGACGTGTCTTTTCCCGCGGTGAATGTCGAGATCACCGAGCCGGGTGCGGCGCCCACCGAGATGGAGACGCAGATCGCGCAGAAGGTCGAAGGTTCGATCTCGAGCATCGGTGCCGTGCGGCACATCGTGACGTTTATAACGGAGGGGCAGGTCCACATCGGAATCGAGTTTCAGATCGGCACGCCCATCGATCGCGCCGTCACCGATGTACGCGACGCCGTCGCCAAGGTTCGCAGCGATCTGCCGCAGGGAATTTTGGAGCCGCAGGTGACACGCCAAGATGTGGATGGCGGTGCCTTTATATACTACGCGCTCGGCACCACCTCGCTGACGCCCGAAGAACTCAGCTGGGCCATCGACAACACCATCACCAAGCGATTGCTGGCGATCAGCGGCGTGGCGCAGGTGCAGCGTATCGGCGGCGTTGAGCGCGAGATACGCGTTGAACTCGATCCGGGCCGCATGCAGGCCATGGGGCTCACGGCGGTGCAGGTCAACGATCAGCTGCGCCAACTCAACATGGATGCCGCCGGCGGCCGCGCGCAAATCGGCGGCGGCGAGCAGGCGATTCGTGTCTTGGGCGGCGCCCGCAGCGCCGGTCAGCTTGCTGACACGCAGATCATCGTTCCGGGCGGCAAATTCGTGCGGCTACGCGAAATAGCGGACGTCCGCGACGGCATTGCCGAAATTCGCGGCATCGCTCGCTTGAATGGCCGTCCGGCGACCGCTTTCGGCGTCTTCAAGGCCCGCGGCGCCTCGGACGTCAGCACGGCGAAGGCTGTGCAGGTCGAACTCGATAAAATTTTGCTCGAAAATCGCGCGCTGCACTTGCAGACCATATTCACGACCGTCGACCACACCATCGCGACCTATCACTCATCGTTGGAGGCGCTGGTCGAAGGTTCGGTGCTGGCCGTGGTCGTGGTTTGGTTCTTCCTGCGCAGCTGGCGGGCGACTTTGATTTCCGCGTTGGCAATACCGCTGTCCGCGATTCCGACGTTTGCGTTCATGCAGTTCATGGGATTCACGCTCAACACCATCACGTTGTTGGGGCTTTCCTTGGTTGCCGGTGTGCTGGTGGACGATGCCATCGTGGAAATCGAAAACATCGTCAGGCATATGCGCATGGGCAAGAGCGGTTTCCAGGCGGCGCTCGACGCGGCGGATGAAATCGGACTTGCCGTCGTCGCGACCTCCTTTACCATCATCGCGGTATTTCTCCCCGTCAGCTTCATGAGCGGCATCAGCGGCCAGTACTTCAAGCAGTTCGGCCTGACGGTTGCCACGGCGGTATTCATTTCGTTGCTGGTGGCGCGCATGATCACGCCGGTGCTGGCGGCTTATGGATTGCACGGCGATTCGCTGGTGGTGCATAACAGCGATGGACCCATCATGACGCGCTACTTGCAGGCGCTGAATTGGTGCGTCGCCAACCGCTGGAAGACCATTGCGGCCGGCACGGTGTTTTTTGCACTCTCGGTCGGCGGTCTCATGGCCATCCCCAAGGCCTTCGTACCCCCCGAGGATTTTTCCACCTCCATCGTCAATGTCGAATTGCCGCCGGGCGGCACGCTGGAAGACACCGAACGGGTGTCGGGAGCGGCGGCGGCATTGGTTCGAAAGTCGCCCGAGGTGACCGACACCGTTGAGTTCATCGGCGGCGACGGCGACAACCTGCGCACCGCGACCATCTTCGTGAGCTTGGTGCCGCGCGATAAGCGCACCGTCAGCGAGAAGGAATGGGAGCAGAGACTGCAACCGCAGCTATCGCAGGTCCCCGACGGACACTTGAGTTTTAACGGCCAAAATTTCGGCGGCCGCGACATTTCCCTGTACTTGGTCGGCGATGATCCTGCGCTTGTGGAAATCGCCGGGCACAAGGTTCTCGAGGAAATGCGCGCCTTGCCGGAACTGCAGGACGCGCGCATCAACGGCGATTTACCGCGGCCGGAAATTGTCGTGCATCCGCGGCTGGATATCGCGGCTCAATTGGGCGTCAGTGTGCAGAACATCAGCCAAACGATTCGCATCGCCACCCTGGGCGACCTGCCGCAAAACGGCGCCAAGTTCTCCTTGACCGACCGGCAGATTCCCATTCGCGTCAGCTTGCCGGAGAGCGCGCGGCACGATCTGACCACTTTGGAAAATTTGCCGGTGCCCACAGCTTCTGGGGCGAGCGTGCCGTTGAAAACCGTCGCCGACTTGAGCTTCGGCCAGGGGCCTTCCGCCGTGCGCCGCTACAACTTGAGCCGGCGCGTATTCCTCGATGCCGACATGGTGCCCGGCGTCGAACTCGGCACGGCGACCACCAAAGTCCACGCCTTGCCGGCACTGAAGAGTCTGCCGCCGGGCGTGCGCCTGGTAGAAACCGGCAACACCGAATTCATGACCGAGCTGGTCGACGGCTTCCTCTTGGCCATCGGCGCCGGCATCCTCATGGTGCTGGCGGTGCTGGTGCTGCTGTTCGTGCGGGTATTCCAGCCCATCACCATTCTCTCGGCGCTGCCGCTGTCGCTCGGCGGCGCCGTTCTCGCGCTGCTGCTGACGGGCGTGCCATTTTCGCTCCCCGTCATGATCGGGATTTTGATGCTCATGGGTATCGTCGCCAAGAATTCGATTTTGCTCGTGGATTTTGCCATCGAGGAAATGCGCGCCGGCAAGCCGCGACTCGAAGCCATTCTGCAGGCGGGACACAAGCGGGCGCGGCCCATCGTCATGACCACCGTGGCCATGGTCGCCGGCATGATGCCGATCGCCTTGGGCTGGGGCGGCGACAGCGATTTCCGATCACCCATGGCGATCGCCGTCATCGGCGGACTCATCACCTCCACGATGCTGACGTTGGTCATCGTACCGGCGGTGTTCACGCTGTTTGACGACATCGAGCGCTGGGTCGGACCGAAGGTCTCGGCGGTGCTGGCCGGCACCCAGGCATTGACGCATGCCTCACCCGAGCTTGCGAGCGATCAGCCCAAGCTCGGTCCTTCCACTGCCAACGCCGAGCCTGGCGGGTGAAGATCGGGCTGGCGACGGCGCTGGTCGTTGGCTCGATGATGATGCTTGCCCAGCCTGCGGCGGCGGATGCGCTGGAGGCCGCCAATAGGGAGCGTATGCGCGGTTGCGGCGTTGCTGTCGGCCGCATGCCCTTGCAAAGCAACTCGAAGCTTCAGCAAGCCGCGAAGCGCTACGCAGACGGCGCATCGCTGCAAGGCGCCATCGCGGCGGCAGGCTATCTTGCCGCACAGTCCTCAGCCATCCATTTGACCGGTCCTATGAGCGATGCTGAGATTGAACGCATGCTCGGCGAGCATTATTGCAGGACGCTGCAAGATCCGCAGCTGCGCGATTTCGGTGCAGAGCGGCGCGGCCGTGAGCTGTGGATGGTGCTGGGCACCCCCGTTGCGCTCGCCGCGCCCGGCGATGCTTCGTCCGTGAATCGGCGGATTCTGAGCCTCGTCAACGAAGCGCGCGCCGCCGGGCACCGCTGCGGCGGCAAATACTTCGCACCCGTGGGTCCCCTGGCGCTCGATCCGGCCCTGACTCGCGCCGCTCTCGAGCACTCGCGTGATATGGCCGCGCACGATGTGTTCGATCATCGTGGGCACGATGGCAGCACGCCTGGGATACGGGTGGATCGCGCCGGCTTCGGCGATCACCGCATCGTGGGCGAGAATATTGCAGCCGGCGCGATGACACCGGGAGATGTCACGCAAGGCTGGCTTGCGAGTCCCGCACATTGCGAGAACATCATGGACGGGCGCTTTACCCTCGTCGGCATCGCCTATGCGGAAAATCTACGCACCCGCTCCGCGGTCTTCTGGACTCAGGACTTCGCCGCGCATCGCTTGAGCGCGGCCAATCCTTGATGTAAGGCGGGTAAGGCGGCTGGTCTAGTCCATGATCGCTTGAGGCTCCTCGACGAGGTTGCTCCGGCGCGGCGGCCGAATCAGCAGCAGCAACGGCGTCACGAGCAGGGTCAGGAACAGCATGAACCAGAAATCGTCGATGTAGGCAATCATCGCCGCCTGTTGGGTGACCGCACCGTCGAGCAGCGCAGCACCCGCGGGGATGCGGACATTGAACGCCGCGGCAACGGCAGGGTTGTTCCACGCCGAACTGCCGTGGGTCACCCGCTCGGCCAAGGAGGCATGCGCAATGACGGTGTTGCGCGTCAACAGGGTTTGCACCAGCGATATGCCGATGCTGCTGCCGATGTTGCGAACCAGGCTGTATAGCGAAGTGCCTTGCGCGCGCATTTCCGGACTCAATGTTGCGAAGGTCGCGGCGCTCAACGGCACGAAAACCAAGCCGGTACCGAATCCTTGAATCACGCCGGGCCATACGATATCGCTCTCGGACAGGTCGAGCGAGTATCCGGTCATTTGCCAGAGCGCAAACGCAGTGACCAAAAATCCCACGAGCAAGGTCAGGCGCAGGTCGACTTTTCCAATGATGCGCCCGGCAATCAGCATCGCCAGCATGGTACCAACGCCGGCCGGCGCCGTGACCAGGCCCGTGGTGGCCACGGGATAGCCGAGCAGGTTTTCCAGCATGGTCGGAGTCAGTGCGCGCGTGGCGTACAAGACCAGACCCACGATGAAAATGAACAGCAATCCGGTCACATAGTTTTGGTTCTTGAGCAGCCGGTAGTCGAGAAACGATTTCTTGGCCGGCGTCAGCGCGGTGTGCGCGATGAAGTAGGTTGCCGCAATCACGGCGATCACGGTCTCGATCCAGGTCTCGGTGGAGGAGAACCAATCGTTCTGTTGACCGAGACCTGGATCCAACTGCAGAGCGCCGAGTCCAAGACTCAAGGTGGCGAATCCAAAGACGTCGAAGCGTGCGCTCTTGCGCCCCGGATCCGGCCGGATGTAGCGCCACATCCCGTAAAAGGCGAGTAAGCCGATCGGGACGTTGATGAAGAACACCCATCTCCAGTTGTAGCTATCGGTGAGCCAGCCGCCCAAGGTGGGCCCCAGGATCGGTCCCACCATGACGCCCATGCCCCACACCGCCATGGCGGAGCCTTGTTTTTCCCGTGGATTGATCTCCATGAGAACCACTTGCGCCAGCGGCACCAAGGCTGCCCCAAAAACGCCCTGCAGAAGCCGGGCCAGAACGATCTCGGCCAGCGTATTGGACATGCCGCACAGCGCGGAGGCCACGGTGAAACCGGAAATCGAGGCGAGGAAGATGTACTTTTGACCGAAGCGGTCGCAAAGCCAGCCGGTAAGCGGGGTGGCGATGGCGGAAGCGACGATGTAGGCCGTCAACACCCAGGCAATCTGGTCTTGCGAAGCGGACAGCGTGCCTTGCATGTGCGGCAGGGCGACGTTGGCGATGGTGCTGTCGAGCGTCTGCATGATCGTCGCCAACATGATCGAGAGGGTGATCATGGGCCGATTGAGGGTGCGATCCATGGCTAGGAACTAGAGACCGGCTCCTTCGATTCGATGATTCGTTGCAGACCCTCGAGAAGTTCAGCGGCAATGAGTAGTTTTTTGGGATCGATGTTCGCCAGCAATTCCTTGCGCAACGCCACGGCTTCGGCCTTGACTTTTTCGTAGATCTTCATGCCCGCGGGCGTGAGCACGACCCGCTTGACGCGCCGATCGGTGGTCGAGGCTTCACGTACAACCAAGCCGGCTTTCACCAATCGATCGATCATCGCGACCATGGTCGCGCCTTCCACACCCAATTTGTCGGCGAGTTCGGATTGCGACAGAGGCGAGCGCGCCTTGGCAGCGAAGGCGATCGTCATCCAGCTTGCCTGGCTGACGCCCAGGTATTTCAACCGGCGATCCACTGCCTGGCGCCAGGACCGTGAGGTGCTGTGCAGCGCAGCGCTAAATCTCTCTTCGAGGTCGTTCATTCAAAGGGCTCTAATGGTTAGCTATCTAATGAATATATCACAATATAGAGGCGGTATACCGCGAATCGGCTCCGGCCATATAGACTTCCCGGCCTTGAAAGAAGGATGAATGCATGATCACCGATTTCCGTTGGCGTCGATGCCTTGGCGCTGTCCTGTTGACGCTCGTGGGCGCGAGTTCGACACCGGCGCAAACCCTTAGCGCATCGATCACGCAAGATCTTCACTGGCGATTGGTCGGCCCGTTTCGTGGCGGGCGCACGCGCGCCATCACAGGCGTCCCGGGCCAGCCTCACACCATCCTGGCCGGCGCGGTGAACGGCGGCGTGTGGAAGTCCGACGACGACGGGCGAACGTGGACACCGATTTTTGATTCGCAACCCACGCAATCGATCGGTGCCATCGCCGTGGCGCCCTCGAACCCGAAGACTATTTACGTGGCGTCAGGCGAAGGCCTGCATCGGCCGGACTTATCGGTCGGTAACGGCATCTATCGCTCAGCGGACGGCGGGCAGACTTGGACACATCTGGCGCTCGATGATGCGCAACAAATTCCGAGCATGGCGGTCGATCCCCACGATGCCAACCGCGTCTACGCGGCGGTTCTGGGACACCCGTATGGCCCCAGCGCGCAGCGCGGCCTGTATCGGTCCACTGATGGCGGCATGACATGGTCAAGGGTGCTGGATCGGGGCGAGAACACCGGCAGTTCCTTCATCAGAATCGACCCGTACGATTCCAACACGTTGTACGCAGGCTTTTGGAACGCGCGCTCAGGACCTTGGGAAGACAAAACCATGTACAACGGCCCCGACGGGGGCCTGTACAAATCGACCGACGGCGGCGATCACTGGCGGGCGCTCAAAGACGGACTGCCGCAAGGTCTATCGCAGCTCGACGTCGCGGTGGCGCCAAGCGCGCGCGGGCGATTGTATGCAACGGTGGCAACGAGCTCCAATCCGGAAGCGCAAGGCGGCGCCGCCCCCGGTGTGGGTATTTACCGTTCCGACGATGCCGGCGAACACTGGCACTCGGCAACCAGCGATGCGCGCCCGGCGCTGCGCATCGGGGGCGGCGACTTGCCGATCATCACCGTCGACCCGGGCAACGCGGACGTTTTATACAGCGCGTCGATCGTCGTGATGAAGTCGATCGATGGCGGTTCGCATTGGATTTCATTCAAGGGCGCCCCCGGGGGCGATGACTATCAACAAATGTGGATCAGTCCGGAGGATCCGAATCGCATCGGCCTGGCCGGTGACCAGGGCGTCGTCATCACCGTCAACGGCGGCAGGACCTGGAGTACGTGGTACAACCAGCCCACGGCACAGCTTTACCACGTTGGCATTACGCCCACCTTTCCCTATCGGCTCTGCGCCGGACAGCAAGAAAGCGGGTCGGTCTGCATTTCGAGCCGCGGCAACGACGGCGAAATCACGTTTCGCGACTGGCATCCCGCAGGCGTGATCGAGTACGGCTATGTCGCGCCGGACCCGCTTGATCCCGACGTCATTTACGGCGCGGGCCGCAACGTCGTGACCAAGACGCACTTGTCGACGGGCCAGGTGCAGAACATCACGCCGATACCGATGCTATCGGCGGAGATCCGTACGGATCGCACCGAACCCATTCTTTTCTCACCGCAGGATCCGCATCGGCTCTACTACGCCGCCAACCGTCTTTACGCGACCAATGATGCGGGCGCGTCTTGGCAGCCGCTCAGCGATGACCTGGCGCGCCCGAGCACGGGCGCTCCAGCCAGCGTCGGTGACATGCATGCGGACAAGGCGGACACCCAGCGCGGCGTAATCTATTCCCTGAGTGCATCGCCCCTGACGCAGGGCCTGTTGTGGGCGGGCACGGACGATGGATTGATTTGGGTTACCCCTAACGAGGGCAAGGACTGGAAAAACGTGACCCCGCCCGAGCTTACGCCGTGGAGCAAAGTCACCCAGATCGAAGCCTCGCATTTCGACGCGAAGGTGGCCTATGCATCGGTGAGCCGCTCTCGATTGGATGATTTGCAACCACATTTGTATCGCACACGCGACGGCGGCCTCAGCTGGCAGTCGATCACCAGCGGCTTGAGCGTGGATGCGCCGGTGAATGCCGTGCGCGAGGACCCGGCGCGCCGTGGATTGTTGTTTGCGGCCACCGAGAAAGCGGTGTGGGTTTCTTTCGATGACGGCGAGCATTGGCAGTCGCTGCAGCTCAATTTGCCGCATACCTCGATGCGCGATCTTGCAATCCATGAGCAGGACTTGATTGTCGCAACGCATGGCCGGTCATTTTGGATCCTCGATGACGTCGGGCCGCTGCGCGAGTTCGCCGGCACGGCCTCTCACCCGGACATCGTGTTGTTGAAGCCCTCACCCGCGGTGAGGATCCGGCGCAGTACCGGCACCGACACGCCCATTCCGCCGGATGAACCAACAGGGCGCAACCCGCCCGACGGCGCTGTCATTGACTACTACTTGCCCCAGGGCGCGAAGGGCACCGTGTCCATCGAAATACTCGATTCGAGCGGAATGGTGGTGCGGCGCGCGGCCAGCACCGACGCGCTTGGCCTGAGCGAGCAGGAGCGGGCGCGGCAGCTCATTCCGGCGTACTGGATTCGCCAGCCAAAGCCGATCGCGACGGCGGCGGGCATGCATCGATTCATCTGGGATTTGCGCTACGGCACGCCGCGCACGGCGAAGCATGGGTTTCCCATTTCCGCGGTGCCTGCTGATACACCGCAGGAGCCCTTGGGACCATTTGCGATTCCCGGCACGTATCACGTGCGTCTGCAGGTCGGCAGCCGCAAGTGGGAGCAGCCGCTGACTTTGAGACCGGACCCACGCGTCGACATCAGCCGACAAGACTACGCGGCGCAGCTTGTCCTCGCGCAAGGTCTGGCGGGGGCGCTCGATGCCAGCACCGAGAAGCTCCTGCAGGTAAGATCTTTACGTAAGCAAATCACAGCACTTCGCTCATCGCAGGCACAGGCGATTGCGGCGCGGCTTACGGCGCTGGACCGGCAGTTGGCCGCGTTGCTCGGGTCCGCGGCCACTGCGGACAGCGCCACGCAACGCGGGCTCGAGCGCGTGAATGGCGACATCACCGGTTTGTATGAGCAAGTGGTCGGTGCCGATGCCGCACCTACGCGGGCGCAACAATCGGCAGCGATGAGCCTGGACAAAGACTGGCGGTCGATCGCCGCATCATCAGCCAAGATCTGGCAAAACGAACTGGCGGCCCTCAATCAGGAACTGACCAAGGCCCGATTGCCGATCTTGCGCGGCGATACGCAAGCATCGGCAGAGAGTGATTCAATCGACGAAGAATGAGTCGCGCTATTTTTGACTCAAATCCCGCCAGCGGGAGAGTTGCGCCCGGAGCTTCTCGTGCAGTGACTTGTAGAGGGCTTGCTGCTGAGCGGTCGGCAGCGTGTCGGCGTCCTCGAGAGTTCCTGCGAAGGAGGCCAACTGCTCATTGAGCATGCCGGGAAAAGCGAGGTTCGCCTCGGAACCGTTCATTTTCACCTGCATCAGCGCTTCCTCGACGCCCGCCAGCTTCGAGTCCAGCTCGCGATTTGACGCTTTCAGTTCCTGCCGCCGGGCGCGAATGCCATTCACGGCCCGGTGCAGGGTGTCGATGTCGCGGTAGACAGCGACGGCCAGCGAGGTTTTCGCTGCGATCGCCGCCTCGGTATGGGTCACTCGCGGATCGGCAATCACCGTCAGCTCGGCGCTGCGGCTCTGATCGCCCAATGTCAGCCGGATCTGATAGCGGCCAGGGGCGACCAGGGGACCGCGCGGAGCCTGATCCTGATAAAAAGCGCCCGGAATCTGCACCGGATCGTTCCAGCGCAGATCCCAAATCAACCGGTTCATGCCGGCATGCGCGGGAATCAAATCGGTGGGCACCAGTCGATCCGGCCACTCCGGCGGCTGCACTTCTTTGTTGGTCTTGGTGCTGGATAGATGGCGAACCAGTTCACCTTGAGCATTCAGGATATCGACGGTGAGTTCATCCGCGGCAGCGGCCCGCAACACATAATCGATGATGGCACCGGCCGGGGGGTTCGCGCCCACGGGGCGGCGCGTGTTCACCTCTTGCGGATAATAGAGCCGCAGCGCGTCCGCGGGTGAGTACAGCACGAGATCATCTTGGGCTGCCTGCGCTTGTCGCAGGGGCGTCAGACTGTCCAGGATCCAGAATCCGCGGCCGTGGGTTGCCGCCACCAGGTCAGCGCCGTGGATGGTGAGGTCATGAACCGGTGTCACCGGCAGTCCGTGTTGCAGGGGAGACCAATGCGCCCCGTCGTCGAAGGTCACGAATACACCCAATTCCGTGCCGGCGTAGAGCAGGCCGCGTCGCAGCGGATCTTCGCGCACCACATGGACGACCGCGCCTTGCGGCAGCCCGGCGGCAATCGTGATCCAAGTCTTGCCGTTGTCGCCCGTCTTCCACGCATAAGGTGCGATGTCGTCGAGCCGATGCCGATCCACGGCGATGTAAGCGGCCGCCGGATCGAAGTGCGAGGGCTCGAGCATGCTGACGGTGCTCCAGGCCGGCATCGCCGCCGGGGTGACGTTGCGCCACACCAGGCCATCGTCGTCGGATAGCTGCACAAGGCCGTCATCGGTCCCGACCCACAGTTTGCCTTTGCGCAACGGCGATTCTGCCAGCGTGAAGATCGTGTCGTAGTACTCGACGCTGGTGATGTCCTTGGTAAGCGGTCCGCCGGAAGCGGTTTGCTTGGTTTTGTCATTGCGCGTGAGGTCAGGACTGATGATCTTCCAGCTCATGCCGCGATCGGTGGATTTCCATACGACTTCGGAAGCCGCGTACAGGGCTTCCGGGTCATGCGGCGAGAGCATCAACGGCGATGTCCAGTTGAAGCGATGATCCAGCTCGCTCGCGGGATGGCCCGAATTGTCGATGGGATCGGGGCTGATGGATTGCGACTGCTGCGCGCGCAGATTGAAGCGCGAATACTGATTTTCAGCATCGCTATAGATGATGTTCGGATCACGCGGATCCGGCACGACAAACCCAGATTCGCCGCCGCCGGCCGGATACCAGTCGCGCGGCCCGATCACACCCTCGTCATCGAAACTCGCGATCGCCAGATTGGAATTGTCCTGCTGCGCGCCATAGATGAAATAGGGGACACGAGTGTCGGTCGCGACATGATAGAACTGGCCGGTCGGCTGATTCTCCTGAGTGGACCAGGTATTGCCGCCATCAAGCGAGATGCTCGCGCCGCCATCGTTGGCATTGATCAAGCTGTTTGAATTGTTGGGGTCAATCCACAAGGCGTGATGGTCACCGTGGGTGGCGGCGACCAGGTTGAACGTCTTGCCGCCGTCGACGGAGCGCAACATGCCGGTGTTGAGCGCATACACCGTATCGACGGCGTTCGGATCGGCATAGATCTTGGAGAAGTACCAGGCGCGCTGGCGCACGCGTCCGTCCTCGCTCACGCGGTGCCATTGCGCCCCGGCGTCATCGGAGCGATACAAGCCGCCGTCCTTCGCTTCAATCATGGCGTAAACGCGCTGCGAATCGGCCGCGGAAATCGCAACGTCGATCCGCCCAAGCATCCCCTCGGGAAGCCCACGCCCGGTGAGCTGCGACCAGGTGACGCCGCCGTCCGCCGAGCGATACAGGCCGCTTCCCGGGCCGCCGCTCGCAAAATTCCAGGGCTGGCGCCGCACCTGCCAGAGCGCCGCATAGATAATCTTCGAATTGCGAGGGTCCGCGGCCAGATCGATGGCGCCGGTCAGTGCGTTTTTGTAGAGCACTCTATTCCAGGTTTTACCGCCATCCGTGGTGCGAAAGACGCCGCGCTGGGTATTCGGTCCGAATGCATGGCCGATGGCGGCGACCAGGACGATGTCGGGATCTTGCGGATCGACGATTACCGCGCCGATTTGCCGAGTGTCGGTCAGGCCGACATCGGTCCAGGTGGCGCCGGCGTCGGTCGACTTGAATACGCCGCCGCCCCAGGTCACATCGCCGCGAAGGTTTCCCTCTCCTGTGCCGACATACAGGATGTTGGGGTTGCTGCGCGCTACCGCGATGGCGCCGATCGACGCGGCCTTCACGCCATCGAAAATCGGCTTCCAAGTCGCACCGGCATCGATGGTTTTCCAGACGCCGCCCGCTGCCGCGCCGAAATAAAAGACATTCGGTGATCCGGGGACGCCCGCAACGGCGACCGCGCGGCCGCCACGGAAGGGGCCGATGCCGCGCCATTGCAGCGCGCTGAAGGCACTGTCGGGGGGAACCAGTGACGCTCGATCAGCGGCCGGTAGGCTGAATGCGGTACATGCGATCGCAAGACTCGACAGTAAACCCTTGACGATTTTCAAAATCACTCTGCATTCCCCCGTTGATGACATTCCATCTTACCGTCGAAGCATGAAGGGGTGTGTGAGAATGATCGATATGCGCCGTCCTTACCGGGTGCGAATGAGGTACGCGATTTGCCACCCGTCTTTCATGGGCTGGAACTGAAGCGATGCTTGCTGCGCATGGTCCTGGCGGTTCAAGACGAAGCGCGCAGTGGCGATTCCGAGCGCCGATCCGGCGACGGTGTCCGACAGCCAATGAACGTTGTCGCGAACGCGAAGGTAGCTGGTGCCCGCGGCGACGCCGTAGCCGATGATGCGCCGGATCCAGCGGTACTCATCATTGCCGGATTCCGCGAACACCGTGCCAATGGCAAACGCTGCGCTCGCATGGACTGACGGAAAGGAAGCACCGCCCTGACGCCACTGATTCGGCGAGCTGGTCGCGTCGGGGCGCTCGCGCCCGGCGGCCAGTCTCAACACTTCGCTGGTCGCAGTACTGAATACACCCGCTTCCAGCAACGACCAGGTTTCCCGATAGCCGTCGGAATCGCCGATGAAGCTCGCATACAGACCGGTGCCGGCAATCAGCGCAACCGCCGGCAGTGCATCGCGTACCGCATTTCGATCCGCGCCATTCAAGCGCGAGTCGTTGGCAGTGGCAAAGTGAGTCCGTACCCGACCATCGAACTCGTGGGAGGCGCCGACGGCCAGCAGTGCGCCTCCGAAGAATAGCCAATCCTCTCTGTCCCAACGCACCGGCGCGGTGAAGTACAGCTTGGTGTCTTCGAGCGCTTCGCCCAGCGTAAATGAGTCTGCGAAACAGCCGGCCGGCCAGAATAGGGTGGCGCCGATCAGCGCCGCTGATCGATGAATCGCCGTTCCATGAATGTAGTCTTGAAGCGCCAGGCGGCGTGACTTTGCCCTAGCAAGCAAACGGAGTCAAGGCGCGCGGCAGGCGAGCTGCTGAGGTTGCGCCTGCGGTAAGGGCAACCGCGAAAGCCTCACGCCAGCGATCGTCCTACCGCGCGCATCACCTCGGTATAGCCGCCGCGAATGGCTACCGCGTTGAGCGCCGCGCGAACCCGCAGGCTCGACAACGCCCCCAGCTCCTCGGCATGCCGATAGCGACTCATCGAGTCCGTGATCGCGGATCCTGATTGTGTCGCTGGATGCAGGTAGATTTCGCTGACGCCCGGCGGCAGGCGCGCCAGCACGGCCAGCAATCCTGCTTCGTCCATGGCGCCGCTGCCCGCCATCCCGAAGATTTGGTCATTGTGGAATACGCGTGCGCGGCGCAGCCGGTGTTTCATCAGCGCAATCCAAGGAGACAGCAACCCCTGCGCAAGCCCCGGCAAAACGCCCGCGCTTCGCGCCGCAAACCAGAAAGGCTCGTCCGGCACCCGCATCGCCGGCATTCCGTAGTCTCTGCCCACCTCGAGCAAAATACTCAAAATGGTGGGATGGATATGGAAGTGCTTGTGGACGTTCACATGATCGAGAGTCAGTCCGGTGCGGGCAAATGCGGCGAATTGCGCCCGGATTTCCGCTTCCAGCTGGCGGCGCGCCGCGGACTTGAGAAAGAATCGGACGCCCTTGCGAACCATGTCGCCGTGCATTCGCCCGGTTGGATCGGCTATTTCGGGGATCAATTGCGCGTCGAGCGTCGACCAGCCATCGGCGAGTACAACATGCAAACCCACGCACAAGTTTGGCAGCAGACGCGCACGCCGGATGGCGTCCTTGGTCGCATGAGCCGTGACCATGAGACTGGCTGCGTTCAAGATTCCGGCGCGGCTCGCCTGTTCAACCGCCTCGTTTACCGCTTCATGAAGCCCGAAATCATCCGCCGTGACGATCAGGTAGTTGTACACATACTAGGTCCTAACGACAGGCTGAACCGATCCGTCCGGTGTCACACGATAAAGGTCGCTTCGCCATTGCACGCGGCGCGTGGCGAAGCTCCAGCCCCAGAGGGCGCAATGCAGCAGGTCTCTTAGAGGCACGAGAAGCAATCTGGCGCGCGGATGTCGATGGCGGCCGACCGCAACATGCAGGCTCGCGTGCGACAGTACTGTAAGCGCGAAGATAATGACCGCCGATACGGCACCGCCGGCCACCACCAGCTGCAACCCGGTGACCGGCAATCCAAACGTAATGAAGGAGAATCGGTACCCGGATGGGGATAGGAAGCGAATTGTTCGGCGCCACCGCAACTCGTGCGAAATCAACTCCGCAACACTTTGCTCGCCGACCATCGTTTCGACTTCGACGTCCGACAGAATGGTAATCAGACCCAAGCGGCGCGTCAGTTCCCCCAACCGATAGTCGTCGGCCAGCTGGCCGGCCACGGCCGCGAATCCGCCGATCCGTTCGAGCGTATCGCGCCGCAGAGCGATGGTTGCACCGAACGCGAACGATCGAAATCCCATCATCGCCGCCACGCGAACCGACGGCATGAACCATTCGTTGATGAACATCGATCCGAGAATGGACCAGACTCCGGCTCGAGCCACACCGCGATAACAGCACGTGACGATGCCAACCTGCTCACCGGCCAGCGGCGCAACGATGCGCGCGAGGTAGTCCGGCGCCACTCGCACGTCGCTGTCGGAGATCACCAGGTAGTCATGGCGCGCGACCGCCATCATGTTGATAAGATTGCTGACCTTTCGATTGCTGCCGTGGGAGCGGCGTTCAATGAGCAATGACAAGTCGCGCTGTGGGTATTCACGCTGCAGCCGCCGCACGATGGGCACCACGGGATCATTTGCATCGCTGACGCCGAATACCACCTGGTAGTGGGGGAAGGCTTGCACGCAAAACGAGCGCAGACATTCATACGTGTCGGGTTCTGCGCCGCACAAGGGTTTCAGTATGGTGACCGGCAGCAATCGCTCGGTGGACCGCCCCACGGCTGAAATAGGCCTGCGCATGGCGAAGGCGGCGATCACGCTGTACAGCATCGCGGCGAGCGCTATGGCATAGCCGAATTCGACGAACCAATTCCACACATTGATAGTCAGGAATGCACCTTTTGCGGTTGAAACTCACCTGCCGTCCAGGCCGGCGCCGAGAAAATTACTTTGCCATGCAAAGCAAAGTACACGTAGTGGCGGGCGGCGCGCAAGTCCTGCCATCTTAGCTTGATGCCCGGGGGGTAGGGGTGCTATTGCACGCCAGGACCGATGGCGCGGCCGCTTGGAAATCCTGGGCTTGCCTGTCGAAATCGCGCCGGCTTGATCGTCGTTGCTGAGACCAGCTAAAGAATGGGCCCGGCACGACCGCCGGTATGAGCAAATTGCAAGGGATTCAGGAGGCGTAATGAAAGTCATGGTGTTTGTGAAAGCGACCAAGGAAAGCGAAAAGGGGATCATGCCCAGCCAGGCCCTTCTGGCGGAGATGGGCAAGTTCAACGAGGAACTGGTGAAAGCGGGCGTCCTGCTCGCCGCCGATGGCCTGCGACCGAGCGCCAAAGGCAAGCGCGTACAGTTCTCGGGCAGAAATCGAACCGTGGTCGATGGCCCCTTCGCGGAGACCAAGGAACTTGTCGCGGGCTTCTGGCTGTGGCAGGTGCGATCAATCGAAGAGGCGGTCGAGTGGGTCAAGCGCTGCCCAAATCCCATGCCGGTGGATTCGGAAATCGAGATTCGCCCGGTATTCGACATGGAAGACTTCGCGCAAGTAGCGGCTGCAGGACCCGCCGCCTGACGCCGATTCAGTCATAATTCGTGGGCCATTGCATACTGAAAACGAGGCCACATGAGCTACATGCTATTGATCGTCGAGCCTGCGGGGCAACGTCAGAACCGGACCGAATCGGAGGGGCGCGCGTTGTATGACAGCATGGTGAGGTTCAGCGAAACACTGAAGTCCCGTGGCCTGCTCACGATGAGCCAGTCATTGAAGGCGGACCATCAAGGCGCGCGGGTGCAGGTGCGCGATGGGGCGATGAAGGTCATCGACGGTCCATTCGCCGAAGCGAAGGAAATGATCGGTGGAATATTCTTGCTCACCTGTGAGACACGCGAGCAGGCGATTGCGATCGCGAGCGAGTGTCCGGTGGCAACGTCGGCAACGATCGAAGTTCGCGAACTTGGCCCCTGCTTCCAATGATGCGCCACGGGTGCCGCATTAGCCATGGTTGAGTCGCACATACAATGCACCATCGAGACAGTCTGGCGCATGGAATCGGCCAAAATCATCGCGAAACTTGCGCGAATGCTGCGCGACGTGGGACTTGCCGAGGAGCTTGCACAAGATGCGCTGGTGACCGCGCTCGAGCAGTGGCCCAAATCCGGCGTCCCAAGCAACCCTGGAGCCTGGCTGATGGTAACCGCCAAGAACCGCGCACTTGATCAGCTGCGCCGCTTCAAGCTCCTGCAGCGCAAGCATCAGATGGTAGCGCAGGAGGCCGAGCTGTTCGTAACCGAATCCTCCATGCCGGACGAGGTGACCGATGACGATATCGGGGACGACCTGCTGCGACTCATTTTCATGGCATGTCACCCCGTATTGTCCACCGAGGCGCGCGTGGCGCTCACACTGCGCTTGTTGGGGGGCCTGACCACCGCGGAAATCGCCCGCGCGTTTTTGTCGACCGAGCCGACGATCGGACAGCGAATCGTGCGCGCTAAACGAGCGCTGATCGAGGCGCGCGTACCCTTTGAAATGCCGCGGGCGGAAGAGCTGACCTCGCGCCTCACGTCAGTGCTCGAAGTGATCTATCTGATTTTCAACGAAGGCTATGCGGCGACCGCGGGAGCGGAGTGGATGCGTCCGACGCTGTGCGAGGAGGCGTTGCGCCTGGGCCGAATCCTCGCAGAACTCGCTCCCACGGCACCGGAAGTGCACGGATTGATCGGACTCATGGAGATTCAGGCGTCACGGGCGGCGGCACGCGTCGGCCCCTCCGGCGCGCCGATCCTGCTGCTGGAGCAAGACCGGGCACGGTGGGATCAGTTGTTGATCCGGCGCGGTCTTGCCGCCCTGCGGCGCGCGGAGGGGCTGGGAGGCGCGCTCGGGCCGTACGCTTTGCAGGCCGCCGTCGCGGCCTGCCATGCGCGCGCGCGATCCGCCGGCGAGACGGACTGGGCACGCATCGTCGCCCTGTACGACGCATTGTCGCAGCTCGCGCCTTCTCCGATCGTCGATCTCAATCGGGCGGTCGCCGTGTCCATGGCATTCGGGCCCGCCGCGGCACTCGAGATCGTGGATGCTCTGATTCGCGATTCCCGGCTCGGGAGCTACCATCTGTTGCCGAGCGTGCGGGGAGATCTTCTGGAAAAGCTTGGGCGCTTCGAGGAAGCGCGCACCGAGTTTGCGCGCGCCGCGGCGCTGGCCCAGAATGCCCGCGAACGCACGCTGTTACTCGGACGTGCTGCCGCTTGCGGCACGCACGTCAGCTGAAGCGTGGCACTGCGGCGCGCCGTGGCGGCGGACGAAGCAGCCATTGCCCGGCTTCACGCCGACAGCTGGCGCGCAGCCTATCGCGGCATTCTGCGCGACGACTTCCTCGATGACACCGTCGTTGCGAATCGGCGTGAGTTGTGGAGCACCCGCTTCGCCGAGATCGATCGAGAGGACCAGCTGATTTTGGTGAGTGAAGAACGCGGCGAAATTCAAGCGTTTGCCTGCGCATTTTTCGACGCCGATCCTGAGTGGGGCACTCTGTTGGATAATTTGCACGTGATCCCTGGATTGAAGGGCAGAGGCTTGGGCCGTCAGCTGATATCCGCCGTAGCGGAGAATGTCCGGCAACGCGGGCTTCATTGCAGGCTGCATCTTTGGGTCTATGAGCCAAACACTCGGGCGCGCGGCTTCTATGAACGCTTGGGCGGCGTCGTCACCGATTGCGTTGCCGAAGCGGCGCCGGACGGCAGTCGCGTGATTGCTCTTCGGTATGGTTGGCGCGAGTTGTCTTTTCTCGCCCGGCGTTGAGATCCGCGCGCTGCGCCCCCATAGGGGCAGGGTGGCAAATGTCGAACCCTGTCAGGAACCCGGTGAAGGTTCCGCCGTTGTTTTTCGCGGCTCCAAATCGCTGTGTCAGGAATTCAGTCTGGTACTGGAAGCGAAGGACATAAAGCATGAGGCACGTGAGAGCGAGAGCTCATGGATACTGTGCGTGCCGTCCGCCATGCTGAGCCGGGCCTACGATGAAATCACCCGCTATTCCGCTGAGCGCAGCGTGCCGCGCAGTGTTCCTTATGCCGTCAAGATGCGCCCGGCTGCGACGATCGGCGCCATCGCATACGGTGCCACTCTATTGCTGACGGCTTATTGCGCCGGCAACGGATGGTTCGGCGCCGACTGGCTGGCGATAGGCGATCTGCAGGCAGGTGCCGCGGGCGAGTGGTGGCGGGCGGTCACGGCACTGACCCTGCACTTGGACCAGGAGCACTTGCTCGGCAACCTGCTGTTTGGCGTGGTCGCCGGCCTGGCCGCGGCTCGGTTGCTGGGGGATGGCGTGGCCTGGGCGAGCATCCTAGGCGCGGCCGCACTGGCCAACTATGTAGAAATTCTCATCGCGCCGCCCGGGCATCGCGCGGTCGGCGCTTCGACCGCGGTATTCGCGGCCTTGGGACTGCTTGCGGGCATGGCGTGGCGACAGCAACTCACGCTGCGCGAGCGCCTGTGGTATCGCTGGTCGCCGCTGATTGCGGGGATCTGTTTGTTGACTCTGCTCGGCGCCGGAAGTGCCCACGTGGATGTCCTGGGGCACGCGCTGGGATTTGTATTTGGAATCGCCGTCGGTTGGATTTATACCCGCATCGGGGTCCCGAACCATCGCGGCAGGCGCCTGCAGATCATCGCGGGGGCGGGCGCGGCACTGTTGGTATGCGTCGCGTGGTTCCTGGCTTTGAGCCACCGCATGGATCTTTAAGGGCGCGAAAAGCTCTATCTATAATTCGTTATAAATCAATGTGATGTAGATACAAGCTAGATTCGCTATCCTTTGAGCCACGCGATCGTTGCGATGCCTGCGAAGGTCATCAGCAGCGAGCCCATCAGGTGAGCCCCGACTGCACCCAGCGCGAAGATCGATCGTCCCGATTGCATCAGCATGACTACCTCCGCCGAAAACGTCGAGAAGGTCGTCAGTCCGCCGCAAAAACCGGTGGTGATGAACAGCCGCCACTCAGGCGCGAATGTCGGGTAGGTCGTGAAGAAGGCGATTGCAACTCCGATGATGTAGCAGCCGATGAGATTCGCCGCCAATGTTCCCGGCGGAATCGCAGGGAAATATCGATTCAGGAATATCGCGAGGTACCAACGAAATAAGCAGCCAAGTGCCCCGCCCACTGCAACCGCGATGAAAGAACGCCACATGGGATTAGCGCAAGCTCCGTGTAAACCAAAAATACAAGGGAACACCCAAGCATAGGAGCGCAGCGCCCCAACCGACCGCCTCCGCGCCGGCGCCGATGATCGCCCATAGAGAATAGGCAGTTGCCATGACGCCGACAATGGCCAGCGCGGCTGAACCCTTGCGAGCGGCTCTCAATTGCCCGATCCACTGCAGCCGCAGCAGCGCCGCGGAGCATAAAGCGTACATCACCAGGCAGGCGGTGGTGGAGAGCAAAATCATAAAGGTAAAAATGCTCGCCATGGATTTCTGATAGTTTGCCAAAATCAGCAGGCTGGCCAGTGCGCTGCCGAAACACAGCGCAAAACCCGGCGTGCCGCGGGCAGACTCGCGCGCAAAGATGCCCGGGAATTCGCCGCGAATCGCCATGGCGCGCGGCAGTTCGCCCTGCAACAGAATCCAACCATTCAACGCGCCGAATCCGCTGATTGCCGCGAACACGGCGAGCAGCTTACCGGCGCCGGCACCCCAGAATTGCGTCGCGAGATCCGCGAAGGGTGCGTTTGAATTGGCCAGCGTGGCTGCCGGCAGCAGCAACAAGACAGTGGTGCAGGCGATTGCGCAGATCAGCGCGGTGGCAACCGTACCCAGCAACGTGGCAATCGGGATAACGCGTCCGGGGTTGGCAACTTTGTCCGCTGGAATTGTCGCCGATTCCAACCCCAGCAGCGCCCACAAGGTCAGGGTTGCCGCGGCGGTCGTGCCGCTGACTGTCAGAGGAATAGTTGCAGCTGCTGCGACGTTGCCCGAGTGCAAGGAAAACAAGCCCAAAAGAACCACTGCCAGCAATGGCAGAATTTTGAGCACGGTGGTGACGCTTTGTACCCAGCCCGATGCTTTGATGCCGTACCAATTTACAAAGGTCAGCGTCCACAGCAATAGCAGTGTCAGGGCGGCGGACGCACCGGGTTTCTCCGCAATCCCCGGCAGCAGCGGCGTGAGATAGCTCACGGTGTAGGTCGCGATGGAGACATTTCCCACCCAGATCGAAATCCAATAACCCCACGCGACGATGAAGGCGGTGAGAGGTCCGAAGGCAAAGTGAACATAGGCGTAGGGGCCGCCGGCTTGCGGATAGGCGCGGCTCAAACGCGCGAATACGATGGCGAGCGCAATGGCACCGCTGGCCGTGAATCCCCACGCGACCACACTGTTGAGACCATAAGGTGCGAGCGATGCGGGCAGCAAGAAGACGCCCGAGCCGATGCTGTTGCCGACCACCAACGCCACGCACATCCAAAAGCCGAGAAGCTGCGGGCGCGGCGGGGTCATGGAGCGACACTATAGCTTGACCATAAGCGCCTCGCATTTGACATTATTGCGGAACTCGGGCTCTCACCTGCGCTTTGATGCGAGGCCGTCCTACAGAATTCGCGTACCCTTGGGGTTGAGAATACGCATGCCGCCCCGAAGAAGGGATACTCCGGTGCTTTACCGGAGTTCTTAAGGGGCCAGGAAGAAGGGGCGAATGATGATCGACGCCGAAGTGGTGCGGCTGCGGAAGTTGCGAAGTGTAGCGTTACGGGCACGGGCCTTGGCGCAGGCTCTGGAGTCTGATTCCATCGATCAATGCGTTTTCGCCAAAAGCGCTGTCACGTGTTGGACCCTCTCGCGAATTGCCACGGGGCGTCTGCGGGCGCATCCCTATTTGAGCTACCAGCAAGGCCCGAGCCGGATTCGCGAATTCACCGATCGCGCAATCGCCTCGATCGCTGCGTTCAGCGCGCGCCGGCACAACCGTCGCTTCAGTGTGTACGCGCCGGAACTGCAAAGCGTCGCACGCCAAGTCGCTGACGTGCGCGCGCTCACCTGGTCGGCTGATCTAAGCGATGCACTGGGGCGCGTGCAACTGCAATTGCGCGGGCTCGCGCAGCAACTCGATGCGGGTGCGCACCACGAGTCGGGCGCGAAGGCCGTGCCGCGGATCAAGGCCATCGTTCGCGCGGAGGCAAATGGCGACCCCCTCGAGGACATGGAGACGGAAACCAACTGGCCGTATCTCGCAATATAGGCGCGGGTTTTTCCCGATCTGACAACGGACGTTGAGGATTCCTACAAAAATCGACGCGTTCCGCCGATCGCTGGCGCCGCGATCCTGCCGCACCATTGTCCCTCAGCGGTGCAACAGGAGTCAGCCATGCATAGTGAGAACCCGCCAAATCCGGAAACCCCGCCCATGGCGCCGCACGATCCGCCGGCTCCCGCGCCGCAAGCTGCAGCATGGCGCCGCGCTCTTCGGGTGATCGGGTGCGTGCCGCCCAAGGAATATCGCATGGGCAGAACCACCGTCGTCAGAACGCCTGTTCGCAAAGGATAGGACAATGGAAAAAAAGCGGCTGATCGCGATCGGCATCGCCTTGCAGACCCAAGTCTTGAAAACGTGCCCTGTTCATCGCCACTTGTATTTCGATGACGATGTAAACCCCGCCGGCGCGTTCGCACTGGCGATCGATCTGGTGCGCAAGCACAAGCCCTATGTCGAAGAATTTCACGACGACGAGCACGAATTGACGGATCTGATCAGCGATACGTTGGGGATAACGCCGAGCGTTTGCCCCGAATGCCAATCGTCGGTGAAGCTAAACTCCTTGCCCGATGGTAGCCGCTTCAGCGAGCGTGCGCTCGAGGGCAGGCAAATCGTAAGGTTTGGGCAGCATCAGAACGGTGCGCAAAGTCCCGCCCAACAAGAACTCGATGTTGAGGGCGCCATAGCCTGACGCAATCACGACGGGCAGGTTGGGGTAGTCCTTGACCAGCGTCCGGGCGAGTTCGATGCCGGACATCCCCGGCAAACGAACATCAGTCATCACCGCATCAAACCGCACTTCCTGGAGCCGCACGATGGCTTTTTCCGCTTCGGGGACCGCCACAACCTGGTGACCAAGCTCGCGCAGATATTCGACCGTTATGCAGCTGACTTCCTCGCTGTCTTCGACCAAAAGAATATTCATGGCGACGCGAGGGTAACATAACAGCGCGCAGCCAAACGGGCCCCGCGCCGGCTGCGCGGGCGATTCCTCGTTCAATATTGGTGCACCGGCCTAAGACATAACGCACAACGGAATGCCTACTACTGCGCGGTTTTGAGACCTGCGGCAGCCACTTCCATGCGCCGGAAACGTAAAGTTGCGGCGTGATAAAAGCGGAGGCAATCATGGTCGACTTGGTATCTCGTTGGGGCAACAGCGCCTTGTTGTTCACGTTTCTGCTGATAACCTACGCGGTGGTCATCACCTTAAGGTAATTCAGCGCGTGCTCTCAAGCGCGTTTTTCTAACTCACCGGACAGAGGCGTCGGACCGGAACAAACGTAGTACCCCACAACCGCGAATTCGCTCGAGCCATGCCAGCGGCATGATGAATACCGTCGGCGCCGCGAGCAAAAATGGCCCGAATTGCGAAAAATCCGCCGCCATTTACCCGATACTATTGTACCCATGGGGAACGCGAGTTTGGCGACGGCGGCAAGAAGCGAACTGACGCGCGGAGTCGGCGCTTGGGGCGCGATGGCGGTCAATGTCGCCAACATGATCGGCACCGGGGTCTTTCTCAAGACCCGAGTCATGACCTGCAATGTCGGCAGCGCCAAGACAGTCCTGTTGGTGTGGCTTGCGGCGGGATTGTTGTCACTCGCCGGCACATTCTCCTATTCGGAGATCGCCGCCATGATGCCGGAGGCGGGTGGCGACTACGTTTACCTGCGGCGTGCCTATGGCAAAGCGGTGGGTTTTTTGTACGGCTGGATGACTTTCGCCGTTGCGAAGGCTGGATCACAGGCCGCTCTCGCGGTCGGCCTTGCCATTTTCATGAATGTGGCTGTCGGCGGGGCATTGGAACATTGGCAACTCGAGGCCGGCCCGTTTGGCTATCACCTGAGCGTGAATGGCTTGACGCTGGTCGCCCTTGCCACCATTTGGACGGTAGCGCTGATCAATTGCGCCTCCGTGACCGCGGGGGGGCGTACCGCACTGGCGTTGACGGTCGCGAAAGTCGTGTTGATTCTCTGCGTGGCCATCAGCGCGTTTGTTTTTGCGCCGGGTGATTGGACTCACCTGGCAGGATCGGGAATTGCCGGCACTTGCGAGGGGGTCGCGGCCAGCGCGCGCGGCGGGTATGCAGGATTCGGCGCCGCCATGCTCGGCGCGCTGTGGGCCTACGATGGGTGGAGCAACGTGGCGCCGCTCGCGGGAGAAATTCGCAACCCCCAGCGCAACCTGCCGCGCGCCTTCGTCGGCGGCATGCTGGTTGTCGCATCTTTGTACTTGTTCGTCAATGTTGCGTATTTCTATGCCATGACGCCGCTCGAGATTGCGAGCGTGCCGACCAGTTCCTCCGTGGCGACGCAAGTATTGCAGCGCTTTTTGGGGCCCATGGCCGTGTCCATGACGGCGGTTGCGCTCATGATTTCCTCCTTCGGCTCGCTGCACTCGAGCGTGCTCGCGAATTCGCGTGTTCCTTACGCCATGGCGCGCGACGGCTTGTTCTTTCGCGGGCTGGCCAAGCTGTCGCCCCGTTCAAACGTTCCCGCGCGCGCAATCGTGGCGCAGGCCGCCTGGGGCAGTGTGCTCGCGCTGTCGGGTTCGTACGATACCCTGACCGACTCGGTGGTATTCGCCTCGTGGCTCTTCTACGGGTTGAGTACCGGGTCGCTGTTCATATTCAGAAGAACGATGCCCGACGCGCCGCGGCCCTATCGAGCGCTGGGCTATCCCGTGGTGCCCGCGATTTTTTTGGTGGTGACAGGGGCGTTGCTGATCAACACGTTCATCGCGGCGCCTCATGAGGCGCTGCGGGGCGTCGGCGTATTGATTGCAGGACTGCCGCTGTACTGGTACTGGTCGCGCAAAAACCCGGGTTTGTAGGGCAAAAAGCGCGGCCGAGGCAGCCTCGGCGCGCACCAGTTTCAGCCGCTAGTGTTCGCCCGGCAGGTCGAACACCAGCACCTCGGCCTCCTTGCCGCGCTCGAGATGCAGTTGCGTGCCGCGAGTCACTTGCAGCGCATCGCCCGCATCGAGGACGACACCGTTCGCCGTCACCGCGCCGCGCGCCACATGCACATAGATGCGCCGCCCGGCTTTCACTTCAAGATCCGCCAGTTCGGCGCCGTCGAACAACCCCGCATAGACGCGTGCATCCTGATGGATCAACAGCGACCCATGAGCGCGATCGGGCGACACAATCAACCGCAGGCGCCCGCGCTTCTCCTGCGCGGCGAAGTGCTTTTCCTCGTAGCTCGGCTCAATGTTGGCCTTGTCCGGTTGGATCCAGATCTGCAGAAAGTGCGTACTCGCGCTCGGCGACGGATTGAACTCGCTATGCCGCACGCCGCTTCCCGCGCTCATGCGCTGCACGTCACCGGGTCTGATGGTTGATCCGTTGCCCATGGAGTCCTTGTGCGCAAGCTCGCCTGACAACACGTAGCTGATGATTTCCATGTCGCGATGCGCATGGGTGCCAAAGCCGGCGCCGGCCTGCACGCGATCTTCATTGATCACACGCAATGGACCGAACTCGACGTGCTCCGGGTCGTAGTAGTCGGCAAAAGAAAAAGTATGAAAAGATTTAAGCCAACCATGGTCGGCAAAACCTCGTTCTTGACTGCGCCTGATTTCGTTCATTGGAACCTCCATGAACCACACAATAGGCTCGAACAAGCCAATAAAAAAGCGCAAAATTTAGCGCTAATTGATCGAAAAAATCGATCTTTTCAGGAGCTAGAAATAGCCGTGCAACTCCATCAATATCAGCTGTTGATTTTGCGTGTTGTTCTGAGGAATACCAAAGTAGTGGCGATAGCCGGCGCGAAGTTGCAAGCCTGGAAGCGGCGTGTATTCATAGACGAAGCTGTAACGGGTCTGCTGGTCATTGCTCACGTGTCGATCCGGATCTTGGTATTCGGCCGTCAATTTCAAGTTGTGGCCCTTGAGAACCCGCCAGTCCGCCTCTAAAAGCCCTGCGGCGAGCGAGCGCCCGCCGGGAAGGCTTTGATCGTGCACCAGATCGCCCTCGGCCAGCCATGCAATTGGGCCGGTCCGCAAACCGGCGAACAGGCCACCGACGTGCCGATCGCCGATGTTGGATTGGGTCGATGAGCCCGCGATTCCCACCCGCCAAATAGGCTTCGTGTACACCACTTGGGTGGTCACTTCATAACCCGATCCGGTGGTTGCATTGGCAGCGCCGTTGGTGACATCGAATTGTGCGGACCAGGCGGCGTGCTCGTATCCCAATTCAATACCCTTGTCGGGAGTCGTCATGCTGATGCCGGTGACCTCGCGCACAAAGGCGGTTTGATCCTGAAGTCTCCAGCCGAAAGGCAGGTAAAATTGTCCGCCTTTGGCATAAAAGCCATCCGTGGTGCTGCCATAGCGCACGTAGGCTTCCTCATTTTGCGTGCCGTTCGGTGCGATTTGTTCATCGACATAAATCCCAAGCCGGTCCGGAATGAGGGTGAGGTTCGCATAGACTCGAAACTGTTCGAGCGCAAACGCTTGCTGGCTGGGCGAATTCGGAGCGGTATCTCGGCTCCAATCGGTTCGCAGGTCGCCGCCGACCTGCAGTCGGTCGGTGATTTTCCCGGTCCAAGAATCGAGCGCGTTGTCGATCGTCTCTGCGGGCAGCAGCACTTTGGCGTAAGTCACTCCAAATTCGTTGCGCAGGCCGCCGCCGGTCGGATTGACATGGCACACATTGCATTTATAGCCCGTCATGACGGCGAGATAGGGCTCCGCTTCGGCGGGTGCCGTGCGCAACAGGCCGACGATCGCCAGCATCAGCGCAGCGATTGTTAAGCGCTGAATCATGGAAGAACCTCGACAACGAATGTGGAAATCACCGACTGGCCGAGTTCGTTGGGCACGCCGACCGCGACTGACCGGCCCGCGACGTCGCTGAACCGCGATGGCGAACCTGCGTCGATCACGAGGCGGTAGTGGCCGCTCGGGAGCGGCAGCGACGGCCATACCATGAGCGCGCGCGGGTTGGCGCTGGAAACCGTGACGCGCGCGGGCACGATTTCGCTCGCCACCGGCGAGGCGCCCGGACTCAGCTTCTCGATGTGCATGGAGCGGCTATCGATCTGCGTCACGTCAAGATCATGATTGAAGGCAATCATGATTTGCGGCGGTGGGGCGCTCACCGGCTCACCGCCATCCGGCACGACGGAAGTGACTGCCAGCGGCGCCGCGGCGTGAACAGTTGCGGCGGCGGCGGACGGCTGCGCGCCATCCGTGATCCATTGCCGAATAAAGGCAATCGTACTCGTCGTCAAACAGGGCTGCGTCGTGGGGCATCCGAAGGGCATTTGCGAGCCGACTGCCGCGTGACCCTCCAGCTTCTGAATGATGTAGCTGTTGTCCGGATCTCCCGGTTTCACGCGCATCAGCGAAGGCACTTCGGTGCTGGGCACACCCACCAACAAATTGAAGCTGTCGCCCGCGTCAAGACGCAAGCCCTCGGGCGCACCGCCGCCCATATGACAGACCGAACAGATCGGCGTGAAGATATTGGCCTGAATGGAATCGAAATCGGCCGACAGCGGCGGCAGGGAGCCGGTGCCTCCCGGCACCAACGGCCGACCATTCGCGTCCAGCCCTTCGCCGTTGCCGGCGCAAGCTGCAATGACCAGTGATGCCAATACGAGGCAAGCGCGCGCTGCCGGCCGCATCAGAGACGTTATTGAATCCATGGTTCCGCTCACGGGCGCAAGATCCCCACACAAATAATTCCCACCACGCCGCCGCAGGCAGCGCGTAAGTTCGTCATGATTGATCCCCAATTGGGAGAGTGTGACCGTGTTCGAGAGGTAAGTGCCCAAGCCGTGAAGAAAGGTTTAATCTGTACGGCGATAACGGCGAGGTTTTTCAATGCGGTGCAAGGTCTGGCGGTTGTGAAATAGTGCGTCCGGCTGCGCGCGCTGCTGCATGGCTCGTCGGTATCACCCTCGCTTCAACGCAATCCAACGCGGCAAACGAGTGGGGCGGTTCAGTCGCTCTGACGAGCGACTATTTCGTGCGCGGCATATCCCGCAGCAGCGATCATCCCGCCCTGCAACTCGATTTGCAGTATGCGAACCTGAGCGGCTTCTTGGCGGGCGCATTCGCTTCCAATACTCAAATCGATTCCAGCGAGCGACGGGACGTCGAGCTCAGTGGATTTGTCGGTTACGCGCGCAACCTTACCGACGACTGGCGCGGCAAGATCATGGCCAGCCACTATGCCTATCCTTGGAATCGAGCCGGTTCGCATTACGACTATGATGAACTCGATATTGACCTGGCCTATCAGGGCTGGCTGCACCTCGGCGTGGGCTATTCGCCCAACTCGCCGAGGTTCTTGCCGTGGCCGCATAGCTACATTCTCGGCGTGAGCGAAAAGTCAGCCGAGGTGAGCCTGCAACGGCAAGTATTTGACAAATTCTCGCTCACGGCCGGGGCGGGCTATAGCTTCCTGGGTGGCCCCGAATCAGGCGGCTACGCCTACTGGAGCGGCGGGGCTGCCTATGATTTTCATTCGCTGACCTTGGTATTGTCCTATGTCAACACCACGGCGGAAGCTAAGGCATTGTTTTATAATGCTGCGGCAACCGGTCAGTGGACGGCGACCGCGATTTGGCGCTTCTAAAATCATGGATTTTTTGCAACTCTTTGTTGCACGCACGGTACTTATAAGGGATGCCTGAATATCGATGAGGACTGTCGCTGATGACCCCGCTGGCCAAGAATTCTTCTCCCAAAGAGCGCGATAGCGCGCTGCTGGCGGCCGTTGCGGCGGGCGACCGGCGGGCGCTGGAGGAGTTGTACCTGAGCTATCACCGGCGGCTGGCGCGCTTCTTGTCGCGCTTTACCCCGCGCTATGAAAACATCGAAGAGATCATCAACGACACTTTCATGGTGGTCTGGCAGAACGCGAAAGATTTTCGCAATGCATCGCAGGTCTCCACCTGGGTGATCGGGATCGCCTATCGCACGGCGTTGAAATCCTTTCGCCGCCAAAAGAACCACAATGTTGCCCACAGTCTCGAGGACTATCCTGAGCAAAGCGTCGATCCTACCTCCGATACCGAAGTTCATGATTGGTTGAAGCATGGCTTGAGCCGTCTGCCCATGGAACAGCGGCTGACGCTGGAGCTGGCCTATCACATGGGACATTCATTGGAAGAAATCGCGGTGATCACCGATTGCCCCGTCGGCACCGTCAAGGCTCGCATGTTTCACGCACGCGAAAAATTGCGCCAATACCTGCCCGCTCTGGGCGGCGGACCCGGCGAATCGCCCGCGAGAATAGGATGACCCACAACGGCCGTTTCGAGAATTCCGTAGAGCACCAGGAGATCTCGGCGCTTATCCCCTGGTACGTCAACGACACGCTCGCTGACACTGAGCGGCAGAGGGTGGATGCGCACGTCGGCAGCTGCGCGGTTTGTCGCGAGGACTTCGCCCTGCATAAGCGCATCCTCGAGGGAATCAATGCGCAGCCGGCGCTCGACTACATGCCGGTCGCGTCTCTGAAGCGATTGCAGGCACGGCTTGATGTCGCACAGGCCCAGGCGGCCACGGCGCCCCTGCCGCCGATCGAGCCAAGCCGCAGTGACGTGCCGTGGCGCGGGTGGATGGCAGCGTCGATTGCCGCGATGGCCGTTGCCATCGGCCTGTTGGCGGCTGACCGGTGGGTACAGTTCGAGGTTCGCTCGAAACAACCGAACTACCGTACCGTGACGACCTCGATCCCCCGGCCGCCGGGTGAAGTGATTCGTGCCGTGTTCTCGCCGAGCATTACATTGGTGGAACTGCAGACCATACTCGATGAGGCGCAGCTGAAGATTGTTTCCGGTCCCACTGAAGCGGGAGTGTATTCGCTGGCTTCGAACTCCACCCTGACGGTGCGTTCATCTCTGGCGCTGTTGCGCCGGCACTCTACGGTGCGCTTTGCCGAGGGAACCTTGCCGGAGCCCGAATCAGGCAATTCTCCATGATTCGATGGTCGATGCTGACCGTTTTGATGATGATGGCCGGCGCGTGCAGCAGCGCGCCGCCGCGCATCGAGTCGCGCGCCCTTGGCAATCAGGTGTCCGCATCGGCGGATCGCTTCATCATCGTCGCGGTAAACAACGCGCCGACCGCCTACGTTGCGCAAGCCGGTGGCACACCGCGCGGCTATGATGCCGTCGCGGACTACGGTCCGACCTCTCATGCCCGCCAGGCGTTGCGCGCGCTGGAGCACGAGTACGGCCTGAGAGAAGTCAACGCCTGGCCGATCGAGCCATTGCACATCCATTGCGCCGTCCTCGAGATACCCTCCGGCGCGGATCGCAATGCGCTGCTCGCGGCGTTGTCGAAGGATCAGCGCGTCAAGCTGACGCAGCCATTACAAACCTTTGCGACCCGAACCGATGGCTACAACGATCCTTACATCGGGTTGCAGCGCGGTTTCCAGCAGATGGACGTCGCGGACGCCCATCCCTGGTCGCGAGGCGAGGGCGTCAGAGTCGCCATCATCGATACGGGTGTGGACACCCAGCATCCGGATTTGCGCGGCAGCATCGCGGCGGCTGCGAATTTCGTCGACGCCGATGACGCCCAATTTCGGCACGACCGGCACGGCACCGAAATGGCGGGCGTCATCGCTGCCGTAGCCAATAACCGCGAAGGCATCGTCGGGGTGGCACCGAGTGCACGCTTGTTCATTTTCAAGGCGTGCTGGCAGGCGAGTGCGGACGCGGACGCGGCGCGTTGCAATTCCTTTACGTTGGCCCGCGCGCTCACGGCGGCGTTTGACGTGCACGCGCAGGTGGTGAATTTGAGTCTCGCGGGTCCCGATGACCCGCTGGTCGGCGACTTGATTCGTGAGGGGTTGCGTCGCGGCGTGTTGTTCGTCGGCGCAGCGGCCGAGGGTTCCGCCGCCGAAGGCAGCTTGCTGCATCAGCCCGGCATCATTGAAGTGGCCAGCGCCGAGACTCATTCCGCGATCGCCAACGCGTTGTATGCCCCAGGCCGCGAGATCCTGACCTTGCTCCCCGGCGGACATTATGACTTCGCTTCAGGGGCATCGATTGCAACCGCACAGGTCAGCGGCGTTGTAGCGCTGATGCTGGCCAAGAACCCGGAACTATCGGCCGCCGCCGCTTACCGGCTGCTGCGCGACACCAGCTCGTCGGTGACGGCGGAGGACGGCGCGGTCAGGGCCGTGGATGCTTGTGCTGCCGTGGTGACGCTCGCGCGTCAGGGGTCGTGTCATAACGCTGACAGCAAGCTTTCGAATTCAGATCAGCCCGCCAATCGGGTCGCCTCGCACTGAAGCGCTGCCGGCAGCCCGCCTCCTAATGGGCTTGCGGCCGCTTCAACAATGCCCCTCGATCGACGGAACGCACGTTCAAATGCATTTGCGTGGCGCCGCGCATCGTCGTCAAGGGCACGCCGGTACCGGCCGGCCCCACCGCCCATACGCGCCGATAGAAATCCGGCAATGTGCCTACCTCGTGCTGTGCCACTTCGCTGATGATGTCGCCTTCTCGAATGTCGGCACCCTGAGCGGGACCGCCCTCGACCACACCGGTCACGTAGACTTTTCCGGCCAACTCGACCGCATAGACTCCCAACCAGGGACGAGGCTGCCGATCCGCCCTGCCGGTGGACTTCAAGCTCTGCAGAATGGGTTTCAACAGATCGATGGGCACGAACATGTTGGCGTTGGTCTCTTCTCCCTCAATGACCTCGCGCACCAACAGCGATCCCAACCCCACCAACGCGCCCGTATTGTCGACCAAGGCCGCCCCTGACCAATGCGGGTGCGCAGGGGCGGTGAATATGGCTTCCTCGAGCAAGTATTCCCACGCCCCGGCGAACTCGCGCCGCGCCAGCACCAGTGCGTCCTGCGGCGGTGCGAAATCCTTCGCGCTCAAGACATGTACCTCACTGCCGGGACGCACGGCCGTGGATGAACCCAATGAAATCGGTGGAAGATCCAGCTTCTGCAGCGGCAGGATCAATCCGAAGCCTGTCACCTGGTCGTACGCCAGTGGATGCGCGGCGATTTCCCGGCCGTCAGGACCTATCAGCCAAACGTCCGTCGCCTCGGTCATCAGGTAGCCAATGGTCAGAATCAATCCCGCGGAATCGATGACGATGCCGTTTCCGACCCGCTCCGAGCCCAGGATGCTGGCGGTAAATGCGTCCTCGGGAATGACGGCGCGCAGCCTGGTCACTGACCGACTGATGCTATTGAAATCGAGTGCCGTCATTTCACGGTCCGCAATTCAAGAGAACAAACACAGTATTGCAATTCTTACCCCTCATGGTCACCGGCGTCTAATCGGAGTTGAGAATCGTTCGCAATAATTGCTCAGCAACTATTTTCGAAATGGGGAAAAATATCTCATCCCTTCACCATCGAGGAGCTACCATGCAACGCAAAATTTCACGTCGTTCAATCGTCAAGAGCGGGCTCATCGCCGGTGCAATTCTGCCGGTAGCCGGTCTCGTATCCCGCGGCGCCACGGCGGCGCCGCTGCCGCCGCTGGACCCCAGCGACCCGACCGCCAAGGCCCTCGGGTTCACCAACGATGGCGGCAAGGTCGATACCAAGGCTTACCCCACGTTCAAGGCGGGTCAAAAGTGCAGCACCTGTGCTCAGTACCAGGGTAAGGCATCCGACCCGACGGCTGCCTGTACGATCTTCCCAGGCAAGAGCGTGCCGCAAGGCGGCTGGTGCCAGGTTTGGGCGCAAAAGACCTGAAATGATGGGTGTTGCGACCCTATCACGGAACTAGCGTAAGCATCCGGTCAGACTTTGAGGATGTGGCGCCGCCCCATCCTCAAAGCAATTGCGCTCGCCTATGTTGCGTGGGGCGCCTGGCATTGGTACGTCAATCGCCCCGTGCACACGCCGGACGGCGTGCTGGCTGAGGGCGAACCACAGCAAGTCACCGTAACGAACGCCGAGAAGCTGCAGATGGGCCACTGGACCCTGACCGTACGCGCAACCTATCGGGTGACCGCGAGGGTGTTGGCTCGCGAGTCGTACCATTTCGATTCGCTGTCCGATTTGATTCCTGAGGACCTGGCACTGGGCTGGGGGCCGATGTCGGACAACCGCGTCTTGAATACCATCGCGATTTCGCAGGGCAATCGCTTTTATTATTGGCGGCCGACCGCTGCAACCGCACTGGCGCGAGACTCCATTATTGCCCATAGCGCCAATACCCATGTCATTCCGCAGAACTCAACCATCGCCCATCAGCTGGAGCGGCTGCGGCCCGGTGAGGTCGTCACGTTGAGCGGTGAATTGGTGGATGCGGCGCGCGATGACGGCAGATGGATCAGGACTTCGCTGCTGCGTAACGACACCGGGGCCGGTGCCTGCGAAGTCATGTTGGTCACCGAAGTCGAAACCTGACCATCAGACTCTCAGCAGCCACTCGCGCAACGCCACCGCGACCGGCTCGGGACGCTCGATGGGCGCCATGTGCCCGGCGCCGTGGATCTCGAACAGCGTCGCGTGCGGAATTCGGCGGCGCATGCTCTGTTGCTGGGAAATCGGCGACCATGAGTCATCGCTGCCGCTCAGCAGAAGCGTCGGCACCGCGATGGTCGGCAATACCGTGAGCGCTTCGGGCCGATGCAACATCGCGTTGATCTGATCTGCGTACGCGGCTGCTGTCCAACGCTCCACCATCGCCGTCAAGCGCGGCATGAGCTCAGCGGCGCGCGCAAGGTCGCTGCCCATCATGGGCGGCAGCCATTCCGCCGCCAATGCCAACATGCCGCGCTCATGGGCCACCCGCAGCAAGTGGGCGCGGCTTTGCGGTTCGCCGTCGCGCACCGCATGCACGCCGGTATTGAGCAGGGCCAGAGCCGTAATGCGCTGCGAGGCCGTGCGAATGACTTCAAGCGCAACGCGCCCGCCCATCGAATGGCCCGCGATCGCAAAGCGCTCCGGAGCGACTGCCAGCACATGCTCGGCCATCGCCTGTATCGAGGAAAAGCCGCGAAATGACACCACGGAAACGTCGGCAACGCTGGAGAGGCGCTGGGGAATATCAGTCCAAAACGCCTCGTCGCACAAAAGTCCGCATAAAAGCACCAATGACTGCTTCATAATCGGTGACATTATGGCACGCGACATTTATCAGGCCGTACGCGAATCATGCCTGTGGCTGCCGGAAGCCGAGGAATTCGTGTCCCACGGCTCGCCGAATTTCAGGGTACGCGGCAAGACATTCGCCACTTACGTCGTCAACCATCATGGCGACGGGCGTGTTGCCCTATGGCTCAACGCCGCTCCCGGCATGCAAGAATCGCAGCTGCGCGCCGAACCCGCCCATTTCTTTGTCCCGCCCTATGTCGGACCCCGCGGTTGGCTTGGCGTCATTTTGGATCGCGGCATCGGCTGGAAAAGAATCCCCGAATTGATACGCGCGGGCTACGAGAAAGTCGCGCCTGCGGACTTGCGAGGACGCATCGGCAAAACCCCAAAAATCAAGGCGCCCGCCAAAGCGCTGTCGGCGAGCCAGATCGATCCTTTCAAGTCACCGCGCGCGCGCGCCGTGCTCGAGCAACTGCGCAAGATTTGTTTGAGCCTTCCGCAAGCAGGCGAGGGCAGCCAGTTTGGTCATCCGGTGTGGCTCGCCGGCAAGAAGACCTTCGCCATTGCGCGCTACGCGGAAGCGCGATTGACGCTGTGCTTTTGGGTGGGCGTGCTGCAACAGGGCCTGTTGACCGCGGATCCACGCTATCGGATTCCGCCCTATTTCGGTCACAACGGTTGGATTGCGCTCGATGTCACCCAAGCCTGCGATTGGAAGGAGGTCGAAGATCTGGCCTTGCAGAGCTATCGGCATTTCGCACTCAAGCGCATGCTGCAGCAGCTGGGCGACGATTAAAGTTGCCCAGCTGCCTCAATCGCGAGGCCAAGGCCGCCGAGCACGCCGGCGCGCGCCCCAAGCGTCGGCGGCACAAGGTAAAGATCGGCAATAATTTCGTGGCGATCGATATAGCCGCCCAGCCAATGCAGCATTCGCTGCCGTATGAGCGGGAACAGCCGCTCTTGGGCCATGACGCCCCCACCCATGACGATTCGTTGCGGCGAGAGCGTCAGCACCAGCTGCGCGCAGAGTTGCCCCAGATAGTCCGCCTGAATTTCCCATTGGGCATGCGCGGCGTCGAGGTGCGAAAGATCAGCGCCGCAACGCGCGAGGATGGCCGGTCCCGATGCCAGGCCTTCCAAGCAATCGCCATGAAACGGACAGACGCCCTGGAAGCTCGCATCGAGCGGATGGCGCCGAGGGTGGATGTGGCCTATCTCCGGATGCATCAGGCCATGGAGCGGCGCGCCATCGATCAGTACGCCGCCGCCGATACCCGTGCCCACGGTCAGATAGACCAGGTTTGCAATGTCCCGTCCTGCGCCCCAACGGTGCTCCGCCAAAGCCGCGGCGTTCACATCCGTGTCGAAACCCACGGGGCATGAGAATTCTTGCCCCAGCATCCCGACAACATCGACATGGCTCCAGCCCGCCTTGGGCGTCCTACCGATGAAACCGTACTTTGCCGATTTCCGGTCCAAGATGACGGGGCCGAAGCAGGCCACGCCAATTGCGCTCAAGGCGCCGTGGGAGCCGCTGCGTTCGCCGAAGAAGCCGCAAACCGCCGCCAGCGTCGAGACCGGATCGGTCGTGGGAAAACGCGACTCTGCATGGATCTGGCCGCTTTCATCGCCGATGGCGCACACAAATTTTGTGCCCCCGGCCTCGACGGCACCGAACAATCGTGATTCGCGTGTCACAGGAGCGAAAGCATATCGTATTTAGGGTCGCTATACTGTCTGCCCCACCGCGACTTCACGAGCTGCCTTTATGAACGTTCCAAGTGCTGCATCGCGCGCAATGGTCGAACGTTTGATCGCTTTCAATACGGTTTCACGGGACTCGAATTTAGGCCTGATTGAGTGGGTGCGCGACTACCTGCAGGGGCTGGGCGCCAAAACCCGGCTGACCCACGATGCCTCGGGCAAGAAAGCCAATCTCTTCGCAACGCTCGGCGATTCGGACAAGCCCGGTCTCATTCTCTCAGGGCACACCGATGTGGTCCCGGTCGACGGCCAGGATTGGAACACCGATCCGTTCGTAGCCACCGAGCGCGACGGCAAGTTATTCGCGCGCGGGTCCGCGGACATGAAAGGCTTTATCGGCATCGCTCTGACGCAAGCGCCAAAATTTCTTGCCGCATTGAACGAGAACCGGCTGGACGCTCCATTGCATTACGCCCTGAGTTACGACGAGGAGGTCGGTTGCCTCGGCGTGCGCGGACTGATTCGCGATCTCGAAGAAAATGGCATTCGTCCGGCAGGATGCGTGGTCGGCGAGCCGACTTCCATGCAGCCCATCATTGCCCACAAGGGTACGCATCGCTTTCGCTGCTCCGTGCATGGCCGCGAAGCGCATTCCAGCTATGTCACTCACGGCGTGAATGCGATCGAATACGCCGCACGCTTGGTCGTGTTCATACGCCAGATTGCCGATCGGCTCGCGCAAATCGAGCAGCGCGATTATGGCTTTACGGTGCCTTATTCGACGCTATCCACCGGCCTGATCCACGGCGGCATCGCGGCCAATGTCGTGCCCAAGGACTGCGTGTTTCAATTCGATATGCGTACCTTGCCGCAGGCCTCGCCCGACGCCCTCCATCAAGAGATTCGCGCTTACGCGGAAACTCTCGCAGCCGAGATGCGCCGCATCGACCCGAATTCCGGGATCGATCTGCAATGGATGAGTCAGACCGCAGGGCTGGCCGCGGCAGAAACCGACGCCATCGTTCAATGGGCCATGCGCTTGTCGCAAAACACCACCGTCGGCAAGGTCTGCTACGGCACGGAGGCCGGGCTATTCCAGAAGATGGGAGTACCCACGGTGATTTGCGGACCTGGAGACATCGCCGAGGCGCATCGGCCGGACGAGTTCGTTGCCCTCGACCAGCTGGCGCAGTGCGAAAGCTTCATGGATCGAATTTTACAGACCGGCTACGCAAAGGCCGGGCAGACGCTGGTCGAGGTCACATAGCGCTGGTGAACGGCGCAGATGCCGTCATCGGCGCGCACCGCGGCGTAGGCGGAGCTCAAACTCGACAGCCCCGGCAGCGCCGCCTCCAGCTCAGCCGGCGCATGCTTGAAGTGCTTGCAGGCGAGGCAAGCGGGTAGGGCGGGCGGGCTCATTGGCCAAGACGGTTCCAAAACTCGTTGAACACCTGAGTCGATAACACAAACCCCAGCACCACATTGACCAGCACACCGATGGTGAACGCCACCAGGGGCCGCGCGCCGATGGAAGCGAATTCGCGAATCCGGGTCGTGAGGCCAATGCTCAGGAACGCGAAGGTGAAAGCCCAAGTGCGAAACGCCTGCAGAGGTGCCACCAGCGCCGGCACGACTTCCTTCTTGTAGGCTGGGTAGTCAAACCCACGTGCCACCAGCGTCACCACGGCCGATGCGACAATGAATCCAAGCACAAATTTGGGAAAGCGGTTCCAAATTTCCGCCGCCCGCGATTTGCTCTGTATTCCCGTGCGCTCCCAGCGTGCGGTGGCGATCAGGGAAAGTACGAAGGCCCAGACGCCGATCCACATGTCGCGTCCGATGACCTTCATGAGCGTGAACGCGCTCACGGCCGCATCGGGATTTCCGGCGATTCCCGCAACGTTGCCCGCATAGCCCCCATAAGTTTGCGCAGCGGCGAGACCCGCGGCATCCGCAAATTCCGACGTGCCGATCCAGGCCCCGGCGACGCCCGTGGACAGACTCAATGCGCGTGCGACCAGCGGCAGCACGAAAATCATGACGATCGCCCAGAACACGACCAAGGAAATGGCGACCGAGACTTCCTCTTTTTTCGCGCCGACCGCGCCGCCCACCGCAATCGCGCCCGACACTCCGCAAACCGCGCCGCCCGTACCCAAGGTGGCGGCCAGCCGCCGATCCAATCCTAAGCGGACGGCCGCGAAGTAGATGACGCCGAATGTCGCCAGCGAGACGATCGCCGCCTGCACGATGGCCACCGGTCCCGCCCAGGCGATCAAGGTCAGCGGCAAGCTTGCGCCCAGCAGCACAATGCCGGTCTTGATGTAGAACTCAACCCGCAATCCGGGATCGAGCCAGCGCGGCACCCCCAGCGTATTGGAGACCAGCAGGCCAAGACCCAAGGCCACCAAGGGCGGCTCCAGATTGTAGTGAGCGGCCTGATCCCAAAGCCCGAGAAAATAAATGCTGCCCGCAGCCAGGTAGATGAGCAGGAAGGCGGGCAAGAATCGGCTGATTTTGATGCCCAACGCCGCGGCGCCGATGCCGAATGACACGGACCAAAGTACGAACAGCGCCGCATATTGCGGTCCATGCTGCTTGAGCTGCAGCGTCACGTCCGCAAGATGGCTCCATTTCTGCGGCGCGACCGCGATCCACTTGATGCTGCCGCCGCCGGCAAAGAGAGCCACTGCGACTGCGATCAACCCCAGACCGATCCAGATGGCCCACCAGTCTTCCTTGCGGAATAAGTCGCCCCAGGGCGAGCGGCGCGCGATGCTGCGCGAAGCGGCAGTTTGGGCGATTTCCGCCATGGGTAGCGACTCCGGCGTGACAGGGATCCGTCACGCTAGTCCCTCACCTCAAGCCCGTCGAATAGTTAGATCGTATATTCAAGTTACTCGTGGTTATGAGGGGTGACCCTTTAGCCGGGCAGCGCGGTCTTCAGCTCCAGCGGATCGGCGCGGTTCAAGTAACGCATGACCCCATCGTCCAACGAGCCGAACTTAAGGCTTATCACGTCCTTCACATAATTCTGGTGCAGCTTCCAGGGCGTTTTCGAGCCCTGTTTCGGCAGTTTGTCCGCAACGCGCTGAATATAGCCGGATGTGAGGTTGAGCCAGGGCTCCAATTTCACCGTCGGGTCATCATTTTGGGGCACGCAAACCTGGAAACCCTTGCGTTCCATGTGATTGAGCACCCGGCAGATATAGTCGCAAGTCAGCTCGCTTTTCAGCGTCCAGGACGCGTTGGTGTAGCCGAATGTAGAGGCAAGATTCGGAATCCCGCCATACATGGTGCCCTTGTAGTTGAGAGTGTTGGCCGGGTCGATGTGAAGGCCGTCGATGCTGATTTGAATATCGCCGAGCGCCACCAGGTTCAACCCCGTCGCGGTCACGATAATCTCGCCCTCGAGTTCCATGCCGCTGCGCAGCTTGATGCCTTTTTCCGTGAAGGTGTCGATTTCATCCGTGACGATCGCCGCCTTGCCGGCCTTGATCGCCTCGAACAGATCTCCGTCGGGAACCAGACACATGCGCTGATCCCAGGGATTGTAGCGTGGCGTGAAATGGGTCAACACATCATAGTCCGGCCCCAGAGCGCCCTTCACGCGATCGAGAATCCATTTCTTGACACGCTCCGGGCTGCGTTTGCAGAGCCCAAAGAAATAAATGCCAAACAAGATGTTTCGCCATCTCACCAGGTTGTACGCGACCTTGGCTGGAAGGTGACGCCGCAAAAGATTGGCCAGCGCATCTTGCTCGGGGCGCGCCACCACATAGGTCGGCGAGCGCTGCAGCATGGTCACTTTGGCCGCGGTTTTGGCCATGGCAGGCACCAGGGTCACGGCGGTCGCGCCGCTGCCGATCACAATCACGCGTTTGTCCGCGAAGGCGAGATCTTCCGGCCACTTCTGCGGATGCACGATCAATCCTGCAAAGCGCCGGCTGCCGGGAAATACCGGCGTATAGCCTGCCGTGTAGCTGTAGTAGCCGCAGCAGACGAACAGAAAGCTGCACGTAAACCGGGCCGTCTGCGGGCCGCACTCCGCTTCAACGGTCCACAGCGCGTCCTTGGAAGACCACGAGGCTCGCTTCACCAGGTGATGGTATCGAATGTGCTGATCGACGCCGTGGTCCTTGGCGGTGTCGTTGATGTACTTGAGAATCGAGGGCCCATCGGCGATGGCCTTGCCCTCGACCCACGGTCGGAAGGAGTAGCCCAGCGTAAACATGTCCGAATCGGAGCGAATCCCCGGATAGCGGAACAAATCCCACGTTCCGCCCATGTTCGCCCGGCCTTCCAGAATCGCGTATGTCTTGCGGGGACAGTTCGTTTGCAAGCTGCAGGCGGCACCGATGCCGGACAGGCCGCCGCCGACGATCAGCACGTCAAAATGATTTGGCGTCAGCATGGTTGTTTTCCAGACGGGCAACAGGCCTATTGTACATTTCTTGGGGACTGTTCCTGCACTCCGGAGGGGCACCCCGTTCGTATTCCTACCAAGGCTAGGGATAACCCCACGGCCATTAACAGGAGATCCGTCCATGAAGATGCAACTTGTCAAGATTGCGCTGGCCTGCTTGCTGGTGCCGGCACTGGCCGCCGCACAAGACGCGAGGCTCAAGCTGCCTGAGTTCAAGTCGCTTGCAGGCAAAGCGACGGAATCCGTCAACATCAGCTTGAGTCCCTGGCTGCTGCGCATGGCGGGCTCATTTATCGACGAGAAAGACGCGGACAGCGTGGCAACCAAGCATCTTCTCGCCGGCATCAAGGCAATCGAAATTCGCAGCTACCAGTTCGCGACCGATTTCGCCTATTCCGCCGCCGATATCGACGGCGTCAGAAGCCAGCTTAGCGGGCCGGGCTGGAACCAACTCATGCAGGTGCACCACCGCGACAAGAGCGAAGATGTGGACATGTACGTGCTGATCGAGAATAACGTGACCAAGGGATTCGCTTTGATTGCCAGTCAGCCGCGGGAATTTACGATCATCAATATCGTCGGATCAATCAATGTCGATGACTTGCCGAAATTGGAGAGTCACTTGCACCTGCCCAAGGTGGCCGATGTTCGAGCCAATTTGTTGATGTAACGAGTGCGCGCGCGTTGAATGGCGGGGCCTTGGATCTTCTGGACGATGAGCTGGCGAGGGCGCGCGCGGGCGAGCGCGCAGCGCTTGCAGTCCTGGTCCAGGCGCATCAGCGCGCGGTCTACAGTCTGGCACTACGCATGCTCGGGACGCGGGATCTCGCGGAGGACTTGACGCAGGACGTTTTCATGCAGCTGAACGGCAACTTGACGGCAATCGAGTCGAACAAGCACCTGGGATTTTGGTTGCGCCGAGTGACCACCAACCGAGCCATCGACCAATTGCGGCGCCGATCGCGGGTGCAGATGACCTCGCTGGAGGACGAGCAAGCGTTCTTCAGCGCGGAGGATGACGCCGATCCTTTGTTGCAGCGACATCTGCGAGACCTGCTGTCGGACTTGAGCCCGCCGGCGCGGGCTGTATTGCTGCTGCGCTATCAAGAAGACCTGGATCCGACGGATATCGCGCAAATGCTCGACATGCCGATCAACACCGTCAAGAGCCATTTGAAACGATCTCTGGAGACCATGCGCGAGAAAACCCTCGGCATGCAATCCGCCCGATGCGAGGACAGTTCGACATGAGCCAGGAAATCGAATCTCGAATCCGTGCCGCCTTGCGGCCCGTGGCGCCCAGCGAAGATTTTTCTCGAAAGCTTCTGGCGCGCGTCGTCGCCGATCGGCCTGGGCGGCCAAAGCCGCGCCGCCTCCTCTCAGCAAGCGCGCGGCCCTTGGCGTGGTGGCTGACGGCAAGTCTGGCGGCGTGTCTGATATTGGCGGTGGGCGTGCGACAGCACCTGGAGCAGCAACGGGTGCAGCAGAGTGGATTGGAGGCGCGACGCCAGGTGTTGGAGGCGCTGCGCATGACCAGCCAGAAACTGAATCTTGCGTACCAAGCGGTCAAGAATCAATCGACCTCGCTGACCGATGAAGAGTCGGGCGTGTAGATTGAAATCGAGGATGTTTCCATGAAAAAATGCAGTTGGCCGATATTTCTTGCGCTGCTGGCGCCCGCCCTGGCATGGGCGGCGGCCCCAAATCCCAAACTGGCGATACCGGAGTTTGCAGGATTGGCGCAGAAAGCCACCGAGTCCGTGACCATCACACTCGATCCGGCCCTGCTTGCCATGGCAGGACGGTTTCTCGACGGCAGCGATCCGCAGGACGCCGCCACCCAGGAGATCATCAAAGGTCTTCGCGGAATTTATGTCCGAAGCTACACCTTTGACAAAGACTCGGCGTACCAGCAGACCGATATCGATGCCGTGAGAGCTCAGCTTGCGGCGCCGGGCTGGAATCGATTGGTGGAAACTCACAGCCGCAAAACCCGGGCCAATGTCGACATCTACATCATGATCGACAACAACCGAGCGATCGGCCTGGCTTTGATTGCGAGCGAACCGCGGCAATTCACCATTGTGAACATCATCGGTGCCATTGATCTCGACAAGTTGCACAAACTGGAAGGCCAGTTCGGTGTGCCCAAGCTCGATATCGACCTGTCGAAAACCCCGACTCAAGGCGCGCAAAAATAGCGGCTGGACGCCAGAGCGCGGGGCCGGCTGTGAAATCAGTGGGTTTTAGTGCCTGATTGGTTGGGGCCAATGGAGGCCAGGGCTTCCTTGGCGGGCTGCACCCGCTCTTTGCAGGTCCGCATCGCGTCATTGTAGGACAGCGTCCTGTTCGCGCCCATGCGTTTTGCCATGCACTCGTGAATCTGGTGCTTCACGATGGACGCTTGGCTCGCGGGCGGTGCCGCCAGTACCTGCGCGCCGAGCAGTGCGCCACACAGACCCATCGCCATGACGAGCTTCAGGGCTAGCCTCCCATCAAGTCCAGCGGCTTGGGGCGCTTTGGGTAGCATGCGTGCAAAGTATGTTCCTATCTGCGCTTACTGCAAGGGCGGATAGCCGTCATCGAACGTCAGGCTTGCACCGACACCTTGATCTCGGAGAGGGGTCAGCTAGACTGAATGGTAAAGCTTGGCCTCGCGGGGAGTGCGGTGGCGAACAAAAAACTGAACACCGGCGTTGCGGCCGGCTGGATACTGACCGGCGCGTTCTCATCCGGGCTGCTGCACGCGGCTGCGGCGGGCTACGCGCCGCCTCGCAACATCCAGGGCGTGCCAGATCTGGAAGGCACGTGGACAAATGCGTCGCTGACGCGATTCGAGCGCCCGGGCGAGTACGGCGAGCGTGGCGTTCTGACTCAGGCCGAGGTCAGCGCGCTCGAAAAGAAGAACAGCGATCTGGTGGCATTGGGAAACAAACCCACCGATCCTAAGGCAACGGTCAAGGATCTTCCCGCGGACTGCAGCGGCGGCCGCGGCGAGAACTGCAACTACAACGCAGCGTGGACCGATCCGGGCACCACGGTGATGCGCGTGCACGGCGAGCCTCGCAGTTCCTTCATCACCTTCCCGAGCAACGGACATGTTTCCGCGTTTACGGCTGAAGCCGTAGCCAATGGAACCGCGGTCCGCCGTTACGGGCCGCCCCTGCCTCCGGGGCTTCGGCAAAACGACAATCCGGAGACCCGGGCTCTTGGCGAGCGCTGCCTGACTTCTTTCGGCTACAGCGCCGGGCCGGTCATGCTGCCGCTGCTTTACAACAATACCTACCAAATCGTTCAGGGCAAGGAAACCGTGGCGATCGTGGTCGAGATGGTGCATGACGTTCGCATCATCCGTCTCAATGCGCGTCACCGCGCTGATGGCCTGCGTCCTTGGTTTGGCGATTCTGTGGGCCGCTACGAAGGCGACGCTCTGGTGGTGGAGACGACCAATTTCCCACCGGCCCAAACCTTCATGGGATCATGGAAGAACCTCAAAGTGACCGAGCGCTTCTTGCGCGCGGCCGCCGGCCGGGTGCTCTATCAGTTCAGGGTCGAGGATCCCACCATTTGGACGCAGCCCTGGGGCGGCGAGTACGAATTCAGCAGGGCAGGCGGCAGGATCTTCGAGTACGCGTGTCACGAGGGAAACTACGGTTTGCAGGATATTCTCGCCGGCGCGCGTGCCGAGGATGCCGCAGCGGCGCGTACGCATTCGGGTTCGAATTAGACTAGGCTTTTGGCCACATCCGGGCGAGTAAACCATCGCGCAACACGAATTTGTGCCATAGCGCCACCAACGCATGAACCCCGGCGAGGCCGAAGATCGCATACGCCAGATAGCCGTGCAAATCTTCCGTCGGATGGAATATGGCGCGGTTGGATGCAATGCCGAAGTTGACTTGGAACACGCCGAAATCCAAAACTCTGCCGTGATACACAAACGTGACCAACCCCACGATGGGCGTGACGAACAGCAGCGCGTACAACGTGAAATGAACCGGCTCTGAAAGCCGGCGCGAGAGCGCATCCAAGTCAGCGAATGGCGCCGGCGGTGCATGCCGGCGTCTCCACCAAAACCGTGCGATGAGCACAGTCCACAGTGCCAAGCCCAGCAGCGCATGGATGTTGATCCAGAATCGTTGCGTCTGCTTCGGCCACGAATCATGCAATAAGCCCAAAACGCCGACGCACACGACCAGCACGAACATCGTCCAATGGAACACGATGGCGCCGGAGTCATAACGCTCGGCCGTTGTGGATGATTGCAGTGTTTCTAGCGCGGCGGACATCTGCGTATAGTTGCACAAGAAGTTCGCCGGCGGAATTCCCATGTCGCCGCGACGCGCAGACAAAGCCCCTGAAGGCGATGGAGATATTACAGGAAGTATATTGTATAAGAATATGAATACTATTGTGTTTATACGATGTATAACAAGCCGCCGCTGGGTCGCGCGGCAGCATTGGCGGCGGCGGGCGCAAACAGATTTGCAGATTGATTGACAAGGAGTTGCCTCATGAAGATTGCGGGAAAAGTCGCCGTCATCACCGGCGGATCCTCCGGGATCGGCCAGGCCGTGGTGCGCGCGTTCATCGAGAAGGGCGGCCGGGTCGCCATCTTCGATCTCAACGAAATTGCGGGACAAGCAGTCGTGAAAGAGTTGGGCTCTGCCGCAATCTTCGCCAAAGCGGATGTCTCGGAGGAGGGTTCGGTGGCCGCGGCGATCGCGAAGACCATGGCCGCATTCGGCGCGATCCATGTCTGCGTCAACTGCGCCGGCATCGGCAGTGCGCACAAGACATTCGGCAAGGACGGCCCTTTCCCCCTGGAGGCGTGGAATAAAACCATCACGGTCAACCTTACCGGCACGTTCAATGTCACCCGGCTTTGCGCCGAGCAAATGGCGAAGAACGCTCCTGAAGATGCGAATGGCGGGCGTGGTGTGGTCATCAACACCGCGTCTGTTGCCGCCTACGATGGCCAGATTGGACAAGCCGCGTACAGCGCCAGCAAGGCGGGTGTGGTCGGTATGACGCTGCCCATGGCACGTGACCTGTCGAGCATCGGTGTGCGCGTGAATACGATCGCCCCTGGCCTGATCGAGACGCCGCTCTTGGGATCGCTCCCCGCGCAGGTGTTGGACGCGCTGGCAAAATCGGTGCTGTATCCGAAAAGACTGGGAAAGCCGGAAGAGATCGCACACTTGGCGGTTTGCATGATCGAGAACGATTACCTCAATGGTGAGTGCGTCCGTATCGATGGCGGCATCCGCATGCAGCCGCGCTAGCCGCCGTGGGACCCCTTCAAGGACTGCGCGTCGTCGAATTGCAGGGAATCGGGCCTGCGCCTTTTTGCGGCATGCTACTCGCGGATCTCGGCGCACAGGTCATCTCGATTGCCCGCAAATCATCGCCGGCGGATCGCAGCGCGCTGATCAGCGAGCGCGGCAAGCTTTCCATCGCACTCAATCTCAAGGTGCCGGAAGGCGTCGATGTCGTGCTGAGGCTCTGCGAACAGTCGGACGTGCTGATCGAAGGCTTCCGTCCCGGCGTGACTGAGCGGTTGGGCATCGGGCCGGAGGCCTGCATGGCGTGCAATCCGCGACTGGTCTATGGGCGGATGACGGGTTGGGGGCAAACCGGGCCTCTCTCGCAAGTTGCCGGCCACGACATCAACTACATCTCTCTCTCAGGTGCGCTGCACGCCGTCGGGCGTGCCGGCGAGCGGCCGGTGCCGCCGCTCAACCTCGTCGGAGACTTCGGCGGCGGCGCGATGTTCCTGGCCTTTGGCGTGATGAGCGCCGTGTTCGAGTCAAAGCGCTCCGGATTCGGCCAGGTCATCGATGTCTCCATGGTGGAAGGATCCGCAGCATTGATGCACATGATGTATGCGATGAAGGCGCAAGGGCAGTGGGACGACGTGCGCGGCGCCAACCTGCTGGACGGGGCGGCGCACTTTTATGATACGTACGAGACTCTCGATGGAAAATACATTTCAATAGGAGCCCTCGAGCCTGAGTTCTATCGGCTGTTGGTGCAGCTGACAGGAGTCGACGCGACGGAATTCTCAACCCATATGGAGCGCAAGCATTGGCCGGCACTGCGGCGCCAATTGGCCGCCGTGATCAAGCAGAAGACGCGCGAAGCGTGGCGCGCAATCATGGAGGGTACCGACGTGTGCTTCGCCCCGGTGCTGTCGATGAGCGAGGCGCCACAACATCCCCACAATCAAGCGCGCGCCACCTTCATCGACGTGGCCGGCGTCAGCCAGCCGGCGCCCGCACCACGCTTCAGCCGCACCAGCCCGCAACTGCCGAAGCGGGCATCACCCGCGGGCAGTGATACTCAAGCCGTGCTGCTCTCCGCGGGTTTCAGTGATTCACAGATTCAATCGTTGCGAGAACGTGGCGCCTTGCCATGAACCGCAGACAAAAGGCCGCCTCAAGGCGGCCTTTTGCGGATCACTTTGTGGTCGTTGCTTAGCGGAACTGATATCCGATACGGCCATAGACGAACCGGCCGCGCGGATCGCCGTACGTCAGGTCGTAGCCGCCGACGAAATTGTTCGCCGAAGCGGCATAGTTGGCATACGGCGGGGCCGCGTCGGCGATATTGATCACGCCCAAGGTGAAGGTCCACGCCTTGGCCAGGTGGTAGGACAGCTGCCCGTCAAAGGTGTCATAGACACCGACCTCGCGAGTCGCCCCCGTGATGTTGCCGGCGGAGTCGTGATACTTCTTCTGGAAGTGCTGGGTCAGCGAGGCGTCCCAATTGCCGATGTCATAGATCAACGACAGGTTATGGCGCCAACGGGAAATGATGCCGTCAACCGTGGTCAGGCCCTTGTCGACCTGTCCGGTCCAGCTGCCGTTCGGATTTTGCGTGGCGAATTTATAGAAGTAGGTGCCGTCGCCTACCAGGGTGATTCGCCCGAAATCGCCGATGTCGAAGGCGTATCTCAAATTGACGTCCAAACCGCTGACATTCTCTTTGAACAGATTCGCGTTGGTCTGGCTGATGGACGTAATATTTCCGTTGGCATCGCGGGTGATCAGGTTGGCAAACTGCGTCTCAGAGGCCGCATTTTGCAGAATCGTCGCGGTTGGAAGACCGCCGACGACAATCGCTTCCTTCAAGTAGATCCAGAACGAGTCGAAGCCCAGGTGCAAGTTCTTCACCGGTTCGATCTCCGTGCCCAGGGTCAGGGTGGTCGACTTCTCCGGCTTCAGGTTCGGATTGCCGCCGGTCACGGTGGAGAATTGAAAGCTGCAGGCCGGGTTGTTGGGATCGAAGGTCGGGCACTTGATAAAGTCGCGCGTTCCGTTCCCCGTGACGCTGCTGGCCTGCGCCGCGTACAGATCGGTCAAGGAAGGTGCGCGGAAACCGGAACCGGCCGAGGCGCGCCACAACCACCAGTCCCAGGGCTGAAACTTCAACGACGCCTTGGGGTTCACGGTGCTGCCCACCGTCTGGTAGTGGTCATAGCGAACCGCCGCATCGGCGTCCAAGGAGTGCACGATCGGCGCGTTCACTTCGACATAGACCGATTCCACGCTGCGCGACGCATCTTCAGGCAGCTGATTGCCGCCCTGTCCGGTGATGTCGCCGGTTTGAATCGAGACGGAGGGATTGTAGACGAAGGTTTCACGGCGCACCTCTGCGCCCACGGCGGCACTTAACGGGCCGCCCGGCAGGTCGAACAACGCACGACTGGCAGAGCCGGACAGACTGGCGAGCGAGGTCTTGGAGCTCCAGTCCTGGCCGACGAATTCCGCACCCTTGGCCGCTGCCAGTGCCGCGGGGTCGGTGGTCGGTCCAAACGGGTTGATGGTACCGCCGTCCAAAAGCGGCATGATCTTGGAGTACAAGGGGAACCCGGACTTCAAATCCTCCTTCACCTTGACCTCGCTGTAGAGCACCGAGGTGTCGAAGTCCCAACCGGCGAGGTTGCCTTTCCAGCCGCCAACGGCTCGCGTGGTGTCGGACGTGTCCTGCTCCAGGCGAGGGCCATTGGCAAAGTCGCGATAGATCAAGTTCAACGGAAAATTAGCAGGCACACCATGAGCTGCGGCGAAGGCGGTGGGATAGTACGGGCTGCTGGGCGGAAGGAGGAAGGCGGCGGCAGTCGGCGTGATGGCCGGGTTGTGGTAGGTCGGATATTGCGTCGCCAGCAGATTGGCAAGGTACGCAAGATACGGATTACCGGGCAACAAGGGGTTCTGATAAGAGAGCGGTACCGGCTGCACCTGCGTGAGGGTTTCGACATGCGCGAAGCTCGCTTCCGCGTACAGCTGAGTGGTGTCGCTGATCTGGTAGTGGGCATTCAAATTGCCGTTGCCCCGCTTGACATCGGGCTGCAGCGAATCGTAGGGCGAGTTGTCGAAGCGACACTGGGCTGGGAAGTTCTTATCGGATAGCGATGGGGCGCAATTTCCCACTTGTGGGTTGATCGTGGTCGGATTGGGCTTGGCGGGTACCGGAAATACCGCGATGTTGGCCGGAAAAGCAAACGACGAGGTGACATCGTTCCCAAATTGCGGGGCGTAACGAAACGCGAAGGGGCGCGTGTTGCCGAGGATGGACTGGATGTGGTCGAAGCCCAAATTCAAGTTGATGTTGTAGCGATCGGTCTTCAGGTCACCGATGCCGCCGAAGAAGTTGGCTTGCTCCTCAGTGCCGCCGCCGGACCGAGTCGGCGCGCCGCCATAGACGCTGGCATCGACGCCCTGGAAATTGTCTTTCAAGATGAAGTTCACCACGCCGGCGATGGCGTCGCTGCCGTAGATGGCCGAGGCGCCGTCTTTCAGGATCTCCACCCGTTCGATGGCCGCAACGGGGATGGAACTGATGTCCACCGAGTTGCCGGCCACGCCGATCGATCCACCGCCGTAGGGAGCGGATCGGCGGCCGTTGATCAAGATCAAGGTGCGCGCGGAGGTCAAGCCACGCAGAGAAATGGTGTTAATCGAGCCGGTCTGGTTGCCCGTGGCCTGCGCCGAGACCGTGCTGCCGGCACTGCTGGCGGCACTGACGTAGCGGAAGAGGTCTTCGGCGGAGGTTGCACCGGTTCGCGCGATGTCCTCGGCCTTCAGCACCGTCACGGGTAGCGCGCTTTCGGCGTCCAAACCCCTGATCGAAGTACCGGTGACCACAATCTCGGCGAGATTCTCGCTGGGCTGCGCAGAAGATGCCGCGCTCGAGTTCTGAAATTGGGCTGTCTGCGCGGTTGTAGCGGTCGCCTGTGCGAGCCTGATTTCCTGGCTCGAAGCCGCCGCCGCCGGCGCCGCGGTCAGGACCGGATTGGAAATCTTTAGATAATCGTTGCGCGCTGCCTTGCGATCGGCAGACCCCGCGATGACCACGGTGCTGCCGTCGACCACGTCATAATGCAGGGCGGTGTCCTTGAGCAAAATTGCGAGCGCGTTGCCGGGGCTGAATTTTCCAATCACGCCCTGTGAATTCTTGCCTTCGACCAGCTGGCCGGGGACGGTGACTTGAATGTCGGATTGCGCTGAGAATTTCAGCAGCGCGGAGGAAAGTTGCTGGGGCGGGATGTCAAATTGTCTCTGCTGTCCCAGATCAATCGCCGCCAAACCCGGCTGAATGCCGGCGGCGGCGGATAGCGCCAGGACAAAAAGCAACACTTTCGTGCCGCGAGTGAATAGATCGACGAGCGTGTTTGCTTTCAATTCCCTTCCCCTTGCACGGCTTGATAGCCGCTTCTGGGGGGACTAGACGAATGAGGGTTTGAATATGGGAACGGATTTCGAGGAATTTATCGATTTATTTTTCTCGTTGCGTTTTTGCTACAACAGCCTGCCGCTGCGGTGGGCAGAATGACCTCCACGTGGTTGTGCAACGCCTGGATTCCCGTTTTCAGGGCTTCGTTCGTCTAAGCTAAACTGAAGTGACCGAACACTCGCCATGGTGAATCCAGTGAGCATGTTGCCGCCCAATGCCGGCCAGGTAGCTGACTCAGAGCCCGATCACGAGGAATCGCGGGCCCAAGTCGTTGAACGACTGTTTCGTGAACACAACGAGGCGTTGATTCGTTTCCTGCGGGGGAGGGTCGGATCTCACAACGAAGCGCGCGAAGTCGCCCAGGAAGCCTACGTGCGACTGTTGAGTTTGGACCAGCCGGGGGCTGTCAGTTACCTGCGCGCGTTCCTTTTCAAGACTGCCGCGAACATCGCGATTGACCGGCGTCGTCGACACCAGAACTACGATAGGGTGGCCGGCGGCCAGCTCTTTACGGAGCTGACGGAAAACCGAACGCCGGAGCGGCAACTGTCGGGTGAACAAACCCTGCGCCACCTAGGGATTCTGATCGAGGCGATGCCGGCAAAGTGCCGGGAATCATTCGTCATGAACCAAATCCAGGGACTTGACGCCGCCACCATCGCAGCCCGGCTCGGCATCACCGACAGCATGGTACGCAAGTACGTCGTACGCGCTTTGCTCCATTGCCGCCAATACATAGACGTTGAACGCAATGACTAACCAAGCCACACCATGCTCGACCGACATCGATCGCGACCCCGCGCACCTGGCGGCCGCCGATTGGCTGGTACGCCTGCAAAGTACGGATGTGTCGATCGAAGACACGCTGGCGTGGCAGGCTTGGCTCAATGAAAATCCAACAAATGCTCGAGCCTTCGCGCGTATCGAAGAAATATCGCAAGTGTTGCGTGACGTACCTGCGCCAGCCGCTGCGTCACCCAGTCAGTTTGCGCGCGATCGCTACGATGCTTCGGTTCCGATCAAGGATTGGAATCCGCCGCGTGCGCTACGGCCGTGGACGGCCATTGCCGTTGCTGCCTCGCTAGCCACCCTCGCTCTGACATGGGCGTATTGGAAAACACCGCCCGCGGCGAATACCTTTTCGACTGCCATCGGAGAACATCGCAACGTGACGCTAAGCGATGGCTCGACCATTGCCCTGGGTGGCGACACGTACATCGCGGTGGCTCTGTCGGAAAAAGAACGTGATATCGAACTCGCCAAGGGCGTGGCGCTCTTCACGGTGGCCAAAGACCCCACCAGACCGTTCAAAGTCCATGCTGGGGATGCAACCGTTGTCGCGGTGGGAACCGAGTTCAATGTAGAGCGGGACAGCGATCGAGCCGTAGTCTCCGTGACGGAAGGCCGTGTCTTAGTCGAGCCGGTGAGCCATTTTTTGCCGGTGGCGGTGCTGCATGAATTCAAGCCCAAGCTGCGCAGCGTGCACCTTGTGGCCGGACAACAAACCACGGCCGGCAGCGCTGGCATCGAGGAACCGACCAAGATGGAAGATCCCGCCACCGGCTGGCAGATAGGACATCTGGCTTTTCATCTGCAACCGCTGCGCTACGTGATCGAGGATGTCAATCGCTACGCTCAGAAGCCCATTGTGTTGGCAGGTGACAACGTGGGCGCACTGGTGATTACGGGCACGGTGGAGCGCGAGAACATCGCTGGATGGGTGAAGAGCTTGGAACGCGCGTTTGATCTACAGGCTACGGAAGAGGCTGACCAAATCACCTTGCGGGCGCGGTAAGGCTCAGCCCTGCAAATTTGACCCACCCGGTTTGTGTCACATGCGCCGCGAAACTCAAGTCATGAGCAAGTGCATTTGTTAATGTCACCAGCGGTACCATTCGATTGAAACCCCGTGGGAGTGTTATGCAGGCGCGCGGATTCTTTTTACAGCTCTTGGCGTTTTTCCTTCTGAGTCAATGTGCCCCTGCCGATGCAGCCGATGCTGCCGACGATGCAGGCACGCGATTACTACGCCAGCCCTCCCTATCCAGAGAGCATCTTGCCTTCGTTTTCGGCGGCGACATCTGGATAAGCGATCGCGACGGACGCCGGCCGGTGCGAATCACTGCGCATCCCGCGTCGGAGTTTGCGCCGCATTTTTCGCCGGATGGCCGGTGGATCGCGTTTTCCGCGGCCTACGACAACAACACCGACGTCTATGTAGTGTCGGTCGAAGGAGGTCAACCGCGCCGGCTGACCTGGCACCCGGCGGCGGATCTGGTTACGGGCTGGAGCCCCGATAGCAAGCGCGTCCTGTTCACTTCGAATCGGGAGATCGCCAACAGCCGCAGCAGTCAGCTGTTCGAGGTTCCGCTCACCGGCGGCTTCGAGAAGAAGGTGATGAAAGCAGTCGCGGTCGAGGGCGCTTGGTCGGGCGACGGCAAGCGACTGGCCTATCGTCCCTACATCATGGCCTATGCCGGCGTCAGCGGTTGGCGTCAACATCGCGGCGGCGACACGCCACCCATTTGGATCATTGACCCGGTCAGCAATCAACTCGAGAAAATTCCGCATGTAAATGCCTCCGACAGCAATCCCATGTGGATCGGCGATGACGTTGCGTTCATATCCGACCGCAACGAAGGGGCGGCCAATCTGTACCTATATGACGCGCGTGCACACTCGCTGCGGCAGCTGACGCATGAAACGCAATGGGATGTGCGCAACGCCGCGGCATTCGAACATACCATCGTTTACGAAGTAGGCGGTCAGCTGAAGAGCCTGGACGTCGCCGGCGGACAAATTCAGCCGATTTCCATCCACCTCGAGCTGCAGTCGATTCAGGCACGGCCGCAGTGGAAGGACGCCTCCAAAAACCTCACATCCGCGCATCTGTCACCCACCGGAAAACGCGTACTGATAACGGCACGCGGCGACATCTTCAGTGTTCCGGTCAAGGATGGGTCGGTGCGCAATTTGACCGCGAGTTCGGGGGTACGCGAGTCGGATGCCGTGTGGAGCAAGGACGGTCAACGCATTGCCTATTTGAGCGATGAGGGCGGAACCCAGGCCTTGTGGGTGCGCGACGCGGTCGGGCTCGAGAAACCGATCCGACATGCGTTGGGAAATATGGGCTATTTCACCTTGCTCGGCTGGTCACCCGAGGCTCGCCGCGTCGTGTTTCAAGACAACCACTTGCGTCTGTATGCAATCGATCTCGTCACTGACGCGGTCGCTCTGATCGACACGAGCCCGCGCCGGCTGCCGTTCCAGGTGCAATTCTCACCCGATGGCCAGTGGATCGCCTATACGGTGGTGGGCGAGAATTACTTCACGCGGGTGCGGCTGCACAGCTTTGCCGGCGCCAAGAGTTTCGATCTCGCGGACTCCTTCGTGCAAACCGACACACCGGCGTTCGGCGGCAACGATTTGCTTTATTTTACCGCCTCGATCGATGCAGGCCCCACGCGCGTCTCGCTCGACATGTCGACGCAAGAGCGGCCGCTGCGCATGGCCCTGTACGCAGCGGTGCTCTCCGCCGACGGTCACTCGCCGTTGCCGCCCAAGAGCGGCGATGAGGAAGCCAAGGGCAGCAAGAACAAGGATGCCGATAAATCCGTCAAGACTGACAAGGCCGCCAAGTCAAAAAAGACCGATGAGGAGGACAAGACCGACAAGCCGGTCAAGCCGACACGCATCGACCTGTCGGGTCTATCGCAGCGCTTCGTGCCGATCCCGGTCGCGGAGCGAAACTATGCCCGTCTCATTGTCGGCTCGGATGGAGCCTTGTTCTACATCTCCCGGCGGCAGCCCGGGTCATCCACCGAACCACCGAGTCCGAACAAGGATGCGGATGCAGATGCCGATCTTTATCGATTCAGCTTCGAGGATCGGGAAGAGAAACTCCTGAAGTCGCATGTTGCGGACTTTTCTGCCAGTGCGGATGGGAAAAAGTTGTTGCTGACGATGGGCGAGGGAAAACTTGAGGTGGCGGATGCCAATGAAAAGCTCGAGTCGAAACCCGTCGAGTTGAGCGGCATGAGAATGCTCGTCGATCCGCGCCAGGAATGGCGCCAGATCTTCGATGAGACCTGGCGCATGGAGCAACAGTACTTCTACGATCCGAACATGCACGGACTGGCTTGGGCCGCGATCCGAGCGCGCTACGAGCCGTTGCTGCAGTTTGTGCAGCGCCGCGAGGATCTGAATGAATTGCTGGTCGAGATGATCGGCGAAATGCAGGTGGGCCACAATCGCATTGGCGGCGGCGACCTGTATGCGGGAACCCCCGTGGGGGTCGGCCTGCTAGGCGCCGATTTCAGGGTCGAAAGCAACCTTTATCGCATCGACAAAATCTATCGCGGCGATCGCTGGAATCCGTTTCTGGTCGCGCCGCTCGCAACGGCAGGGGTGGATGTCGCCGAGGGCGACGCGATTCTGGCGATCAATGGTCACCCGCTGGACGGATCGGTGAATATTTTCTCACTGCTCGAGGGCACGGCCGGAAAGCAAGTTTCGCTGACCGTGAGTCATGACGGCACGCAGAAAGGGGCGCATACCGCGGTCGTGATACCCGTTCCGAATGAGGCTGCCCTGCGCCAATGGACTTGGGTCGAAGCGAATCGAGACTACGTGGAGCGCAAGAGCGGCGGCAAGGTGGCCTATGTGTACTTGCCCGACACCGCCGGCGACGGGTATACCTTCTTCAACCGGATGTTTTTCGCGCAAGTCGACAAGCCGGGCCTCATCGTCGACGATCGCCGCAACAGCGGCGGCCAGGCGGCGAACTATGTGTTGGAAGTGCTGAACCGAAAGTATCTGTCAGGCTGGAAAGACCGCGACGCACTGATATTCAACACGCCGGCCGCGGCCATCTACGGGCCCAAGGCCATGCTGATCGATCAGGATGCGGGTTCCGGCGGTGATTATCTCCCGTATGGCTTCAGGCGTCTGGGTCTCGGCAAACTCATCGGCACCCGCACGTGGGGCGGCCTCATTGGGATCTCCGCCAACCCGGAGTTGATCGACGGCGGCTTCCTCTCGGTGCCATTCTTCCGCGTCTTTACGCCTGAGGGCGAGTGGCGGGTCGAGAATGAGGGCGTCGCGCCTGATCTCGAGGTTCCCTTGGACCCCGCGGCGGTGAACGCGGGCAACGATGTGCAACTGGACGCGGCCGTCGCCGAGGTTCTACTGCAGCTGAAGAACTCCCCGCAGATTCCGCTGAAATCCGCGCCGCCGATGCCCACGCATGTGGGCAACTAGCCGCGTATTTTGGGGTGACCGTATGACGAGACTGCGGATGGGAAGCGAATTCGTACACATCACATCGCTGCCAAAGGCCAACGCATGCGTGTTCTGATCAGCATATTCCTCCTCTCACTTGGCGCCCTAACCTTTGCCGAGACCCCTATTCCAGTGGAAGAGAAGAAGATTGACTACCTGATCGCCAGCATCGAATCCTTGCAGAATGCCCAATTTGTGCGCAACGATGTCGCGTACGAGGCAAAAGCGGCCGCGGATCATTTGCGATTGAAACGTCGGATGGCTGGATCCCGGGTCGAGACGGCTGATGATTTCATCCGATTGTGCGCATCTGTCTCGTCCATGTCGGGTACTCCGTACCAGATTCGATTCTCCGACGGACGGGTTGTTTCGTCCGAGATCTTCTTGCGAGAGCGGCTTGCCGAATTTCTGCGTTGAAACCGTCCAACGAGAGAGTTAGGAAATCCCGGCACATGCGGTAGCCGGCTGTGCCGCGGGTCGCCGACGCTCCAAAATAGCCATCATTCCATTCTTGGGGCGCAGAGTGATGCGGGTTTGCAGCGTGACCTTCTGGCCTGCCTTGAGCCGCAGTTGAAATCGCTGGGCGAGCACGGCGAGGATCAATATCGTTTCGGTCATGGCGAGGGTCGCGCCGATGCACACCCGGGGACCGCCTCCGAAGGGTAGGTATGCGAAGCGCGGGCGCTTGTCGCTCGACTCCTTGGCGAATCGTGTCGGGTCGAAGCGCTCCGGGTCATCCCAGAGACGCCGATGGCGATGCAGTATCCATGGCGATACCAAAATCTGCAGTCCCGGGGTTACCTTGAATCCGCATAACTCGTCGGCCTCCTTGGCTTCTCGCAGGGAGATCCCGGGCGCGGGCGGGTAGACGCGCATTGCCTCCTCGATGACCATGCGCGTGTACGGCAGATTGGGCAGATCCTCGACCGTCGGGATTCTGCCGCCGAGCACGGTATCCAATTCCCTGTGCAACGTCGCTTCTTCGGCGGGATGCTGCGACAGCAAGTACCACACCCAGGTCATGGTCACGGCGGTGGTCTCATGGCCGGCCATGAAAATGGTGATCACCTCGTCACGCACTTCAGCGGCATTCAATCCTACGCCATCATCCGGATCCTTCGCGGCGACGAGACGCGTCAAGAAATCTTTGGGCGCTTCATCGTGAATTTTTTCGCGCTCGCCAATCAGCCGATATATGGCCGCATCCATGCCCTTGAAGTGTGCGCGGATGGCCTCCTGCTTACGCTTCAGGCGCCAGGGTCCCATCACCGGCAAAACATCGAACAGGCCGAATTCCAATGATGCCTGCGCGAAGTCGAGCGCTTCACTGGCGTGCGCCGCCAGCTCCTCGGCGTCGGAGGAAAACATGGTCCGGCATATGATCTTCAGCGTCAGTGCCTGCATCTGCGCGGCGATGTCGAGTTCCGCAGACTCTGGCAGCGCATCCCAACGCTTCGCAAAGTCAACCGTAGTCTCGACCATGGCGGGCGCATAAGACTCCACCGTACGCGTGCCGAACGACGGTGCCATCACCTTGCGATGGGTGCGCCATTTGGAGACCGGCGCGCTCAACAGGCCTTCGCCGAACATGGCCGAAAAGAATTCATCCCCCAATTCCTCCTTGGGATAGTTGGCAACGTTGTCCAGAAGGACGCGACGCACACCTTCCGGGTCATTGACCATGAGCACGGGACCCAAGAGCCACTTCGACAGGTAGAATGGCTGCTCATAGGCCTGCAGCGGAATGATTTCAAAGGGATTACCCTTGGTGGAGCGCACGGTGGCGAGGAATGATGCAGGCTTCAAAGGTGGAGGCGCGAGGCCCGCCAAGGTATTGGACGGGCCGGCTGGTGTCGTCACAATGGTGCTCCCGGAATCGCGCGAGTTAAGGTCCTGGTGAGTCAAGGTCCTAGTATAGGCGTCATGAGTCAGGCAACCTCGGTACATTGGACACCTGGTCTCTTCTTTGGGGATTGCTATTCGGCTCAATCGGGCTTGGCTTTCTCATCTATGGTCGAAAACAGAGGGCTGTGGTCCCATTGCTCTGCGGCCTGGCCTTGATGATCTTTCCCTACTTCGTATCCAATACCATTCTGCTCATCACCATAGGAATTGTGCTTATGGCTGTTCCGTATTTCCTCAGGCTTTGAACGACGCACGCCCGGATGAGCAACGCGAAATGCATCGGACGGCTGTGGTAACAGCAATGGTCCGACCGACGTTTCCAGCGATTCTGTGCCTTTTGCTGGGTCTCACCGCGGCGCCGGTGGTAAATGCCGGCGGCTTTGACACGCCTGAGAATGCGGTGCGAGCTCTCGAACTGGCTTATGTTCAAAAGAATGCCGATGCTGCCGTCGCGGCAATTGACTTCGTTGAGGAGGGGCGGCAAATGCTTCAAAAGATCAATCCAACACTGGCGAACGATGGCGAGATCATCAAACAAGCCGCCGAAGACCTGGAACTATCATTTCGAAATGAGCTTCGCACAAAAGGGTTCCCCGATATCGGTAAACTGAAGTGCTCGTTTGTGGGAAAAGCACAGATCTCTCCGGAGCTGATTAAGCTGACTGAGCAATGCGTATTTCCGCACGGCGGCAAATCGGTCCAGGAATTGATCGTGATGAAGCGAGATTTTGGGTGGCGCGTGACTTTGCCGCCTCCCCCTTGACGAGCGGTTCGATGCGAAACCAGGATCCAAAATGAGCGAAGCCTCGGAACCGGTCGGTTCTGTTGAGGTTGCCCTGGCGCACGCCGCGCGTCTGTTGGAGAGTAGCCCTGTTCTCGCGGCTGCGCAGGCCGGCGAGATCCTCAAGGCGGTTCCGGATCATCCGCTGGCAACGCTGCTGCTGGGCGTGGCGCGACGGACCGGCGGCGATGCGGCGGGCGCGTTGGATGTTTTGGGTCCGCTTGCAGCCATGCATCCCCAATGGGCGCTGGCGCACTACGAACTGGCGCTGGCACTCGGCGGCTTGGACAGGAGCGCCGCTGCGATAACTGCGCTGCAGCGTGCCGTGGCACTCAAGCCTGACATGGCGGATGCGTGGCGCGCGCTCGGCGATGAACTGGCGAAGACGGGCGATGCAGCGGGTGCCGATGCTGCCTATGCGCAAAACATCAGGGCGTCGACCAAGGACCCGCGCCTGCTCACCGCTGCTGCCGCGCTGTGCGAGAACAAGATTCCGCAGGCCGAGGCGCTGTTGCGCACACATCTGAAAAAATACCCCACAGACGTCGCCGCGTTGCGCATGCTGGCGGAGGTCGCGGCGCGGCTTGGTCGGTATGAGGACGCCGGGACTCTGCTCACGCGCTGTCTGGAACTGGCGCCAAGTTTTACGGCCGCGCGGCATCATCGCGCGATAGTCCTACACCGGCAAAATAAGCCCGCCGCCGCGCTGCGCGAAGTGACCGAGTTGCTGGAGAAGGATCCGCGCAATCCGGCATACAACAACTTGAAGGCCGCGATCCTGGCACGCATCGGAGACCTGCAGGACTCGATTGAAATTTACGCAGGTATTCTCGCCGAGCACCCTGCGCAGCCGAAAATCTGGCTCAGCTACGGTCACGCACTCAAGACAAGCGGTCGCGAGAGTGACAGCATCGCTGCCTACAACAAAAGCATCGAATTGCTGCCGAGTCTCGGCGAGGCCTATTGGAGTCTGGCAAATCTCAAGACCGCTCAGTTCGCGAACGAGGACGTGGACGCCATGCGACTGCAGTTGCGGCGACCGGATCTGGCGGTGGATGACCGGCTGCACCTGCATTTTGCCATGGGCAAGGCGCTCGAGGACCAAGGGGAATACGCGGACTCATTTGAGCACTACGCGCAGGGAAATCAATTGCGGCACGCTCAGCTGTCCTACCAACCCGATGAGATGAGCAAGCATGTGGGACGCATAAAGTCGTTGTTCACAGCGCAGTTCTTTGCCGATCGTAAGCACTATGGCGCCGCGGCCCAGGATCCCATATTCATCGTCGGCCTGCCGAGGTCCGGTTCCACCTTGCTGGAGCAGATTCTGTCGAGCCATTCGCTGGTCGAAGGCACGATGGAGCTGCCCGATATCGCGGGGATTGCCCGGTCTTTGTTCGACAGAGGCAAGAAATCCCAGACTCCAGGCTATTCAGCAGTGCTGGCGGCATTGGATGCAGACGAGTGCCGCGAGTTGGGTGAACGCTACATTGCACAGACGCGCATTCAACGTAAGACGGAGGCGCCTTTCTTCATCGACAAAATGCCCAACAATTTTGCGCACATCGACCTCATCCAATTGGCGCTGCCGCGCGCGAAAATCATCGATGCGCGCCGCCATCCGCTGGGGTGCTGCTTTTCAGGGTTCAAGCAGCACTTTGCGCGCGGCCAGGCTTTCACCTACAGTTTGCAGGACATCGGCCGGTACTATCGCGATTACGTCGAGTTGATGTCTTTCTTCGATGCGGTGCTACCGGGACGAATACATCGAGTGATTTATGAAGCGATGATCGAGGATACGGAATCTGAAGTTCGCGGACTGCTCGAATATTGCGGTCTGCCCTTTGAGAGTGGCTGTCTGCGCTTTTACGAAAACGAACGGGCGGTGCGCACGGCCAGTTCCCAGCAGGTACGAAAACCCATTTTTCGCGAGGGCATCGACCACTGGCGCAACTACGAACCCTGGTTGGATCCTTTGAAGGAATCCCTCGGAACCGTCCTTGACGCTTATCCCGCTGCCCCTGCATTTTGACTTTTGGCCGGAATGGCATACTCTGCCGTCAACGCTGATAGAAATATATAAGGGGATGACATGACGCGGGGTCGCCAACGGAAACTCAAGCGCATATCGGCTAAAACATGCGGCAAGATGACGTGGAAGGCATTGCCCCTTGCGTCGGCGCTGCTGGCGTGCCTGCATCCGGCGCATGCCGCCGACACGGGTGAGACCGTCGTACTGGAAGAGATTACCGTTACCGCGCAAAAGCGAACGGAAAACCTGCAAGACGTACCCTTGAGTATCCAGGCTTTCGGCAACGCCAGGTTGGAAGAGCTGCATATCAGTAGTTTCGATGACTACGCCAAATACCTGCCCAGCGTCTCATTTCAAAAGGTTGGCAGTCCGAGCGTTGAGCATACCTACATGCGCGGCGTCTCCAGCGGCGGGGATGGCAATCATTCGGGCTCCCAGCCCAGCGTCGGCATGTATTTGGACGAGCAGCCGATTACGACCATTGACGGCAATCTGAACATCCATCTCTACGACATCGAGCGCGTTGAAGCCTTGGCGGGTCCGCAGGGCACCCTATATGGCGCAAGCTCGCAGGCGGGAACGATTCGAATCATTTCGAACAAGCCCGATCCATCCGGGTTCAAAGCCGGCTACGACTTGGATTTGAACAAAGTGGATCACGGCGGCACCGGCTGGGGCGTCCAAGCGTTTGTGAATCTTCCGCTGACCGATATCGCAGCCATCCGCCTGGTTGGTTGGGACGAACACGATGCCGGCTACATCAACAACGTGCATGGTGTGGTGACGTTCCCCACGTCCGGGATCGTCTTCGATAACGCCGGTCTGGTGAAAAAGGATGCCAACACCGTCGAGACCAAGGGTGGTCGCGCTGCTCTCAAGGTGAATTTGAACGACAGTTGGACCATTTTGCCGACCATCATGGGTCAGGTGCAGCAGACCGATGGCGACTTTGCCTACAACCCGGCAGTCGGTGATCTAAATGTGCAGCATTGGTTTCCGCAAAACATTCACGACTCGTGGGTTCAGTCGGCGCTCACTATCGAAGGTAAGATCGGCAATTTCGATCTGGTTTATGCCGGCGCATATTTAACTCGTAACACTCACGAACAGTCCGATTACACTGACTATTCGTTGTATTACGACGCCGCTTATGGCCAGTATTTCGTGGACAACGCGGGTAAGCTGATCAATCCGGCGCAAACCATTATTGGGCGCGATCACTACACCAAGTACAGTCACGAACTGCGCGTCTCTTCCCCCAAGGAAAACCGGTTCCGATTCGTCGGCGGCTTGTTTCTCGAGCGGCAGGTGCACGAGATCCTCCAGGATTACGTCGTCAATAACGGTGACCCCTTGGGGTCCGTGCCGCCTAACGACGTTTCCGTTCCAGGCTGGCCGGGGACGCTCTGGCTCACCGATCAGGAGCGGGTCGATCGCGATAAGGCTGTCTTCGGCGAGGCTACCTTCGATATCACCCATCAGTTCTCGGCGAGCGCCGGACTGCGTCACTTCACTTACGATAATACCTTGCAGGGCTTTTACGGGTTCAGCTCAAATTTTAGCTCGCATACCGGTGTCGCCATCTGCGCCATACCGTTTGCGCCTTTTCACGGCGCACCCTGCACCGATCTTAACCGAGGAACCTCAGGCTCCGGCAATTCACCGAAGTACAATCTGACCTACAAATTTGACCACGATCGGATGATCTATGCGACCTTTTCGAAGGGCTTCCGTCCGGGCGGCGTCAATCGCAACGGCGGTGGGACGATTCCGCCTTACCAACCCGATTATCTGAAGAACTACGAGATCGGTTGGAAGACCACGTGGTTCGACAACCGATTGCGCTTCAATGGCGCGTTGTTCAGGGAAGATTGGACGAATTTCCAATTCTCCTACCTCGGGCCGAATTCGCTCACCATCATTACCAACGCGGGGCAGGCAAGGATTCAAGGACTGGAGACGGACTTGGAATTCGCCGCGAGCCAGAACTTAACATTGACCGGCGGGTTCTCGTGGCTGGATGCCAAGCTCACACAGACGTTTTGCGGCGATCCGGCGATATGCGCTGCGCCCGGCTTCGATCCCACCACGTACGAGCAGTATGCGACGTCCGGAACCCGGTTGCCCGTCACGCCGAAGTTCAAGGGTAATATCACCGGACGGTATACCTTTCCTCTCGGGTCTTACAAAGGAGACGTCCAGGCCTCGGCAGTCTATGTGGGCCAGCGCACCAGCGACTTACGTACGTTGGCGGCGAACGCGTTGGGCGATGAACCTTCTTACACTGTTGTTGATGTTTCGGCGGGTATCGAAATGAAGAGCTTTCATTATCAGGTATATGTCGACAATGCATTCGATAAGCGCGCTGTTCTCAACAAATACGCGGAATGCGACGTTTTGCTGTGCGGCGCGATAGCTCAATACGTTGTGCCGAATCAGCCGCGGACGATTGGCGTGAAATTTGGGCAGAAATTTTAAAGGAACCGCTTCGAGGTTCCTTATGGAAAAGATAGAAGAGAAGCGGAGGGGTTTTCTTCCGCTTCAATGCGCCGCCTCAGACGCGCAGTTTCGCGGCTAGCGCTTGGCGTTGACTCCGCGTCTGCCAACCCAGTACGTGGCGAAGGTATTTCCGGAGTTTGCATTCTACAATCCAGAGATGCTCAAGCGCATTTGCGTATTTTGCGGCTCCAGTTCCGGTGTGCAAGCCGTCCATGCTCAGGCAGCGCAGGCCGTTGGCGCGTTGCTGTGTCGGCGGGGCATTGAACTGGTTTACGGCGGCGGCAATGTTGGGCTGATGGGTGTACTGGCAGATGCGTGCTTGGCAGCGAGAGGCCGAGTTATCGGGGTGATTCCGCAGGCTCTCGTGGACAGGGAGGTTGCTCACCTGGGGTTGACTGAATTGCGTGTGGTGAGTTCAATGCATGAGCGCAAGGCAGTCATGGCGGAATTGTCGGATGCCTTTGTGGCGCTGCCCGGAGGGTATGGTACGTGGGAGGAGTTGTTTGAGATGCTGACCTGGTCGCAGTTGGGAATACATTGCAAGCCTTGCGGCCTATTGAATGTCAATGGATATTACGATCCGCTTTTGGACTTGGCGGACCGGGCGGTGTCGGAAGGCTTTCTGCGTGAGGTCAATCGGAATTTGTTGCTCTCGGATAATGATCCTGAGCGTTTGCTGGATCGCTTGAGCGCCTGTTCTGTTCCAATTGACGAAAAATGGATTGGTCGGCGCGGGTACTGAACGCACTCGGGTGGAACCATTATTGCCCAAGTGCCCGGACCGCGGCCTCTCGAAATGCAGTCTCGCTCCAGGCGTCTGATTTTTCGCATTCGATGGTGATCATCTCCGCTTGATCTATCGTGATGTCCGTGACGGTGAAACACGTTGCGATAGTGCCATCACTGATCACGAAGCGCGCCGTCTGCTTCTCGTCCTCGTATGCGCGCGTATTCAAGGGTCCCTCCCTAAGCAGCTCGGCCAGTTCTGCGCTATCGGGGATGGATGCCAGGAAGGCAGCCATGGCTTGGGGTTCGTGGACGCGGGCCCTAGAAACGAGCATTGCGAACGGGTCACTCATTTCGGTCGTTCAGCGTATGGCATGGTTGACCTTACTCATACTGGAGCGGTTCACTTTAGCTCGAACGCAGGCGAAGGGGCAGAGGCGGGTGGCCCTTGCCGGCCGTGACGGCAATGATTGCCCCGCTGGAGGATTCAAGGCAACATCGTGCAACTTTTGTCGGCCGGCCGGGTTTTATCCACACCGGTGTTCACAGGAGTCAAAAAATGCGCAAATTCATTGTTGCTCTGCTGGTCGCAGCACCCCTTGTACTGCTTTCAGGCGTCGTAACCGCAAAAGGCTGTTTGAAAGGCGCGGCCGTCGGCGGCGTAGTCGGTCATGTAGCAGGCCACCACGCCGTCGTCGGAGCAGCCGCCGGGTGCGTCATTGAGCATCACCGGGAAAAAGTCAGGGATAAGGCGGCGGCTCAACAGGAGAAGGCGTCCCAGAACAAGGCTACCGGCGGGGGGACTGCACGCACCGCTCCCAGTCAGTGACTCAATAGACATTAAGAGCGGCGTGAGGTCGCGCGATGGGCATGAGCGTCGGAAACGGGTTGCCACAAGGCCATTGTATCGTCGATGGGCATGCCGGGGATGCCGTCGGTACCGTGCGCGAATTGTTTCTTGAATACGCCGCGTGGGTTACTGTCGACCTGTGTTTTCAAGATTTCGAAGCCGAACTTGCAACACTTCCCGGCAAATACGCGCCACCCACGGGGGCGATCCTGCTGGCACACGTGCACGGTGCGGTGGCCGGATGCGTGGCGATGCGCCGCCTCGAGGCTTCCGTTGGCGAAATGAAGCGTCTGTGGGTGCGGCAATCTTTTCGTAACTGCGGTATCGGCAAGCTACTCATCGAAGCGATCATCGAGCGCGCTCGCGCCGCTGGGTATGCGCGTCTGCGTCTCGACACGTTGCCTCAAATGAGGACAGCGCTGGTGCTGTATCGGGCACTGAATTTCTACGAAGTGCCTGCGTACTATGACAACCCCGTGCCGGGCGCGATTTTTCTCGAAAAGGTGCTAACGCAGCCCGGTCAAACGCAGCCCGGGCTAACGGCCGAAGAGGCGAAGGGGCAGGGGAGCTAAGTCGCGAGCGCGGTCTATTTGCTGTGTTCCTGCGAGAGGTGCTCGTAAGTCTCTGGTGTCATGTCGGGCATTTTTCGAATGAATGCGACAGTGTCCCAGATTGCCACGTCGTCCAAGGTCTTGCCCCAGGCCGGCATGGCACTCATCTTGATGCCGTGCTTTATGATCCAGAACGCGCGCTGGGCTTGCTGCAGTTCTTCCTGCGCAAGGTTCGGCGGGTGGGGATAAAGCCCGCGGCGGACGTCGGACTGGGTCACCCCTGGCGCCAGGTGGCAGCCAACGCAGAGCGCCGCATAGTGCTGTGCGCCGGCTGCGATGCGCGCCGGATCCTCCACATAGTGCGCTTCGATCGAGTTGGAGCGCGCCGCGATGGAGCGCTCCCGCAATTGCTCGATGATGGTCAGCACGATTTTCGTGTGATGATCATCGGCGCCGATGTTGTAAATCCCGGAGCCGATAAATGCCGCCGCACCGATCGCCAGCACCACGAGCGTGCCGGCTACCGTTAGACCGATTGTTCTCGTGCCCTTCATAGGATTACTGGACGACAACCACCCCGACCATGCGCGGATGAATCGAGCAGGTGAAGTGATAGGTCCCCGGTTCGACGAACTTGAAGGAAAAGCTTTCCTTCGTATCCAGGGCGCCGGAGCGAAACATCCGCGTATTGCTGACCACGGTGTGCGGTTCATCGTCCATGTTGACCCAGGTAACGGTCGAGCCCGCTTTGATCGTCAACGGATTGGGGGCAAACATGAACTCCTTGATCAGGATCCGATTCGGATCCGGCGTTTCTGCGGCCGATGGGATGCAGATTGCCCCTCCCCACAAGAGCGCCAGGCTGACGGCGGCGAGCCAAGGTCTATGTCGTCTGAAAGTCATCGAATGCTTCTCCTGGTCGAAAGGGTTGGCGCAGTTAGCTGAGCGCTCTGTCGCTGAGCGCCAGTACGCGGGGATGCTTCGCCACAGTCACGCTGGTGATCCCGAGCATCGAGGCCAATTGATCCGTGGGCACTTTGAGCGGACCGGGTCCTGCCCCCACGCCGGCGGCGGGTTGCGGATAGGAGGTCGAGCGCGCAGTGTGAAAGGTCATGTTGCCTTCGACTTTCTGCACGATCTGGTGGATGTGACCGTTGAGCACCGAGACCGAGCCGAAACGGCGCAATTGGACCATGAGCTGATCCGCATCTCCGGTTCCCCACCCCCAGGGCTCGTAGATCGTCCACAGCGGCATGTGGGCAAACACCACTATGGGCGTACTGGAAGATCGTCCTTTCAGATCGGCCGCAA